>VMHT01093713.1_pt1 | contig 308565 bp, 276 predicted proteins | sample 4693611 | NCBI WGS metagenome assembly VMHT01 (sample SAMN12280063, study PRJNA550983) | marine metagenome | isolation source: seawater sampled from same location over 5 years 0.02-0.2 micron viral filtrate | place: USA: collected off the coast of southern California halfway between the port... ... | reverse complement strand
TGCCTGACGACCATAGCGGTCTGGAACCACCTGATCCCATCCCGAACTCAGAAGTGAAACAGACCAGCGCCGATGGTAGTGTGGCGTTGCCCATGCGAGAGTAGGTCATCGTCAGGCTCTTAATCCCAAAACCCCGACAGCATAGCTGCCGGGGTTTTTTTATGGGATTAAGACCCTGACGATGACCTACGAGAGTGAGCGATTAACGCTCAACCAACTCCACCAACCCACTCATGATCTCCTGGATAAGCACCAACTGATTGTTCACATTCTGGACAATTTCGGTGGTGTTACCCAGTTCCCAGGCAAAGTAGCCCCCCACGACCACAAAGGTGGCGAGGGTAAAGGTCCACAGTTTGCGCAGCCCCTTCTGTTGTTGCTCGAGCAATGCTTCGTTCTGGGCGTGGAGATCGGTCAGGGCCTGGCGGAGGTGGGCAATTTCTTCGTCCACTTCTTCATAGGCCACTTCCAGGGTGGCAAGGCGGCCGGTGATTCGGCGGGTGTTGCTGGTTTTCGGTGAGATACTGCCGGAGGATTCTTCTTCGACGGCGCGAAGCAGTGCTTCGCTGTGCTCCGGTTCCGGTGTGCCGGTGAGGATGGCATCGATGGTTCTCAGCAAGTGGTCCCGGTCGACCTGTTTGCCGATGACACCGGCGGCACCCCGTGTTTTGGCTTCCTGAAGGTAACGCTCGGCATTCTGGGAGGTGTACATGAAAACCGGGATGTCCCGGGTATTGCTTTGGCTTTTGAGCTTCTCCAGCGCCTGGAAGCCGTCCATGCCGGGCAGCAGATGGTCCAGGAAAATAATGTCGAACGTCTCGTTCTGGAGGCGTGTGAAGGCTTCCTCGGCGGAGGCGGCACCCTTGGTGCTGATATCGGCCCGCTCAAGTAGTCGTGCCAGTATGATGCGAGCCGTTGATGAATCATCAACAATGAGGGCGTGGCCCCGAACCATGTTAGAACTCCTTCACGTGATCTGATCCCCCGAACCGGCCACTGGCGCGGAACACATCCCTGAGGGTGCTTGAAACCCTAGGATGATGAAGGGGTTAAATCAAGCTGTCAGATCAGTTTACAGGCCCCGGGATCACGAATTTGAGACATGGCACCAATTAATGCACAAAGGCTGCCCACTGACGCTCAGGGGAGCCAGATTTCGAATACACCACCGCCCATCTGGCCACCGTTGGTCAGCTTGATAGAGCCGCTACGGTCACCGTTGGTATGCATGGCGGCGACGGATGAAGCGAAGTAAAGTCCCAGACTGGTACTGCCGCTTTTGAAGTCCAGGGATTTGAAGGGCAGGGGACCGGAGCGCTGCATGTGTTCCGGATAGCCGTCGCCGTCGTCCTCCACGCCAATCACCAGATAGCCGTCTTCTTCGCGGGCGGTCAGTGTGATCCTGCTGCGTGTGTAGCGAATGGCGTTGTTGATGGTGTTGTTGAGCACTCCGGTCAGCAGGTCAGGGTCAAAGAAGCCATTGATATCGTCGGACTCTACGGAGCACTCGATGCCCAGGCCTTCCAGTAACGGGGTGTGACGGGCCAGGTGTTCTGACAGAAAGTCCGGCACAAACTGCTCTTCGGTGTGGGCGGTGAGGTGCTTCTGGTCCATCCGGTAGATGCCCAGTAACTGGACCAGATCGTTATGCATCCGCTCCGCTTCGTATTGCAGGGTATTGAACTTTCTTGAGTTACCCAGGGAGTCTTCGTTTTCCTGCCTGAGCTCGTCCAGGGAATTGAGCAGCATTCCCAGGGAGTTCTTCATGTCGTGAACGGCGGAGGCCAGCACCAGTGAGAAGTTGATGTCGCCATTCTGATTGCTGTCTACCGGGTTATCATCGCTCATTGTGGCATGCCCTCCAGTTTTTTCTTGATGGCTGTGTAACGCCGGTACTGGCGATGCTGGGGTGGCAGGTGGCTCAGTTGGTCGAGGTGTTTCCTGCACTGCCGGATCAGCTCATTGTTGCCCGGTTCAGCCTGGTGCTGTTTGAGCAACACCTGTATCAGGTTCAGGTTCAGGGCGGCATGGGAGGGTACGATCTCCAGAGCTTCCCTGAATGCTTTTGCTGCCTTGTCCAGTTCGCCGTTTTCGAACGCCTTTATGCCTTCCCGGTTGCAGGAACGTGCCTGGAGCTTCTGGCGGAATCCGACCGGCTCATCGAGCAGGCTCTCGATTTTCTGCAGTGTGTCCGACTCTTCCCCGAAGCGCTTGGCCAGGGTACCCAGCATTTCCTTGGCTTGGTCTTCCCGGCCAAGCCTGAACAGGGTCTTGGCGAAATCCACGCCGGTATCCGCATCGATGGATTCGGGGTCGATCTCGGCTTCCGCTGCCTTGATCAGCTTCTCGGCTTCCCGCACCCGACCCTGACCGGCGTGCACCCGGGACTGTACGATCCGGCTTCTGACGGTTACCTCTTCTTCGTCCTGGAAGCGCTTCTCCATCCGTTTGAGAACCTTCAGAGCCTCGTCGGAATGTTGTGCGCCTTCCTCTGACAGATCTCCCTCACTGAGATCGGAAAGGGACTGCCCCAGTGCCAGATAGTGCTCGGGGCTGTCATGGATCGACCAGGTGCCCAGCTCAACCGTGCTGCGCCAGGCCTCCGAGGCGGTCTCCATGTCCTGATTGGTGGCGGCCAGATTGGCCAGGTGTTTCTGGCGGAGCAGGGCGTTGGGGGAGTGTTCTGCGGCTTTCTCCAGAATCTGCTGGGCCTGGGTGGGCCGCCCCATGGCTTCCAGAGCCTGGGCGAGCAGGTCGTAGGCTTCCATGTAATCGGGGTGTTGCCGGATCAGCTCCTTCAGGTCCTTGACGGCCTGCTCATAGTTCTCCGAGGCGATCAGCACCTTGCACTTACCCAGCCTTGCCCAGGACAGTTCCCGTTGCTCCAGAACCTCATCGTAGATGTCCCGGGCATTGCTCAGGTCGCCCACCTTGTAATAGAGGTCCGCCAGGGTTTTCATCAGCCAGGTCTTGTAGCGGGGCTGTTTGGGCAGGGTGGAGAGGCAGAGGGAAATGGCTTCGGGGTAGTTCTCGCGGTCGATTTCCCGGTTAATCGGCAGCAAGGCCTGGCGTTGTTTCAGCAGACTGCCCAGGCGTTTTTCCAGCATGGCACGGTTGATGGGCTTGGTGAGATAGGCATCCGGCTGGTACTCCCGGGCACCCATCACCATATCCTTGGAGGTTTCCGCCGTGACCATCAAAAACAGCGAGGCCCGTTTGAGCAGTTTCTTGTGGCGCAGCTCTTCCAGTATGTGTTGGCCGTTCTTGCCTTCGCCGAGGTTGTAGTCGCACAGAACGACATCCACGGGGTTGTAGGCCGCATACTGGATGGCGTTGGTCGCGTTGGGTACCAGCTCGATCTTGTCGGCTCCGCAACTACGAAGCATCTGGCGCATGGAGAGGCGGAAGTTCTCGAAGTCATCCACCACCAGGTAGCTGAGTTTGCCGAAAAGCTGACTGTTGGTCGGGTTGTTATTGTCAGTCATGGCTGTCGCTGTTTCAGAAGCTTGTTCACCATGGCCCGCAGGGCCGCCGGTTTCACAGGCTTGTAGAGAATTTGATAGCCCCGGTTAACCGCATCCTCACGCACCTCCGGTGCCATGTAACCGGTAATCAGTATTCCCGGCACATCAAATCCGGCATCGGAGCGCAGCGCATCCATTGCGTCCAGGCCGTTTTTCTCATCATCCAGCTGATAATCAGCAAGTATAATATCGGGAACCCGTCCGTCCAGTTTCTGGCGCGAATCTTCCAGACTTTCTGCCGTTGTTACGTCACAGTCCCAGTTGTTCAGCAGGGCCCGCATACCTTCCAGAATGTTCGGATCGTTATCAATGCACAACACCTTTAGCCCGCTCAGGCTGGAGACCCTGCGCGACTGGCTGCGGGTCCTGGCTGGTTGTGCTGTTGCGGTGCCCGGTGCGGCCAGCGGCACCGTCAGTGAAAACACGCTGCCTTTACCCTGCACCGAATGAACGTTGACCGGGTGGTTCAGCATGCTGCTGATTCGCTCCACGATCGCCAGGCCCAGGCCGAGACCTTTCTTGTCCCGGCCATGCTGGAAACGCCGGAATTCCTCGAAGATGTGCGCCAACTGGTCTTCCGGGATGCCGGGGCCGGTATCCCAGACCTCGATGCGCAGGTAACCCTTGAGTCGCCGACAACCCAGCAGAATGCGGCCTTCCGGGGTGTAACGGATGGCGTTGGACAGGAAATTCTGGATCACCCGCCGCAGCAGTTTGGGATCCGACCTCACCCAGGCACTGCTGGTGACCACTTCCAGGGCCAGGTCCTGATCCTTGGCAATGGCAGTGAATTCGGTGGCCAGGTGGCTGAGCATTTCGTTGATCGGGAAATCGCTGATCTTTGGCTCAAGTGCACCGGCATCCAGTTTCGAGATATCCAGCAGGGTGCTGATGATTTCCTCGGCGGCACCCAGGGAACTGTCGATATGCTGCACCAGCTCCCGGGTGTCCGGATCCCGGGATTTGCCGGACAGGGCAGATGAGAACAGGCGGGCGGCGTTGATGGGCTGCAGCAGGTCGTGGCTTGCGGATGCCAGGAAGCGGGTCTTGCTCTGGTTGGCCTGCTCAGCCACCGACTTGGCCTTGAGCATCTGTTCGTTGATGACCTGGAGCTCCTGGGTACGTTCCTTGACCCTCTGTTCCAGATAGATGTTGGTCTCCTTCAGCGCCTGTTCCGTTCTTCGCATGGCGGTGATGTCCTGGAAGGTGGTCACGTAACCACCACCGGGAATCGGGCTGCCATCAATGCGCAATACGGTGCCGTCCGGTCGTTGACGTTCGTAGGACATGGGCTCACCGCTGCGCATTTTCGAGATGCGGTCGGCGATAATTTCGTCGATGCGGCGTGCGGGCAGGTTGGCGCTGGTGAGGTTGTAGCGCATCAGATCCTGAATGGGACGACCGACCCGGACAAAGCCCCGCGGATAACTGAACTGGTCCAGGTAACGCTGGTTCCACACCACCAGCTGTTGCTGGTGGTTCACGACCGATACCCCCAGGGCAATATTTTCGATGGCTGACTGGAGCAGCTCCCGGCTGAAGGTCATGGCCTGGGAGGCTTCGTCAACAATGCTGACCACGTCCTCGATCTGCATGTCCCGGCCGGTGAGTGTGGATTCCAGCACTACCCGGGCGGTGGAAGCGCCGATTACCGAGGCCAGTTGTCGCTCCAGAAACTTCATCAGGTGCGGAGAAGCGGGCCGCTGGGGATGCAATCGGATGGCGTTACGCCGCTCGTAGTTGCGGAAGAGTGCCTCGGCCCGTTCCTCACCCATGAAGCGGTCTGCCAGTGCCTGCAAGTCTGCTGTCAGCACTTCCCCGTCCCAGCTTTGCTGGTGCGGTGTGTCGGACCGCGGCTGGGGATCATGGAAGAACGAGGCGATCTGGATCTTTTCCCGCACCCTCTGGCGCGTGATCAATGACAGCAGAATGTAAGTGACGGTATTGATGCCCAGGCTCCAGGCAATGCCGTGGCTGATATGGTCCAGCTCCGAGCCGAAAAGGGCCGTGGGGCGGGTCCAGCCGAGGCCGAACAACCCGTCGGAAACCAGCGTGTCGCTGACCCACCCGGTGGATGTGAGCGCAGGAAGAAGCAGGGTATAGCACCACATCAGGAAGCCCAGCCCAAGCCCCCAGGCAGCGCCGGTGAAATTGCCGCGCCGCCAGACGATGCCCCCGACCAGGGCCGGGCCAAACTGGGCTGCGGCTGCAAAGGACAACAGCCCGAAAGCTGTCAGGCTGTACTCCTCACCGGCGAGACGATAAAAACCGTAGGAGATCAGCATTACCGCGAGTATCGCGACGCGGCGGATGCCGATCAGAAGGTAGCTGAGATCGTTGCGCCGGTTCATCCGCGGATGGGCAAACCTCAGCAGTGCCGGCATGATGATTTCGTTGCTGACCATGGTGGCAATGGCCACGGAGCTGACGATGACCATGGCGGCGGCGGCCGAACCGCCACCCAGAAAGGCGAGTACGGACAGGGCTGTCTCGCCCGCGGCGATGGGCAGCTTCAGGATAATGGTGTCCGGATCGGCACCCACCGCTTCCGGAGAGAGGAGTCCGGCGGCGGCAATCGGCAGCACAAAGGCACTGGCAATGACCAGATAGATCGGCATGGCCCAGCGGGCGGTCTGGAAGTCCCGGTGATCGGCATTTTCCACCACCATCACATGAAATTGTCTGGGCAGGCAGACAATGGCCAGCATGGCGACCAGGGTCTGGGTGATGAAAGATGGTGCATGAAAGCTTTCGGTAGTGAGCCTTCCCACCAGATTCGCATCCTTTACCTGGCGAAACAGGTCACCAAATCCGTCGTAGAGCCCGTAACCGACGAACAGGCCGACCGCGACGAAAGCCACCAGTTTGATGACAGATTCGAAGGCGATGGCCTGGATCATGCCCCGGTGGTGTTCTGTGGACTCCAGGTGCCGTGTGCCGAACAGAATGGTGAACAGGGCCAGTACCAGGGTGATGTACCAGGCACTGTCGTTCCAGGCGGTACTGCTGACCGAGAGGTAGTCAGTGCCGGTATCGGACAGGATGTTGAAGCCCATGGCAATCGCTTTCAGCTGCAGGGCAATGTAGGGAACGCTACCAATCAGGGCAAAGGAAGCGACCATGGCGGCCAGCAGTTGCGATTTGCCGTAGCGTGAGGCGATGAAGTCGGCGATGGAGGTGCTGTTGTTGCGTTTGCTGATATAGATGATCCGGCGCAGCAACGGTGCCCCGATCAGAAACGCCAGCAACGGGCCGAGATAGATTGGCAGATAGGCAAACCCTTCCTGGGTAGCGCGCCCCACGGCCCCGTAGAAGGTCCAGGAGGTGAAATAGACCGCCAGGGACAGGGAGTAGATGTGGGTCCGGGCCAGTCGTTTGCGGTACAGGCCCGGATGTTTGTCGCCTGCCCAGGCGATCAGGAACAGCAGCGAAATATAAGCCAGTGATATGAGTACCAGTAGCCAGGCGCTAATCATCAGTGGTCAGTTTCCGGATCGGGTCAGTTGCAAACGGTGTTGAACAGGCGGTCCTCCTGATCGAGTCGCCGCATATTGTCGACGCTCGGCCGGCCGTCGGATGCCAGCGGAACCAGTTCTCCGGACTTGCAGTTTAGCAGGTGAACACGGTGGGCGACGGAATCCGTGTAGCCCTGATGAAACCGGTAGAGGGTGAAGCGGACGATATCCGGGTTGTCGGTATCGCGGGCCAGGCTTTCTGAATCCACAATGGAAAATGCCGTGACGTAAGGAGCAATGTAGGTCCAGGGGCGGAGCATCTGACCCTCCGATTCGGTATCGACAATCACCGCTTCCGGCGGAAGCTGGCTGCGTTTGAGGTCATACCAGGTGTAATCACCATAGATCAGGAATGCGAGCATGCCGGCACCGGCAAAGGCGGGAATGATCCACTTGGGGGCTTTCTTCGCGGTAATTGCACGAATACCAAGCGCAATGCCCGCGGCACCCAGGCCTGCAAATACAGTCGCAACAAACGTCCAGAACATAGAGTTTTTATCCTTGTACAAAAAAACGGGCTTCCTCGCCGAGGAAGCCCGTTGTTGGTCAACCTTCAGTACCTGTGTACCGGTTGACGTGCCATGGGTTAATGATCCTGGGCAGTGCCCGCACCCCGTGGGTAACGAACGCTTTCGACCAGCTCCTGGATCTCTTCGGGCGGCTCTTCAGTGGCGTTGGACACAATGAAGGCTACCGCAAAGTTCACAATGGCACCAACCGCACCGATGGACAGGGGTGAAATACCCGCTACCCAGGCCTCCGGGGTATCCGGCAGGTTGTTGGTACCCGGGATGAAGAACCATCCCTTGTAAACGAAGATGTATACCAGGGTGAAACCCAGACCGGTCAGCATGCCGCTGATGGCACCCACGTTGTTCACCCGCTTGGAGAAGATACCCATCATCAGGGCGGGGAACAGGGACGCGGCGGCAATACCGAAGGCCAGTGCGACCACCTGGGCGGCGAAGCCGGGCGGATTGGCCCCCAGATAAGTTGCCACCACTATGGCCACGGCCATGGATATGCGAGCCGCCAGCAGTTCACCTTTATCCGTTATGTTGGGGTTGAAACGCCCCTTGATAAGGTCGTGACTGACTGCCGAGGATATCGCCAGCAACAGACCCGCTGCTGTGGACAGTGCGGCAGCCAGACCCCCGGCGGCAATCAGGCCGATGACCCAGCCGGGCAACTGCGCGATCTCCGGGTTGGCCAGTACCAGGATATCGTTGTTGTAGGTGAACTCGTTGCCTTTCCAGCCCCGGGCTTCGGCTTCCTCAGCAAAGTCCTCGTTAGCCTCGTTGTAGTGCTGGATGCGACCGTCGTTGTTCTTGTCCTCGAACTGGATCAGTCCGGTGATTTCCCACTCCTTGATCCAGTTGGGGCGCTCCTCGTAGAGGATCGGCTGAGCATCGGTGCCGTTCTCGTAAATAGTGGTCATGATGTTCAGACGAGCCATGGAAGCCACAGCCGGAGCGGTCAGGTAGAGCAGGGCGATGAAGACCAGTGCCCAGCCGGCGGACCAGCGTGCATCAGCCACCTTGGGAACGGTGAAGAAGCGGATGATAACGTGGGGCAGACCGGCAGTACCGATCATCAGCGACAGGGTGAACAGCACCATGTTCAGTTTGTTTTCCACGTCGGCCGTGTAGGAGTTGAAGCCGAGATCGGTGATCACCTGGTTCAGCTTCTCCAGAATGGGTACGCCGGAGTCGGCGTGGGTGGAGAACAGGCCAAGCGGCGGAATCGCATTGCCGGTCAGGTTCATGGAAATGAACACCGCAGGGATGGTGTAAGCGACAATCAGCACGCAGTACTGGGCTACCTGGGTATAGGTGATACCTTTCATGCCGCCCATAACTGCATAGATGAACACCACGACAGCGGCAATCATCAGGCCCATGGTGGAATCCACCTCGAGGAAGCGTGAGAAGGCCACGCCGGCACCTGCCATCTGGCCGATAACGTAGGTGACCGAGGCCACAATCAGACAGATTACGGCTACCAGCCGCGCATTCTGGCTGTAGAAGCGGTCACCGATAAATTCCGGCACTGTGAATTTGCCGAACTTACGCAGGTAGGGTGCCAGCAGCATGGCCAGCAACACGTAGCCGCCGGTCCAGCCCATCAGGAAGGTGGAGTTGGCGTAACCGCCGGCGGCAATCAGGCCCGCCATGGAGATAAAGGATGCCGCAGACATCCAGTCAGCACCAATGGCTGCACCGTTGGTGATCGGGTGGACACCGCCACTCGCTACGTAGAAATCGCTGGTGGTCCCGGCTTTTGCCCAGATCGCGATACCGATATAGAGCAGGAAGGAGCCACCCACGAACAACAGGTTGATTAAATATTGCTGATCCATTGGATTACTCCTCGTGTACGCCGAATTGCTCGTCGATCTTGTTCATACGCCAGGCGTAGAAGAAGATCAGGGCAATGAAGGTGAGAATGGATCCCTGCTGGGCGAACCAGAAGCCGAGATCCGTCCCGCCAATCGCAACGCTTTCCAGCATCGGGCGGAGGAGTATGGCGAAGCCGTAGGAAACCAGAGCCCAGATGATCAGGCTCCCGAAGATCAGCCGTAGATTGGCTTTCCAGTAGTTTTCAGCGTCGTAGCTGTGACCTGACATGACGTTCACTCCTGTTTTGTTGTTGTGGAGCTGTTATAAGTTTTGGAGAGATCGAACAACGAGAGAATTTGTTATTCCTGTAATCCTTCTCCCCCTCGATGTCATCTCTGACTTTACTGGTCAATGGATATATCGGTATTGGCAATTGGTCTAAGGCTGTCAGGGCCGCCGCTCAGGCGGTTCAATGGCGGTGCATGTTTTGCAGCTTGCGGTGGTACTTGAGCTTGTCGGCCAGTTCGCCGAGGGTGCGGGTGCCCTGAGAAAGAGCGCGGTTCAGGGCAATCAGGGTCAGTTCCGCGGTGACCATGGCATCGGCCGCCGCGTGGTGGCGTTCGCTCACTTCCAGGCGGAAATGGTCTGCCCAGTGATCCAGACCCCGACCCCCGGTCTGTGCATCCGGGAACATGGCGGGCATCAGTTCCGCCACGTCCAGCCAGGTGTGGCTGCGGGTATAGCCCAGCGTCTGTTTCAGGGCTTTCTCCAGGAACCGCTGGTCGAACGCGGAATGATAGGCGAGGATCGGGTCACCATTCATCCAGTCCAGCAGATGCAGCAGCGCATCCTCGGTTTCATGGCCCTGGGTCAGGGCTTCCGGGCCGATACCGTGGATCAGCACCGTCTCGGTGATATCCAGCTCCGGGCGTCGCAATATCAGGTCGAACTGATCGGCCAGGCTGATCGCGTTATTGCGGATGGCAACGGCACCGATGGCAATCACCTCATCCCGGTTGTGGTTCAGGCCACTGGTTTCCAGGTCCAGAACAATGAAGCGGGTTTTGCCCAGGGGCTGGTCCCCGGGTGTTTTGGGTTGCGGCAACTGGCTTTCATCCAGATCCGGAAAGTCGCCATGGCGGCGTTGCAGTAACCAGTTTCTGAGAGTCTCCAGCATGATGGCAGTGCCTCAGAGTTGGTAAGCCAGTTCCAGCTTCTGCTGGAGCCGCTGGGCCTGGCGGAAGGATTCCCGGAGGATCCGGCGATCCAGCGGGTTGAGGTCGTCGGGGTTGATGTAGTTGCTCAGTTCCTCCCCCTTATCCAGCATTTCCTGATGGGCCCGCATGCGAATGGCCTGGATCAGGCTATAGGCCTCCTGCCAGGCGTTGGCATCCTTCTCGTCAAAGATGCCCTTTTTGGCCAGGGCTTCCATTCGCTCCAGTGTGTTGGCGGTTTCCACGCCATTGGCCAGGGCAAACACCCGCACCGACTCCACAAACGGGGCCAGGCCCTGGCGTTTGAGGTCCAGGGAATGCTTGTCACCGTCCGGAGCGTAGCGGAAGTTACGGAACATGGTCAGCGGTGGCTTGCGGTTGATGGCGTTGCCGGCAAGCATTTTCTGAAACAGCTTGTTCTTGCGGATACGGCCAAGCACCTTTTCCAGCAGTTCGTGCAGTGGCTCCCGGGGGCCGAATACGGCGCGCATATCCAGGAAGATGGAGCTGTAGACCAGGTTCTGCGGGGTGGAGGCATCAATGAATTTCAGGAACCACTCGTCCCACTCAGCGCCGCTCAGGCAGAGTTTCGGGTTGCTGGCCATGATGTTGCCCTTGCACCAGGTGAAACCGCACTCGGCCAGTTCCTTGTTGACCGTTTCCGCAAACGGCAGCAGTTTTTCCCGCACCTGGTCCTCGGTCATGCCGTCGGGGGTTTCAAACAGAATGCCGTTGTCCTGGTCGGTCAGCAGGGTCTGTTCCTGCCGGCCTTCGCTGCCGAAGGTCAGCCAGGTAAAGGGAATGCCCGGATCGTTCTTTTTCAGGTTCAGCTCCAGCACCCGGCGCACGGTGACATCGTTGAGGGTGGTGATGATCTTGACCACCTGACCGGAGTCCGCCCCGTGGGCCAGCATGGCATCCACCAGTCGTGATACGTCAGAGCGCAGGCTGACCAGGGTGCGCAGGTGGCTGGCGGTACCAATGGTTCGGGCCAGATTGACCAGGTCCACCCGCTGCAGGGAGAACAGGTCCCGTTCGGACACCACACCAATCAGCCGATCCTCGTCATCCACCACGCAGATGTGGGCAAAGTGGTGCTCGGCCATCAGCATCGCCGCTTCAAAGGCATCTGCCTGGGCCGTCAGTCGGGACGGGGCCCGGGTCATTACCTGGCGGATGGGGGTGTCCAGGGGAGCCTTCTCTTCCGCGACCATGGTGCGCAGGTCCCGGAGGGTGAAAATGCCAACGGGATGACGCTCGTCATCGGTGATGATAATGCTGCCCACGCTGTTCTCGTGCATTCGGGCAACCGCCTTTCGTACCGGCAGATCCGGTGAACAGACAATGGGGTTGCGGATGGCATAGCGCTCCAGCGGCGTATCCAGGGAATTGCTGGAGCTGATGGAGGCCATGGCACCGGACTGGATCCGCTGGTTGACCTGGTCCAGCAGGCTACTGACCCCCCGCAGGCAGAAATCCCGGAACGGTTCGCTGTCGGAGAAAAGCTGGACGAACCTTGGCTTGTCGATGCTCAGGCAGAAGGTATCGCCGGCTGCCCGGTGCAGTGTGCGGGTAGGTCGTTCGCCCACCAGTGCAGCCAGAGGAAAACATTCCCCCTGGCTGATCTCAAAGGTGGTTTGTACCTCGCCATCCTTGCCGCTTTCCCGTTCCCCGCGGATCCGCCCCTGCTTGACCACATTGAAACGCTGGACCGGGCCATTGTCCGGAGAGAGCACCACATCGCCGTCAGCAAAGAAGCGCAGCTCTGCATGCTCGGCGAAATAGGCCAGGTGCGCTTCGTCCATGTGGCTGAACGGCGTGTGCTCGCGCAGGAATGTCATGATGGCGCGGATGTTCTGGGGTTTGGTGTTATCCGGGGCTGCAGACATGGCTGGAACATCGCTTTGTGAATAAACCGTGTCTGGAGTGTAGACCATGGAGCTCCTTTACAGAATTGATCCGCGTCGGGGTTTTGTTTATCGAGGTGGCTGCGGATGGTAAAGTTTTGCAAAAGGCTGATTCCGGAAAGAAGCGACCATGACAACCAAAGACGAGCGCCTGAGCTTTCTGGAAGAAATGAAAGATGTCAGGCGAATAAAACGCCCGAACAAGGCCGATGTGGCGGCCCCCCGTGATCTGACACCGGGGCACCTGGAGCGCCAGCGGGCGGCGGTGGAAACACCTGCGAAGGACACCAATCCGCTGACTTCGGATATGGTGGAGCCACTGGGCGCTCAGGATGTTCTGAGCTGGATGCGTCCCGGTGTGCAGCACGGCGTGTTCAAGAAGTTGCGGCTTGGTCAGTATGCGATCGAAGCACGGCTGGACCTGCATCGCATGACGGTGGAAGAGGCTCGCCGGGAGGTATTCGGATTTGTTCGTGATTGTGTCCGGTACGGCCTGCGCTCGGTGATCATTTTGCACGGCAAAGGGGAGCGCAACCCGGACGGGATTGCCCAGTTGAAGAGTTACCTGGCCAAATGGCTGCCGGAGCTGGAGGATGTGCTGGCCTTCCATTCCGCCCAGAAACATCATGGTGGCACCGGCGCGGTTTACGTCATGATCCGCAAGGGGGATCGGGACAAGCAACGCAATCGTGAAATCCACGGTGGCTGATTAAAGGAGTCTGTAATGAAGAAACTATTGTTTTTCAGTGTGATGTGCCTGGCTCTGGCTGGTTGTAAGGACCGGGTCATCTGGAATGACAACGGCAAGCTGGAATCCGCCACCGAAGACCGGGAAGTCTGGGACAGCAACGGCAAGCTCGAGAGTGGCGACCGCAAGATCTGGGTCAACAAGGACGGGGAGGAAGTGGTGAAGTGAGCACCCCTTCCTACGATGTTGCCGACCTGGCCGAGGCGGCCCGCTCCATTGTGGAGGCGGGTCGCTTTTTATATCAGCAGGGCTGGTCTCCCGCGACCAGCAGTAATTACTCCCAGCGCATTGGCGACCAGCATGTGGCCATCACGGTATCCGGCCGGCACAAGGGGCAACTGGCCGATAGTGATGTGATGGTCGTTGATCTGCAGGGTAACCCGGTGCAGAGCCGGGCAAAACCGTCCGCCGAGACGTTGCTGCACACCGTTCTGTACGAGCTGTACCCGCAAGTCGGAGCCGTGTTGCACACTCATTCGGTCAAGGCCACTGTGCTCAGTCGACTGACCGCGCTCGGGCAGGTGTTTGAGGTGCAGGGCTACGAGATCCAGAAAGCGTTTCCGGGTTTCGACAGTCATCAGGGCACACTGCGCATCCCGGTTTTTGAGAACACCCAGGACATACCGGTGCTGGCGGAGCAGACCCGCGACTGGTTCAGCGCCAATCCTGACCAGCCGGGCTACCTGATCCGCGGGCACGGGCTGTATACCTGGGGCAGGACCATGGCGGATTGCCTGCGCCATGTGGAAGCCTTTGAATTTCTGTTTGCATGTGAACTTGAAACCATGAGAGTCCAGTCATGACCACACTGAGTATTTTTAACCAGAATCAGCCGGAAACACCCCACACCGTGACATCCGATCCCGCCAGCATTGGTGAAGTCCTGGCCGTGCACCAGGTCCGTTTCGAGCAATGGCAGACTCGCGACTTGCCGCCGGAGGCTGGTCAGGACGAGATTCTGGAGGCTTACGCCGACGAAGTGGCCCGATTGAAAGAGGCCGATGGTTTCCAGGCAGCGGATGTGGTCAGCCTGACCCCGGATCATCCCCAGAAAGAGGCATTCCGGCAGAAGTTTCTCGACGAACATACCCACAGTGAAGACGAGGTGCGCTTCTTTGTGCGGGGGCAGGGTCTTTTCTACCTGCATTTTGATGATCAGGTGTATGCGTTGATGTGTGAAAAGAACGACCTGATCAGCGTACCCGCCGGCACCCGGCACTGGTTTGATATGGGGCCTGAGCCGGAGTTCACCTGTATCCGGCTGTTTACCAATCCGGATGGCTGGGTGGCCAGCTTTACCGGTGAGGACATTGCCGGTCGTCTGCCCCGATATGAAGGCCTTGCCGGAGCCCTGGCATGATCCGGACGATCCTGACGGATATTGAAGGTACCACCAGTTCCATTTCATTTGTCCACGATGTGCTTTTCCCCTTCGCCAGCGAGCACCTGCCGGACTTTGTCAGGGAACACCGGGAGGCCCCGGAGGTGGCTGATCAGCTGTCAGTGGTTGCCGAACAAAGTGGTGTGGACCGGTCTGACACCGAAGAGCTGATCCGTGTCCTGCAGGATTGGATTGCCGAGGACCGCAAGGAAGGTTCCCTGAAATCCCTGCAGGGCATGGTTTGGGCCCAGGGGTATCGCAGTGGCGAACTCAAGGGTGATATCTACCCGGACGCGGCGGAGTACCTGAGGCGCTGGCATGAGCGGGGACTGGCGCTGTACGTGTATTCTTCCGGTTCGGTGCAGGCCCAGAAGCTGATTTTCGGGTTCAGCCGCGAAGGTGATTTTACCCCGCTGTTTTCCGGTTATTTTGACACTGCCGTAGGCGGGAAGAAGCAAGCCCAGTCGTACCGTAATATTGTTGCCGAGCTTGGTGTTCCCGCCGAGGAGGTGTTGTTTCTGTCAGACGTGGAGGCGGAGCTGGCGGCGGCAGAGCAGTCCGGTCTGCATACCGCCTGGCTGGTAAGGGAAGGTGATCTTCCTGATACGGATCGGTTTGTGGCCCGTAACTTTGCAGAGGTGGACGAACTCCTGGGAGGCTGATCGATGACCGGAACCCGACTGCTGCCATGGCTGGTTCCGGGCCTGTGTGTGCTGCTGGCAGCCTGTAACCCTTTCACCGAAGCCAGACCCATGATGGACGAGTACCTGGAGCGGCTGGCTCGGGTGCTCGATACACCTGTCGTTTCCCTGTCCGAACCTCTGCCAGCTGCCTCACCACTACCCCGACGTCGGGATCGTATCCGTGAGTTACCGGATCTCGACATGGGTATGCTGGATTTTCTTTCCCTGTACGGGTGCGAGCTGCAGTACGTGGTGGGGGAGAAGAATTCGGTGATGGGCCGGGTGATGCAGCCCATTAACCGGCTTCGTTATGAAGTCCGGTTTATAGAAACAGGCGAGGATTGTCTGCCGGAGGTGGAAGACGAATCCGTGCAAGAGGATCTGCAGAGCGCCATAGCCAGTAAACGGGAATCCCTGCCCCTTGCTGTGTGGAACGCCACCTGGGGTACCCGGGAGATTGAACAGCTTTTCACTCTGACCAAGGGCTACTACCCGGTCGCCGCCGAGGGCAATCCGGTATCGGACCTGGTGCTGGATATTGAGCAGCTCAACGTCGTTGTGGAAAAGCTGTTGCGTGGTGATTTAAGTGCCGATTTGCAGGGGCTTGGGGCTATCCACCAGCGCTGGCAGGCGGAATATCGGGCCGGCCAGGTTATCAACAGCGCCAGGCTGCTGATTGCCGGGCTGGATGCGGGAACGGAGATCATCGCCGCCCGCCTGTCTGACCGGCCTCTGTGCCTGAACGGCAAGCCCAACAACCAGTCGTCCATCGTCCAGGATTTCTTCTTCAGTATCTATATCGGCAGGGTTCAGCCCTGGGTGAGCGACGTGAGTCGGGCCAGGGATAGCCTGATTACGGGCTTTGCCCGGCTGGCGGAGCAGCAGGAAGATGCAATGGATGATGGCTTTCGGGACTGGTACCGGCGGCATCTGTCGGCGGATGCCCCGGACAGCCTCTGGCGGCAACTGGACCAGGCCATCCAGCGTCATACCGAGCACTGGCAGGAGCTGCTCGGCCAGTGTGGCTTACGGCCCGGAGCCTGATCCGGTCAGCGCTGGCTTTCCGGGGTCACCCGCAGGATTTCCTCGATGGTGGTGTCGCCCGCAGCCACTTTCTGGGCACCGCTCAGCCGCAGGGATTTCATGCCTTCCTTGTAGGCCTGTACCCGTAACTCCTCCAGTTCGCACTTCTCGGTAATGCGGCGTGTCAGGTTGTCCGAGAGTTTGAGGATTTCATAGACACCGGCACGCCCTAAATAACCGGTGTTACGACAATCCAGACAGCCTACGGGCTGGAAGATCTGTTTTGGTGGTGGAGCCTTCCACGGCCGCACCAGGCTGTGCCAGGCCTGCTCATCCACCTCGGCGGGTTCCTTGCATTTGGGGCACAGGGTACGGGCCAGCCGCTGGGCCATGATGCCCAGCACGGTGGCGCGGATCAGGTAGGGCGGAATGCCCAGTTCCATCAAACGGGTGATGGCGGATGGCGCATCGTTGGTGTGCAGGGTGGACAGCACCAGGTGGCCGGTCAACGCCGCCTGCACTGCCATCTCCGCGGTTTCCAGGTCGCGGATCTCGCCAATCATGATGATGTCCGGATCCTGTCGCATCAGTGCCCGCACACCTGAGGCAAAGGTCAGATCAATGCTGGTCTGTACCTGCATCTGGTTGAAGGCCGGTTCCACCATCTCGATGGGATCTTCGATGGTGCAGATGTTGCTCTCGCTGGAGGCCAGCTGCTTGAGGGTGGAATAGAGGGTGGTGGTCTTGCCGGACCCGGTCGGGCCTGTAACCAGCACAATGCCATGGGGCCGTCCGGTAATATCTGTCCAGACCGCCTGATCCTCTTTGGAGAAGCCCAGCTGGGTGAAGGATTTCAGCAGCACCTCGGGATCGAAGATCCGCATCACCATTTTTTCGCCAAAGGCGGTGGGCATGGTGGCCAGCCGCAGCTCCACCTCCCGGCCATCCGGCTTGCGGGTCTTGATGCGGCCATCCTGGGGGCGGCGCTTTTCCGCCACATTCAGGCGGCCAAGGATTTTCAGGCGGCTGGTGACCGCCACGCCCACCTGTTCCGGAAATTCGTAGACCGGGTGCAGCACCCCGTCGATGCGGAAGCGTACCTGGGTGACACCCCGGCGCGGTTCGATATGGATATCCGAGGCCCGCTGTTCAAAGGCGTATTGCAGCAGCCAGTCAACAATGCGCACCACATGCTGGTCATTGGCATCGGGGTTATCACCGGAGCCCAGATCCAGCAGTTGCTCGAAATTCTGGGTATGTCCCGGGCCGCTGCCCTGGCTGCCGCCGGCCTTGTGCACCGAGCTGGCCAGTTGGTAGAACTCTACGGTAAAGCGGCGGATGTCCTCGGGATTGGCCACCACCCGGCGAATGTCCTTGCGCAGCACCTGCTGCAGATTGGCTTCCCAGTCGTGTTTGAAAGGCTCTGCACTGGCGATCAGCACTTCCTGCTGGCCTATCTCCACCGCCAGAATGCCGTGGCGCTGGGCGAAGGCATAGGACATCACTTTGGCGATGGCGGGTGTGTCAATCTTCAGGGGATCGATGTGGTAATAGGGCTGGCCCGCCCATTCGGCCAGCCAGCGGGTCAGCCGATCAGTGTCCAGTACCTGGCCGTTCTGCTGGCTGGTCAGCTGTGCAATCGCCACCACTTCCAGCGGGTGGCGCTCCTGCGACTCCGCGCCCAGGTTGGCGGAAAGCACTTTTTCCGCATCAGCCTGGTCAATCTCACCGCTCTGCACCAGGGCGCGGCAGATATCGCTGAGGCTGAGCCGGCTTTCGTGGGGAGCGGGGGGCATCGGCATGGGTTACTCTCCTGTGGCCGCAGCCGGAACGGGGCGGTTCACCTTGAGATGAACCATGGCAACCGTGAACAACAGGAAGGTCAATATGGCCAGTAGCATCGGTGCTGCGGCCCCTTCACTCAGCCAGGCAGACACGGTGTACTGGGTAAAATAGAAAATCACCACGAAACTCAGCCAGATATAGCCCCGGTTATGGCCCCGGAACACCGGGATGATAAACGCCAGCAGGGGCAGCAGCTTGACGCTGAGCATCAGGGGCACAGAAACACCTTCCACCTGAACGGGCCAGAACGTGGTGATCGTCAGGGTAACCAGGGTGGCCAGGTAGAGCGCGATGGTCAGGCGGTTGGTTGTCCTTGCTTTGGGGTTATGCAACATCTGTGATTCCTGTGGGGTCAAATTGGCTCAGGCGAGTTTCCGGGCCAGTTGTGCCAGGCGCTGGCCAAAACTCTGGCACAGGGCTTTTTCGTCTTCGCTTACCGGTTGCTGTTCGCCGGTACCGGCCCAGTGCGACGGGCCGTAGGGTGTGCCGCCGGTTTGTGTCTGCGACAGCGCCTTTTCAGTATAGGGGATGCCGCAGAGCACCATGCCATGGTGCAACAACGGGATCAGCATGGTCAGCAGCGTGGCTTCCTGCCCGCCGTGCAGGCTGCCGGTGGAAGTGAAGGCTCCGGCCGGTTTGCCTGCCAGGCGGCCGTTCAGCCAGAGATCGCCGGTGCCATCCAGGAAATACTTGAGTGCGGCCGCCATGTTGCCGAAACGGGTCGGGCTGCCGATGGCCAGTCCGCTGCAGTTCGCCAGGTCCTCTGTGGTGGCGTAGGGTGCGCCCTGGTCCGGCACCGGGGGAAGGCTGCTGTCTGTGTCCGGAGACACCAGCGGTACCGTGCGTACTCTCGCTTCAATGCCGCTCTCCCGGGCGACACCCCGGGCAATCTGGCTGGCCATCTCGGCGGTCTGGCCGGTGCGGCTGTAATACAGTACCAGTATGTAGGGAAGTTGCTCACTCATCCGGAGTCCTTCAGATCAGTTCCAGTGCGTTTTCCGGGGGCCGGCCCAGCACCGCGCGGTCACCCCGCACCACAATCGGGCGCTCGATCAGTTTCGGGGTTTCTGCCATGGCGCGGATCAGCTCGTCTTCGCTGAGCTGCGGATTATCCAGATTCTGCTCTTTGTATTCTTTCTCCTTGGTGCGCATGGCCTCCCGGGGATGACAGCCAAGCAGGGTAATGATCTGTTTCAGCTCTGCCTCTGTCGGAGGCGTTTCCAGGTAGCGTATAATCTCCGGTTCAATGTTGCGTTCCCGCAGTAACTCAAGGGTCTGGCGGGATTTTGAACAGCGCGGGTTGTGGAAAATACGGGTCGGTTCTGTCATGGTTCTGGCTCTTCCGGTCAACTGGGGCCGATGTTGGAAAGCCCGTAGTCTAACAGGAGGACTGGCCTTGATTCACCATGTTAACAGGCGCGCCCTCAGCGCCGCTGTGATCCTGCTCGCCGGTAGTCTGCTGGCGGGATGCCAGAAGCCTTCATTCAAGACTGCGTCCGGAGACACGCTCTCGTGGGGCGAGCTTGAAGGGCAATGGGTGCTGGTCAATTACTGGGCGGAGTGGTGCAAACCCTGCCTGGAGGAGATTCCGGAGCTGAACGCCCTGGATAATGACCCGGACATCACCGTTATCGGTGTCAATTATGATGAGGTGAAGGGCCCGACGCTGCAGGATCTTGGCAGCCGCATGGGTATTCGTTACACCATGATTGAAGATGATCCCGCGCCGGTGCTTGGCTGGGACACGCCTGTTGCACTGCCGGCCACCATGGTGCTGAATCCTGCGGGAGAGCTGGTGGAATCCCGTTTCGGCCCCCAGACAGAGCAACAGATTCGAGAACTCACAGATCGCTGATCTTTTCCGGTAACCGGTTTTTACTGGCAGGAACTTCCTGACGTTATGGCAAACACATTTGTACACCTGCGGGTGCATTCCGAATATTCGATGGTGGACGGTCTGGTCCGGGTCAAGCCGCTGATTAACCGGGTGGCGGAGCTGGGCATGCCCGCCGTGGGCCTGACCGAACAGTCCAACATGTGCTCCCTGGTGCGGTTCTACAAAGGGGCCATGGGGGCCGGCATCAAACCCATCATCGGTGCGGATCTGTGGCTGGAAAACCCCGAAGAGCCGGAAAACCCTTTCCGCCTGACCCTGCTGGCACGGGACAGTGACGGTTACCTGAATCTCACGGAAATCGTGTCCCTCGGTTATACCGACGGTCAGTTGCTGGGCAAGCCCATCATCCGGCGCAGCTGGCTGGAGGAGCATGCGCAGGGGCTGATTGCCCTGTCCGGCTCGAAGATGGGGGATGTGGGCAAGGCACTGATGGCCGGCAAGCGGGACCTGGCGCTGGAGCGGGCCCGTTACTGGCAGTCTCTCTATCCTGGCAGTTATTACCTGGAACTGCAGCGCACCGGCCGGCCCGGTGACGAAGACTGCGTGCATGAATCGGTATGGCTGGCGGAGCAGCTGGGTCTGCCAGTGGTTGCCACCAATGATGTGCATTTTTTGCACGCAGATGACTTCGAGGCCCATGAGGCCCGGGTCTGTATCGGCGAAAGCCGCACCCTGGACGATCCCCGCCGGGAGCGCCGGTTCAGTGATCAGCAGTACCTGCGCAGTGCGGACGAAATGATCGAGCTGTTCTCGGATATTCCGGAGGCGGTGGAGAATACCCTGGAGATTGCCCGCCGTTGTTCGGTGCCGGTGCGCATGGGTGAGTATTTCCTGCCCAACTATCCGATCCCGGACGGCCTCACCATGGACCAGTATTTCCGGAAGGTCTCCGAGGAAGGTCTGGAAGAGCGCCTGAAAGGCATTCTGGACCCGGATGATCCGGAATATGACCAGAAGCGGGAAGCCTACTTCAAGCGGCTGGACTTCGAGCTGAACATCATCATCCAGATGGGATTCCCCGGCTACTTCCTGATCGTGATGGACTTCATCAAGTGGGCCAAGAACAACGGCGTACCGGTGGGTCCGGGCCGGGGTTCAGGTGCCGGCTCCCTGGTGGCCTATGCGCTGCTGATCACCGATCTGGATCCGCTGGAATACGACCTGCTGTTCGAGCGGTTCCTGAACCCGGAACGGGTCTCCATGCCTGACTTCGACGTGGACTTCTGCATGGAAGGCCGCGACCGGGTGATCGACTACACCGCCGAGAAGTACGGCCGGGATGCGGTATCCCAGATCATTACCTTCGGCACCATGGCCGCCAAGGCCGTAGTGCGGGATGTGGCCCGGGTGCAGGGCAAGTCCTACGGGCTGGCGGACAAACTGTCCAAGATGATTCCGTTTGAGCCGGGCATGACCCTGAACAAGGCACTGGAACTGGAAGAGCCCCTGCGGGAATTCCTCGACCAGGACGAGGAAGCCCAGGAAATCTGGGAAATGGCCCTCAAGCTCGAAGGGGTCTGCCGTAACGCCGGCAAACACGCCGGGGGGGTGGTGATTGCCCCTACCAAGATTACCGATTTTTCCGCGCTCTACTGCGATGATGAGGGCGGCAGCCCGGTCACCCAGTTCGACAAGGGGGATGTGGAAGAAGCCGGCCTGGTGAAGTTCGACTTCCTGGGGCTGCGGACCCTGACCATCATCAAGTGGGCCCTGAACATGATCAATCCGCGCCGTGAGAAACGCGGCGAGGATCCCCTGGACATCAACACCATTCCGCTGGACGACAAGCCCTCGTTCACCATGCTGAAAAAGGCGGAAACCACCGCCGTGTTCCAGCTGGAATCCCGGGGCATGAAGGACCTGATCCGCCGTCTGCAGCCGGATTCCCTGGAAGACATGATCGCCCTGGTGGCTCTGTTCCGCCCTGGCCCCCTGCAGTCCGGCATGGTGGATGACTTTATCGACCGGAAACACGGTCGCCAGCCGATGTCCTACCCCCATCCCGACTACCAGTATGAAGGCCTGAAGCCGGTTCTGGAGCCCACCTATGGGGTTATCCTTTACCAGGAGCAGGTCATGCAGATCGCCCAGGTGATGGCGGGCTACACGCTTGGTGGTGCGGACATGCTGCGCCGGGCCATGGGTAAGAAAAAGCCGGAGGAGATGGAGAAGCAGAAGGCCATTTTCCTCGACGGTTGCGAGAACAATGGCATCAACAAGACCCTGGCGGAGAACATCTTCGACCTGGTGGAGAAGTTTGCCGGCTACGGCTTCAACAAGTCCCACTCAGCAGCCTATGCGCTGGTGTCGTACCAGACCCTGTGGCTCAAGGCCCATTATCCGGCCGAGTTCATGGCCGCGGTACTGACCGCCGATATGCAGAACACCGACAAGGTGGTTACGCTGGTGGAAGAATGCCGGAACATGAGGCTGGATCTGGTGCTGCCGGATGTCAGCACCTCGGAGTACACCTTCACGGTGAATGACGAGGGGCAGGTGGTCTATGGTCTGGGTGCCATAAAAGGGCTCGGGGAAGGCCCCATTCACAGCATCGTGGAGGCCCGCCAGGAGGGTGGTCCCTACCAGGATCTGTTTGATTTCTGCCGCCGGGTAGACCTGAAAAAGGTCAACAAGCGGGCCATGGAGGCGCTGATCCGCGCCGGGGCCATGGACAAGCTCGGGCCTGGTCGTGCCCAGCTGATGGCCAGCATCGACAAGGCCATACAGCAGGCCGCCCAGCAGTCCCGTAACGATGCCGCCGGTATGGTGGACATGTTCGGTGAAATGCTGGAAGGCGGAGAAGACGGCGATCCCTACAGTGATGTGACCGGCGTGCGGGAGTGGCCCAAGAAAGAACGGTTGAAAGGGGAGAAGGACACCCTGGGGCTGTATCTCACCGGCCACCCGTTCGATGAATACGAGCGGGAAGTGCGCCGCTTTGTGCGTTCGCCCATTGCGGATCTCAAGCCGTCCAAGTCACCCCAGCGGGTGGCGGGGCTGGTGGTCGCCCAGCGCACCATGAAAACCCGCACCGGCTCCACCATGTGCTTTATTACTCTGGATGACCGCAGTGCCCGCATTGAGGCTACGCTGTTTTCGGAAGCATTTTTCGAGAACCGGGAGTTGTTGCAGTCGGACCAGGTGATCATTGTGGAGGGGTCGGTCAGCCACGATGACTATTCCGGCCAGCTCAAGATGCGGGTCAATTCCGTGATGGATGTGGCCTCCGCCCGTCGGCAGTTCAGCCAGGGGCTGCGACTGGAGCTGGGTGCCGATCAGTTGCAGAACGGATTGCTGGACAAGCTGGATTCCACACTGCGCCCGTTCCGGGGCGATGGCAGTCCCGTGTGGATCGATTACCGCAGCGAACAGGCGACCACACGCATTGAGCTGGGGCAGAACTGGAGGGTGCAGCCCAGTGATGATCTGTTGCTGGAGCTGAAGTATCTGGTGGGGGATCAGTCGGTAGAACTGGTCTATGATTAACCGGTAACCGCGTTACCGTTTGGTAAAGAAACCCGTTCTCATACAAAGGTACGCTTTAGCGCGCATTTCGCGCCTGTTATTGTAGAGAACACTGAACTTTCAAGGGTGAGGCTGAGTTCCTCGCACAGTCAGCAAATGATGGAACATCATGAACCCTAATTATCTCGACTTCGAACAGCCGATTGCCGACCTTGAAGCCAAGATTGAAGAGCTTCGCATGGTGGGCAATGACACGGATATCAACATCGCCGATGAAATCAGCCGCCTGCGGAAGAAGAGCATCAGCCTCACGGAAAGCATTTTTTCCCAGCTGCAGGCCTGGGATATTACCCGGCTGGCCCGGCATCCCCGTCGTCCTTACACCCTGGATTATATCGAGCAGGTGTTTGACGATTTTGACGAGCTGCACGGCGATCGCCGCTACGCAGATGACCCGGCTATCGTGGGTGGAACGGCACGGCTGGATGGCCGCCCGGTGATGGTGATTGGTCACCAGAAGGGCCGGGAGATCAAGGACAAGGTGCGCCGCAATTTTGGCATGCCGAGACCGGAGGGTTATCGCAAGGCACTGCGCCTGATGGAAATGGCTGAGCGTTTCAGAATGCCGATTCTCACCTTCATCGACACGCCGGGTGCCTATCCGGGTATCGGTGCGGAGGAACGGGGCCAGAGCGAAGCGATTGCCTTCAACCTGGCGGTCATGTCACGTCTGCGCACGCCGGTGATCTCCACGGTGATCGGCGAGGGCGGCTCCGGTGGTGCCCTGGCAATCGGTGTCTGTGACCAGCTCAACATGCTGCAGTACGCCACCTACGCAGTTATTTCCCCGGAGGGTTGCGCTTCCATCCTCTGGAAAAGTGCGGAACACGCCGCCGATGCAGCGGATGCCATGGGCGTGACGGCCGATCGCCTCAAGAGCCTGGGTGTGGCGGACAATGTGATTCCCGAGCCCCTGGGCGGTGCCCACCGGGATCCTGCCGCCATGGGCGAATCCCTCAAAGCCATGCTGGTTCGCGGCGTGGACGAATTGTCCCGCCTGCCGCTGGATGAACTGGTGTCCCGCCGGTACGAGCGGCTCACCCGCTATGACGCGGGCCGCTGAGCCGGCTGACAGACAGGTCTGGCCGCCGGAGCTGTTGGCGGCGGTCAGCAACCTGCCGGACCCTTCCCGCCTTGTTGTTGCTCTCAGTGGAGGGCTCGACTCCGTCGTATTGCTGAATCTCGCGGTGGCCGTTCATGGCCATGCGCGGGTGGCGGCTATCCACATCAATCACCGGTTGCAGGCGAATAGCGAAGACATGGAAGCCCTGTGCCGGCGGCTCTGTGATGGCCTCGGGGTGGCTCTAACGGTGCAGCGCCTTGAGTGGAACTCGGGGATTCCGGGCAGTGGCATAGAAGAACAGGCGCGGGAGCGCCGCTACGACATTTTCCGCCAGTTACTCGATTCCGGCGACCTGCTGTTGATGGCCCATCATGGGGATGATCAGGCCGAAACGGTGCTGTTCCGGATGTTGCGCGGCTCAGGTCCCAGGGGATTGGCGGGCATTCCCGACCGGCGAACGCTTGGGGCAGGGCAGATCTGCCGCCCCTTGTTGCCGTTCAGCCGAAGCCTGTTGGAGCGCCACGCCAGAGAAAACCGTCTGGAATGGTTGGAAGATCCCAGCAACCAGAGTGACCACTTCGATCGCAACTTTCTGCGCCTGCGGGTAATGCCCTTGCTTCGGGAGCGTTGGCCATCCCTTGATCGTCGTCTGGCGCACACCTCCCAGGCCTGCCGGGAATCGTCGCAACTGGCGGACCGGCTGGCGGATCTGCAACTGGCCACTGTTCAGGATGGAGAAGGGCGTTTGTCGCTGGCAGAATTTGCAAAGTTGTCGCTTGCCGAACAGAAGAACCTGCTGCGCCGCTGGGTGGAGTGTCGTCGCTTCCGGCTGCCATCGGTCGCGGACTGGGCTGGCGTGATCGGCCAGTTCGTATCCGCGGCAGAAGACCGGGAGCCGGAGCTGGCCGGTGATGGCTTCTACCTGCGCCGTTACCGGAACTGGCTGTACCTGGTGCCGGATGTGCCTGTGGCCGAGGACGAGCAACGCCTGCTTCCGCAAGCGACGGTGGTGCGTAATGGCTGGCGGATCCGCCTGGAGCCGGCCGCTGACCAGAAGACGAGCTGCCCGTCAATAAGAGTAACTGCGAGGTCTGGCGGGGAACGCTTCCGTCCGGCACCGGAAGGCCCCACCCGGCCACTGTCCAAGTGGCTTCAGGAGAAGGCGGTTCCACCCTGGGAAAGGCAGCTCATACCCCTGGTTTACAAGGGTTCCGGGCAGGGTGAGGAGTTGCTGGCTGTCGGGGATCTCTGGCAGTCGCCGGCATTCTCGGGAAGCGCCCCTGACAGTGGCTGGCGGATTGTCATAGAGAAGGATTCCAATTGAGTCAGGGTCGGGATTCTGGTAGTCTGGCACCCCATCTTGAGATGACAATCTCCCTCCTTCACTGAACCAGATAAATCACGGAATCTGCATGACGCGTTATATCTTCGTCACCGGTGGTGTCGTGTCCTCCCTGGGGAAAGGGATCGCTTCTGCGTCCCTGGCCGCCATCCTGGAGGCCCGCGGCCTGAAGGTCACTATTCTCAAGCTGGACCCGTACATCAACGTGGACCCCGGCACCATGAGCCCCTTCCAGCACGGTGAGGTCTATGTCACCGAAGATGGCGCGGAAACAGATCTGGATCTGGGTCACTATGAGCGATTCATCCGCACGCCGATGAGCAAGCGCAACAACTTCACCACCGGTCGCGTGTATGAAGAAGTGATCCGCAAGGAGCGCCGGGGTGATTATCTTGGCGGCACCGTGCAGGTGATTCCCCACATTACCGACGAGATCAAGCGCCGCGTGGTAGAGGGAGCCTCCGGTGTGGATGTTGCCTTGATCGAGATTGGCGGCACGGTCGGTGACATCGAATCACTGCCGTTCCTCGAAGCCTGCCGTCAGCTGAAGGTGGAAGTGGGTCCCCAGCGTGCCCTGTTCATGCACCTGACCCTGGTGCCGTACATTGCCACCGCCGGTGAGATCAAGACCAAGCCGACCCAGCATTCCGTGAAAGAGATGCGCTCCATCGGCCTGCAGCCGGATATTCTGCTGTGCCGCTCCGAGCACGAGGTGGATGCCAGCTCCCGTCGCAAGATTGCCCTGTTCACCAACGTGGAAGAACGGGCGGTTATCCCGATGCAGGATGCCAGGTCCATCTACGCCATTCCGCGCATGCTCCACGAGTATGGCCTGGATCAGCTGGTGATCGATCGCTTTGGCCTGGATGCCCGTGAAGCAGACCTGGGTGAATGGGACGCGGTTGTGGAATCCCTGATGAATCCGCAGGACGAAGTCACCATTGCCATGGTCGGCAAGTACATGGAGCTTCTGGATGCCTACAAATCCCTGATCGAATCCCTGTTGCACGCCGGTATCAAGACCCGCACCAAGGTCAATATCAACTACATCGACTCGGAAGACATCGAGCGTGATGGCACCTCCGCACTGGAATCGGCCGATGCCATTCTGGTGCCGGGTGGCTTCGGCGAGCGGGGTGTGGAAGGCAAGATCCGCACGGTTCAGTATGCCCGTGAGAACAAGGTGCCGTACCTGGGTATCTGCCTGGGTATGCAGGTGGCGGTGATTGAATACGCCCGTAACGTGGCTGGTCTGAAAGATGCCCACAGCACCGAGTTCCGCGAGCACACGCCGGAGCCGGTGGTGGGCCTGATCACCGAGTGGCTGGATGCCACCGGCGAGAAAGAAGAGCGCACCGAAGAATCGGATCTGGGCGGCACCATGCGTCTGGGTGCCCAGGACTGCGTGCTGGCGGAAGGTTCCACTATCGTGGGTTGCTATGGCAAGAAGACCATCCGCGAGCGTCACCGTCACCGTTATGAGGTCAACAACCACTTCCTGCGTAACCTGGAAGAAGCCGGCCTGAAGATTTCCGGCCGCTCCTCTGACGGCAAGCTGGTTGAGGTGGTGGAAGCGCCGGACCATCCCTGGTTTGTGGCCTGTCAGTTCCATCCCGAATTCACCTCTACACCCCGAGACGGCCATCCGCTGTTCAAGGGCTTTGTTGAGGCAGCCCTGGCTAACAAGAAAGGATCCTGACCATGGCCCGCAGCAACCTGAACGTCTCGGGAATCGAGATCGCCAACGACAAGCCGTTTGTGCTGTTCGGTGGCATGAATGTTCTCGAGTCCAGGGAACTGGCGTTTGAAGTGGCTGAAAAGTACGTGGATGTCTGTGGCCGGCTGGGGATCCCATACGTTTTCAAGGCTTCCTTTGACAAGGCCAACCGCTCCTCTGTTAACTCCTTCCGGGGCCCCGGCCTCGAGAAGGGGCTGCAGATACTCGCGGACATCAAAAGCAAATTCGGTGTGCCGATCATCTCGGATGTACATGAGCCCCACCAGGCGGCACCGGCCGCTGAGGTGTGCGACATCATCCAGCTTCCCGCCTTCCTGAGTCGCCAGACCGATCTGGTTGTGGCCATGGCGAAAACCGGTGCCGTCATCAATATCAAGAAGGCCCAGTTCCTGGCCCCCCGGGAAATGAAGCACATCATCACCAAGTGCGAAGAGGCCGGTAACGACCAGGTGATCCTGTGTGAGCGGGGCAGCAGCTTTGGCTACAACAACCTGGTGGTGGACATGCTGGGCTTTGGCATCATGAAGCAGATGAATGTGCCGGTGTTCTTCGATGTTACCCACGCCCTGCAGATGCCCGGCGGCCGCGCAGATTCCGCCGGCGGGCGACGTGCCCAGGTGACGGATCTGGCCCTTGCCGGAATGTCCCAGGGTCTGGCGGGACTGTTTCTTGAGGCTCATCCGGACCCGGATCAGGCGAAATGCGACGGCCCCTGTGCGCTGCGTCTGAACCAGCTGGAACCGTTCCTTGAGCGGGTGAAAGCCGTTGATGATCTGGTGAAAAGTTTTAAACCTATCGACACCGCCTGAATGGCGGTGTTTGTTTTTGTCCTGTTCCGAATCCGACTGAAAGTTATAACCGTTTAGACAAAGAAAATCTGGAGATCCAGTAAATGACTAAAATTGCCAACATCAAAGCCCGTGAGGTTCTGGATTCACGGGGTAACCCCACCGTTGAAGCTGACGTAATTCTGGAAGACGGCACCCTGGGCCGTGCCTGCGCCCCGTCTGGTGCGTCCACCGGCTCCCGGGAAGCACTGGAGCTGCGTGATGGTGATCAGTCCCGTTACCTTGGCAAGGGTGTTCGCAAGGCGGTGGAAGCGGTGAATGGCAAGATCCGTGACGCTCTGGTGGGTAAGGATGCAGCTGACCAGCGCGGTCTGGACAAGGTGATGCTGGATCTGGACGGCACCGAGAACAAGGCGAACCTGGGTGCCAATGCGATTCTGGCGGTATCCCTGGCGGCAGCCAAGGCGGCTGCGACCTCGCTGGGCAAGCCGCTGTATGCGCACATTGCTGACATTAACGGTACGTCTGGCCAGTTCTCCATGCCGGTGCCGATGATGAACATCCTGAACGGCGGTGAGCACGCAGATAACAACGTTGATATCCAGGAGTTCATGGTTCAGCCGGTGTCTGCCACCAGCTTTGCCGAGGCTCTGCGGGTTGGTGCGGAGATTTTCCATAGCCTGAAAAAGGTGCTGAAGGCCCAGGGCCTGAATACTGCGGTGGGTGATGAAGGCGGTTTTGCGCCGAACCTGCCGTCCAACGAAGCCGCCCTGGCAGCCATCAAGGAAGCGGTCGATAAGGCCGGTTACGAGCTGGGCAAGGATGTGACCCTGGCTCTGGACTGTGCTTCTTCCGAGTTCTACAAGGATGGCCAGTATCAGCTCTCCGGCGAAGGCAAGAGTTTTGATTCCGAAGGGTTTGCCGATTACCTGGCCGGTCTGTGCGATCGTTTTCCCATTGTCTCCATCGAAGACGGTATGGACGAAAGCGACTGGGATGGCTGGAAGGTGCTGACCGACAAACTCGGCAGCAAGGTTCAGCTGGTCGGGGACGACCTGTTCGTCACCAATACCCGCATCCTGAAGGAAGGCATCGAAAAGGGTGTCGGTAACTCCATCCTGATCAAGTTCAACCAGATCGGCAGCCTGTCCGAAACCCTGGATGCCATCAAGATGGCCCAGGATGCCGGATATACGGCGGTGATTTCCCACCGTTCCGGTGAGACTGAGGACACCACCATTGCCGACCTGGCGGTGGCGACCTGTGCCGGCCAGATCAAGACTGGTTCCCTGTGTCGTTCTGACCGGGTGGCCAAGTACAACCAGCTGCTGCGCATTGAAGACGAGCTGGAGGGCAAGGCCCCTTACCGTGGTCTGCAGGAGATCAAGGGCCAGGGTTAATTCCCGACGGTTAACCTGTGCGGATAACCACCAGCGCCGGAAAGGAACACCGGCGCCGGTGGTTTTTCATTAAAAATGCGGGTTATCTGGGCAGTTAGCGATTTCTTTTGCTAAAGTTCTTTAACGTCTATACTCCTTGTTCCATGCTCCGATAACGGAACCGGTCATGAAGCTGTTGTGGTCCATTATGGTGATTCTGATTCTCCTGCTACAGGTGCGCCTGTGGGTCGGGGAGGGCAGTTTTGCGCAGGTGTGGACCCTGGAGCAGTCGATCGCCGAGCAACGTGAGGAGAACAGTAAACTGTCCACCCGCAACGAGCGGCTGTATGCGGAGGTTCGTAATCTCCGTAATGAACAGGGAGCTGTGGAGGAACGGGCCCGGATGAATCTCGGGCTGATCCGCGAGGACGAAACGTTTTTCCTGGTTGTCGAAAACTGACCCCCTTCCTATGACCCACCCCCGACTCTGGCTCGTTATTCCGGCTGCAGGTATCGGCCAGCGAATGAAAGCCGAGTGCCCGAAGCAGTACCTGAGGCTGAACGGCCGTTATATTCTGGATATCACCATTGCCCGTGTACTCGACAGTGCCAGCTTTGCCGGTTGCATGGTGGCACTGAATGCCCGTGACCAATGGTGGCCCGGCACGGAATCCGCAGCAGATGGTCGCGTCCGCACCTGTGCAGGCGGTAAGGAGCGGGCGGATTCGGTGCTGTCTGCCCTTAATGCTCTGAGCGATGTGGCCGGTGCGGATGACTGGGTGCTGGTGCATGATGCGGCACGGCCGTGTTTGCACCAGGATGACCTTGGCCGCCTGACAGCTACGTTGAAGGATCATCCGGTGGGAGGGCTGCTGGCGGCACCCGTAGCGGATACCCTGAAACAGTCGGACGAGGCGCAGCCGCCTGCAGTCGTGTCGACTGTGGACCGGCGCAGGCTGTGGCGGGCGCTGACTCCGCAGATGTTCCGGCTCGGTGCTCTGCAACAGGCGCTGGAATCCAGTCTTGCAGCGGGCCATGGGGTGACGGATGAATCCTCAGCCATTGAGTTTTCCGGTAAGATGCCGGTGCTGGTGGAGGGCCGGTCGGACAATATCAAGATCACCGTGCCGTCGGATCTCGCGTTGGCGGGATTCATTCTGGGTCAGTTATAAGCCGCCACAGCCAGGTTTTCTGAATTTTCTTGAACGGGAGAAGGTATGCGCATAGGGCAGGGGTTTGATGTTCACGCCTTTTGTGAAGGGAGTGAAGTAATCCTGGGTGGTGTTGCCATTCCCCACAGTTACGGTCTCAAGGCCCACTCCGATGGGGATGTGCTGCTGCATGCCCTGGCCGATGCCCTGCTTGGTGCACTGGCGCTGGGTGATATCGGTCACTTCTTCCCGGATACCAGCGAGGAGTGGGCCGGTGCCGACAGCCGGGATCTGCTGCGCCGTGTGATGGCACGGGTGGCGGAAGAGGGCTATCGGGTGGTGAATGTGGATGCCACCATCATTGCCCAGTCTCCCAGGATGGCACCTCATATCGAAGCCATGCGCCTGAATATAGCCGAAGACCTTGGAGTCTCGGCGGGGCGTATCAGTGTCAAGGCCACCACAACCGAAAAACTGGGCTTTACCGGTCGCAAAGAGGGAATCGCCTGTCAGGCCGTGTGCCTGCTGGAGCCGGATGCCACGTGACGGATTCAGTCTGGCCACTGGACTGGCCCGTCGGGGGTGGTCACAGAGCAGGGCGGGCACGCCTTAAAGCCGTACCGGAGGATTTCCGGGTCGACGAGATTCTGCCTTTGCCGCCCGGCGGAGCGGGCGAACACCTGTGTCTGTATATTGAAAAACGGGGCGACAATACGGACTATCTGGCACGACAACTGGCAGCGCTGGCCGGGTGTCGCCCCATGGATGTGAGTTTTTGCGGTCTGAAAGACCGGCACGCGGTGACCCGTCAATGGTTCAGTCTGTACCGGCCGGGCATGGAAGCCGAGGATGACACCCTGATCCGCCAGATCAGCGAGCAGTGGCCGGTACTGGAGAAAACCAGGCTGACCCGCAAGCTGCGCCGTGGGGATCACCAGGCCAACCATTTCCGTATTCGTCTGCGTGATGTGCAGGGTGACCGTGAGTCGATCGAATCCGGCCTTGAGCGTCTGGCGGAACACGGCTGCCCCAACTATTTCGGAGCCCAGCGTTTCGGGCATCATGGGGGCAATCTTGATCAGGCCGCCCGCATGGATCCCTCCCGGATTGGTTCCCGCAACCGGAGTAAGCGTCGTCGTGGACGACATAGCGGTGGCAGTCACAACGCCAAAAACGTATTGTACTTTTCTGCGGCCCGTTCCTTCCTGTTTAATGAAGTGCTGGCCCGGCGCGTGGCCGATGGTTCCTGGCAGCGTATGATGGAGGGAGAGCTTGCGGATTCCGCCGTGCCCACCGGGCCCCTGTGGGGCGATGGCGGCACCGCCGCTAGCGGTGCCCAGGAAGCGCTGGAACGAGAAGTGGCAAGTCAGTGGGCCTCTCTGCTCCGGCTGTTTGCGGATACCCGGATGAAGCCGGAGCGTCGCTCCCTGGTATGTCAGCCGGAAGGGCTGAGCTGGCAGTGGAGCGAATCGGGACATCTGGACCTGGCATTTACATTGCCACCCGGGCAGTACGCCACGACGGTGCTCGGAGACCTGTTTGAACTAGAGAATGCTTAGCGGAGCTGATTGTGCGTATTCTGTTATCCAATGATGACGGTGTTCACTCGCCGGGACTCAGGGCTCTTTTTGAGGGGCTGGAGGGCCTGGCGGAGCTGGAAGTGGTCGCACCGGACCGGGATCACAGCGGGGCCAGCAATGCACTGACCCTGAACCGCCCCCTGACCGTTGAATCTCACCCCGGGGGTTTTCGTTCCGTGGATGGTACGCCGACGGACTGTGTTCACCTGGCGGTCAACGGGCTGTTCGACACGCCGTTCGACCGGGTTGTTTCCGGTATCAACACCCATGCGAATCTGGGCGACGATATTATTTATTCGGGCACCGTGGCGGCGGCAACCGAAGGCCGGCACCTGGGGCTTCCTGCCATTGCGGTATCCCTGGTTAACCGTGGACTTGGACATTACGAGACGGCTGCGCGGGTAGTGCGGCTGTTGCTTGAGCAGAACAGTCCCCTGAATGTCGGTCCCAGGTGTATTCTCAATGTGAATGTGCCCGATGTGCCCTGGGAGGACCTGCGGGGAGTGCGGGTTACCCGGCTGGGGCACCGGGACCGTGCAGAAGGTGCCGTGCCCATGACCTGCCCCCGTGGCAAGGCCCGGTACTGGATTGGTGCCGCCGGGGAGGGCAGTGATGCCGGTCCCGGCACGGATTTTCACGCGGTGCGGGAGAACTACGTATCGGTGACTCCGGTACAGGTGGATATGACCCGGCATGAAGTGCTGGATGAATTGCGTGGCTGGGTAGACGGGATGGAAGGAGGCTTTCGTCGATGAATGCAGAGTTACAGGGCATCGGGATGACATCCCGGCGAACCCGCATGAGACTGGTGCAGCGCCTGCGTGACGAGGGAATCTCCGATGAGCAGGTGCTGGGAGCCATAGCGGACGTACCCCGCCATATTTTCCTCGATGAAGCCCTGTCCCACCGGGCCTACGAAGATACCGCACTGCCCATCGGTCAGGGGCAGACGCTCTCCCAGCCCTATATAGTCGCCCGTATGACGGAAGTGCTGATGGCCCACAAGCCCCGCAAGGTGCTGGAGCTCGGTACCGGCTCCGGCTATCAGACCGCCATTCTGGCTGGCCTGGTGGAGCAGGTGTTCAGTGTCGAGCGCATCCGTATCCTGCAGGAGCAGGCCCGTCAGCGGCTGCGCAAACTGGGATACCGCAATGTGATGCTGAAGCTCTCGGATGGTGGTATGGGCTGGCCGGATATGGGGCCTTTTGACGGCATCATCGTGACTGCTGCGCCCCGTGAGTTGCCCCGCGATTTGCTGGATCAGCTGGCGGATGGCGGCGTGATGGTGGCACCGGTGGGCGAAGAGAGCCAGATGCTGGTGGAAGTGATTCGCCAGGGTGATCAGTTCCATACACGGGAAATCGAACCGGTACGCTTTGTGCCCCTGCTGGGCGGGGTTGTGCGGTGACCCGGACTCCTGAACCTGCAAACGAGACACCAAAGCATCATCCGGCCGGAATCTACTGCCGTGGTCTGGCCATGGGCGCGGCGGATATTGTCCCGGGTGTGTCCGGCGGCACCATTGCGTTTATTACCGGCATCTACTTTCGCCTGCTCGAAGCGGTAAACGCGGTGCCCCGGGCCGTTGTTCAGCAACTCTTGCGGGGTCGCTGGAAGGCATTCTGGGCCGTCTGTGACGGAAATTTCCTGGTGCTCCTGCTGGCGGGCATTGTCAGCAGTATCATCGCCTTCGCTTCTGCAATCAGTTATGCACTCGCCAATCATCCGGTGCTGGTCTGGAGCTTCTTTTTCGGGCTGATTGTTGCCTCGGTGCAGCATGTGGCGCGGCAGATCCGGGAACCCCGATGGCAGCAATGGTTGCCGTTTGTGGCGGGTGTCGTGGTTGCCTGGTGGATCAGCACACTGTCCGCAGGGCAGGTGGAGCCTGAGCGGCTGGCCTTTTTCGGGGCGGGTGCCATTGCCATCTGCGCGATGATTCTGCCGGGCATTTCCGGCAGCTTCATTCTCGTGCTGCTCGGTATGTATGCCCCCGTGCTGGACGCGGTGCGGGGGCTGGATGTGATACCGGTGTTACTGTTTATGGCGGGCTGCCTGGTTGGCTTGTTGTCTGTTGCGAAGCTGATCACCTGGGCGTTTCACCGGTTTCACGATCTGGTGCTCGCGCTGCTGACTGGCTTTATGGTGGGGGCACTGACCAAGGTATGGCCGTGGAAGGAAACCCTGAGCTGGCGTACCAACAGCTCCGGCGAGCAGGTGCCGCTGAACGAAACGGTGGTTTCCCCGGCGCGGTACGCGGAGCTGACCGGTGAGCCTTCCCAGTGGCCGCTGGCTCTGACCATGGCCCTGGCGGGTATCGCGGTGGTCCTCATTGTCGAATGGTTAGGAGCCCGTAAGCAAACCGGGAAACAAAACAGCGCCGGGGTTTGCTAATCTGTGTCTGTGGTCACAGGATTTTTGCGACCTGGTGTTACTTTTCGATCATTGGTGGTGTTTCGATGGGTAACAGGTTCACGTTTTGGGTAACTTGGCCTGGTGGTCAAAATGCGCAATAAATTAGCAAGTTACTTCGGACACTTCAGAAACAGTCGGGTTTTTCAGATTATTTTGTTATTTTAGATCCGAATTTAATATCCGAGAATTTTATGCGCGAGGCATCAGGCAAACAGAGGGTACCGCCGCACAAGAGCTGTGCCGGCCTGATCCGTTCCGGTTTGACTCTACTGTTTGTCGCCACACTTTTCCTGCTGACGGCCTGCACTGCACCTTCCATCTATCAGGACGACCGTTATAACCCGCCCGTCTATTGGGGGCAGCACGTAGTGCGTCCCGGCGAGACGCTTTACAGCATTGCCTGGCGCTACGGGCGGGATTACCGGGAACTGGGGGATGCCAATGACATCGGGCCACCCTGGACCATCAAGGCCGGCCAGGTGCTGCGTCTCGATAAACGGGGCGATCCCTCGAGGGTGGCTTCCGGGCCATCCGCTACGCCTGAAACCAGTCAGCGAAACACTTCTGTGTCACCCAGGCCGGCTCCCCGGAAATCACCTCCTGCTGCCACGAAGAAGCCGAAACCTGCCCCCCGTTCAAGCCAGACGGTAAGTAACGTTACCTGGCGCTGGCCCCACGTTGGCACCGTGCTTGCATCATATTCTACATCCGGCAAAGTCAATAAAGGGCTTGATATCGCTGGAAATCCGGGAGATCCGGTGCGGGCCGCTGCCGGCGGCCAGGTGGTTTACGCAGGTAACGGTTTATTGGGGTACGGCAACCTGATCATCGTGAACCACAACGAGCACTATCTCAGTGCTTACGCCCACAACCGGAAAATACTGGTGCAGGAAGGGGAGGATGTGAAACCCGGACAGGTGATCGCAGAACTGGGAAGCAGCGGGGCAGACCGGCCGAAGCTGCATTTCGAGATACGCAAGAATGGCAATCCGGTTGACCCCATGGGGTACTTGCCTTCCCGCTGAAACATTGCACACAGGTCCGCTCAACAGAAAAACAATAATATCCGGCCAGCGCCGGAACGAAATGTCCTGAAAACAACAAAACGAACAATCAAGGGTTCACCAAACAACAAAAATCGTGGGCCACTATCCAGGATCAATGAAAGACGGGGCAAGCGTTATGTCAGCAGAGCAAGAAGAACTCATCGTCGATCGCGTTGCGGATGTAGAGGAAGCGGAAGAGGCTGAAGAACAACTGGTTGCCGATGAATCCGGCAAAGCGACAACGGCTGATGCCGAGGAATCGGTAGAAGATTTTCCCACCCACGGTAAATACTACTCCAGCCAGAAGCAGCTGGATGCCACCCAGCTTTACCTGAACGAAATCGGTTTTTCTCCGTTGCTGACCGCCGAGGAAGAAGTCTATTTTTCCCGGTTGGCCCGTAAAGGCGAGGAGTCCGGCCGCAAGCGCATGATCGAAAGCAACCTGCGCCTGGTGGTCAAGATTGCCCGACGTTACGTGAACCGCGGCCTGACCCTGCTGGACCTGATTGAAGAAGGTAACCTGGGCCTGATCCGGGCGGTGGAGAAGTTTGATCCGGAGCGGGGCTTCCGGTTCTCCACCTACGCCACCTGGTGGATCCGCCAGACCATCGAGCGGGCCATCATGAACCAGACCCGCACCATTCGGCTGCCGATTCACGTGGTGAAGGAACTCAACCTGTACCTGCGCGCAGCCCGCGAGCTGGCACAGAAGCTGGACCATGAGCCTTCCGCCGAAGAAATCGCCCGTATGGTTGACAAGCCCGTAGCGGACGTGAAGAAGATGCTCGGCCTGAACGAGCGGGTGGCTTCCATGGACACCCCGATCGGCAGCGGTGGCGAGAAGTCCCTGCTGGATACCGTCGCCGATGAAGGTGCTTCTGACCCGGCCGATCTGCTGCAGGACAACAACATCTGTGCTTGCGTCGAGAAATGGATCGATCAGCTCACTGACAAGCAGCAGGAAGTGCTGTCCCGTCGCTTTGGTCTGCGGGGTTATCCCATCAGCACCCTCGAAGAGGTAGGCCAGGAAATTGGTCTGACTCGCGAGCGGGTACGCCAGATCCAGGTAGAGGCACTGCGCCGTCTGCGTGAGATTCTGGAGAAGGAAGGACTCTCCGGGCACATGCTGTTCCAGTAAGTTGTCCCGTAGCTAGTGAAAAAAACCGGCCAGACAGGCCGGTTTTTTTGTGTATGTCCCTTCATTGGCCAGTGGTTATTTTCTGGATGGCGTTTGAGCAACTGCGCTGCGTCGTGTTACACCCTATGATGTGACTTGTATCACACAGCACAACCGGGGGTAACATACTATGCGATTCTTATTTAGCTTCCTGCTGGCCCTGTGCCTGGCTCTGGTACCGGTAACAACCACCAGCGCCCGCACCCTGGACGGCGTGGACATTCCGGAATCCCTTGAGCTTAATGGCCAGACCCTGACACTGAACGGGGCAGGGGACCGCTCCAAATGGTTCATGGACCACTATGTGGCAAGCCTGTATCTGCCGGGTAAAACCGCGGATGCCAGTGCCATCATCAACGCCGACGAACCCCAGGTCATCACCCTGCACATCATCTCTGACATGATTACCAGCGACCGGATGAAGGACGCGACCATGGAAGGATTCCGTAATTCAACGGACGGTGATCTCTCGGCGATCCCGGATGAAGTCGACACTTTTCTGGATGTGTTCTCGGACGAGATCAACAACGGCGACATGTTCGAACTGGCCTACCTGCCCGGCAAGGGCGTTCGCGTCTCCAAGAATGGTGAGGAAATTACCACCATTGGTGACCTGACCTTCAAGAAGGCTCTGTTTGGCATCTGGTTGTCCGATAAGCCGGCCCAGGACGATCTGAAAGAGGGGTTGCTGGGTAAATAGAGCCTGGACCCTGAACACGACCCAAAATCGTAGATCATTGACCTCCCGGGATTTTCTGATTAGCTTTCAGGAAAGCTGGCTGGAGATATGAGTCGTCAGGAAAGTGGTCTTGGGGACTCATATACAAATGTTAAACGTCTATGACCTCAGCCCAGAAAGTTATGGTTAAAAACTGGGCCATCGGCTGCGTATGGCTGGTGGCTTTCGCGGCAGTATTTCAGCTGCCGCACGAGTATCGCCTGAAGACTGGTTTGATACTCGGGGTTTTGTTTTCTTTGTGGCCGTTGTTAAACCCTGAGATCAGGAATTGGAGAGGCTACGGAGCTGAGCAGCAGTCGCTTGGGGATTTCATCGGTCGGCATGGTCTCCTGAAGCTGTGGATGGTTGGGTATTGCGCGTTGGTTCTGCCATTTTTGATATATCGCATTGCCACGTCAGGCGGCGACAGCATCGGCAGTTACCTGCTGTGTTTTCTATTATTGGTCGGCCCACCTTTTCTGGTTTCCGAATACGAGAGGTACCAGGCGGCAGGCTAAAAACGTTTTGCAAGGCCAGGCACGGCGATGCCTACTCCATTGCGGCTTCGCCTCTATTTCGTAGCCGCGCATGCTGGCTGGCGTTGGGCAGCAAGAAGAGTAGCGTTGATTCGGCGCGAGGGAGTAGTATGATATTGTCATATCTTTCCCGTGTTAGGAGCACCAGCCATGAGCATGCACCGAAAAACCATCACACTGACTGAGCAGCAAGATGGCTGGGTGAAAGCCCAGATTGAAAGCGGCCACTTTGGCAACGATAGTGAGTACATCCGCGATCTCATTCGAAGGGACCAGCAGGCCAAAGAACGTCTTGCCATGCTCAGGCAAGCCCTCGCTGAGGGTGAGTCAAGCGGGGACCCGAAACCGCTGGATATATCGGCTATCAAGGCTGCTGGCCGTAAACGGATCAAGGCGGCTGATTAGTGTTTAAGTTGAACATCACGCTGTTTTTTATCAGCTGCATGAACTGGAAGTGCTCGTTGTTCGCGTTCAGCACGAGGATATGGATGCACCAGAGAGGCTTCTGGAGTAGTGGGGGCTATATTTTCGGCACAGCTTCAAGATTTCCATTCAGCCCCGTGCTGTCAGCCCTGAAATGGCGCTCCGGCTTGCGCGTTTGTTTGGTAACTCGCCGGAATTCTGGCTGAACGCACAGCGGTCTGCTGATCTTTGGGCTGCCGCGCAGTCGGTCAAGGAAGAAGTGGATCGAATCAAGCCGCTACATGCTGCATAACCAAGGCGTGCACCGCATGCAAACCTCATTTGGTTGATCGTTGTGGCAGTCTTGTCGCCGCTTCGCTCTGCCAAGGCCGCTGTGCTCCGCGTTCACTGAGAAATACCGATAACCATGGAAATGAATAAGCTCAAGTTTAAGTATCGAAGCTTGTTAACCATTCTGGGGGCTCTCGCATTTTTCCCTGCAATGTTCGGCATGCTTGGCTGGGCTGCTTATTTCGATAATGCTGGCGAAATAAACCGGGGATTCTGGATGCTCGTACTACTGCTGGTGGTGTTTCCCATGCAGGTCTTTTTGAACCAAGCCATTGTCTATTTTTCGTTTCGTCCGATTTTCATGAGAAAGCTTTCGATTGATAAAAGTCAGTTCTGGCGGCTCTACATTGGACGTTGGTATCCAAGACACTGGTATCGTTGAGATCATCAGTTAACAAGGCAATCAAATTCGTTCCGGCCCGAAGGGCCTCCACCGGGCGGCTTTTTCTCCGCTTTGCTGCGTAAAAGCTGCCGTTTATTGCTGGCGTTAGGACTTACTGCGCTCCCGCCAGTAGCCAGGTTTTCGGGAATGATGGGCAATAGCGATTACGATGGCTTCTTCTGGCAATTCAATCGTAACTATATCGTACGGGAAGCGTTCCAGAATCAGTCGTCTTGCACCAGTATCGCCAGCTTCTTTGGGGAGAGGGGATAAGGGGGTAAAGTTCCCTTCAATAACGTCAATGGCAGCATCAACCGCAACAAAAAACTCGGCTCCTAGTCCTGGTTGCTCATCTTCGTACCAAGCTGCGGCTTCTATCGCTTCCTGCGAGGCTTCTTCAAGTATCCTTACCGTTCGCACTGTTATCGGCCTAACCTCGCTCTCATCTTTGATCGAAATTCTTCACGGCTGAGCAGCGTGGCGTTTCCGCTTTTGACCTTGGATACACGGCGAACAATTTCATCGTTCCAGGCCTGCTCAACGGAATCGTCACGGGGGCCGTCCAGGCTCATTATGAGCTCTCTAGCCAACGCAGCACGTTCAGACTCGGAGAGAGTCGAAATTTGGGAGCGCAGGTGGTTTAATGTTTCGGCAGTCATGGTGCCTCCGCGAGTGGCCATACAGTTATGCTATCCCGATTCAAAGGGCCTGAACAAGTGACCGTGGCATCAGAAGCGGAAAGCCGTAAATAACCCGGCCCTCTTTCAGTCCATGTAATCCCGCTTCTGGCGGAACTCGCACAGATCCTCGATGATGCAGGCCCCGCACTTGGGTTTGCGGGCGGTGCAGGTGTAGCGTCCGTGCAGGATCAGCCAGTGGTGGGCATCCATCAGGAATTCCTTGGGAACCAGCCGCATCAGGCGCTTTTCCACTTCCAGCACATTCTTGCCCGGGGCAATGCCGGTGCGGTTGGATACCCTGAAGATATGGGTGTCCACCGCCATGGCCGGCTGCCGGAAGGCGGTATTCAGCACCACATTGGCGGTCTTGCGACCGACACCGGGCAGGGCTTCCAGGTCTTCCCGGTTGTCCGGCACTTCGCTGCCGTGCTTTTCGATCAGCATGCGGCAGGCTTTGATGATGTTTTCTGCCTTGCTGTTATAGAGGCCGATGGTCTTGATGTATTCCTTCAGCCCGTCCACACCTAACGCCAGAATGGCCTCCGGCGTGTTGGCGACTGGAAACAGCTTTGCCGTTGCCTTGTTTACTCCCACGTCGGTTGCCTGGGCCGACAGGGTTACCGCTACCAGCAGCTCGAACGGGTTGGAATAATTCAGTTCCGTTGTCGGTTCGGGATTGGCATCCCGTAACCGGCTGAAAATCTCGATGCGCTTCTTTTTGTTCATGGAAACAGGATCCCGTGTCAGGACACGTGCCCGGTTACCCGGACCCGTTTGCTGCCCGCCACCGGAGCTGGCTCGCTGGCTTTTTTGCGGGCTTCCAGGTTGCGGTCGATGCCGTTTTTCAGTGCGATCAGCAGTCCCAGCCCTACGAAGGCTCCGGGCGGCAGCACCATGAACAGCACGTCCGGATAGTTGGCGAAGGGTTCAAGGGTCCAGTCCCGGGCCATGGGGCCGAGCAGCAGGTGCATATCCGCAAACAGGGTTCCCTGGCCGATCAGTTCCCGCAGGCCGCCAAGCACAATCAGTACCGCCAGGAAGCCAAGGCCCACCATGGCACCGTCCAGCAGGGCTGGCCCCGGTGCGTTCTTGGAGGCAAAGGCATCGGCCCGGCCCAGAATGGCGCAGTTGGTGACAATCAGCGGGATGAAGATGCCCAGAATCTGGTACAGCTCGTAGGTGAATGCCTGCATCAGCAACTCCGCACAGGTCACAAACGAGGCAATAATCATCACAAAGGCGGGCAGGCGCACCGACTCGCTCACGAAGTTCCGGATCACCGAGACCGCCAGGTTGGAGCCCATCAGCACCAGCAGGGTGGCCAGACCCAGGCCTACGGCGTTGACCACGGTGCTGGTGACCGCCAGCAACGGGCAGAGCCCGAGTACCTGAACCAGCGCCGGGTTGTTGGTCCAGAGTCCTTCGCGAACGATTTCCTGATTGCTTTTGGTCGCCATCAGCGGGTTCCTCCTGATGTTTCGACGGCCGAGCGAATGGCCCTGCGATTCTTGCGGTGCCAGGTCAGTACGTGCTGCACCGCCTTGGTCACTGCCCGTGGCGTAATGGTGGCACCGGTGAACTGGTCAAATTCGCCGCCGTTCTTTTTTACGTTCCATTGCCGGGGAGGTGTATCCCGCAGGGATCGGCCCTCGAACTGGTGAACCCAGTCGGATTTGCGGGTTTCGATACGGTCGCCCAGCCCCGGGGTTTCCCGGTGGCTGGTGACGCGCACTCCAAGCACGGTGCCATTCAGGTCCAGACCCACCAGCAGGTGGATGTCGCCGGAGTATCCGTCCGGTGCGACCGCCGGCACGATCAGCCCGGTGACTTCCCCGTCTTGTCGCGCTACCCAGGCGGTCACAGGCTTATCCGTGTGGGGCCGGAGTCCGTCGGGCAGGGTGACGGTGCTGTTCAGCAGGTCGTTGTCGTGGTCTGATTCCGGAATAATCTCGAACAGAGCCGCCGCTTCCGCGCGGGCGGCCTGTTCCTCGATCCGGTCTTTTGTCAGTCCCTGGGTGAGGGCGATGGTGCCGCCGGTGATGATGGCGAACAGCCCGAGGCCGATGGCGCTGCGGCGTATGGATTGGGTAACGGCTGACATGTTCAGTTCCCCTTGCCTGCAATGCCCCGGGGTGCCTTGTGATGCCCGTAGGTTCTGGGTGGCGTGTAATGGTCGATGAAGGGCACGGCAAAGTTCATCAGCAACACACTGAAGGCCACGGCATCCGGGTAATTACCCCAGGCACGGATGATGTAGAGCAGAATCCCGATGGCGGCTCCATAGATCAGCTTGCCCTGGTGGCTGGTGGCGGCGGATACCGGATCAGTTGCGATAAAGAACGCCCCCAGCATGGTGCCCCCTGCCAGCAGGTGAAGGGTCAGCGGCGCATAGAGGTCTTCGTTGCTACCAAAAGCCAGGCTCATAAAACCGAGGGCGGCCAGCATGCTGACCGGGATATGCCAGGTGATAATGCGGCGCGCCAGAAGAACCAGGCCGCCAAGCAGGAAGCCTGCGTTCACCCATTCCCAGCCGCGGGCCACGCCGTCACCAAAGGTCGGGTGCTGCAGTACTTCGGCTGCGGTATGGGTGGCAATCTTGTGTTTGTACTCGTCCAACGGGGTAGCCATGGTGAAGGCATCCACCGTGGTCTGCTGGCCGGATGCGATGATCTTTACCGTTTCGAAGAAGCCGGGGGCACCGTCCCAGAGCATGGCGGCCTCGGCCCAGTTGGTGGTCATCGCCACCGGGAAGGACACCAGCACCAGCGCATAGCCAGCCATGGCCGGGTTGAAGGGGTTGGAGCCCAGCCCGCCATAGAGCTGTTTGACCATGATGATGGCACTGGCGGTTGCGATGCCGGATACCCACCAGGGCGTGAACTGGGGCAGGGACAGGCCCAGCAGAAGGCCGGTGACGGCGGCGGTGTTGTCTTTCAGGAAAAACGCGACGGGCCGTTTGCGTAGCGAGAGCATCATCGCTTCGGAGCCGAGGGCCACCGCGATACACCAGATCACGTTGATCAGGTTGCCCCATCCAAAGAATAGCGTCTGGGCCAGCAGGCCGGGGATGGCGGCCAGGATCACCCAGAGCATTACCTTTGAGGTAGGCAAGGCCTTGCGGGCATGGGGGGAGGACTGCTGCATCAGGCTCATGACCGGGCCTCTTCCAGGGCTTCTTCGGCCCGTTTGACGCGTTCAGTGTTCTTGGCCACAGCACGCTCCAGCTTGTCTACATTATCGGCATTGGCAGTGCGTGCCTCATCGAGCATACCCTGCATGTTTTCCAGTTTCGCTTTTGCTTTCAGCAGCTGCTTTTCCAGTTCTTCAATGTCCACCTCTGGCTGGTCCGTTTCCGGTACCGGCGGGCGTTCGGGGGCGGTGGCAGTCTCCGCTTGCTTCTCGTCACCTGTCTGGGTTCGGGCTTTCTTTCTGGCCAGGGCCTCCTGCACCAGCGCCGCTTTGCTGGCCCGTTCGTCGGTGGCATCGGCCGCAGCCTTCGCGGTGTCCGGGGCTTCAGCCTGCTGTTCTTTCTTGGCTTTGGCAGCAGCGGCCCGTTCCTTGCGGCGGCGTTCTTTCTCTTCTTTCTCCTGCTCCAGTCTTGCCTGACGAGCCTCGAAGCGCTCCCGTGCACGATCGGCCTTGAGCTGCTCGGCCTGCTGCACCCGGATCTCGCCCTTGGCAAACCGGTAGTACTGGACCAGCGGAATGGAGCTGGGGCAGACGTAGGAACAGGCACCACATTCGATACAGTCAAACAGATTCAGGTGTTCCGCCTTGTCGAACTCCTGGGCGCGGGAATACCAGAACAGTTGCTGGGGCAGCAGCTCCATCGGGCACACCTCGGCACACATGCCGCAGCGAATGCAGGGTTGTTCCGGGTCCGGTGCCGGCAGTTCGCTGGCGGTGGCGGCGATCACGCAGTTGGTGGTCTTGATCACCGGTACTTCCGGACTTTCCAGGGTGTAGCCCATCATCGGGCCTCCCAGAACCAGGCGGTTGAGTCTGCTTTCATCCAGCCCGGCCTGTTCCAGCAGGTAATGGATGGGGGTGCCGATCAGGGCTTCTACATTGCCCGGATGGGTAAGCGCTTCACCAGTGAGGGTGGTGATCCGCGAGACTAGCGGTTCGCCCTGGTGAACGGCCCGAGCCACGGCAATGGCGGTGCCAACGTTCTGGCACATGATGCCGATATCCGCCGGGATGCCTCCGTGGGGCACTTCCAGGCCGGTGACGATCTGGATGAGCTGTTTTTCACCACCGGAAGGGTATTTGGTGGGAATCACCCGTATCTCGGTCTGGGTGCCCTCGGCCGCTTTTTCCATGGCGGCAATGGCTTCCGGCTTGTTGTCCTCAATGGCGATCACACAGCGGTGCGGTCGCAGAATCCACGCCATCACCTGCAAACCGGAGATGATCTGGTCTGCCCGTTCCCGCATCGCCATATCGTCAGCGGTGATGTAAGGCTCGCACTCGGCACCGTTGAGAATCAGGGTATCTACCTTGCGATCCTTCGGCGGGCGCAGCTTGATATTGGTGGGGAAGCCGGCCCCGCCCATGCCGGAAATGCCTGCATCACGAATACGCCGCAGCACCTCTTCCCGGTCCATCTGTCGGTAGTCCGTCAGTGGCTCCAGCTCTGTCCAGCGTTCTTCGCCGTCCGGAGCCAGTACAATGCACTTGTCGGTCATGCCGGATGGATGAGGTACCGGATAGTCACCAATGGCTTCGACGGTTCCGGATGTGGAGGCATGTACCGGTACCCCGAGGGAGCCGGCTACCGTGGCAATGACCTGACCCTTGAGTACCCGCTCACCAACCTCGACACAAGGCTCCGCCGGTTCACCGATATGCTGTTGCAGCGGCAGCACCAAACGATCCGGAATACCGGCTGGGCGGATGGGGGTGCAGGTGGACTGCTGTTTGTTTTCCGGGGGATGGATGCCGCCGGGGAAATCGAAGAGTTTGACGGACATCAGGCGCTGGCCCCCTGACGATCAGTGGCAATGACGTTGCTGGCCGGTGGGTTCCAGGTCCAGGTGCGGATATCCGGTTCCACGGTAATCATGTCGATGCAGTCCACGGGGCAGGGTTCCACGCACAGGTCACAGCCGGTGCACTCGCTTTCAATCACCGTGTGCATGTGTTTGGCAGCACCCAGAATGGCATCCACCGGGCAGGCCTGGATGCACTTGGTGCAACCGATGCACTCGTCTTCGCGGATAACAGCGACCCGCTTGGCCTGTTCAACCCCGTGTTCTGCATCCAGGGGCTCCGGCTCCACATCCAGCAGGTCCGCCAGGGCCTTGATGGTGGTCTCCCCACCCGGCGGGCACTTGTTGATAGGGCCGCCCTCGGCGATGGACTCGGCGTAGGGCCGGCATCCGGGGTAGCCGCACTGGCCGCACTGGGTCTGGGGCAGCATGGAATCGACCTGTTCGACCAGTGGATTGCCCTCAACCCGGAAACGTTCAGCTGCAAACCCCAGCAGGCCGCCGAAAACCACTGCCAGGGCGAGCAGTACTAACACAGCTATCAGGATACTGGTCCACATAAACAGAACTCCGTCAGACGCTGACCAGGCCGGTGAAACCCAGGAAGGCGAGGGACATCAGCCCCGCCGTCACCATGCCGATCGCCGCACCGCGGAAAGCGACCGGCACATCGGCGACGGCAATACGCTCCCGCAGGGCGGCGAACAGCACCAGCACCAGTGAGAAGCCCGCTGCCGCACCGAAACCGTAGAGTACGGATTCCACAAAATTGTTCTGGCGATTGAGGTTCAGCAGGGCCACACCCAGCACTGCGCAATTGGTGGTGATCAGCGGCAGGAAGATGCCCAGCACCCGGTAGAGCAGGGGGCTGGTCTTGCGCACCACCATCTCGGTGAACTGTACCACCACGGCGATCACCAGAATAAAGGTGATGGTCTTCAGAAAGGCCAGACCCAGCGGCTCCAGCAGGTAGGTGTAGGCCAGGTAGCTGCACACCGAAGCCAGGGTCAGCACAAAGGTGGTGGCCAGGGACATGCCCATGGCGGTTTCCAGCTTGCCGGACACGCCCATGAACGGGCACAGCCCCAGGAACTGCACCAGCACAAAGTTGTTTACCAGAATGGTACTGACCAGAATCAGCAGGTACTCGGTCATCGGACAGGCTCCGTTTTACCAGCCTTTTACATCACACGCATGCCGGGGGTAGCCCCGGAGTCCGGTGACAGCACGAAAATATCCTTACCGCCGGGACCGGCTGCCAGCACCATGCCTTCGGACATGCCGAACTTCATCTTGCGGGCTTTCAGGTTGGCCACCATAACGGTCATACGACCTTCCAGGTCCTCCGGCTTATAGGCCGACTTGATACCAGCAAATACGTTACGTTCGCCATGCCCGATATCAAGCGTCAGGCGCAGCAGCTTGTCTGCCCCTTCCACATGCTCGGCCTTGACGATTTTTGCCACCCGCAGATCCACCTTGGCGAAATCACCGAATTCGATTTCGTCCGCCACCGGTTCCAGATCCTTCGCCGGAGCCGGTTTGCCGGTGGCTGCAGGCAGCTCTTCTTTGGAAGCCTCGAGCATTTTCTCGATGCGCTCCATGTCCACCCGGTTCATCAGCGGCTTGAACTTGTTGATCTCGTGGTTTTCCAGGCGCGCCTCACGACCGTTCCAGTCCAGCTTCGCGTTCAGGAAGGCTTCGGCTGCCTTGGCGGTTTCCGGCAGCACCGGTGCCAGGTAGGTCATCAGCAGGTGGAACATGTTGATGGCGTTGGTGCAGATGGCCTGCAGGTTATCGTCCTGGCCTTCCTGCTTGGCGATCACCCAGGGCTGCTCGTCATTGACGTACTGGTTGGCGATATCCGCCAGCTCCATGATGCGACGCATGGCCCGGCCGAATTCCCGGTTCTCGTAGTGTTCTTCAATTTCCTGGCCGGCATCGATGAACGCCTGCAGCTTGTCCTGCTCGGTCACCTTGCCCAGCTTGCCGCCAAAGCGCTTGGTGATGAACCCGGCACTGCGGCTGGCGATGTTCACCACCTTGCCCACCAGATCCGAGTTCACCCGGGAGGCGAAGTCCTCCAGGTTCAGGTCCATATCATCCACGCCGCCGGTCAGCTTGGCAGCGAAGTAGTAGCGCAGGTATTCCGGATTCAGATGATCCAGGTAAGTGCGGGCCATGATGAAGGTGCCCCGGGACTTGGACATCTTCTTGCCGTTCACCGTCACAAAACCGTGGGCCCAGACCGCAGTCGGGGTGCGGAAGCCGGCATCGTGCAGCATGGACGGCCAGAACAGGGCGTGGAAGTTGATGATGTCCTTGCCGATGAAGTGGTACACCTCGGCGGTGGAATCTTTCTTCCAGAAATGCTCGAAATCGATGCCTTCGCGGTTACACAGGTTCTTGAAGCTGGCCAGGTAACCGATAGGCGCATCCAGCCACACATAGAAGTACTTGCCGGGGGCATCCGGAATCTCGAACCCGAAATAGGGCGCATCCCGGCTGATGTCCCATTCCTGCAGGCCCGCATCCAGCCATTCGGCGAGCTTGTTGGCCACCTGGGGCTGCAGCGCACCGCTGCGGGTCCACTTGCTGAGGAAATCATGGAACTCCGGCAGCCTGAAGAAATAGTGCTCGGATTCTTTCTCCACCGGCGTGGCACCGGACACCGCCGAGCGCGGATTGATCAGCTCAGCCGGGGTATAGGTGGCACCACAGGCTTCACAGTTATCCCCGTACTGGTCTTCCGTCTTGCACTTGGGACAGGTGCCCTTGATGAAACGGTCCGCCAGGAACATTTCCTTTTCAGGATCGAAGAACTGGGTAATCTTGCGGGTGGCAATATTCCCGTTTTCCTGGATCTGGCGGTAAATGTACTCGGAGAAGTACTGGTTCTCCTCCGAGTGTGTGGAGTAGTAATTGTCGAAGCGGATATGGAAGCCGGCGAAGTCTTCCTGATGTTCCTTGCGAATCCGGTCGATCAGTTGCTCGGAGGTAATACCTTCCCGCTCGGCCCGCAGCATGATGGCGGTTCCGTGGGCATCATCGGCGCACACGTAGTAGCAGTTCTGGCCACGCATCTTCTGGTAACGCACCCAGATATCCGTCTGAATGTACTCCAGCAAATGCCCCAGATGAATCGGGCCATTGGCGTAGGGAAGTGCGCTGGTTACCAGAATATCACGCTGCTTGGAACTCGCTGTGCTCATGTCAGTATCCGAACCTTCGTCGATCAGATTGAGGGGCCTGAATACAGGTCAATGCCCCGTATGGTCAGAAGCGGGCACAGATGATACCTTTCAGCCAGTCAATTTTCATCCGAAACCCCTTATTATTGTTCTGATTGCACCTCCCGGAGACACTCATGGCCCAGATTTCCCGGGACGCGCTGGAAACAGCCGTCCGCCAGTATCAGGATCCCTACCTGGAAAAAGACCTGTATGCACTCAACGCCGTCAAAAACCTTGAGGCGAATGGGCAGGGGGAAGTCACACTGGACGTGGAACTGCCGTACCCCTCCAACGGCATCGCCGGGGCCCTGCGCCAGCTGGTCACCACCGCCCTGGAAAACGTGGATGGTGTGGAAAACGTCACCGTCAACGTCAGCCAGCGCATCCACGCGGCAAAAGTGGACAAGGACATCGCCTCGGTACCCGGCGTGAAAAACATCATCGCCGTCGCCTCCGGCAAGGGGGGCGTGGGCAAATCCACCACCGCCGTCAACCTGGCCCTGGCCCTGAGCCATGAAGGGGCGAGGGTCGGCATCCTCGACGCTGACATCTACGGCCCCAGCGTCGGCATGATGCTCGGTGTCCCCGAAGGCCAACGCCCGGACGTGCGGGAAAACAAATACTTCGTCCCCATGCAGGCCCACGGTATCCAGTCCAACTCCATGGCCTACGTCACCACCGACAAAACCCCCATGGTCTGGCGCGGCCCCATGGTCAGCGGTGCCGTCATGCAACTGCTGCAACAGACCCTGTGGGACGAACTCGACTACCTGATCCTCGACATGCCCCCGGGCACCGGCGACATCCAGCTCACCATCGCCCAGAAAATCCCGGTCACCGGTGCCGTCATCGTCACCACCCCCCAGGACATCGCGCTACTGGATGCCAAAAAAGGCATCGAAATGTTCCGCAAAGTCGACATCCCGGTACTGGGCATTATCGAAAACATGAGCGTCCACATCTGCAGCAACTGCGGCCACGAAGAACCCCTCTTCGGCCACGGCGGCGGCGAACGCATCGCCGAGGACTACCAGACCACCCTGCTGGGCCAGCTACCGCTGCACATGACCATCCGCGAACAAACCGACAGCGGCAATCCGTCGGTCGTCGCCGAACCGGATTCGGAAGTCGCTCGCCGTTATCTGGATATCGCCAGAAGGGTGGGTGCGGACCTGTCCACCCGGGAAAAGAACCTGACTGGCTCGATTTCCAGTGTTTCGGTGACAGAGCATTAGGGAAGTGCCGGCGTGTTCTGTTATCGGTGACTATGCCTGAACGGTTAAGGCGAATGGCACCATTGTTTCACTGCGGGGGCGGGTAGAGGTTCCCAAAACCGTGGAGCGCCAAGGACGGCGCGATACGAGCCCCCCCAGGGAAGGGTTCACGGGCGTGTTTTGGGAACCTCTACCCGCCCCCGCAGCCCCCCGGGCCAGCAGTCCTGAAAACCAGGCCAGACCTTTCGACAGACAACAAATGAACAGGTAAACTAGCGCCCTTTCCCATCAGCGAACAACGAGATAACCCCCGATGAGCATCAAATCCGACAAGTGGATTCGCCGGATGTCCGAACAACACGGCATGATCGAGCCCTTCGAAGCCGGTCAGGTCCGTGAAAGCGAAAAGGGCCGGGTCATATCCTACGGCACCTCAAGCTACGGCTATGACGTACGTTGCAGCGCAGAATTCAAGATCTTCACCAACGTACACTCCGCCACCGTGGACCCCAAGAATTTTGACGACAACCGCTTCGTCAACTTCACCGGCGACGTATGCATCATCCCCCCGAACTCCTTCGCGCTGGCGCGCACGGTCGAGTACTTCCGCATCCCGCGCAATGTGCTCACCATCTGCCTGGGCAAATCCACCTACGCCCGCTGCGGGATCATCGTCAACGTCACGCCGCTGGAGCCGGAATGGGAAGGGCAGGTCACCCTGGAGTTCTCCAACACCACCAATCTGCCGGCAAAAATCTACGCCAACGAAGGCGTGGCGCAGATGCTGTTCTTCGAATCCGACGAAGTCTGCGAAACCAGTTACAAGGATCGTGGCGGCAAATACCTTGGCCAGACCGGTGTCACGCTGCCCCGTACCTGATCGGACACGGCGGTTGGCGTAACACAATTGGAGCAACAGCGTGAATGCAAACCAGTTCATCAAGGCAGTGGCGCAACTGCAGGGCTGGCGGGAATTCACCTTCCTGCTCGCCCTGTCCGAGCGCAGCTTTCCCAATTACGCCCTGTTTGCAGACGCAGTCGGCCTGAAAACCGGTGCCAAAATGCGCCTGCTGCTCGATAGCTGCTGGGATATGCTGGAGGAGCGGCCCTCCGAGTCGGAAATTCCGAAAATGCTGGCCCGGCTGGAAACCCTCTCCCCGGATGTCGATGAATACGATGCCTACGGAGTCTATCCGGCCTTCGATTTCTGCCAGCTGCTGGAACAGGCCCTGCTGAACCGGCTCAACCCGGCGAAACACCGGGCCTCCGAGGCGGCCCAGCTGGCTACCGCGACCGTGATGAACTTCATCGAGCTGTCAGAAGGGGATGGCCTGGATGAAGATGAACTGGTCCGCTTGCTGGAACAGCATCCGCTGATGAAGGAAGACAAACTGTTCCAGCGGGATCTGGTACTGGCCCTCAAAAAGCAGCGCACCCCGACAGGCCGGTTTATTGAAGAAACCCGGACCATGGCCGCCAACAACGGCATCAGCAATCTCGGAATTGAAATCTGACCATGAAACTCTCTGCATTTGGCCGTAAATTTACTGCCGAGGCCGGCATTACCTCGTTAATGGACGACCTGGGCAACGCCCTGGCATCCGGCGATGAAATGATCATGATGGGCGGGGGCAATCCCGGCCACATTCCGGAAGTGCAGGAGCGGGTGCAGTCGGTATTGGCGGATCTGGTGACCAGCCAGGAAGGCATGCGCCGGCTGGTGGGTATCTACGATCCGCCCCAGGGCGAAAAGCAGTTTATCGCGTCGCTGGCGGAGCTGCTCAACCGGGAATACGACTGGGGCCTGAAGCCTGAGAACATTGCGCTGACGAATGGTAGCCAGGCTGCATTCTTTATGCTGTTCAACATGTTCGGGGGTGACTACGGCGACGGGTCGCGCAAGCATATCCTGCTGCCACTGGCTCCGGAATATATCGGTTACGCGGATGCCGGCATCGAGCCGGGCCTGTTCCGGGCCTTCGAGCCGGAGATCACCTACACCGGCGACCATGAATTCAAATACCGCGTGGACTTTGATGCCATTGAAGTCACCGAAGATACCGGTGCTATCTGTGTATCCCGCCCGACTAACCCGACCGGTAACGTAATCACTGATAACGAACTGGCCCGGCTGGAATACCTGGCCAAAAAACACGACGTACCACTGATTGTCGATGGTGCCTACGGCACACCGTTCCCCAGTCTTCTGTTTGTGGATGCAAAACCCGAATGGAACGAGCAGGTGATTCTTTGCCTCAGTCTCTCCAAGCTGGGGCTTCCTGCTGCGCGCACCGGCATCGTCATTGCGTCCGAACCGGTCATCAAGGCTTTGTCAGGCATTAATGCCATCATGAACCTGGCCACCGGTAGTTTCGGAGCCATGCTGGCAGAGCCCCTGGTGCGTTCGGGGGAAATTCTCACACTGAGCCGGGACGTGGTTTGCCCCTTCTATAAGGCGAAGATGGAAAGAGCGGTCGCGGCCTTCAGCGGTGCCATGGAGGGGAGTGATTGCCCCTGGTATATCCACAAGCCGGAAGGGGCCATGTTCCTGTGGTTGTGGTTCCCGGGGCTGCCGATTACCAGCCTGGAACTCTATCAGCGCTTGAAAGCCAGGGGAGTGCTGGTGGTGTCCGGACACTATTTCTTCCCGGGCCTGCCGGAAGAGGACCATTGGCGGCACCGCCATGAGTGTCTGCGGGTGACCTATTCCCAGGACGACGAAATGGTCGCCCAGGGGTTACAGGTGATTGCGGAAGAAGTGCAGGCGGTCTTCGCCGGCAACTGATCAGTCCCGGAACCGCACTTTGTCCAGCATGATCTGGTAGCGGCTGCCGTCGGGCTCCACCTGTACCAGTCGTACCAGCATGTGATTCTTCTGTGGGGCAAACCACATCAGGGTTTCCCGTTTGCTGTCTTCCTCACGGACTTTCTCCGCCTTAACGGTCACCATTTCGCCGTTATCGGTATCCATGGTTTCCTCGCCGATGACGGCAAAGACATCCAGGTCATAATCTCCACGATCCAGCACCTGGTACTCCATGCGCTCCTTGCCGGCCCGGATATCCTGTAGCAGTTGCAGCTGGAAACCCATCGGATCGAGGGTGCCGGGCTTCAGGTCGACGGAAAACCGGTCACCGCGATAGTGGCCGGTAGCCTTGCCCGCCTCCCAGTCAAAATCAATGGCCTGCTTGCGATCCTTGATGAACAATCCCGAGAGTTCGTAACGGTAGCGCAGGGGGATGACCTGGCCGTTTTCCCAGCGCAGGGTCAGGGTTTCATCAATGTCCGCGATGAACGAATCAACCCGGGTGCGGTATAGCCAGGTGCCGTCATCCTGTTGTTCCAGCAGACGCTCGGCACTGCCGTTCAATGTGATGCCCTTGTCCATCGAGGCGTTGTAGCTCGCCCGCATGGGGGTGAGATCGGCGGGCTCCGGGGCGCTGTCTGCCGGGCGGGTTTCCTGGGCATGGGCGAGGGTGGCAACCAGCCCGGCCAGAAGCAGGATGAACAGGTGTCGGATACGTAGTGTGAACATCAGTGATCCCCCGGAAAGTGCATCTGAAAAGTGCCGGATGGCTCCGGACCTGACTTCAGTGTATGTGGCTTTTCTCGCCGGTTCATGAAAATCCCTTCACGATTCGGTATTCCCTTAGCGTGGGATGTGCAGACTGTTCTGCTCAGGAATGCTCCGGAAGTACCAGTGGGCCGGGGATGGCTTCGCCATCGAATAGAACCTGATCCTGTGCGCCCAGGGATAACCGGCCTTCACAGAACCAGCGCAATACGATCGGATAGAGCAGGTGTTCTTTCTGCTGAACCTTTTCGGCCAGGCTTTCTTCCGTGTCACCCTGTTCGATCGCCACTTCGGCCTGGGCAATCACCGGGCCGCCGTCCAGCTCCTCGGTGACGAAATGTACCGACACCCCGTGGGTGCTGTCGCCGGCCTCCAGTGCCCGTTTATGGGTGTTCAGGCCAGTATATCTGGGTAGCAGCGACGGATGGATGTTCAGCAGTCGCCCCCGGAAGGCCCGCACGAAATCCGTGGTCAGGATGCGCATGAAACCGGCCAGCACGATGACATCCGGGCTGTGACGCTGGATATGGGCCAGCAGGGCGGCATCGAATGCCTCCCTGCTGTCAAAGTCCCGGTGGTTGACGGTAAAGGACTCAATATCGCTGCGGGCGGCCCGTTCCAGGACAAAAGCCTGGGGATTGTTGCAGCCGACGGCAACAACATCACCGGGAAAACCCCGCTCCCGGGAGGCATCCACCAGAGCCTGGAAATTGGTGCCGCTGCCGGAGGCGAGAATCAGAATTCTGGGTTTTGGTGCTGGATCGGCTTTCATGAGGCAGTGAGACCCGGCTCATAGGTGACTGTCGGCGCGGCATCGGCGGAATCAGCGGCGCGCAGTTCGCCGATCTGCCAGGCGTTTTCGCCAAGACCTGTCAGCGTATCCAGGGCGAGTTGCAGGCTTTCTTTGGGTACGCAGACAATCATCCCGACACCGCAGTTGAAGGTACGGTACATCTCGTTGTCGGCAATGCCGCCGGCTTGCTGCAGCCAGCGGAATACCTCCGGCATCTGCCAGCTGGCAGTGTCGATGGCGGCCACGGTGCCGGCCGGCAGTACCCGGGGAATGTTCTCCGGCAGACCACCGCCGGTAATGTGAGACATTGCGCGTACGTCCACTTCCCGGATCAGCTTCAGCAGGCTTTTTACGTAGATGCGGGTGGGTGCCATCAGTGCCTTTGCCAGGGTGGTGTCGCCCACCGGCATCTCCAGATCGGCGTTGCTGACTTCCAGAACTTTGCGAATCAGTGAATAACCGTTGGAGTGGGGGCCGGAAGAGCCCAGGCCAATCAGCGCATCGCCCGGCCGGGCACGGCTACCATCAATAATGCGGCTGCGCTCTGCCACGCCGACACAGAAACCCGCCAGGTCGTAGTCGTCCCCTTCGTACATGCCCGGCATTTCGGCGGTTTCACCACCCACCAGCGCGCAACCTGCCTGTTCACAGCCAACACCGATGCCTTCCACCACCTGGGCGGCAACATCGACATTCAGCTTGCCGGTAGCGTAATAGTCCAGGAAGAACAGGGGCTCAGCGCCGCCAACAATCAGATCGTTCACGCACATGGCCACCAGATCGATGCCGATGGTGTCGTGTTGCTGAAGCTGCATCGCCAGACGCAGCTTGGTGCCAACGCCGTCCGTACCGGATACCAGAACCGGCTCTTCATAGCCGGTGGGGATGGATACCATGGCTCCGAAGCCACCCAGTCCGCCCAGCACTTCCGGCCGGCGGGTGCGGGCTGCGGTGTCCTTGATGCGGTGGACGAGATCATTGCCGGCATCAATATCGACACCCGCATCGCGGTAAGTAAGGGAGGGCTTCTGTTCGCTCATGGTGTGAAAAACCGTGTTGGCCAGTGGGACAGGCCGCGGATTTTACCAGCTGCGGCAAACGGCTCCAAATGCAATTGCCCGGTGGTCGGTAATTTGTTGCGCGGGCCTGTAGGAATGGCAATGCCGCTTCGCTACTCAGCCTGCGGGTGTTGGTGTATCCTATGCGCCATCCCGAAGCAAACGCAGGATATCGAGGCGAATGTCAGGACGATTTGCAGTTCAGGTAGCCGGCCTGGTGCGCCGGATAGGGCTTTTCTTGATAGTCGGAGTGCTGGCTGCTCCCGCCGGTGCGGTGACGGTCAGCGGTCTGTACACCGCCGAAGTGGCGGTAGATGGCTCCGGCCAGGAGGCGCTGCGGGACGGCTACGCCCGGGGCATGCAGCAGGTGCTGTTGAGAGTGTCCGGCAGTCGCGACGTTCTTGATCAGGACGATGTCCGAGCATTACTGGAGAATGCCGAGAACTACCTGCAATCCTACCAGTTTCTTGGCGCGACCGAATCCGAGGGGACCGACAGGTTGCGGATGTCGTTTGGTGCCGTGGGTATCAATCGCGCGCTTGCGGAAGCCGATGCCCCTGTATGGGGTTCCAACCGGCCCCTGACCCTGGCCCTGGTGGCCGTGCAGGCTGGGGGTGGCCGGAACCTGGTTGTGGATCAGGACACTTCCGGTGTCTGGATGACAGCGCTGCGCGAAGCCGCAGCCCGCCGTGGACTGCCGCTTGCGCTCCCGCCTGAAGATTACCGGAATGATTCGGATCTGCTGTCTGATATCTGGGGGCAATTCGATCAGCGTCTGGAACAGGCTGCTTCGGCGATTTCCCATGACCTTCTTGCGACCGTACGGGTTCGCCAGCAGGGTGGTAGTTGGCAGGCGGCCTGGTCACTGAATGGTCGGGGGCTCAGTGAGTCCGGCAGCAGTGCCGAGGCGGCGACCCCCGAGTTGCTGGCGGATCAGGTTGTCGGTCGCTGGGCGGATATGCTCGCAGCCCGCTATGCAGTAGCAGCCGGCGATGTGGGAGAGCTGCCCCAGGTGGAGATGGTGATTCGTGGTGTCAGTTCCCTTGAGGACTATGCCCGCATCAACCGGATTCTTGAGGATCTGACCCCGGTGCAACGGGTGGGTGCTTCCCGTGTGGCCGGTGACCGGCTGGAGCTGAAGGTCGCCTTCAGCGGCGAGCTGGATCAGCTGAGAGAATATGTGGCACTGGACCCGCGGTTTGTGGCCGTGGAAGGCCAGCAGGAAACAACACCTGACGGGTCTTCAGAAACCGGGTCGCAGGATCCCGCTCCGGAACCGCAGCAATCGCCGTCCGCAAATAGTAATGAGCCCGTTGAGGCGGTGATCAATCCTCTGGTCCGCTATCAGTCCCTGATGGTAGAGGAAGAGGAGAGTGACGAAGTCTTCGGTTCCCTGTATCAGGTACTTCACTATCGCTGGGAGCCGCAGCCGGGTGTGGTACGGGAAGGCGATAGTGGTGAAGGCGATAGTGGTGAAAACTAGGGAGCGCTCCGCTCTATGATTCAGACCTGGCGCTGGATACCCAATGCTCTGACTTTTCTGCGTCTGCTGTTGATTGTGCCCTTTGCCATGGCACTCTACAGCCACCAGTATCTGGTCGCCCTGATGGTCTTTCTGTTTGCTGCCGCTTCGGACGCTGTTGACGGCTTTCTTGCCCGTCATTACAACTGGCAGTCCCGCCTTGGTGCGATTGCCGACCCGCTCGCGGACAAGGCACTGCTTATTACCACCTACCTGATGCTGACTCTTACCGGGGTGCTGCCTGACTGGTTGTTCTGGCTTGTACTGGGACGGGACCTGCTGATCGTCGGCGGCGGACTGGCTTTTCATTACCTGATCGGTCGATTCGAGATGAGCCCCAGCATGCCCGGAAAAGTGAATACGTTGCTGCAGATTGTGGTCGCCCTGGCCATTATTACCCTGCTGGCGGGCCTGCCGATGCAGCCCTGGGTGCTTGAGGTGGGTATCTGGGTTGTGGCTGCGTCCACTCTGTTCAGTGGTCTTCATTATTGTGTTGTATGGGGCGGCCGGGCCGTTGCAGCGAGGAGGGAAGAGTCATCGTGAGTCCTTCCCAGCTGACTCTCGGCATCAAGCTCAGTGATGATGCGCGGTTTGGTAATTTTCACGGTGCCCGCAACGCCGAGGCAGCCGGTCGATTGTCGGCGGCGCTGGGAAGCGAAGACCCGCTGCCGGTGGTGCTGTGTGGCGATGAGGACACCGGCAAGAGCCATCTCCTGCAGGCCGCATGCCATGACGCGGAAGCCCGCAACGAATCGGCCATCTGTATCAGCATGGACGAATTGCTGCCCTCTGGTCCCGGAGCCCTGGCATCGCTGGAGCAGTTTGCACTGGTGGCACTGGACGATCTCGACCGGGTTGTTGGCGATGCGCAGTGGGAAGAAGCCCTGTTTCATCTGTACAATCGCGTGTCGGATCAGAATCACCGGTTGCTGGTCACCATGGGGGAACCGCCGGCGGTCGCCGGTTTTGTGTTGCCGGATCTGCAGTCAAGACTGCGCCATGGCCTGTTGATCCAGCTCGGGATATACCGGGACGACGACCGGCTGACCATTCTCCAGGCCCGGGCCGAACAGCGGGGTCTGGACCTGAGCGACGAGGTGGCGGGCTTTATCATGCGCCGCGCCCCCCGCAGGCTAGGGGAGCTGCTGGCCATTCTGGACAGGCTGGATGATAACTCGCTGCAGGCGCAGCGCAGGCTGACCATCCCGTTCGTGAAATCGGTTCTGGGTTGGTGACTGGCGAGCGGGCAGTCGCAGCTAATCAACGTATCTGAATTGCGGCCAGGAGGCCGTGCAACAACATTCGAGGGGGCAGGAATGAGACGAGTGGTATTCAATCAGAAAGGCGGGGTAGGCAAGTCGAGTATCACCTGTAACCTGGCGGCGATCAGCGCGGCCCGGGGGCTGCGCACCCTGGTGGTGGACCTGGATCCGCAAGGCAACTCCACCCAGTACCTGCTGAACAAGCCGGCCGGCGAACTGAAAGACACGGTGGCCGACATGCTGGAGCAGACCGTAGCCTTCACCATGTTCAATCGTCGTCCCGATGAGTTTGTGCATGCCTCTCCCTACACCAACCTCTTTGTGTTGCCCTCCAGCCCCGAGCTGGATTTTCTGGAGCGCAAGCTTGAGGCCAAGCACAAGATCTACAAACTTCGGGAAGCACTCAAGAAGCTTGGCGAATCCTTCGATGCCATCTACATCGACACAGCGCCGGCGCTGAATTTCTATACCCGCTCTGCGCTGATTGCAGCGCAACGTTGCCTGATTCCTTTCGATTGCGATGATTTCTCCCGCCAGGCCCTGTACAACATTCTTCACGAAATCCAGGAACTGCAGGAAGACCACAACCAGGATCTGGTGGTGGAGGGTATTGTGGCCAACCAGTTCCAGCCCCGGGCCAGTCTGCCCCGCAAGCTGGTACAGGAACTGATGGATGAAGGGCTGCCGGTGTTGCCTGTGCGCCTGGCCAGCTCGGTCAAGATGAAAGAGTCCCACCAGAGCCGGCAGCCACTGATTCACATGGCTCCGAAGCACAATCTGACCCGTCAGTACGAGAACCTCTACGGCGTATTGCACGGCGAGACGGTTGAGCTGGAACCACTGGCAGACTGATGACAGGGGGATTCGTGAGCCGGAATGATGAACTGTTGTCCGATGTGGCCGACTGCCTGCTGCGCATCGAACGGGAGCTGCGGAGTTTGGGGGAGTGGCGCTCGGAAGAGCCGCACCCGTCGGCCCTGCAGAGTACCCAACCGTTCTGCATCGATACCCTGGAATTCACCGAGTGGGTTCAGTTTGTGTTTATCAGCAGAATGACGGTGCTGGTGGAGCAGGGGCAGGCCTTGCCCCGGGTTTCCGGCATGGCCCCCATGGCGGAAGAGCATTTCCGGGGGCGGGACCAGTCCGGTCATGGACTGATCCGGGTTCTCCAAGAAATGGACCAGCTTTTATCCGACGGGTGATCAGGTACGTTCCAGCAGGCGCATGGACAGATCCACCGCCCGCACGTCCTTGGTCAGGGCTCCGATGGATATGTAATCCACACCTGTTTCCGCCACCGGCACCAGTGTGTCCCTGGTGATGCCGCCGGATGCCTCCAGGCGGGCTTTGCCGGCATTTTCCTCCACGGCCAGTTTCATATCTCCGAGCGAGAACTCATCCAGCATGATGATATCCGCTCCGGCCGCCAGTGCCTGGCGGAATTCGTCCAGGTTCTCGGTTTCCACTTCAACCGGTTTGCCCGGCGCGATGCGATGGGCCTGCTGAACGGCCTGATTGATGGAGCCGCAGGCGGCAATATGATTTTCCTTGATCAGGAAGGCATCCCACAAACCGGTGCGATGGTTGAAACAACCCCCGCAGGTGACGGCGTATTTCTGGGCCAGGCGCAGGCCGGGCAGGGTTTTGCGGGTATCCAGTAGTTGCACGCCGGTGTGTGCGACCATGCTGGCGTAACCGGAACAGCTGGTGGCCACCCCGGAGAGGGTCTGCAGCCAGTTGAGTGCGGCCCGCTCACCGGTCAGCAAAGACCGCGCAGAGCCGGTAAGCTCGAACAAAACTGTATCGGCACCGGTATGGTCGCCATCACTGACGTTCCACGTCAGTTTCACGGCAGGATCAAGCTGGCGGAACACTTCCTCCACCCATTCCCGGCCTGCAACGGTGCAGGCTTCCCGGGTGACGACCCGGGCTCTGGCATTCTGTTCCGCAGGAATCAGGGCAGCGGTAATATCGCCATCGCCGATATCTTCCCGAAGGCTGGCCGCGACCATCTCGATGCGTGCCTGACGGAGTTGTTCGTTGTTTAACATGGTCAGTGTTCCGGTTTGCGGATGACTTGTCGGCGGTGATTCTATCCGGCTGCCGGCAAATCACCAAGTCCGGGGTATGACTTGCCAAAAGTGTGAACTGCGTCAACCATTCACAAAAGGTGACAATTCCTGACACAAGGTGACGTGGTTCGCACCTATGATGGAAACTGTTAGTCATTTCCTGATTTCGGAGCAGCCAACATGGCGCAGGATAACAAAGTGGTCAGTCTGGGTGGGGTGCAGGCCAGCAGCCGGTTTTCGCTGCCGGCGGCCCTTGTGCGCCTGCGCGATCAATCCGGAGAAGCGCTCCGGAAGGTGCTTGGCAGCTTTTTCGACCGGGCAGACGATGCCCTGTTCGATATGGCAGACCGGGCTGCCACCAATCAGGACCAGACTGCGTATTTTGATGCCATGCGGGAACTTCGTCTGCGCCGCAAGACCATGACGGTATCGATCCTCCAGCACATCAGCCGTGCCTTCAACGACATTGGTCGCTTTACCCCCGGTTCCCGTGACAGTGTTCTGCAGGACATCGACGAAGATGCCCTGTCCCTGGTGGATCATTCCGAGCTGGAGCAGCGGGTCGCCATCGACAATCTGGTCGCCAAGTTGCGTAATCGCAACACCGAGGGTATTCAGCTACTGACCGCTCGTGTCCAGTCGCTGGTGCCTCGACTCCAGCTTGCCGCCAATCAGATGCCGTTAAGCCCCGAAGTGATCTGTGGGGGCGTGTCAGAGGCCTGTACGGATCTGGATATTGATATCCGGGCCAAACTGGTGGTGCTGAAACTGTTTGACAAGTTGTTGGCGGATATTCTGGCCAACTTCTACCAGGAAGCTAACCGGATCCTGATTGCCGAGGGTGTCATGCCGGACATGAAACGACCACCGGTGCAGGGGCGTTCGCCGGTACCTCCGTCCTCCAGTGGCGGAAGCGGGCAGCAGCCGGAATCTGCCGGACGGTATGCGGCCGCTGGTCATCCTACGTTCTCCGAGCTCAGTGATCTTCTGCACCAGGGCGGTGCTCCTGCCATGGAGGGAGGCGCGGTGCCGCCGTCCACGGGCACGTCCGGGGGTATGGTGCTTGATACCGGTTCGCTGATGGCCCGTCTGAGTGAGCTTCAGCCCCGGGCAGCCGAGTGGGAAGAGGGGCATGTGGTGCCTCTCAGCGAACAGCTCAGGGTCGCCCTTTCTGCCGATGCCGGGCAGCGGTACTCCGTCGGCCAGGTGGACAGCGATGTCATCAACCTGGTGTCGATGCTGTTCGAATTCATTCTGGAGGACCGGCAGCTCCATCCGGTCATGAAAGCGCTGATCGGCCGGCTGCAGATTCCGGTGCTCAAGGTAGCCCTGAGCGACAAGAACTTCTTCAACCGGGGCGGCCACCCGGTACGCAAGCTGCTCAATGAACTGGCCATGTCCGCCATCGGCTGGACCGAGAAGCGTGCCGGCCAGCGGGATCCCCTGCGGGACAAGATTGAGCAGGTGGTGGAGCGGATTGTTACCGGCTACCAGGACAATATCGGCATCTTCGAGGAGTTGCTGCTGGAATTTACCCACTTCGCCGATCTGGATCGCCGCCGCCGGGAGCTGGTGGAGCAGCGTCTTCGGGACGCTGAAGAAGGCCGGGCCCGTCAGGAGCGGGCGGCAACCGCGGCCAATGAGGCGCTGGATCATGCGGTTCAGGGGCGGGAGCTGGCCGAACCGGTGTCCAACATGCTGCGGGATGCCTGGCGCAAGTACCTTCAGTGGGTGTTGCTGAGAGAGGGCGAGGAGTCAGATTCGTGGGTATCTGCCCGCAAGCTGACCGATAAGCTGGTCTGGAGTGTTGATCCCCGGAATCCGGACGAGAACACCCGTTCGGAACTGCTTCGTGAGATTCCGGGCATTGTGGACGGCGTGCGCAAGGCACTGCAGGAAATCTCCTGGGATCCTTTTGCCACGGATAATATTATCCGTGATCTGGAACTGGCCCATGTGGATGTGTTCCAGCGGCTGGTGGCCTTCCGTGAAGCACCTGCCGAGCCGGCTGTTAAGGAGCAGCCGTCCGAGGCTGCTGAAGCACCGGCACCCGAAGCGCCGCAAGCGCTGGCGGAGCCGGAACCGCTAGAAGACAAAGCCGAGGCCGCGCCGGCAGAGCAGCCGGCAGTGCCGACAGAACAGGAAACGAGTGTCCGCGCCGACGCAGCTTCAGCGCTGTCTGACGATGCCCTGGCCAGGGCGGATGCGTTGAGAGTCGGCTCCTGGATTGAGCTGATGCGGGACGACGGCAAGGTTCGTTGCAAGCTGGCCGCGTTCATCAAGGCCACCGGCAAGTACATTTTTGTGAATCGTAGCGGGGCCAAGATTGCCGAGTTCCTGCGTGATGATCTGGCGCGGGCCATGGAAGCAGACGAAATTACCATGCTGGATGACGGTCTGATCTTTGACCGTGCACTGGAGTCCATCATCGACAACCTGAGACATAACCGCAAAGACTGAATCATCATGGCACAGCCGCTGCCTTTATGGTTCAATCAACGGTAGAGCTGTGGCGTGCCGCACAAGCACGTTTCTACCGAACCGGAAAGCGGATGTGCCTTGTCTGATACACCCGAATATGCAGAAAGCCCGGAACTGATTCCTGATGCAGACCCTGCCGGTCAGGCAGGGGAGCTGCGAGCTTCCGGACGGCTTGCCAGGGCTCGCTGGAGTCCTTCCCCCAATTTTGGTCCCCGTCCCGAGGGGGCAGACATATCCCTGCTGGTCATTCACTGCATCAGCCTGCCGCCGGGAGACTACACCGCCGACTGCATCGAGCAGTTCTTCCTCAATTGCCTGGACCATTCCCGACACCCCTATTTTCGTGAGATTGAGGGCATGACCGTATCGGCCCATTGCCTGATCCGCAGGGACGGGGAGCTGATCCAGTTCGTGAATTTCCGGGACCGTGCGTGGCATGCCGGTCGTTCCAGTTTCTGTGGGCAGGAAGAGTGCAACGACTACTCCATCGGAGTTGAGCTGGAAGGCACAGAGGATGAGCCCTATACGGAGGCGCAGTACCGACAACTGGCCCGGCTGACCGGGGAGCTGATGACCGCCTGGCCGGAGATTACGCCTGATCGGATTACCGGCCATAGCGATATCGCGCCGGGCCGGAAGACGGACCCGGGACCGGCCTTCGACTGGGCCCGTTATCGCTCTCTCGTCCCGTGGCCAAACGAGGAGGAACGATGAATCTGATCGTGCTTCTGGCAGCCTACCTGGTTCGCCGCCGTCTGGATGCCCGGGATCTGTGGTCGCTGGATCCTTTCTGGCGTACATTGTTCCAGAGAACCGGGCAGGCGACCGCGGGCAAGGAACAGCGCATCATCCGTGGCATGGTTATCGTACTGTTACCTGCAGTGTTGGTTTTTGCCATCGGCTGGGAGTTCCGGGGCACGGTGACCGGTTTGTGGTTGCGGATACCCGAGTGCCTGTTGCTGATATTCCTGCTGGGCGCGCCCGGCTGGCAAAGCAGTCTGCGAGCCTATGGCGAGGCCTGGCAGCGGGGTGACATGCAGGGTGCCTGGCATCTGGTGCGCCACTACCTGCCGGCGCAGGAGAGGGGAGATGCGCTCTCTCCGGATGACATGCACCGGTCCCTGTCCCGCGCATTGATCGCCGAGCATTACGAGCGCTATTTTCTGCTGGTGTTCTGGTACGTGGTGGGCGGTATCGGTGCTGCGTTGCTGGTTGCCGGTTTGCTGGCACTACGCAACCACTGGCCCCAGCAGCCGGCGCGCCGCCGTTATGGTGCCATCCTTGAAGTGGTGGGATGGGTGCCGTCACGCCTGCTGGCCATTACGTTTGGTGTGGCGGGAGATCTTGGCGGCTGGCAGGCCGGGGTGCTGACCCGCGTGCGGCTCAGTGCCAGGGAGCTTCTGTTCCGGACTGCAGAGACCGCCCTGACCGGCTATGCCCTTAACCCTTCCCGTTTTGAACAGTTGCATCCGGACGAGTGGCGGGATTTTGGGGCCCGGAGCCTGGCGGGTGTGCGGGGGCTGCTGACCCGCAGCATGCTGGTCTGGATATGCCTGTTCGCGCTGCTGGTCATCGCCGGCTGGGCCTGATGTCATATTTTGTCAAAACAGCGGGTTACAGATTAACTACAGATTTCGGCTCAAGTTTTTGTCATCTTGGGCGACATATATATAGAACCCACGATAATCAAATAGCTGGCTCTCCGGTGCCGGAGAGGGGGTGTGAGTGAAACAATTGATCTACCCGGCGGTGGCTCTGATGAACCGCCTGCCCATGGTGTACAAATTCACGCTGATCAGTGTTCTGTTCCTGTTGCCGATAGGCGGTCTGTCCTGGCTGGCTATCAGTGAACTGAACAACTCTGTGCAGACCGGTGTACGGAGTGTGCAGGGGCTGGAGAAGTTGCGGCAGGTGAATGCGCTCATGGAGGCGAGTTCCGACTATCGCGATATCCGGGCCCCGGGTAAGGTCAAGGATGATCAGGCGTTGCTGGCCCGCTCTGAAAAGTCCGCCCAGCAAATTGATGAGCTGATGGAGGACCTTGCCTCTGCCGAGCCGGCATTTGATACGTCCGGAAGCTGGGCGGAGCAGGTGGCGAACCTTCAGGAGGCATGGCAAGAGCTGCGCTCCGTGGATTCCTTCCAGAACAACATTGATCCCCAGTTCACATACTACGATGAGTTTGTCCAGAAGGTCCGTGCGTTGGTGACCGCGACGATCGAGATCTCTGCCATGGGGCAGGGCGGTGCCCGTGAGAATACCGTGCTGCTGGGACTGGTACGGGATGCGCTTCCGGATGCCCGGGAAGTCCTGGGTCAGGCCCGGGCCTACGGTGTGTTTGCGCTGCTTAATGGCCAGGTGGGGTATGCCCTGAGCGATGTTCTGAACAATATCTACGACGGGCTTACCAATCAATCCAGCCTGCTGAAGCCCGCGCTGGGGCTTGCCGCCCAGGCATCTCCCCGCGCCGAGGATCTTGCGGGCAACAGTTTTTCACAAGCCGCCGAAGGGCTGACAACCGTCCGGGATGCGCTTGATCAAAACATCATCACGCCCATGCGCCTGGAAATGCCCTGGGAGGAGTACGCCGGAATTGTGGACTCGGAACTGGGGCATATTGAGAAACTGAACGTCATTGCGCTGGATGTGGTCGGGGAGAATCTCGAGGCACGACTCGAAGAAGCGAGATTCCAGCGCCTGATGATTCTTGTTTCACTGTTCGCGGTTCTGCTGGTGGTTGTATACCTGTATATCGGGTTCTTCGTTTCTGTCCGCACGGCGATCAAGCGCTTTGGTCAGGCTGCCCGCAATGTCGCAGCAGGGGATATGACGACTCACATCGAACTTGATAACCGGGACGAGCTCGGTGAACTGACCACCGAGTTCAATGGCATGACCGACCGGATAGCGGAGCTGATTCGCTCGGTCACCACTACCACCGGGGATGTGGGACAGCAGGCCAGCCGGGTGAACGAGAGTGCCTCCGCCAACAGCCAGGCGGTGTCCGAGCAGATGGAGCAGACCGGTCAGATCACCGAGGCCATGAGCCAGATGGTGGAGGCGGTCAACGAAGTGACCGAGAGCGCCCATCGGGTATCCGATAGCGCCAGTAGCGCCGAGCAGGATACCGAGACAGGCCGCCAGGTGGTGGCAGACACGGTGGATACCATCAACCGGCTGGCCGGCGAAATCGCCAGTGCGGTGGATGTGATCAACCGGTTGAACACCGACAGCGACAACATCAGCCAGGTGCTGGTGGAGATCAAGGCAATCGCCGAGCAGACCAACCTGCTGGCCCTGAACGCTGCCATCGAGGCCGCCCGTGCCGGGGAGCAGGGACGTGGCTTTGCGGTTGTCGCGGATGAGGTGCGGTCACTGGCCCGTCGTACCCACAAGTCCACTGAAGACATCGAGGATATGATTTCCCGTCTGCAAAGTGGCGTGAAAGATGCCGTGAGCGCCATGACCAACAGCCACGAAGTGACTGAAGCAACGGTGACCAAGTCCGGCGAAGTTACCGAAGCCCTGAACCGGATTGCCCAGGGTATCGGCACCATTGTGGATATGAGTCACCAGATTGCCCAGGCTGCGGAGGAGCAATCCGCGGTGTCTCACAACGTTAACCATAACGTCGAGTCCATCAGCGAGCTGGGCCAGCGCACCTCCGGCAATGCCGAGGAAACCCTGGCTGCATCCCGTCAGATGTCCGATCTGACCCGTTCGCTGGAAGAGCTGGTTTCCGCCTTCCGGGTATGAATGCCAGTCAGGCCTCGCTCAGAGCGTGGCCTGGCTTTGTTCCCACAGAATTTCCCGGGCACCCTGCCTGCGGGCCAGTACCCTGGCCACTACGAAGAGAAGATCCGATAACCGGTTAAGGTACTGCCGGGATTCCGGGTTGATGGAATCCTCGTGGCCCAGGGCGACCACCACCCGCTCTGCGCGACGACAAACCGCCCTGGCCAGGTGGCACTGGGCTGCCGGTTGGGAGCCGCCGGGCAGGATGAAGTTTTTCAGTGGTGGCAGGTCGCTGTTGTACAGATCCAGGGTTTCCTCCAGCCAGCGGGTATGGTCCGGCGTAATGACCCGGCTGCCCGGAATGGCAAACTCTCCGCCAAGATCGAACAGGTGATGCTGAATCTGCCGCAGGCTGGCAATCAGGGCATCGTCGCGGTCCAGCAATTCCACCATCATGCCTACGTGGCAGTTGAGCTCATCCACGGTGCCCATGGCTTCCACACGCTGGGCGTTCTTGGCAATCCGGTTGCCGTCCGCCAGTCCGGTGGAGCCATCGTCACCGGTGCGGGTATAGATTTTGGAAAGTCGGTTGCCCATGATTTGCTCCGTTACTGTTTGCGGTGTATCAGGGATTCTACTCGTTCGGTCAGCAATTGGTTCACCGGTGCGGGGATGCCCAGGCGTTTGCCAGAGTCGACAAGCCAGCCGTTAATGTAACGGATTTCTGTTGATCGTCCCTGTCGAGCGTCTGCCAGCATGGATGATATGTTCCCCGCGGTGGTTCTGATTACCTCTTCAACCTGTTCCCGGAGCTGGCTGCCGTTGCGGGTTTCCAGGCCCAGTGCCCGGCCGATCTGTGCCGCTTCCTGGCAAAGGTCATCAATATGGGACTGGTAGAGCGCCTGGCCGGGGAGCTCACCGTTCCGGCAATCGAGCAGGGCGGTGAACGGGTTGATGCCGGCGTTGATAACCAGTTTTTGCCATAGCCGGGCCATGATATCCGTTTCCGCCAGTACCGCGAGCCCGCTAGAGGCAATCCGGTTGACGACCGGGTTAACAGACGGCCCTGCGCTCTCGCTGAGTGGGCCTATCCACGTCTGGCCGGTGCCGGCATGTATCAGGCGGTCGGGGTCGGGGCGGTTGGCACCTTCGGTCGTTGATGCTGCGAGCACTGGCCGTTCTGGCCAGGATTGGGCTACCTGTTGCTGACTCCCCATTCCGTTCTGGAACAAGACAATCGGCGTTGATTCCTGAATGGTCGGCAGTGTGTCTTTGAGAGCCTGGAGGGTATCGCCGGCTTTGGTGGTCACCAGTAGCAGGTCGGGTGACTGGCCGGGCTGGAGCCAGGGAACGGTAATGTTGAGCGGTTCGCCTTCAAGGGGCTGAAAGCGGTAGTGGACAGGCTCCGGACGTTGGCCCGGGCGGGGCACAAACGCTACCTGACGGGCAGGCAGCGTTGCGGCCCAGAGCCGGCCCAGTGAGCCGGCACCGAGTATGGCAATCATGGCCTTACATGGCCTCGATTTCGGCCCGCTGTGCGCTGAGCCGCTGCAGGCTGCTCTGGGCATCCTTCAGCTTCTCTTTTTCCTTCTCGACCACTTCAGCCGGAGCCTTGGCGGTGAACTTCTCGTTGTTCAGCTTGCCTTCCAGGCGGCCGATTTCCTTGTTCAGGCGCTCCAGTTCCTTGTCCAGGCGCTTGAGTTCGGCGTCCTTGTCGATCAGGCCGGCCATGGGCACCAGCACTTCCATTTCGCCCACCAGCTGAGTGGCGCTCATGGGAGCCTTGTCGTCTTCGAACCATTCCAGCTTCTCCAGCTTGGCCAGGGATATCAGGAACTGGCGGTTGGCGTTGAGGCGGCGCTCATCATCAGCATTGCCGCCTTTCAGTAGTACCGGAACCTGTTTGGCCGGAGAGATGTTCATTTCGCCACGGATGTTGCGCACGGCCAGAATAACGCCCTTGAGCCATTCGATATCGGCAGCGACTTCCGCATCCTGCTTGCTCGCATCCGGCTGCGGGTAGGGCTGCAGCATGATGCTGTCGCCGGTTTTGCCGGCCAGCGGGGCGATGCGCTGCCAGATCTCTTCAGTGATGAACGGCATCATCGGGTGTGCCAGGCGCAGCACGGCTTCCAGCACGCGAACCAGGGTACGGCGGGTGCCGCGCTTGGCTTCGGGGCTGGCGTTGTCGTCACTCAGGGCCGGCTTGGACAGCTCCAGGTACCAGTCGCAGTATTCGTTCCAGATGAACTCGTACAGGGCGTAGGCGGCCAGGTCGAAGCGGTACTGGTCCAGGTGGCGGATCACTTCCTGCTCGCAGTGCTGCAGCTCGCTGATGATCCAGCGGTCAGCCAGGGACAGTTCCACCGGCTCGTCATTCACACCGCAGTCTTCGCTTTCGGTGTTCATCAGTACGTAGCGGGCCGCGTTCCACAGCTTGTTGCAGAAGTTACGGTAGCCTTCCAGGCGCTTCATGTCCCAGTTGATATCGCGGCCGGTGGTGGCCATGGCCGCCAGGGTGAAGCGCAGGGCGTCGGTGCCGTGAGCGGCGATGCCTTCCGGGAATTCCTTCTCGGTGCGCTTGCCGATCTTTTCCGCCAGCTTGGGCTGCATCAGGTTGCCGGTGCGTTTTTCCAGCAGGTCCGGCAGGCTGATGCCGTCGATCATGTCCAGCGGGTCGATCACGTTGCCCTTGGATTTGGACATCTTGTCGCCGTGCTCGTCCCGGATCAGGCCGGTCACGTAAACGGTGTGGAACGGGACCTGCGGAGTGCCGTCTTCGTTTTTCATGAAGTGCATGGTCATCATGATCATCCGGGCAACCCAGAAGAAGATGATGTCGAAACCGGTCACCAGCACGTCCGTGGGGTGGAAGGTTTTCAGGCGCTCGGTGATTTCCGGCCAGCCCAGGGTGCCGAAGGTCCACAGGGCGGAGCTGAACCAGGTGTCCAGAACGTCGTCGTCCTGTTTCAGTTCCAGTTCTGCCGCCAGGTTGTGTTTCTGGCGTACTTCGTCTTCGTTACGGCCCACATAGATGTTGCCTTCGGCATCGTACCAGGCCGGAATCCGGTGTCCCCACCAGAGCTGGCGGGAGATACACCAGTCCTGGATGTCGCGCATCCAGGCAAAGTACATGTTCTCGTACTGCTTTGGCACAAACTGGATGCGGCCGTCTTCCACCGCTTCGATGGCCGGCTTGGCCAGGGTCTTGGCATCGGCGAACCACTGGTCAGTGAGCATCGGCTCGATGATCAGGCCGGAGCGGTCGCCACGGGGCACGCTCAGTACGTGGTCTTCGATCTTTTCGACCAGGCCTTCGGTTTCCATGTCGGCAACGATCTGTTTGCGGGCCGCTTCTCGGGTCAGGCCGGCGTAGGCGCTCGGCATGGTGCCGTCGAGGTCGGTGTTTTCAGTGCCGTCCGCGTTGAACACTTCGGCCACGTCCCGGATGTTGGCATCCTGGGTCATCACGTTGATCATCGGCAGGTTATTGCGCTTGCCCACGGCGTAGTCGTTGAAGTCGTGGGCCGGGGTGATCTTCACGCAGCCGGAGCCTTTTTCCGGATCGGCATGGTGGTCGGCAACAATGGGAATCCGGCGATTCACCAGCGGCAGCATCACGTGTTGGCCAATCAGGTGCTGGTAACGCTCGTCGTCCGGATGCACGGCCACGGCGGTGTCACCCAGCATGGTTTCCGGGCGGGTGGTGGCGACGATCACGTAGTCTTTGCCGTCCTGGGTTTTCTGGCCGTCCGCCAGCGGGTAGCGCAGGTGCCAGAAGAAACCTTTTTCTTCCTTGTTCTCGACTTCAAGGTCAGAGATGGCGGTGTGCAGTTTTGGATCCCAGTTCACCAGCCGCTTGCCGCGGTACACCAGGCCGTCTTGGTACAGGCGGATAAACACTTCCTGGACGGCTTTGTAGAAGCCATCGTCCATGGTGAAGCGTTCGTTGCTCCAGTCCACGGAGTTGCCCAGGCGGCGCATCTGGCGGGTGATGGTGCCGCCGGAGTGCTCTTTCCAGTCCCAGATACGCTTGATGAATTCTTCCCGACCCAGGTCGTGGCGGGTTTTGTCTTCTTCTGCAGCCAGTTTGCGCTCAACCACCATCTGGGTGGCGATGCCGGCGTGGTCGGTGCCGACGGTCCACAATGCGTTACGGCCCTGCATGCGCTTGAAGCGGGTGAGGGTGTCCATGATGGTGTGCTGGAAGGCGTGGCCCATGTGGAGGCTGCCGGTCACGTTGGGTGGCGGGATGGCGATGCTGTAGGAATCGCCTTCTCCGCTGGGGCGGAAATAGCCTTTGGATTCCCAGTTTTCGTACCACTGGCGCTCGATGTTTTCTGGCTGGTAGGTTTTTTCCATGGGTTTCTGCAGTGACCGTTGGTTGATTCACAAGGGAAAATTGAGACCGGTGATTATACATGCTCTGTTCGTTGGCGGCGAACAGTGGGGGAGGGGTACGGGGGTGGTTTGAATTTCAGAGCGGAAAAGAACTCGCTGCGCTCAGACACCTTTTCCGCTCTGAAATTCAAACCACCCCCATACCCTTATGTACTCCGAGTTGTCTCGGCTGTGTTCGATCACCGCTTCCGCAAATCATGCACCCGAGGCTCGATCCCCAACGCCCGCAGTTGCTTGTAGTGGGACCGGGCCTGGTTGAGAACCGCCGGGTCGTTGTGGGCCACCAGGGCCAGGCGCTTGAAGCGGTCAGCATCCGCCGGAAGGGTGGCAGAGAGGATGATGACCGTGTCCCAGTCTTCCGCCACTGGCGGGCACAACAGAATGCCGACGGGATCGGTGCAGGTGGTGGCTGTGTCGGGAACGATGCTGTGGGGAATGAACGCCTCGGGGGCGAAGTTCCAGAGCAGGTCGTCCAGTTCCTGGGCCTGTTGCATGTTGTCGCAGACCACGCAGGCGCGATCGCCCTGTTGCCAGGCCTTGTCCACCAGCTTGACGGCATGCAGGTGTCTGGCCGAGGGGGTGGGTTTGGACAGGATGTGGAACCAGTAGCGCTGGTTCTGGTCGTTCGCACCCCCGGCATTATCGCCGGGGGCGTTATTGGCCGGGCTGTTATCCGGCATGGGACATCAGGTAGTCGACCAGCAGGGGTACCGGGCGGCCGGTAGCACCTTTGGCCTTGCCGGAATTCCAGGCGGTGCCAGCGATGTCCAGGTGTGCCCAGCGGTATTCCTTGGCAAAGCGGCTCAGGAAACAGGCAGCGGTGATGGTACCTGCCGAGCGGTCGCCAATGTTCTGCATGTCAGCGAAGTTGCTGTCCAGCTGGCTCTGGTATTCGTCCCAGAGGGGCAAGCGCCAGGCGCGGTCGCCGGTGCGTTCGCCGGCGGCGAGCAGTTCGCCTGCAAGGTCGTCGTTGTTGGCCAGCAGGCCGGTGGCGTGGTGACCCAGCGCGATAATGCAGGCACCGGTGAGGGTGGCCATGTCGATGACGGCGGCAGGGTCGTACTTCTTCACGTAGGCGAGGGCATCGCACAGTACCAGGCGGCCTTCGGCATCGGTGTTGAGGATTTCCACGGTCTGGCCGGAGTAGGTCTTGATGATGTCGCCCGGGCGGCAGGCGCTGCCATCCGGCATGTTTTCGGCGGCGGCTACGACAGCAATCACATTGATCTTGGGTTTGGTTTCAGCCAGTACTTTCATGGTGCCGAAGACGCTGGCGGAGCCGCCCATGTCGTATTTCATTTCATCCATGCCGGCACCCGGTTTGAGACTGATGCCGCCGGTATCGAAGGTGATGCCTTTGCCCACCAGTACCTGAGGCTTGTCCTTGGCGTTGCCGCCCCGGTATTCCATGATGATCAGGCGCGGTGGCTGGCTGCTGCCCTGGCCGACGGCCAGGATGGTGTTCATGCCCATTTTCTTGAGCTGCTTTTCGTCAAACACCTCGGTCTTGATGCAGTCGTTCTCTTTGGCCAGTTTTTTTGCCTGGTCGGCCAGCCAGGCCGGGTGGCAGATGTTGGGCGGGGTGTTGCCCAGATCCCGGGTGAAGTTCATGCCCCGACCCGTGGCCAGGCCCAGGTTGAAGGCATCTTTGAGGGCCTTGCCCGCGCCGCTGGCAGTAACCGTCACCTTGTTGAGCTTGCGGGCCGGCGGTTGTTCGCTCTTGTACTCGTTGAAGGTGTAGAGCTGCTCTTCCAGGGTCCGGCCGATCAGGTTCAGGCGGCCTTCTTCGTTGCTGGTCTGGGTTTCACCGGAAACCGGCGTGTCGGCCAGCGCCAGCAGTACATGTTTTGCTGCGCCATCTTTCAGGGTGGATACCGCTGCACCGAGTGCCTTGCGGTACGCAACCAGGTTACGGTCGTCGTTCTTGCCGGTACCAACCAGCAGCAATCGGCCCCAGGGCTGATCCGTGAGGGGCAGCAGCACAGTGCTGCCGGCTTTGCCGGCCATGTCGCCGTCTTTCTGCAGCCGGGTAATCAGGCCGTCCAGTGCCTTGTCGGCCTGTGTGGTGGATTCCGGCCAGTCTCCTTGTTCGGGGACACCAACCACCAGACAGTCGGCTTTGGTACTGGTAAGGGCTTTGCTGCTGAGGCTGAAGTTCATGGCGACTCCTGGATTCAAAGAGTAAGGGTTGACGTAACAACTGCTGTTTTTCCCACAGCATACCATGAATATCAAGGGAATCCGGTGGGGTGTGCCGTGCTGTTTGTACTGTCATTCGCTGCCAAGGTTGCCTAGAATACGCAGCACTCTGATCCTTTGACTTTGCTGACAGCGAGACCGTTTTGAGCATCGTATTCCGTTATATGACACGCCAGGCCATGGTCAGCATGATTGCTGTTTCCGGGGTTCTGTTGCTGGTGTTCATGAGCGGTCGGTTTATCAAGTATCTGGCCAGTGCGGCTCAGGGCGAGCTGGCAGGTGACGTTCTGTTCCAGATCATGGCCTACCGTTTCCCCGGGTTTCTCGAGCTGATCCTGCCGCTGGGCTTCTTTATCGGCATTCTGCTGGCCTACGGGCGTATGTACCTGGAAAGTGAAATGACTGTGCTGTTTGCCTGTGGCGTAAGCGACCGGCAGGTGCTCGGGCAGACGCTGGTGGCCAGTACCCTGGTGATGGCCATAGTAGGTGCCATGAGCCTCTGGGTGTCTCCCTGGGGGATGCAGAAGGTGGAGGATATTTTCAACCAGCAACGTCAGGCCACCGAGTTCGAACTACTGATTCCCGGGCGATTCCAGCCCCTGTCATCGGGTGAAAGGGTGACCTACACCGAGGGCCTGAGTGACGATCGCCGGGAACTTCAGGGTGTGTTTATTGCCGAGTTCGGTGACGAAGAGCGGGGGCTGAGTATTATCACCGCCGAATCCGGGGTGCAGCGGGTCGCCGGAGAGAATGGCGAGCGTTTTCTGGTGTTGGAAGAGGGTACCCGTTTCCAGGGGGTGCCCGGCCAGCTCGATTATCAGGTGACCGAGTTCGGAGCCTACGGCTTGCGGATTGAAGGCGCAGATGCCCGGGAGCGTCAGGAAGAAGAAGCCATCAGTACGCAAACCCTGTGGGCATCCGATGATCCCGAGGAACGCGCCCTGTTGCACTGGCGGATTTCCCTTCCGCTGATCGTGCCGATCGTTACCCTGCTGGCGGTCCCGCTGAGCCGGGTCAATCCCCGTCAGGGGCGGTTCTTCCATTTGTTGCCGGCCATGCTGGTGTATATCACCTACCTCGGGCTGCTGATTGTCGCCCGGGATGCGCTGGCGGAGCAGAAGGTGCCCGAGTGGATCGGCATGTTCTGGGTTCACGGTCTGTTTCTTGCCCTCGGCTTGTGGTTGCAGTTCGGACCGGCCTGGCTGCAGCGTCGCAGCCTGTTGAAGGAGGCCCGCCGTGCGCAAGCTTGATCGTTACGTGATGAGCAATGTGGGCGGTGCCATGTTCCTGGTAATGGTGGTGGTGCTGTCGCTGGATCTGGTGTTTGCGTTCATCGAGGAACTGGACGATGCGCGCAATGATTACCAGACCCTGCAGGCCCTCTGGTACGTGTTCATGACTCTGCCGCGGCGTATTTATGACTACCTGCCCCTGGGTGCCTTTATGGGATGCCTGGTGGGGTTGGGGGCCATGGCCAGCGCCTCGGAGCTGACTGTAATCCGCGCAGCGGGTGTGTCGCTGAAGCGCATTGTGTGGTCGGCGATGAAACCGGCGCTGGTGATTGTGCTGCTTGGGGTAGTCATTGGCGAGTACGTGGCACCGGTGACCGAGCGTATTGCCCAGAGCGACAAGGCGGTAGCCCGAGGGGCCGGTGAGAATATTGCCTCCGCCACGGGTGTCTGGCACCGGGAAGGCAGCACCTTTATTCACATCAACGCCGTCCAGCCGGGCGGTGTCCTGCACGGCATTTCCCTGTTCCGTTTTGACGGCGAACGCTGGCTGGAATCTGCCAGTTTTGCCGAGCGGGCCATCTATCAGCAGGATCAGTGGCTGCTGCAGAATGTTACCACCACGCTGATTGATGACCAGGGTACGGAACGGGTGAAAGAAAGTGAGCGTATCTGGGATACCGGTCTGTCACCGGAAGTGCTCAGTGTGCTGATTGTGAAGCCGGAGAATCTCGCCATCAGCGGGCTCTATACCTATGCCAGTTACCTTGACCGCCAGGAACTGAACGCCACCGTCTACTGGCTGGCGTTCTGGAAGAAAGTGCTGATGCCGCTGGGTACGGCGGTCATGGTGATGGTCGCCATTTCCTTTATCTTCGGCCCGCTGCGGTCTGTGACCATGGGTTTCCGGGTGTTTACCGGGCTGATTGTCGGGCTGTTGTTCAAATACATGCAGGACCTGCTGGGGCCCATGAGCATCGTATTCGGTTTCAACCCGATTCTGGCGATCCTGGTGCCGATTCTCATCAATGGTGCCTTCGGGGCCTGGCTGATGCGACGGGCAGGCTGACCGGCCGGTTATTTCTTCTCCGGTTTGGGAACCTGTACCACCACGCTATTGGACACCCGGTCCGTGACTGACAGGCCGTTGATCGGCGTGAACAGGGCACAGATGGCAGGGACGGAAATCAGCAGCGTGAGAGCACCGAGATAGTATCCGCCCAGCAGGGTCAGGAAAACAACGGCGGAAGCGGTCACGTAGCGGAGCAGGGCCTGGGTCCAGCTCACTGAGGTACCATCCAGATTCTCGATGCGTACCCGCCAAACCTGCATGCCGAGTGTCTGGCCGATCCGGGTCCAGAAATAGGCAAAGAACAGGTAGAGCACCAGAAACAATACAAACGTCAGGCCCGGGCTGCCGCCCAGTTCCCCGGCTTCCGCTTTGCGCTGGTATTCATCCCATCCGGTCATGGCACCGGCGGCCATGGTGTAGCCCCAGCTGGTCACCAGCAATACGGCGATGCTGATCAGGCCGTCATAGATGATTGAGAGAGCTCGTTTGGTCAGCGTTGCAGGGGGTAGCAGTTCCTCGCCATCGTGGAAGCGTCTGGGCATGGGGTCTCCGGTAGGTTTCTCGTTTTTCCTGATCTCAGCGTGTGCTAGAGTAGCGGATTTGCATCTGCATGTAAGCATGTGTCTTTAACGTAGGCCCCGCGGGGGCAAGAGAAGGTATTGTACGGCTATGAAAACCGCAGAGTTGCGACAGGCGTTTCTCGATTATTTCCAGCAGCAGGGTCATACCATTGTGCCGAGCAGTTCACTGGTGCCGGCGGACGACCCGACACTCCTGTTCACCAACGCGGGCATGAACCAGTTCAAGGATACTTTCCTGGGCCGGGAAGAGCGGGACTACACCCGCGCTACCACCTCCCAGAAATGCGTGCGCGCCGGTGGCAAGCACAATGACCTGGAGAACGTCGGTTACACCGCGCGGCATCATACCTTCTTCGAAATGCTGGGCAACTTCAGCTTTGGCGATTACTTCAAGCGTGAAGCGATCCAGTTTGCCTGGACCTTCCTGACCGGTGACCAGTGGCTGAAACTGCCCACGGAAAAACTGTGGGTAACCGTCTACGCGGACGACGACGAAGCCTACGACATCTGGAACAAGGAAATTGGCGTGCCTGCCGAGCGGATTATCCGCATCGGTGACAACAAGGGCGAGCGCTACGCTTCCGACAACTTCTGGCAGATGGGCGACACCGGTCCCTGTGGCCCCTGTACCGAAATCTTCTATGACCACGGACCGGAAGTAGCCGGCGGCCCTCCCGGCAGCCCGGAAGAGGATGGCGACCGTTACATCGAGATCTGGAACGTGGTGTTCATGCAGTACAACCGTACCGCCGATGGCGAGATGCTGAACCTGCCCAAGCCGTCGGTGGATACCGGCATGGGCCTGGAACGGATTACGGCGGTGCTGCAGGGTGTGCATAGCAACTACGAGATTGATCTGTTCCAGGACCTGTTGCGCGCGGCCTCCGATATCCTGGGGGGTGTCGATACCACTGAGGCCTCCCTGCGGGTAGTGGCGGACCACATCCGCTCCTGTGCCTTCCTGATCGCCGACGGCGTAATGCCTTCCAATGAAGGTCGCGGCTTCGTGCTGCGCCGCATCATCCGCCGGGCTGCCCGTCACGGCAACAAGCTGGGTGCCAGCGGTCCCTTCTTCTACAAGCTGACGGCCGCGCTGGTTGAGCTGATGGGCGATGCCTATCCGCAACTGGTGAGCAGCCGCAAGCAGATTGAAAAGGTGTTGCTGCAGGAGGAAGAACAGTTCGTCAAAACCCTGGACAAGGGCTTGCGCCTGCTTGAGCAGGACATTGCCGACCTTGAGGGATCCGTTATTCCCGGCGAAACCATTTTCACTCTGTACGACACCTACGGCTTCCCGGTGGATCTGACCAACGATATTGCCCGTGAGCGGGGTCTGACTCTGGATTACGAAGGATACGAGCAGGCCATGGAGCGCCAGCGGGAACGTGCCCGTGCGGCCAGCAAGTTCGGTATCGACTATAACGCCGCGGGCGTGACGATCGAGGGCAGCACCGAGTTCACCGGTTACGACCATGTGGATGACCAGAGCAGTGTGCGCGCCGTGCTGGTTGGCGAGGAGCAGCGTACCGCCCGCGCCGGCGAAGAAGCGGTTGTCGTGCTTGAGCGCACACCCTTCTATGCAGAATCCGGTGGCCAGGTAGGGGATACAGGTCTGCTGACCTGGAGCGGTGGCCGCTTCAAGGTGACTGACACCCGCAAGGAAGGTGATAACCACCTCCACGTGGGCACGGTAATTGAGGGTGAAATCCTGCCCGGCCTGAGCGTGGACGCGCGGATCGATCATGAGCGTCGCGAGCGCACCAAGCGTAATCACTCCGCGACCCACCTGCTTCATGCCGCGCTGCGCAACATTCTCGGCGAGCATGTCAGCCAGAAGGGCTCCCTGGTGGATCCGGACAAGTTGCGCTTTGACTTTTCCCATTTCGAGGCAGTTACCCCGGAGCAGATCCGGGAGATCGAGCGCCAGGTCAACGAGCAGGTGCTGGCCAATACCCCGGTGGATATCGAGATTACCGATATGGAGCAGGCCCAGAAGAAAGGTGCCATGGCCCTGTTTGGTGAAAAATACGGTGACGAGGTGCGGGTGCTCAGCATGGGCACCGATGCCTATTCGGTGGAACTGTGCGGTGGTACCCACGTGTCCCGCACCGGCGACATCGGGTTGTTCCGGATTACCTCGGAAAGTGGTATCTCTGCAGGTGTCCGCCGTATTGAAGCGGTCACCGGAATGGGTGCCCTGGAGTGGGTTGAGGAAACCGAACGCACCCTGAATGAGACCGCCAAACTGGTCAAGGCTGGCCGGGATACGGTGTTTGCCAAGGTGCAGCAGACCCTGGATCGTACCCGTCAGCTGGAAAAGGAAGTGGATGCCCTCAAGGCAAAGCTCGCCAGCTCTGCCGGTAGCGATCTTGCTTCTTCCGCGGTGGATGTTGCGGGACTGAAAGTGGTTGCGGCGGAACTGGAAGGCGCAGACCGAAAGGCTCTGATGGAAACCGCCGATCAGCTCAAGAACAAGCTGGGTGAAGGCGTGGTCGTGCTGGCCAGTGTTGCCGACGGCAAGATCACGCTGGTGGCCGGTGTCACCAAGTCCGCCACGGACCGCATCCGTGCCGGTGATCTGATGAAGCACCTGGCCGCCCAGGTGGATGGCAAGGGCGGTGGTCGCCCGGATATGGCTCAGGGCGGTGGTAACGACCCCTCAAAGCTGGCGGATGCGCTGGCGGGCGTGCCGGACTGGGTCGGTAAAAATATCGGCTGAGCGACTGTTGTATGGGCGGGCAGGTGTTTATAATTCTGCCCGTTTTGCATGGATGAGCGGGACCTGTATCCCGCCTTTTTTGTACCACTGCGGGTATCGGGAAAATCATGGCTCTGTTGGTTCAGAAATTTGGTGGCACCTCGGTAGGGACAACCGAGCGTATTGAAGCGGTCGCGGACAGGGTGTGCCGCTTCCGGGATGAAGGGCATGATGTGGTGGTTGTGGTTTCTGCCATGAGTGGTGAAACCAACCGGTTGATTGGCCTCGCAAACGAGATCATGGATGAGCCCACGCCCCGGGAAATGGATGTGCTGGTGTCCACCGGCGAACAGGTCACCATCGCCCTGTTGTCCATGGCGTTGCAGAAGCGCGGCAAAGATGCACGGTCTTACACCGGCTCCCAGGTGCGGATTCTCACGGACAGCTCCCACACCAAGGCGCGCATCACCCAGATCGACGAGCAGAACATGCGGGCCGACCTGGATGCTGGCCGTGTTGTTGTGGTGGCCGGTTTCCAGGGCGTGGATGAGAGCGGCAACATCACCACCCTGGGCCGGGGCGGTTCTGATACTACCGCTGTGGCACTGGCGGCGGCGCTGAAAGCCGACGAGTGCCAGATCTATACAGACGTGGATGGTGTCTACACCACGGATCCGCGGGTGGTAGACGGTGCCCGTCGCCTGTCCCGGATCACCTTTGAAGAAATGATCGAAATGGCAAGCCTTGGCTCCAAGGTCCTGCAGATCAGGGCGGTGGAGTTTGCAGGCAAGTACAATGTTCCACTCAGGGTGCTGTCCAGCTTCACCGAAGGTGAGGGCACACTGATTACTTTTGAGGATGAAAACGCCATGGAACAACCGGTTGTCTCCGGCATTGCTTTTAACCGTGATGAAGCGAAACTGACGATCATCGGAGTGCCTGACACTCCCGGCAGCGCGCTGAAAATCCTCAAACCGGTAAGCGATGCTAACGTTGAAGTGGACATGATTGTCCAGAACGTCGGTGCAGACAATCACACCGACTTTACGTTTACGGTGCACCGGAATGATTTCAAGCGTGCCAAGGATATTCTCACCCGTACCGGTGAGGCACTCGGTGCCCGTGAGGTAGCGGGCGACAGTAAAATTGCTAAAGTAAGTATTGTGGGTGTGGGCATGCGCTCCCACGCCGGGGTAGCGACGAAGATGTTTGAGGCCCTGTCGAATGAAGGCATCAATATCCAGATGATCTCCACCTCGGAGATCAAGATTTCGGTGGTTATTGATGAAAAGTATCTCGAGCTGGCCGTTCGCGCACTTCACAGTGTATTCGAACTGGACATGCCCGGGGTTGAGTCCTGATCACTACGGAACTCAGGTCGGTCCGTACAGGTCTCAGAACAAAGGGTGCCGGAATGAACCCGGGGCGGGGCAATCACGTATAGGGGATTGTGCGTCTTTTAAACAGACTGGCACCACATTATAAAGATATAACGATATAGCTGAATTTTCGGAACAGGTAGCTCTGAATAAGGGAGTAAAGGACATGTTGATATTGACTCGCCGCGTTGGCGAAACTCTGATGGTCGGTGACGACATTACCGTAACCGTCCTCGGAGTAAAGGGGAACCAGGTTCGCATCGGTGTTAACGCCCCGAAGGAAGTAGCCGTGCATCGGGAAGAAATCTACCAGCGGATTCAGAGCGAAAAAGACTCTGATGAACCGGAGCCCGGCAACAGCTGAAGCTTCGGCACCAGAACAGAAAGCCGCCCGGGTTAGCCCTCGGGCGGCTTTTTTTATGCAAGGCCGGAATCCGCTGGAAAATTACTGTGTCAACCCTATGAAAACAGAAATTTTATGGTAGTATACGCGCCGTTGTCACGGAGAGGTGGGTGAGTGGCTGAAACCAGCTCCCTGCTAAGGAGCCATACGCATTGCGCGTATCGAGGGTTCGAATCCCTCCCTCTCCGCCATTTTTCTGGCAACCGTCCGTTTAGCACCCGGACAGCAAGTAAGAGATGCGCGGCTGTAGCTCAGCTGGATAGAGTACCTGGCTACGAACCAGGCGGTCGGAGGTTCGAATCCTCCCAGCCGCGCCATTTATTTAGAACATTCTTTCGTGAACCCGTCGCTACTGACATGCTTGTGAGTCAGACGGGATTTGAACCGAAAGAGGTTCGACCGAAACCCACAAAGTGGGTTGAGGAACGTCGGCGCAACGCGACGACGGCCCCGAAGGGGTGAGGGCCGCAGGCCCGAATAATCCTCCCAGCCGCACCGGAGAGGATGCAAAGTTTCAAGCGGCTGTAGCTCAGCTGGATAGAGTACCTGGCTACGAACCAGGCGGTCGGAGGTTCGAATCCTCCCAGCCGCGCCATATCAAATAAAGAACCCCGCCGCGTGCGGGGTTTTTTATTTGCATACCTCGGAGTGTGAAAGGATTTGAACCGATAAGAGGTTCGACCGAAGCACACGAAGTGTGCTGAGGAACGCCGGCGCTCGTCGACGGCGGCCCCCGAAGGGGGTGAGGGCCGCAGGCCCGAATAATCCTCCCTATGGATTCCGGACCTGAGAGCACTCAGGTTAGCTTCGTCACCACATCAAATCATCCGGAATCTCATACCCCGCATAAGGATCATCCTCCCCGGTATCATCCGATTTGCGATCATGCAGCACAATGACCGCATTTTCGTCCCGCTCCATGATCTTGCGTGCCACACCCTCGGCTACCACGTCATAGCGATTATCCAGATACACCACGGCCAGCCGCCCCCGAGACAGCTGATCGACCATCGGCTCATCCACGGTGATTTTCTTGATCTTGCGGTCATGGACAAACTGGTAGTCTGTGTCGCCCCGGCTGCGGTCCAGACGGTTGGTTTCCACCAGTTGCCGGATTTGTGCGGCGATGGCCTTTTTCTCCGCCTCCGCCTGGCGCTGACGATTCAGCTCCCGATCCCGGGCTGCCTTTTCTTCCCGGGCCTTGCGGGCGCGGATTTCCGCCTCGTTCTCCTGTACGGCACCCTTGGGCTGTTGCTTACGCTGTTTGCGTTTCTCATTGCGGATGGCCTTGGCCTTCTTCTCGTCGGCCAGGCCGGCTTTCAGTAGCTGATCCTGAAGCGATGCCATTGTGTACTCCAATCAATTGATAGCGATCTCTGTTATGATGCTGTGCAGTATACGCCCTCAAAAGCACCTTCATAACCTGCGCCTTTCAGTTTCGGGAATTCCTTCAATATGTCTTTATTCAAAGAGCTGGGCCTGTCCGCGGCCATGCTTTCCAATTTGCAGCAGCTTGGTTTTCACGAGCCTACCGCAATCCAGTCCATGGCATTGCCAGATACCCTGGCGGGGCGCGATGTTATCGCCATGGCCCAGACCGGCAGCGGCAAAACGGCGGCTTTCGGTATTCCCCTGGTGGAAGGGCTGAATGCTCGCCTGTTTGCGCCCCAGGGACTGGTGTTGTGTCCAACCCGGGAGCTGGCGGACCAGGTGGCGCGCTCGTTGCGGGAACTGGCGCGTGCCCGGGCCAATATCAAGGTGCTGACACTTTGTGGCGGCGTGCCCATTGGCCCCCAGATTGGCTCTCTCAGTCATGGGGCTCACCTTATCGTGGGAACGCCGGGGCGAATTGATGATCATCTTCGCAAAGGCACGCTGAACCTGGACCGTTGTTCAACGGTGGTGCTGGACGAGGCGGACCGGATGCTGGATATGGGATTCCAGGAAGTCGTGGAGTCCATTCTGGAAAATCTGCCACCCAGGCACCAGACCCTGTTGTTCTCGGCGACCTGGCCTGCCGGTATCCGCAAGCTCAGTGGCCGTTTCCAGAAAGAGCCGGTGGATATCCGCGCAGAATCCGAAGAAGCGGGGCCGGATATTGAAGAGCATTTCTACGAGATTCAGCCGGGGCAGGAAGTGGCTGCCCTGCAGGGGCTTCTGTCCCGGCACTGGCCGGAATCCTGCATTGTGTTCTGCAGTACCCGCAAGCAGTGTGACGAAATCGCGGAAAGTCTCGACAAGGGCGGTTTCGCTGCCCTGGCGTTGCACGGTGACCTGGAGCAGCGGGACCGGGCCAGTGTGCTGGTTCGTTTCGCCAATCGCAGTTGTTCCGTCCTGGTGGCCACCGATGTGGCGGCCCGTGGCCTGGATATCCGTGCCCTTGAACTGGTGATCAATGCCGAACCGGCGCGGGATCCGGAAGTGCATACCCACCGCATCGGCCGGACCGGTCGGGCGGGTGAAAAGGGCAGGGCTGCTACTCTGTGTACCCCCGCAAAGGCGCACAAGATCAACCGACTGGAGCAGGTCAGAGGCCGGGCGGTGGAGTGGGGCGATACTGCCAGCCTGCTGTCGGAACAGTTGCGGCCTGCCGCACCGGCATTTCGCACCCTGTGTATTGCCGGTGGGCGCAAGGACAAGGTGCGTCCCGGCGATATCCTCGGAGCGCTGACAGGTGATGCCGGTATCCCGGGCACCGCGGTCGGCAAGATAGATCTGGCAGATCATCAGGCGTTTGTGGCGGTGAGCACAGATTACGCAGACAAGGCGCTGGCCCAGCTTGCCCGTGGTAAAATCAAGGGCCGCAGAATCCCGGTGCGGTGGGCCTGAGCGGGCCCGGGGGCAATTTCCCGATCTTGTCATTACGGGACTTATGGCTCGGTAAGCACTTATAGCGAATCGCGCTCTGGTTGCTACCGACAACCTAAAACGGTAAATTACGCAGGATTTTGCCTCCCGAATGGGAATTATTCCGAGTGATGACCATACGGGGTAAATCAAACAACTTGAGCAAAACAGGTAGCTACACATATGAGTGACCTGATGTCACAAGCCGTTGACTTGATGATTTCCGGCATGGGTTTCGTGTTCGTATTCCTGGTAATTCTGGTTTTCGCGACCACGTTCATGTCCAAGATCATCAACCGGTTCTCAGCACCCGAGCCGGCCACCCCGGCCCGCACACCGCGTGCAAAGCCCTCGGCTCCCGCGTCAGTAGACCCTGACACCGCCGAAGCGATCAAGAAGGCGATTGCACAATACCGGTCACGCCACAAGAAGTGACCTGGCTGACGAATTAGAACCTTTAAACAGAAGGCTGACACACGATGACTGACACAAAGAAACCGTTGGGGATTACGGATGTTATCCTGCGCGATGCGCACCAGTCCCTGCTTGCCACCCGGATGCGGCTGGATGACATGCTGCCCATTGCCGAGAAACTCGACAAGGTCGGTTTCTGGTCCCTCGAATCCTGGGGTGGTGCCACCTTTGATTCCTGCATCCGCTACCTGGGCGAAGATCCCTGGGAGCGCATCCGCGAGCTCAAGAAAGCCATGCCGAACACCCAGCAGCAAATGCTGCTGCGTGGCCAGAACCTGTTGGGTTACCGTCATTACGCGGATGATGTGGTCGACCGTTTCTGTGAGCGCGCCGCCGAGAACGGCGTGGACGTATTCCGTATTTTCGATGCGATGAACGACCCGCGTAACCTGGACCGTGCCATCAAGGCCGTTCGCAAGACCGGCAAACACGCCCAGGGCACCATCGCCTACACCACCAGCCCGGTGCATACCATCGACATGTGGGTAGAGCTGGCGAAGGAAGTGGCCGACATGGGCGCGGATTCCATCGCGATCAAGGACATGGCGGGCATCCTCAAGCCGTACGTGGCCTACGATCTGGTCAGCCGCCTGAAGAAAGAACTCGACATCCCGATCCACATGCAGTGCCATGCCACAACCGGCATGTCTACCGCTACCGCGATCAAGGCCGCTGAAGCCGGTATCGACAACGTGGATACCGCGATCTCTTCCATGAGCATGACCTACGGCCATTCGCCCACCGAGGCGGTTGTGGCCATTCTGGAAGGTACCGACCGTGATACCGGCCTGGACCTGAACCTGCTGGAAGAAATTGCCAGCTACTTCCGCGAAGTTCGCAAGAAGTACGCGAAGTTTGAAGGCAGCCTGCGTGGTACTGACTCCCGTATCCTGATCGCCCAGGTACCGGGCGGCATGCTGACCAACATGGAAAACCAGCTGCGCGAACAGAACGCCAGCGACAAGTTCGACCAGGTTCTGGAAGAGATTCCCAAGGTTCGTGAAGACCTGGGCTTCATTCCGCTGGTTACGCCGACTTCCCAGATTGTTGGTACCCAGGCGGTACTGAACGTTCTGACCGGCGAGCGTTACAAGTCCATCTCCAAGGAAACCTCCGCCATCCTGAAGGGTGAGTATGGTGCCGCGCCTGCACCCATGAACAAGGAACTGCAGGAGCGTGTTCTTGATGGCAAGGAAGTGATGACCTGTCGTCCGGCGGATGAGCTTGAGCCGGAAATGGCCAAGCTGACCGACGAGCTGAAGAAGCTGGCAGACGAGAAGGGCATCAAACTGGCGGAAAACACCGTCGATGACGTGCTGACCTACGCCCTGTTCCCGCAGATCGGCCTGAAGTTCCTGGAGAACCGCAACAACCCGGATGCGTTCGAGCCGGTACCGACTGCGGAAAGCGCTGCTCCGGCCGCCAAGGCCGACGGCCCCGAGACCTACACCGTTGATGTTAACGGCAAGAAGTTCGTGGTGGCTGTATCCGAAGGTGGTGAAATCACCCAGATCCAGGGTGAGGGCGGTGCTGCTTCTTCACCTGCTGCTTCCGGCGGCTCAGCGCCTGCACCGGCAGCCGGTGAAGGCGAGCCTCTGGTGGCTCCTCTGGGCGGCAATATCTTCAAGGTGCATGTGTCACCGGGAGATACCGTTGAGGAAGGCGACGTGCTGATTATTCTCGAAGCCATGAAAATGGAAACCGAGGTGCGTGCACCCAAGGCCGGTACTATCGGTGAAGTCTTCATCAAGGTCGGTGATGCCGTCTCTCCTGATGATGAAATGCTGACAATCGCATAAGGGCCAGCATTCCATGGATAAATTGATGACACTCTGGACAGGTAGTGGCCTGTTCAACATAGAACTTGGCCAGGTGATCATGATCGCCGTTGGCCTGCTTCTTCTGTTCCTTGCGATCCGCAAGGGTTTTGAGCCGCTGCTGCTGGTACCCATCGGGTTCGGCGGTATTCTGGCGAACATTCCGGAGGCAGGGCTCGCCCTGACTGCGGCGGAAAATGCCATCCATTTCGCCCTGAAGGGCGGAAATGCGGAAATTCTGGCAGCCCTGGCGGCACCGCTGGACGTGGCCTACCAGGCTGGGCAGGCAGTTACGCCTGAGCTGAAGGAAGCCTTCAAGGTGGCGGTGAAAGAGGCCAGCTATTCCGAAATGGCGATGGCAAATTCGATTGCCCAAGATTTCGGTTACGGCAATGGCATGCTGTATAACTTCTACTCCGTGGTTATCGGCAGCACCATTGGTCCGCTGGTGATTTTCATGGGTGTGGGGGCCATGACCGACTTCGGTCCGCTGCTGGCCAACCCGAAAACCATGCTGCTGGGTGCCGCAGCCCAGTTTGGTATCTTCGGTACCGTCCTGGGTGCAGCTCTGCTGGACTGGCTCGGTATTCTGGATTTCACCATTCTGGAAGCGGCCGCCATCGGTATCATCGGTGGCGCGGATGGTCCTACCTCCATCTACGTTTCCAGCGTACTGGCTCCGCACCTGCTGGGTGCCATCGCGGTCTCGGCCTATGCCTACATGGCGATGGTGCCGATGATCCAGCCGCCGATCATGAAAGCGCTGACCAGCGAAAAAGAGCGGGCCATCAAGATGTCCCAGCTGCGCCCGGTCAGCAAGCGCGAGAAGATTACCTTCCCGCTGGTGGTACTGATCGCCGTGGTTCTGTTCCTGCCGGATGCGGCACCGCTGCTGGGTATGTTCTGCTTTGGTAACCTGATGCGCGAGTGTGGCGTGGTTGAGCGTCTGAGCGATACTGCCCAGAACGCCCTGATCAACATCACCACCATCTTCCTGGGGCTGTCTGTTGGCTCCAAGCTGATGGCCGACAAGTTCCTGGATGGCCAGACTCTGGGCATCCTGGGCCTGGGCATCGTGGCCTTCGGTGTAGGCACCGCCTGTGGTGTTCTGATGGCCAAGCTGATGAACAAGCTCACCAAGGAACAGATCAACCCGCTGATCGGTTCTGCCGGTGTATCTGCGGTGCCGATGGCAGCGCGGGTCTCCAACAAGGTGGGTCTGGAAGCCAATCCGCAGAACTTCCTGCTGATGCACGCCATGGGTCCGAACGTGGCCGGCGTTATCGGCTCTGCGGTTGCTGCCGGTGTGATGATCAAGCTGCTTGGCTGATCTGCTAGTCCGGTAGTCCTGAAAGCCCCGGAAGACATTGAGTCTTTCGGGGCTTTTTTTTGGTCTGCGGGTTTTGCGGGCTGGTCCGGAGGTGGGGGGACCCCTTTCTCCGCTGCAATTCACGGTCCGTCCGTGGACCGACCTTGCACCGCGCCATCCATGGCGCTGCTGCGAAAGGGGTCCCCCCACCTCCGAACCGATGATACAAAGAGTCGCCTAAGGCTATAAAAAAGAGATCAAAGGGTGGTCAGCATATAGTCCTTCTTTGCCACTAAAGTTCATTTATTCCACCTGTTTTCTACTTTTTCCTCTATTTTTACTCTTCCGGACACGAAAACAGTTCGTAGGGTATCGGGGTGGGGGATGCTTTCGTCGCAGCGCCATGGATGGCGCGGAGCAAGGCCGGTCCATGGATGGACCGTGAATTGCGGCAGAGAAAGCATACCCCACCCCGGTGCCCGCCCCCAAACCTTGCAGGCTAGGGCCGGAACCAAGCAATTTGGGCACAAACCTGTAAGGCTGGCACAAAGTTGTCAGTGAAAATCCCGTGAAACCACAGGCAACGACTCGATTAGATGACTGAGGTCCGTAAGCTTCCCCGCCATCACGTGGACGATATCCCCCTCCCGTTCTAGCACCCCCTTCACATGCAACAACCGGGCAGTCAGCAAAGGCCGCCGCTGGCGGCGAGCGGTTTCCAGCCAGACTACGACATTGGTGTTGCCGGTTTCGTCTTCCAGGGTGACGAAGGTGACACCGGAGGCAGAGCCGGGTCGCTGGCGGCCGGTGACCAGGCCGGCGACCTGGACCGGGATGCCGGGTTTGACGGTTTTCAGCTGTTCAGCGGAGAAACAGTGCTTCAAATGGCCCTGTTCCCGTAGCAGGGCCATGGGGTGGCGTTGCAGGGTCAGGCCGGTGCTGGCGTAGTCGGCCAGGATGTTCTGACCTTCGGTGGGTTCCGGTAACTGCTGGCAGTGCTCCGTTGTGTAATTGGTCGCCACCTCTCCGGCAAAGAGCTCCGACGGTTCCTCGTGTTCGAGCAGTTGCCAGTAGGCCTGGTGCCGGTTGCTGCTGAAATCCGGCATGGCGTTCGCCCCGGCCAGCTGTTCCATATCCCGCTGTGAGAGCTTGGCGCGTTGGCGTAATTCCGCGGCGGACTGGTAGCCCTTTGTCGGGCGGTTCTGGTGGATGCGTTCGGCACCGGCGGAAGACAGTCCCTGAATGATGCGTAGGCCCAGGCGCAGGTGCCTGTCCGGGCCCTGCAGGGTGTGATCCCGGTGGCTGTGGTTGATATCCGGCGGCAATACAGTGACCGAGTGGCGGCGGGCATCCTGGATCAGCTGGGAGGGGCTGTAGAAACCCATGGGCTGGCTGTTCAGCAGACCGCAGTAGAAAGCCGCGGGGTGATGGCGTTTGATCCAGGCGGACACGTAAACCAGCAGCGCAAAGCTGGCAGCGTGGGATTCCGGGAAGCCGTAACCCCCAAAGCCGCAGATCTGCTGGTACAGCCGTTCCGCAAAACCGGCATCGTGCCCGCGCGCCAGCATGCCGGAGATCAGTTTGTCCCGGAAGGGTGTGAGATCTCCGTGGGATTTCCAGGCGGCCATGGCCCTTCGGAGCCGGTCTGCTTCGCCGGCGGTAAACCCGGCGGCCACCATGGCCAGCTTGATCACCTGCTCCTGGAAAATCGGTACGCCCAGCGTCCGGCCCAGTACGCCCCGGATCTGATCGTCCGGATCGTTGGGAAAGTCCACCGGCTCCAGGCCATGTTTACGGCGCAGGTAAGGGTGCACCATATCCCCCTGGATAGGGCCGGGACGCACAATAGCCACCTCGATCACCAGATCATAGAAGGTTTCCGGCTTCAGTCGCGGCAGCATGTTGATCTGGGCCCGGGACTCCACCTGGAACACGCCGATGCTGTCGCCTTGCTGCAGCATGCTATAGGTGTCCGGATCTTCTTCGGGGACATCCTGAACGGTAAAGGGATGGCCCTTGTCTTCGGCGATCAGGGCCAGTGATTTGCGGATGGCCGACAGCATGCCCAGGGCCAGCACATCCACTTTCATCAGGCCCAGGCTTTCCAGGTCGTCCTTGTCCCACTGGATAACGGTGCGGCCTTCCATGGCGGCGTTCTCCACCGGCACCAGTTCCGACAGGGGGCCGGCGCTGATCACAAAGCCTCCCACATGCTGGGACAGGTGCCGGGGAAAGCCCAGCAGGGTGTTGACCAGATGGAAAAACTGGTCCGCCACCGCCGGGTTGCGGGTCAGCCCCTTGTCGAGGATCTGTTGCCGCCAGTTGGTCTCCCGGTCCCGCCAGTCGATGCCGTTCAGGAGTTTTTCCACCAGGGCCGGGTCAAAACCCAGCGCCTTGCCCACATCACGAATGGCGCTGCGGGGCCGGTAGCGGATCACCGTGGCGGCCAGGGCGGCCCGCTCCCGGCTGTAACGCCGGTAGATGTACTGGATCACTTCCTCCCGGCGTTCGTGTTCAAAATCCACGTCGATATCCGGTGGTTCGTTGCGGTCTTTGGAAATGAAACGTTCAAACAACAACTCCACTCTGGTGGGGTTCACCTCGGTAATGCCCAGGCAGAAACAAACCGCCGAGTTGGCCGCGGAACCCCGTCCCTGGCAGAGAATTCCCTGGCTGCGGGCAAAAGAAACAATGTCGTGGATGGTCAGGAAATAATGCTCGTACTGCATTTCCGAGATCAGGGCCAGCTCCTTGCGGATCAGCGCCTGGACGGACAGGGGCGTGCCTTCAGGGAAGCGGCGGAGTTCTCCCTCCCGGGTCAGTTGCCGGAGATAGGCAGCCGGAGACTGGCCTTCCGGTACCAGATCCGGCGGGTATTCATAACGCAGGCTGCCAGGGTCGAAGGTGCACTGGCGGGCAATGGACCGGGTTTCATTCAGCCAGGCGTGGGGAAACAGTCGTTCCAGTACCGGGACCGGTCGCAGATAACGTTCGCCGTTCTGGAACAGGGCGTGTCCGGCCTGTTCCACCGGGGTGTTGTGACGGATTGCGGTCAATACATCCTGCAGGGGCTGGCGTTCCCGCTTGTGCATATGAACTTCGCCCACCGCCGTGACGGAGCATGACAGATCACAGGATAGCCGGCGCAGGCGTTCCAGGTGCGCTTCCTCACCGGCTTCCAGGGTGCGGCTGGCGGCAATCCGGAAGCGCTCGCCGAATAGTCGCAGTAACCACAGCCCGCAGGCTTCAGCCGGTTCGTAACCGGACTGATGCGTGTCCGGAGGCAGCCAGAGACACAGGCAGTCATCCAGCGGGTGTTGCCGGAGATCGTCGGGATACAGCAGGTAATGGCCTTTCTCCGCCCGGCAACGGCCGGTGGTGATCAAGCGGCAGAGCTGACCGTAACCGGTGCGGGTGCGGGCCAGCAGGATGAACTCAGGTAACGCCGGGCCGGCTCCCGGTGGTGCTTCACAAAGCCGGAAATGGCTGCCGGTAATCAGCTTGACCGGGCTGTCCCGCAGCGCGGCCCAGGCCCTTGGTATGCCGGCCACGGAGCAGGTGTCGGTAATGGCCAGTGCCTCGTAGCCAAGCTCTGCGGCCTGCTCCGCCAGTTCGTGGGGGTGGGACGCACCGGTCAGGAAAGTGAAGTTGCTGAAACAGTACAGCTCTGCGTAATTCATGGTGTTATCCGAAGAAGCCGTGCACAAACCAGCCGCCGTTTACATCCCGGAACAGCCAGGCCAGTTGTCCGCCGGGCAGGCGGGCAATGTAATAGTCCCGCTGCACCCGCTGGCCATCCCACCAGCCGCCGCTGATACGTTCCGGGCCTGACAGCCAGGTTTCCGGCATATGCTCCAGCGGAGCTGGCCCCTGCAGCAGCCAGAAGGGGCGGGCTGGCAGAGCCTGGCTCTGTTCCGGCCGGGACTTGTTTGTCAGCGTTACCTGCCGGGCGGTCCAGGCTCTTTCCGGGCGGTGATCCCCCTGTGGTGCCAGCTGTTTCAGGGCCTGCTCCCCGAGACGGGCCTGCAGGCGGCTGATCAGCGTATGCCAGGCTTCGTTGAGATCCCGGGTTTCCCCCAGCAGGTCATTACCACCGGCCGGCTGATAATCCAGAAAGCGTCGTACCGCCAGCACCAGTGTGATCACCGGGGCTTTCAATGTGTGCTGCTCCAGATGCAGGCGGATCAGGTTCAGGAAGGTATCCGCCCGGTGTTCCGGTCCGGAGGTGCGGATACGGATACGGGTGGGCTCATGGCGGCGGTGCTTCAGGACCAGGAACAGGCAATCGGTATCTTTCTGGTGCCAGCAAAGATCTTCTTCCAGTTCGTTGAGTACCCGTTGCAGGGGAAACAGCAGCCCCTGGGTCCGCTCGATTTCCTGCAGGAAATCTACCTGCTGGCGGAAGGTGTGAGGAGGCTGCCAGGGTTGCCGGGGGTCTGGCCGGGTGCCGCGGATTTTCTGGGTGTGGGCCAGTACCTCCGGAGTCAGCCTGCGGGCCAGCTCGGCGGCGGGCAGGTTGAAAACCTCCCCGAGCCGGTTCAGCCCCAGGCGTTCAAGACGTTTCAGGGTGGCGGGATCAAATTCCGCCAGGGGCAGGGGAAGCCGGGCCAGTGCCTGTTCCATCCGCCCCTGGTCGGGGGTGCATTCCCCCTGGCCGCTGCGGGCCAGCAAACGGGCTGCCAGAGGCGTGTGGCCGGTGGCCAGCCAGGCGGTCAGCTGGCGCTCTTCCAGAGTCTGCTCAAGCGTCTGCCAGACGGCGGGCAATCCGCCATACAGCCGTTCCAGACTGCCGATTTCCGCGAGCAGGCCATCCGGCGGGCAAAGGCTGACCGGTGATGCCTGGCGGTAGAGCCAGCGGGCCTGATCTTCCAGCAGTTGTTGCTCACGCTGACTGTCGGAACCCAGGGTTTCCAGTTCCGGACACAGAGTCAGGGCGGTTTTCAGACGCATGCCCGGCTGTATGCCCTGGTGCTGTGCCATGGGGCAGGCCTGGAGGACCATCTGCTGCTGCCGGTCGGTAATGGCCAGCGGCGTTTCCGAGGTCCGGCAGCGGCGGATCTGGTCCAGCAGCAGATGCGGGAAATGCAGGTAAATCCACAGCATGGTATGGGGCATCAGGCCTGGCCGGTTGTCCAGGGGCCATGGACAACGCGGGTATCGGAAAACGGGGTTGTGTCCGTGCGGCACAGGGGCAGTGTGCAGCGTTGCCCGGGCCAGCCTCCCCGTCGTTTCAGGATGTTGATCTTCAGGTCCTGGTGTTTGCCGGCGGTCAGCTCCAGCCGCAGGGCGGCGGGGGAGCTGTGTTCTGTGAGCGCCCGGTCCCGGAACAGGATGCAGATGTTACTGCCGGCTTCAGCAGCCAGTTGTAGCCGGCGGATATCCCGGCTGGCCAGTTTGCCGGGCCAGGCCAGTACCAGACCGGTGACGGGTGAGCGCAGGCAGTTTTCCAGGGTCCAGAGCAGGTCGGGCTGGCTCTGGGGGTGCACCATGATAATCCGGTCCAGATCCACCCCTTCCCGGGCCATGGCCGGAGCATAGGGGGTATGGGGCGGATTCAGCCAGAACACGCTTTTGCCATCCAGGGACAACTGGCGCATCAGGGGCAGCACCAGTTGCAGTTCACCGATACCGGGGGCATCCAGCAGGCACTCTGTCAGGGCACCCCGGGGCCAGCCGGTGCCTCCGAGCTGGTTGTCCAGGGCGGTATAACCGGTGGACTCTGCCGGCTGGCGGTTGCGGACCTGTTTGTGTCCCTGCCAGATGCGGGAGTCCTGCATCAGGGTGTTCAGAGCGTCATTCATGGCGATTCCCTTGGTGACTGCCTAGGCAATGCGATTTGCCAAATACTGTTTAAGTATACAGTATCTCCGAAAGGGAAGGATTTCAACCACGGGTTGAACTTGTCGGGTTCCGCGCCCATGGTGAAAGGACACGCCAAAGAAAAAGGAGCTTCCATGAGCAAGCTGACTGAACAAAGCTGCGAAGCCTGCCGGGCGGATGCCCCCCAGGTAACCGATGCCGAGAAGCAGGATCTGATCCGGGAGTTGCCCGACTGGGACATTGTGGAGCTGGATGATGAGGCCCAGTTGCGCCGGCAGTTCAAGTTCCGCAATTTTGCCGAAGCCCAGGCATTCACCAACAAGGTGGGGGATATGGCTGAAGAGGAAGGGCACCATCCTGCCATTCTGCTGGAGTACGGCAAGGTAACCGTACGCTGGTGGACCCACAAGATCGGCGGGCTGCACAAGAACGATTTCATCATGGCTGCGAGAACCGACGAGGCCTATCAGCAAAGCAGCCAGTAAGTGTGGCCAATTGACTACAGGGTTTGTCGCGGTATGCTTGGCTCCTTTTTTGACTGGTAAGGAAGGTACCCATGAGCGCCGACAACACCCTGATGAAAACCTGGAAGCAGTTGAGCAAGCTGCCCAAGGGCAAGTATCTGTTCTCCCGCCTGATTGATTTCAAGGCTCCGTACTTCGGAACAGTGAACGCCCAGGTCGAGGAGCTGCGCCCCAATTACACCCGGCTGAGCCTGAAAAAACGGCGCGCGGTGGAAAATCACATCGGCACTGTACATGTGATCGCCATCTGCAACATGCTGGAAAAGGCCATGGGGGTCTGTGCCGAGACTTCCATCCCGGACCATCTGCGCTGGATTCCCAAGGGAATGGAAGTGGAGTACCCCGCCAAGGCGGATTCGGATCTGATCGGTATTGCCGAGATTGATCCGGAACAGTGGCGGCCGGGAGATCTGGACGTGAAGGTCGAGGCCTATAACAAAAAGGGAGATTGCGTGGTCAAGGGCGTGATCCGCCTTTGGATCAGCGAAAAGAAGGCCCGCAAATAACGGGCACTTCCGGTGATCCGGCCGGCTCTGGCCGGATCAGTTAATACCGTAGTAGCGCTTGCGCTCAAACCGGTAGAAACCGTCTTCCTCTTCCTTACGGATGGTGATCGACGTATTGCCGAAATACTCCTGGCGCAGGTCTTCCAGGGCCTGGTCCAGTTGTTCTCCGGACAGGTTGCTGGTGAGTTGTTCCCGTTCGGACATATAGGCATTGCCCTGTTCCCATTTGCGGGCCCGTTCCTGGTCCTGTTCGGCCAGTTTTTCGATGGCATCTTCCGGGTAGCCCAACTGACGACGCAGGTCATTGATCGCCTGCTGGCGCTCTTCTGCAGGTAGATCAGCAAGCTGCGACTGTACGCTGTCCATCCGGAACAAAGTGTCGCCCAGCGCACCGGAGCCGGTCAGCCGGTAGGTCATGTCGTTGCCGTAGAGTTCCTCCACGGTGCTCTGTAACTGGTAGGCCAGTTCCTGCAGGGACTGCCCGTGGGCCTGATCCAGTTTGGCCAGTTCCCGCTGGAAGGTCTCCGCTTTCTGTTCCAGTTCCGATTCGGCCCGGTCCCAGATATCGTTGGCCAGTTCCCCGAAAATCTCTTCCCGCTTCTGCCACAGGGCAGCCTGGCGCTCCATGACCGGCAAGCCCTGCAGCCGTAATTCGTTCTCGGTCAGCCAGAGTTCGTAGCGGTCGAGTTTGGCAACTAACGCCAGAATGTCTGCAGCTCTCTCCGGGAAGGCTATATGAATGGCCTGCTCGAACAGCCGAGCACCGCCTTGCGGATCTTTCGCCAGAAGATCTATGCGTTCCCGGAACAGTTCCAGCCGGGTTTTGATCTCGTCAATGGTATTGCCGTAAAGCTCCAGATAGCGGATGGCGAGCCGTTCAGCCTGGCTGGCCTGGCTACCGGTCTCGGCAGGCGCGTTCAACTGTGTAGCTGTACTGGTCTGCGCCTGGTTGGGAGTGGCGGAAGCCTCATCGGCTCCAGAGGTGTTCTGGTCGCTGTAAAAATAAAGGCCGCCTGCTACCAGCAGGGTGGCCGTGATACCAACAAGAATGCGGTTGGCCGGCATAATGAGGGAGGGTCCGTAGAAGTTTGACTGGGCCTGTCAGACACCCCGTGTGGCCACGGGATGCCTGGTACAGGATTTAGAGCATCGGCTGCAGCTTCGGCCAGATCAGCTCGGCGATCTTTTCAGAGCCGGTGTCACTGGGGTGGATGCCATCAAAGATGATGTCACTTTCTTCGATGTAAGGACGCGGATCCACGAATTTGCAGTCCAGGGTAGAGTTCTCGCAGGCACGGGCGAGGATTTCGTTACCGTAATCCACGGCTTCTTTCATGCTCTCCAGGCGGAACAGACCGTTCTTGGTGTAGTAGTAGCCGGTCAGGATGCCGCTCTCTACACCGGATTCCGCAACTTCGTTGAGGAAGTCCACGCCTTCAACATAGAGGCTGTCGATCAGCTCGCGGCAGTCATCGCTCAGGCCACGCTGCCACCAGCGGGTTTTACAACCGTTGGAGTTGAACGCAATGGCGGGAATGAGAATGTCATTACCACCACCGTCACCGACCATGACGCTGATATTGGGGTTGTCTTCGCGGGCCTCACGGAACTGTTCCACCACGGATGGGGCCAGGAAGCCACCAGTCAGTTCAGCGCCGGATACGGTGTAGCGGCGGAAAGTCTCGCCGGCTTTTTCTTCCAGGATGTCCTGGATACCGCCGGACAGGGCAAAGATGGAATCACCTACAAACACGACTTCGTTGTTGTCGGCATCCGTTACCTTGTCGTTACTGAGAAGCTGGCCGAGCTGGCCACAACCGGTCAGGGCTGCTGCAGCGGTGACAAGCACCAGACTGCGCAAGCCGGTGCGGAAGGATGTGAGATTTATCATTGTTATTGCTCCATGTGTAAGGGAATGGGTAACCCGTCCTGTCAGGTTACACTCTGTTACTGTGCTACAGATGTGAACCAGGTCACTTGGCATATCGGGCAAAAGAATTGACCAAACAGGAAGAGTTGGTCGACCTGTGACTAATGTCACAGTCTGTCATGTTTTGCCTGGCGAATTATCGCCGCTGAGCTGGCGTTATTGCCTGTGGCCTGTCTATTCTCGGATAGAGGACTTCCGGATATTCCGGAGCCTGTCCTGTTACCCGCTTCCGCAGTCAGTGAAGCCATGCGGCTGCGCGCAGTATCCCGCCGCTATTTGTCGTATTCAGCGATGAAAAGGAGCCTGGTGATGACTGTGCAATTCCGTAATCTGGTTTTCGAAGGTGGTGGTGTCAAAGGTGTCGCCTACGTAGGGGCCATGCAGGTGCTGGCAAGAAAAGGCTATCTTGCCGGTATAAAGCGGGTAGGGGGGACCAGTGCCGGGGCGATCAACGCACTGATCTACGCCCTTGGTTACGATATACCACGGCAGAGAGAAATTATCAGTTCTGCGGATTTCCGGGATTTTATGGATAACTCCTGGTTCGTTGTGAAGGATATGAAACGCCTGTGGGAAAGTTACGGCTGGAACAAGGGCGACTTCTTCTTCGACTGGATCGGCGGCTATATTGCCGAGAAGCTGGGTAGCGCCGGGGCCACATTCGCCGACCTGGCCGCGGCAGGTTGCCCGGACCTGTATGTGGTGGGCACCAATCTGTCCACCGGTTATGCGGAAGTCTTCTCCCGGGAGCGGCACCCGGATATGTCCCTCGCCAAAGCGGTTCGTATCAGTATGTCCATTCCCCTGTTCTACCAGGCGGTGCGCCACGGCGACCGGCGGGATGTGTATGTGGACGGTGGCGTGCAGCTCAATTACCCGGTCAAGCTGTTTGACCGGGAACGCTATATCGACCGTGTGAATGAACCCGAAGCGGCCCGGTACCCCGAGTACTACGAGCAGGAAAATGACCGCTTCATGCTGGCGCGGCCGGACCGCAGCCCCTACTGTTTCAATCGCCAGACCCTGGGGCTGCGCCTGGAAGAAAAGGAAGATATTGGCGTTTTCCGTTACGACGAGCCCTTGAGAGCGGAGCAGATCAAGGATTTTCCGGATTATGTGAAAGCCCTGTTCCGTTCCCTGATGCGGGTTCAGGAAAACCAGCATTTGCACAGCGATGACTGGCAACGGACCCTGTACATCAATACGCTGGATGTCAGCACCACCGATTTCGATCTGTCCGGTGAGAAAAAAGAGGCTCTGATCCAGGAGGGAATCAAGGGTGCGCGGGCCTATCTGGAGTGGTTTCAGGACCCGCAGAACGAGCCGGCCAACCGTATTGAATCCGCTGCGGTTGCAACCCCTGCATTGCCTGTCCTGGCCAGGGGTGACAGTGGTGAGCCGGTACGCAGGTTACAGGCACGCATGAACAGGGCCGGAGCCATGCTGGCCATAGACGGTCAGTACGGTCCGGCGACCGAGCGGGGTGTCTGTTACTGCCAGGAGTGTGCCGGCCAGGAGCCGACCGGGCGTGCCGATCAACGCCTCTGGAGTTGGCTGGATACCGTGCCGGAGCCGTTCCCGAAACTGGATACCAATGGCATAGCCTTCATCGCCCGAGAGGAATCCGGCGGGCTGGCCTATTACCAGCAGGTTACCCGCTGGCCGCACTTTCCGGGCTACGCCAGCGGCATTACCATCGGTCTGGGGTTCGATCTGAGGCACGCCAGCGCTGACCAGTTCCGTGCTGCATGGGCATCTTATCTGAGCCCGGCCAGCCTGGATCTGTTGCTGGAAGATATCGGCAAGGCGGGCAGCAAAAAGCGGGCGAAAGCGCTCCGTGATGCCGGGGTGGAAATTCCTTACCGTGATGCCTGGACGGTCTTTATCGACCAGACCCTACCGGATTATTACCAGCGTACTCTGGATACCTATGAATCCCTGGAGCAGCTTTCCCCTCTGTGCCGCGCGGTGCTGGTCAGTCTCGTGTTCAATCGTGGTACGGGGCTGGAGGGCGACCGCAGACGGGAAATGAAAGCCATTCGCCGGCTGCTGGGGGAGGCGGCCGCGGTGTTGCCGGACAGGGAACAGGCGAAGCAGATTCTGACCGGGGTGGAAGACCAGATTCTGTCCATGAGGCGACTCTGGGAACCGGATTCTGCGCTGGTTCGTCGCCGCCAGGCCGAAGCCAACCTGTGGCGGGAGGGGCTGGCTGCCTGGTAGCGGTTACTGTTCCCCGGCGGAGGTTTGTTGCTCAGCCAGAGCGTGGCGGATGACCTTGTTGCGGCCATCTTCCTTGGCCTGGTAAAGCGCGTGGTCCGCCTGGCGGATCAGTTCGTCGGCCGATGTCGTGGAGTCAGAACTGGTCGTGAAGCCGAGACTGATGGTGAACCTGAGGGTCTCTCCTTCATATTCCACCCTGGCCTCCTGAATGGTGCGGCGCAAACGTTCCAGTACCATTTCAGCGGTTTGCGGGTCGGTTTCCGGCAGGATCAGCGCAAACTCTTCGCCGCCGTAGCGGGCTGCAATGTCGGACGGTTTGCGCACGTGGGCGCGCAACACATCCCCGACCTGACGCAGGCACTGATCCCCGGCCTGGTGACCAAAGTGGTCATTAAGCGGCTTGAAGTGGTCGATGTCCAGCAGGGCCAGGCTCAGGGGCCGACCGGTGCGGTGAGCCCGGTGCAATTCGTTGCGCAGGGTTTCATCAAAGAAACGACGGTTCTTCAGCCCGGTCAGGCTGTCGGTCACACTGAGCTCGTTCAGTTGCTGGTTGAGTTTTTCCAGCATCAGGGTCCGTTCATGAACCCGCTGCTCCAGCTCCTGGTTATGCCGGTGACTCTCTTCCAACAGTTGCTCCTGGGCGGCAAAACGCAACTTCCGTTCGCTGCTGATCCGTTGCGCCAGGGCAAAGGACAGCAGAATGACCTCGAACATGGAGCCGATCTGGCCAGCGGCATCTGTCAGAGTGTTGGATGGCAGTACGCCCGCCTTGCTGAGCGCCAGAATAAGCAGGCCCACCAGCAGGAACGACCATGCGATCAGATAATAACGGGCGGTTTCCTGCCCCCTGCGATAGGTGATAATGCCCGCCGCCAGCGCGGCACTGCAGGAAAACACCGTAAACGGAATCAGGAACGAAATGGCGTAGAAATAGCTGAGCTTGAACGATGCCAGGCACATGATTGCCGAGACCGTGGCAATACCCAGCATGATCCTGTTCAACACGGGTGAGCTCTTGCGCAGTACCAGAAACTGCCGGGTGAACAGGGCAGAGAAGCCCACGGCCATCGGGATGAACACCTCCAGCGCCTGACTGTTCCAGGTGGTGGCGTTGGGCCAGAAAAACCGGAAAGTGAAACCATTGATGGTCCCGATCAGAGTAGCCAGAGATAACACGGTGGCCACATAGAGCAGGTAGTTGATGTCCCGCAGAGAGAAGTAGATCAGCAGGTTATAGATGGCGATCGCAATCAGGGTGCCGAAGAAAATGCCATGGGCCAGGCTTTCGTAGGCCGCCGAACTGTAGAAGGCCTGGGGTTTCCACAGCGTCATGGGCACCTGCACCGATGTCTGGGACTGCACCCGTATAACAATCTCGGTCATCTCTCCGGCACTCCAGCTCAGAGGTACCGCGAAGTTACGGGTATCGATGGGGCGCTGGTCGAACGGGTAATCGAAGCCCATGCGGAATTCAACCGGCCCGTCCTCTTTCAGATGGAAAATGTGCAGATCCCCGAGCACCGGGTAATCGATTGCCAGTATCCGTTCCCGCGTTCTGTTTGCCGGGTTGGTGATCGTGAAACGAAGCCACCAGGTGGACTGGGTGTAGCCGGCATTGAAGTTGCCGCCCTCAAAACTCTTCCAGCCATCGCTGCCGCGGGCCTGCTCCAGAGACAGTTCTCCGGTCCGGTCCTCGAGCACCTGCAGGCCGGTTGCCGGATTCTGGCTGTCGGCATCGGAAAGGGAGAATGCGTGGGCGTAGCCTTGCCAGACCATAAGCCCGAAGCTGATCAATAACAGGCGGATTACGGCCACAGTGTGTCTCTTGTTGTTGTCATTATCGATATTGCCGCGCTCAAATCATCCAAAGGTTTTCCACGCCTGCAAGTCTAGCGACAACCCCAAAAGGAATCTGCGTAACGCCGCTTAAACAGACGGTTTTTGTGTATGAGATTTGTAACAAATAGCAAGTTGCTACCCATGTTGTATTGGCAATTTTGTGACGCAGTACTATTTTAACCTTACAGTTTTGCAATCTTCCGGTGGCAGGAATTCGGTTATGGCAAGTCAGAACTCGCACGATAACGCACAGAGCGACGAGCAGGTGGTAGATGAAGCAGTAACACAGCCTGTCACCGGCGATGTGCCGGGGCCCGCACGCACTCGGGAGCAACAGGGTTCTGCGAAGAAGGGTGGCAGCAAGTCTGCGTCCCGCAAGCGCACTCGTCAGGCCCCTGCGCCAACCCGGGAGGTGGAGCCCTATATGTACTTCACCGAGCGGGACCTGGACCAGATACTGGCCAATCTGGATCACCTGCGGGAAACCGTGTTTCCCAACATGGCCAGTGAAGGGCAGACCCAGGCTGGCCGTCAGCAGTATTTCCCGTCAGTGTGCCTGATCGGCCTTGGCCGTTGCGGCTCCAACATTGCCCTGGATGTGGCGGCGCTGGTGCACAGTGCGCGATCCTTCTACCTGCAGGAGCTGGACAATGAAGAGAAGCGTGCCCGGGAAAAAGAAGTCGGGCCGCTGCGCTGGATCCGCAAAAGCCTCAACCTGCCGACACCGAACACCGTCAAACCGGTATTTCTGATCGAGCCCATGGTGATGCTGGGGGATCTGGACAAGGACATTGAAGGGCGTATCCACTTCTCCAACCGGGGCGGCAACCACTTCATCGACGATTACAACAAGATGAAGATCATGGACCTGTCAGAGGTTCACGCCGGGGGGGGCCGGTAACGCACCGATTCTCGGCCAGTATCTGGCCAAGATTATCCTCAATAAGGATACCCAGCAGTTCTCCAACGAGGACTGGAAGTTTATCCACTCCTATCTGATCGACTCCTGCGGTATCAAGGCCAACCAGTCCCGCCTGTATTTCTATATATTCAGTGCCGGTGGTGGTACCGGTTCAGGCATGGCTTCCGAGTTTGGCCTGGCCCAGCAGTACGCCTACATGCGCAAGACGTTCGACCCGAAACTGGAAGAGCGGGAACCGGAAAACCGGGATCACTCCTTCGTTTTCGAGCCCATCTTTACCAGCGGCATCTGTATCCTCCCCAACATCCAGGATAACCGGGTGGAGATGTCCGAGGCGTTGCATATCAACGCCGGCCGGCTGTTGTGCAAGTATCTGGCGGAGGAGTGGGATTTCTCCTACAACTTCGATGCGGATCGCACCAACGACGACGACATGATGTACCGCATCCGGCCCTGGAACGCCATGATGCTGATTTCCAACGACATCATGCGTTATGCGGAGCAGACGGACGGGGGCATGATCCGGGATGTGGATGTCAACGCCATGGAGAAGTACGCCAACCAGTACATCTCCCAGCAGATCTTCAACATCCTGACCGCCCAGGCGGTCACCACGGATTACGACGAGGATTACTTCCGTCGTGCCGGGGTGGATATCGGCGAGACCATCCGGCTGGATGCCAACGATCTGTTCATGAGCCTGGCCGGCCCCGTGGCTGTCGCCTATGCCGAATCCGTCGTGCCATCCGAAGCGCAGGTTACCGAATTCCGCAGTATCAACGAGGATTCGCGGATGGACATCGACGATCTGTTCTATCGCTCGATTGATCTGCCCCATTTCAACAAGGACACCGAGGCGATTGAAGGTGTCAGCCTGCTGCCGATTGAATCCAGTCGTTACCGGGAGGCCCTCAAGCGCTATCGGGAATCCGGGTATGACGCAAAACACCTGCGGGATCTGCACTTCTTCAAGAACTGCTCGTCCGTAGTGTCGATTGTGTCGCTGCCCAAGGACTACAAACTGTCCTACATGGATCTGAACCGGCTCAAGACACATCTGAACGCGCTGTTCCCGAACACCACCCTGAAGCGTTATGCGCTGGTGATCGGGGCTTCCGCCAACCTGTCCCTGACCACCCTGGTGGTGAAGAGCCCGTGCCTGAGTGATGATTTCCTGACCCTGATTGTCGCCTACATCAAGCGCTGTTTTGCCAACGACAAGACCCGCTTCGATGACAGCCTCGACAAGGCCATGCTGGAGTTCATCCGCTCCGAGGAGTTTGACGAGGAGCTGGTGGATTCCATGCTGAACGAGTTCGAGAATCCGGCGAAAATCCTGGACACCAACTGGTATGCCATCAAACCCATGTACGAGAAGAAGTACCGGGAGATGTGCCACGATGCCAGCAGCTTTGTGTCGATTAACGACATCCGGCTGACCCGGGACAGCGTCAAGAAAGCCATCCGCTATCTGCGCGAGATCTACCGTCACCGGATCAGCAAGACCCAGATGATCAGCCTGAACGACGACTGGTCGCCATCGTCATTCTCCCTGTCCGGGGATTCCGAGGAATAACCCGGGATCAATAGCCCATGGCCGAGGAGGTGCTGCGCCTGGGGTCGGCACCGCCATACAGGGTGCCGTCCTCGCCGACCATGATGCTCTGAATGGCTCCCATCGCATTCTTCCGGGTGACCGTATGGCCCCTGGCTTCCAGCAGACGGATGGTGTCCGGGCTGATGCCCTGTTCAATACGGATTTCGTCCGGCAGCCATTGATGGTGTATACGCGGTGCGGCGACGGCGGTCTGGATGTTCATGTCGTGGTCGATCACATTCATGATCACCTGCAGGGTGGTGGTGATGATGCGGGAGCCGCCGGGGCTGCCGGTCACCAGGTAATTGCGGCCGTCCTTTCGCACGATAGTCGGCGACATGGAGCTGAGCATGCGCTTGCCCGGCTCCACCTTGTTGGCCTCGCCACCGATCAGACCATAGGCATTGGGAACACCGGGCTTGGCGCTGAAATCGTCCATTTCATTGTTTAGCAGGAAACCGGCCCCTTTTACGGTGATGCCGGAGCCGTAGCTGAAGTTGATGGTATAGGTGTTGGACACCGCATTTCCCCAGCGATCCACTACGGAAAAATGGGTGGTTTCCGGGCTTTCATAGGCCGCCGGATCGCCGGGGCGGATGTCGCTGGAAGGCCGGGCCTTGTCTGAACGGATGGTTTCCCGCAACTGCTTTGCATAGGCCGGGCTGGTCAGTCCTGCCAGTGGTACCTCCACAAAATCCGTATCCCCCAGATACCGGGACCGGTCCGCATAGGCCAGCTTCATCGCTTCCGCCATGTAATGGATGGTGTCTGCAGAGTTATGGCCCAGGTCGGCAATGGGGTAGCCCTCCAGAATGTTCAGTATCTGCACGATATGGGTGCCGCCGGAGGAGGGCGGTGACATGGAATAGATGTCGTGGCCACGGTAACGCCCATGAATCGGCGTGCGGATGGCCGGCTCGTAGCCGCGCAGGTCTTCATGGGTGATCAGCCCGTCGTGGCGTTGCATCTCGTCCACGATCAGGTCGGCGGTTTTACCCTCATAGAATCCGTTTACACCCTGGTCGGCAATCCGCTGCAGGGTGTCTGCCAGTTCCGGTTGCCGGAAGATTTCACCGGGTTGCCAGGCCTTGCCGTCCTCCCGGTAAAAGGTATCCAGAGTGGCCGGCCATCGCGTCAGCCGGTCCCGGGCCTGTTGCAGACCTTCGGTAAAACGCCGGGGCACGGGAAAACCGTCCCGGGCCAGCTTGATGGCGGGTGCCAGGGCCTGTTTGAGGCTGATGGTGCCGTGTCGCTCAAGGGCCAGTGCGAACCCTGCCACGGTGCCCGGTACACCCGCCGCCTTGTGGGTGAAACGGCTACGCTCGGACACCACATTGCCTTCGTTATCCTGGAACATGGTTTCGGTGGCGGCCAGCGGGGCTTTTTCCCGGTAATCGATGGCTTCCACCGGGCCACCGTCACCGGGGGCGAACAGCATGAAGCCGCCGCCGCCAATGTTGCCGGAGCGGGGCTGGGTCACCGCCAGGGCAAATCCGGCTGTAACCGCGGCATCCACCGCGTTGCCGCCGTCCCTTAACACCTTCAGGGCGACTTCGGTGGCCAGTGTGTGGCTGGTGGATACCATGCCATTCCGGGCGGTTACCGGCTCAAAGCGTTCGCCTTCAAGAATGGCATCCGCCCGGACTATCCCGGTGCCTGCAAGCAGGACGGTGCAGCACAGGGCTGCCAGTGGTTTGAACCATATTCTGCGGCGCTGTCTGGTCATGGTCTGTCCCTCGTTTCCGGCGTTCAGATAGGCTATGATAGCCGGTCATTTTGAGGGGCGCGAAACCGCCGCGCCCGATGTCCCGGATTCAATTACAGGAAAGGCTTTAATGGAGCATACCTATCGTCTTGTGATTTCCTGCCCGGACCGGGTGGGAATTGTCGCCAAGGTCAGTAATTTTCTGTCGACCTATAACGGCTGGATTACCGAGGCGAGCCACCACTCGGATACCCAGACAGGGTGGTTCTTCATGCGTCATGAAATCAAGGCCAGCTCCATTCCCTTTGGTCTGGACCAGTTCCGTGCTGCCTTCGAGCCGATAGCCCGCGAGTTCAACATGAACTGGCAGATCGAGGATTCCGCCCGCCCGAAACGGGTAATCCTGATGTGCAGCAAGGAGTCCCATTGTCTGGCGGACCTGCTGCACCGCTGGCACAGCAAGGAGCTGAATACCGAGATTGTCGCGGTCATTTCCAATCATGATGATCTGCGTCGTATGGTGGAGTGGCACGAGATTCCCTACCATCATGTGCCGGTCAGCAAGGAAAACAAGGCAGACGCTTTTGCCCATATCGAAGATCTGTTCCAGCAATACGAGGTGGATGTGGTGGTGCTTGCCCGCTACATGCAGATACTCCCGTCGGATCTTTGTGAGAAGTACTACGGCAAGGTGATCAATATCCACCACAGCTTCCTGCCGTCCTTTGCCGGTGCCAAGCCTTACCATCAGGCCTACAGCCGCGGCGTAAAGCTGATCGGGGCCACCTGCCACTACGTTACCCAGGATCTGGATGAAGGTCCGATCATCGAACAGGACGTGATTCGCATCACGCACAGCGACTCCATCGAAGACATGGTGCGACTGGGCAAGGATGTGGAGAAGAATGTGCTGGCCAGGGGGCTGCGTGCCCACATTGAAGACCGGGTGATTATCTACGAGAACAAAACCGTCGTCTTCGGCTAGTGTCCCGGCCGGGACACCGGGGAATGCCCCGGCCGGAACCAAGTGTGGTACCATTGCCCGCTTGTTAAAGAATAACTACAGGCCTTCACAGAGGGCCTCACCGACTTCCAGCAAAATGCAAAGGAACCTTTCTCGATGGGTGAGTTAGCCAAAGAGATCCTGCCGGTCAATATTGAAGAAGAACTCAAGCAGTCCTATCTCGATTACGCCATGAGCGTTATCGTCGGTCGGGCGCTGCCCGATGTGCGGGACGGACTCAAGCCGGTACACCGTCGTGTTCTGTTCGCCATGTCTGAACTGGGCAACGACTGGAACAAGGCCTACAAGAAGTCCGCCCGTGTGGTGGGTGATGTTATCGGTAAATACCACCCCCACGGTGACTCGGCTGTTTACGACACCATTGTACGGATGGCCCAGGATTTCTCCCTGCGCTACCCGCTGGTGGACGGCCAGGGTAACTTCGGTTCCATCGACGGCGACAACGCCGCCGCCATGCGTTACACCGAAATTCGCATGGAGAAAATGGCCCACTCACTGCTGGCGGACCTGGACAAGGAAACCGTTGATTTCGTCGATAACTACGACGGCACCGAGCGGATTCCCGACGTACTGCCCACCCGGGTACCCAACCTGCTGGTGAATGGTTCCTCCGGTATTGCCGTGGGTATGGCGACCAATATTCCGCCCCACAACCTGACCGAAGTGGTCGACGGCTGTCTCGCCCTGATGGACAACGAGGACCTGACCGTTGACGAGCTGATGGAATACATTCCGGGGCCGGACTTCCCGACCCGCGGCATCATCAATGGTCGTGCCGGTATTGTGGAGGCCTTTCGTACCGGCCGTGGCCGGATCTACATCCGTGCCCGCCACGAGGTGGAGCAGGACAAGAAAACCGGTCGCGAATCCATCATCATTACCGAGCTGCCTTACCAGCTCAATAAAGCGCGGCTGATCGAAAAGATTGCCGAGCTGGTCAAGGAAAAGCGCCTTGAAGGCATCACCGAGCTGCGGGACGAGTCCAACAAGGAAGGTATCCGGGTAGTGATTGAGTTGCGCCGCAACGAAAACCCGGACGTGATCATCAACAATCTGTTCGCCCAGACCCAGCTGGAAACCGTGTTCGGCATCAATATGGTGGCGCTGATCAACGGCGAGCCCAAGACGCTGAACCTGAAAGAGCTGCTGGATGCGTTCATTCGTCACCGCCGCGAAGTGGTGACCCGCCGGACTATCTATGAGCTGCGCAAGGCCCGCGAGCGGGGCCACATCCTGGAAGGCCTGACGGTTGCGCTGGCGAATATCGATGAAATTATCGAGCTGATCAAGGCTTCTCCCTCGGCTGCCGAGGCCAAGGAAAAGCTGATGGACAAAGGCTGGTCACCGGGAGAGGTGATGGCCATGCTGGAGCGGGCCGGTGAAGATGCCTGCCGACCGGATGATCTGCCGGAAATCTACGGCCTGCGTGACGGCCTGTATCACCTGTCTCCGGAACAGGCCCAGGCCATCCTGGATCTGCGCTTGCACCGCCTGACCGGGCTGGAAACCGAAAAGCTGCAAGCCGAATACCGGGATATCCTGGACAGGATTGCCGGCTATATCGAGATTCTCAGCAATCCGGAGCGTCTGCTGGAAGTGATCCGTGAAGAGCTTGAGCAGATCCGCAACGACTTCGGCGACGAGCGCCGTACCGAGATCACCAGCTCCCGCCGGGACCTGACCATCGCCGACCTGATCGACGAAGAAGACCTGGTGGTGACCATTTCCCACGGTGGTTACGCCAAGACCCAGGCCGTGGAAGATTATCAGGCCCAGCGGCGTGGTGGCCGGGGTAAGGCGGCCACATCAATGAAGGACGAAGACTTCATTGAGAAGCTGCTGGTTGCCAATTCCCACGACACCATCCTGTGCTTCTCCAACCGTGGCAAGGTGTACTGGTTGCGGGTATTCGAGATTCCCCGTGGCAGCCGCGGATCCCGTGGTCGGCCGATGGTGAATATCCTGCCGCTGGACGAAGGCGAGCGTATCACCACCTTCCTGCCGGTGCGGGATTATCCGGAAGACCAGTTTGTGCTGATGGCCACCTCTGCCGGTGTTGTCAAGAAAACACCTCTGCCCAACTTCTCGCGTCCCCGCAGTAGCGGTCTGATTGCCCTGAATCTGGACGAAGGCGATACCCTGATTGGCGCGGCCATTACCGATGGTTCGGCGGAAGTGATGCTGTTCTCCACCGCTGGCAAGGCGGTACGTTTCCAGGAGCAGCAGGTGCGGCCAATGAGCCGGACCGCACGTGGTGTGCGTGGCATCAAGATGCCGGAAGGCCACCACGTGGTCTCGCTGATCATTCCCCAGGAAGGTGGTGTGATCCTCACCGCCAGTGAACACGGTTACGGCAAGCGCACCGCTATTGACGAGTTCCCGGCTTACAGCCGCGGCAGCCAGGGTGTTATCGCCATGCAGTGCTCCGAGCGTAACGGCAATCTGGTGACTGCATTGCAGCTGTTTGACGGTGACCAGATGATGCTGATTTCCGACAAGGGCACCCTGGTGCGTACCCGTACGGATGAAGTGTCGGTGCTGAGCCGTAACACCCAGGGTGTGCGCCTGATTCGCCTGAGCCAGGAAGATGAGCGCCTGGTGGGTGTCGAGCGGATTGCCGAAAGTGATGATGAAGAAACTGACGCTGAAGAGGAAGGCGATGAGCAGGGCGTATAACTTTTGTGCCGGTCCGGCGACACTGCCGGAGCCGGTATTGAAGCAGGCCAGGGAAGAAATGCTCGACTGGCGTGGCAGCGGTATGTCCGTGATGGAAATGAGCCATCGCAGTGATGAATTCGTGGAGATTGCGGAAACCGCAGAAAAGGATTTCCGGGAACTGGCCGGCGTGCCGGATGATTACGCCGTGCTGTTCATGCAGGGCGGTGCCTCCAGTCAGTTTGCCACGGTGCCACTGAACCTGCTGGGGGAGCGCACCACCGCGGATTACGTCAATACTGGCATCTGGTCGAAGAAGGGTATTGCCGAAGCCAGCCGCTATTGCAACGTCAACGTGGTTGCCAGCAGCGAGAGTGGCGGTTTCACCTCGGTGCCGGACCAGGCTGAGTGGCAGACCAGCGCCGATGCCGCCTACCTCCATTACACCCCCAATGAAACCATTGGCGGGCTGGAATTTGATTTTGTGCCGGAGACCGGGGACACGCCGCTGGTGGCGGACATGTCATCCACCATCCTGTCCCGGCCCCTGGACGTGTCGAAGTTCGGTCTGATCTACGCCGGTGCCCAGAAGAACATCGGCCCTTCCGGTCTGGTGGTGGTTGCCATCCGCAAGGACCTGCTGGGCAAGGCTCGGCCGGAAACCCCCACCATGATGAACTATCAGGTGATTGCGGATAACGGGTCCATGTACAACACCCCGGCTACTTATTCATGGTATCTGGCAGGTCTGGTGTTCAAGTGGCTGAAAGAGCAGGGCGGGGTGACCGCCATGGGCGAGATCAACCGCAGAAAGGCAACCAAGCTGTACGATTTCATCGACAACAACGACTTCTATGCCAACCCGATCAAGCCACGTTTCCGCTCCTGGATGAACGTGCCGTTCACCCTGGCAGACGATGCCCTGAACAAGGACTTCCTGTCCGGTGCGGATGCGCGTGGTCTGCTGAACCTGAAAGGTCATCGTTCCGTCGGTGGCATGCGAGCCAGCATCTACAACGCCATGCCCGAAGCCGGTGTGGACGCGTTGATTGATTACATGGCGGAATTTGCCAGGGAGCGGGGCTGAGTATCATGAGTGACGAGCAGGCCAGGCTGGGCGAACTGCGGGACCGGATTGACGATATTGATCAGCAGATCATGGATCTGATCAGTGCCCGGGCCCGGTGCGCCCAGGAAGTTGCCGAAGTGAAGCTGGCCGCCAATCCCGGCCAGGAAGTTCATTTCTACCGTCCCGAGCGGGAAGCCCAGGTGCTGCGCCGCATCAAGGAGCAGAACCCCGGGCCTCTGTCCGGCGAGGAGATGGCCCGCCTGTTCCGGGAAATCATGTCCGCCTGCCTGGCGCTGGAAAAGCCCATGCACATCGCCTTCCTGGGGCCGGTGGGCACCTTCACCCAGGCGGCAGCCCTGAAGCATTTCGGTCATTCCGTGGTCAGTGTGGCGATGCCGGCCATTGATGCGGTATTCCGGGAAGTGGAATCCGGCAATGCCCACTATGGCGTGGTGCCGGTGGAGAATTCCACCGAGGGCATGATCAACCACACCCTGGACATGTTCATGAACTCCCCCCTGAAGATCTGTGGGGAAGTGCAGTTGCGGATTCATCACCACCTGCTGGTTTCCCCGAAGCACCGCGACCAGGAAATAACCCGTATCTATTCCCACCAGCAGTCCTTTGCCCAGTGTCGGCAGTGGCTGGATGCGAACCGGTACGGTGTGGAACGGGTGACGGTCAGCAGCAACGCCGAGGCAGCCCGCCGTGCAGCGGAGGAGCCGGGTGCGGCGGCTATTGCCGGCGACATGGCAGCGGAACTGTACGGGCTGGAATTCCTGGCGACCAGCATCGAAGACCGGCCTGATAACACCACCCGATTCCTGATTATCGGTCGGGAGGAAGTGCCGGCATCCGGGCATGACAAGTCCTCTATCCTGGTGTCCATGCGTAACAAGCCAGGGGCGCTTTATCAGTTGCTGGAACCTTTCCACCGCCATGACCTCAGTCTCACGCGCATCGAAACGCGGCCGTCGCCGAGTGGCACCTGGGCCTACGTGTTCTACATCGACTTCGAGGGTCATTTCGAGGATCCGAAGGTTTGCAAGGTGCTGGGCGAGATTGACGAGGAAGCGGTGGAGCTCAAACGTCTGGGCGCTTACCCCATCGGCGTACTCTGAGCCGGATCTGCAGATTCAAGGAGATTTTCCCTATGCCGGTTAATTACCAGACCCTTGCCGTGGAAGGCGTTCAGGGATTGTCCCCCTACGAACCCGGCAAGCCTATCGATGAACTGGCCCGGGAGCTGGGGCTCGATCCGGCGGGCATTGTCAAACTGGCCAGTAACGAGAATCCGTTGGGTCCCAGCGACAGCGCGCTGGCAGCTATCCGGGAGGCACTCCCTGAGCTGGGGCGTTACCCGGACGGTAATGCGTTTGTGCTCAAGCGTGCCTTGTCGGCCCATTACGGGCTCGAGCAATCCCAGCTTACCCTTGGTAACGGCTCCAATGATGTGCTGGAAATCATCGCCCGCTGTTTTGCCGGTCCCGGGGACGAAGTGATTTTCTCCCAGTACGCTTTTGCGGTTTATCCCCTTGCGACCAAAGCCATCGGCGCGACCGGTGTGCAGGTGCCTGCTGTAAACTGGGGGCATGATCTGGATGCCATGACCGACGCGGTCACCGAGCGGACCCGGCTGATTTTTGTCGCCAACCCGAATAATCCCACCGGCACCATGCACAGCGCCGAAGCCATCGAGTCGTTCCTTGCCCGCGTGCCGGAGCAGGTGCTGGTGGTGCTGGACGAAGCCTACTGTGAATATATGGACGGTGAGGGTAGTCCGGACGGGCTGGCCCTGTTGCCCCGTTTCCCCAACCTGATCGTTACCCGTACCTTCTCCAAAGCCTGGGGGCTGGCGGCCTTGCGGGTGGGTTACAGTGTCAGCTCGCCTGAAATTGCCAATGTACTCAATCGGGTGCGGCAACCATTTAATGTGGATTCTCTGGCCCAGGTGGCGGCTGCGGCCGTGCTTGACGATAAGGATTATCTGGAGCAGTCCCGGCGGGTCAACCGTGAAGGTATGGCCCAGCTTGAAGACGGTTTCCGGAAGCTGGGGCTGGAGTGGATTCCTTCTGCCGGGAATTTCCTGGCGGTGGATGTGGGTGAGCAGGCCGCTGCCGTCAATCAGTCCCTGCTTGAGCAGGGCGTAATTGTGCGGCCCGTGGGTGGTTACGGTATGCCGCGCCATTTGCGGATTTCCATTGGCTTGCCGGAAGAAAACCGGCGTTGTCTGGAAGCTCTTGGCCAGGCCCTCAATGGCCGGGCTTCGGGAGCCTGATGTGAGCGCTGATACCGCTATCTTCCAGCGCGTTGCCATTATCGGCCTTGGGCTGATCGGCGGCTCGCTGGCGGCTGCCATTACCCGCAATGGTCTGGCCGGTACAGTGGTGGCAACGGACTCCCGGGCGGATGAATTGAAGCTGGGGCTGGCAAAAGGAATTATCCAGCAGAGTGCAGCCTCCGTAGAAGAAGCGGTCACCGGCAGTGATCTGGTGATCATGGCGGTACCGGTGCGCGCCACCCGTGACGTGCTGGCTGCCGTGGCACCGCACCTGGAAGCCGGCGCAGTGTTGACCGATGTGGGTAGCACCAAGGGCAGTTTTGTCCGGGACGTTAAAGCGGTCTTTGGTCACCTGCCGGCCCACGTGATACCGGGCCATCCGATTGCCGGTTCCGAAAAGAGCGGGGTGGCTGCTGCCAATCCCGAACTGTTTGCTGACCACAAGGTGATTCTTACCCCTGCAAAGGATGCTGACCAGCATAGCCTGGAGCGTCTCAGGGCGCTGTGGAGTGGCTGTGGTGCGACGGTGCTGACCATGTCGCCGGAATATCACGATGAGGTGCTGGCGGCCACCAGTCATTTGCCGCACCTGATCGCTTTCTCGCTGGTCGACACCCTGGCGGGAGAGGACGAGAATCTGGATATTTTCCGCTATGCCGCCGGTGGTTTCCGTGATTTTACCCGGATTGCCGCCAGTGACCCGGTCATGTGGCACGACATCTTCCTGTCCAACCGGGAGGCGGTACTGCGGGTAATTGATCATTTTACCCGGGATCTGGACCAGCTGCGCACGGCCATCGACCAGCAGGACGGGACCCGGTTGCTGCAGGTATTCACGCGGGCCAGGGCGGCCCGGGAACATTTTTCGAAGATGCTTTCAGGACAGGCTTACGTGACAAATCATCAACAGCAACAGGTGACTTTCCGGCTGCGGCCGGGAGGACAGATACAGGGTGACATCCGGGTGCCCGGTGACAAATCCATTTCCCATCGCTCGATCATGCTGGGCGCACTGGCCGACGGGGTGACCGAGGTGACCGGCTTCCTTGAAGGGGAAGACAGCCTGGCCACGCTGCAGGCATTCCGGGACATGGGGGTTACCATCGAAGGTCCGGACCAGGGCTTTGTGCGTATTCACGGAGTCGGCATGCAGGGGCTCCAGGCTCCCCGTGGTCCGCTGTACCTTGGCAACTCCGGCACGGCGATGCGATTGTTTTCCGGCCTGCTGGCGGCCCAGCCGTTTGACTCGGAGCTGACCGGTGACGAGAGTCTGTCCCGCCGTCCCATGGGTCGGGTGGCAGATCCATTGAGGGCCATGGGCGCGGTAATCGATACCGCGGAAGGTGGCAGGCCGCCCCTGAAAATCCGCGGTGGCAAGACTCTCACCGGTATCCACTATGAAATGCCGGTGGCCAGTGCCCAGGTCAAGTCCTGTCTGCTGCTGGCGGGTCTGTATGCCGAAGGAATCACCTCGGTTACCGAGCCGGCCCCGACGCGGGATCATACCGAGCGTATGCTGACCGGCTTTGGCTACCATGTGCACTGTGACGGTGCCACTGCCAGTGTCAGCGGTGGTGGCCGGTTGGTCGGTGGTAATATTGACGTGCCCGCGGACATATCCTCGGCGGCGTTCTTTCTCGTTGCTGCCAGTATCGCGGAAGGTTCCGACCTTGTGCTGCGCCATGTGGGCATGAACCCGACCCGTGTCGGCGTGATCAATATCCTGCGGGACATGGGCGCGGACATCGAAGTGCTCGAGCAGCGTGAGATCGGTGGTGAGCCGGTGGCAGACCTGAGGGTGCGTGCAGCGCAATTGCAGGGCATTGATATCCCCGAAGATCAGGTGCCGCTGGCGATTGATGAATTCCCGGTGCTTTTCATCGCCGCAGCCTGCGCCAACGGCCGTACCGTGCTGCGCGGAGCCGAGGAGCTGCGGGTCAAGGAGAGTGATCGTATCCAGGTGATGGCGGACGGCCTGGCGGCCGTAGGTGTGAAGACCACCGTGACGGATGATGGCATCATTATTGATGGTGGCCAGACCATAGGTGGCGGTACGGTAGACAGCCACGGTGACCATCGCATTGCCATGAGCTTCGCCGTTGCTTCATTGCGGGCCACCGGTGATATCACCATCAATGACTGCGCCAACGTGGCCACTTCATTCCCGGGTTTTGTAGAGCTGGCCCGTGCAACCGGCATTCGTATCGAGTCAGACGGAGGTGACGAGTGAGTGATAGTCAGGTCCCGGTCATTACCGTAGATGGCCCCGGCGGTTCCGGTAAGGGCACCATTACCCAGATGCTGGCGCGCCGGCTGGGTTGGCACCTGCTGGACAGTGGGGCCCTGTACCGGCTGACAGCGCTCGCCGCAGTGCGCCAGCAGGTATCGCTGGACGACGAGGCAGGCCTGGTGTCTGTCGCTTCCAGGCTGGACGTATCCTTTCTTCCCACCGGCGATGGTGAGCCGGTCAGGGTGATGCTCGAAGGGGAGGATGTCACCAAAGAGATCCGCACCGAGCAGACCGGCGAGAATGCGTCCCGGGTGGCGGTCATGCAGCCGGTCAGGGATGCGTTGCTGCAACGCCAGAGGGATTTTCGCAAGCCGCCCGGCCTGGTTGCTGACGGGCGGGATATGGGCACCGTGGTGTTTCCGGATGCCCCGGCCAAGATCTTTCTTACGGCGACCGCCGAAGAACGGGCGCGGCGACGCTACAATCAGTTGAAGCAGGCCGGGGTCGATGTTAACATTGATGCCCTTTTAGAGGAGATACGGGCACGTGACGAGCGGGATATGAACCGCGAAGCGGCCCCCCTCAAACCCGCGGAAGATGCGCAAGTTATTGATTCCACGGGTTTGAGTATCGAAGAGGTGTTGGACAGGTGTATGGCCGCAGCAGGCCAGGCCTGACTGCACCTTTTTGTCGTTGGAATGCCGGAAGCAGCGTTAATCGGCCAGCCCCTGGTTGCCTCCGGACCCAAACTAACAGACCGTGTCGCTGGCAGCACGGAGTACTTGCGTTGATCACATAGGACACATAATGAGCGAGAGCTTTGCTGAACTTTTTGAAGAAAGCCTGAAAGAAATTGACATGCAACCGGGTTCCATCGTCCAGGGAACCGTGGTTGATATCGACAACGACTGGGTTACTGTAAACGCTGGTCTGAAGTCCGAGGGTGTCATTCCTGCCAACCAGTTCCTGAACGAAAGTGGCGAACTGGAAATCCAGATCGGTGATGTTGTCGACGTAGCTCTCGACGCTGTAGAAGACGGTTTCGGTGCTACCCGTCTGTCCCGTGAGAAGGCCAAGCGCGCTGAAGCATGGAAGGTTCTGGAGAAGTCCTTCGAAGCCGAGGAAGTGGTCAAGGGTGTGATCAATGGCAAGGTGAAGGGCGGCTTCACAGTCGACCTGTCCGGTATCCGTGCCTTCCTGCCGGGTTCCCTGGTAGACGTTCGTCCGGTTCGCGACACCGCGCACCTGGAGAACAAGGAACTGGAATTCAAGGTTATCAAGCTGGACCAGAAGCGTAACAACGTGGTGGTTTCCCGCCGCGCCGTTCTGGAAGCTGAAAACAGCGCCGAGCGTGAAGCTCTGCTGGAAACCCTGACCGAGGGTATGGAAATCAAGGGTATCGTCAAGAACCTGACCGACTACGGCGCGTTCGTAGATCTGGGTGGTGTTGACGGCCTGTTGCACATCACCGATATGGCCTGGAAGCGCATCAAGCATCCGAGCGAAATCGTGAATGTGGGCGACGAAATCAGCGTTAAGGTCCTGAAGTTCGACCGCGAGCGCAACCGTGTATCACTTGGCCTGAAGCAGCTGGGCGAAGATCCATGGGTCGATATCAAGGGTCGTTACCCGGAAGGCACCAAGGTTACTGCACGGGTAACCAACCTGACCGACTACGGCTGCTTTGCCGAGCTGGAAGAGGGTGTTGAAGGTCTGGTACACGTGTCCGAAATGGACTGGACCAACAAGAACATCCATCCGTCCAAGGTTGTTCAGGTAGGCGACGAAGTGGAAGTGATGATCCTGGATATCGACGAAGAGCGTCGTCGTATCTCCCTGGGCATCAAGCAGTGCATCCCGAACCCGTGGGAAGAGTTCTCCGCGAACTTCAACAAGGGCGACCGTATCACTGGCAAGATCAAGTCCATCACTGACTTCGGTATCTTCATCGGCCTGGACGGCGGCATTGACGGACTGGTTCACCTGTCCGACATCAGCTGGAACGAGACTGGCGAAGAAGCCGTACGTGAATACAAGAAGGGCGACGAAGTCGAGACCGTTATCCTGTCTGTTGATCCGGAGCGTGAGCGTATCTCCCTGGGTATCAAGCAGCTGGAAAGCGATCCGTTTGCCGAGTTCGTTCAGCTGAACGACAAGGGCTCCATCGTCAAGGGCACTGTATCCGCAGTGGATGCCAAGTCCGCCACCATCTCTCTGAACGATGAAGTGGAAGCGGTACTGAAGGCTTCTGAAATCAGCCGTGACAAGGTTGAGGATGCCCGTAACGCACTGAATGAAGGCGACGAAGTAGAAGCGAAGATCATCAGCATTGATCGCAAGAACCGTGTGATCAACCTGTCCGTCAAGTCCAAGGACGTTGAAGACGACAAGCAGGCGCTGGAAGGTGTTCGTGCCAAGGCTGCTGATACTTCCGGTGCGACCACCATCGGTGATCTCATCAAGGAACAGATGCAGCAGCAGAATGCCAACAAGGAATAATTAATTCCTGTTGGAATGTAAAAAAACGGGCTCTAAGAGCCCGTTTTTTTTGTGTTTTTTTTGGGTTTGGCTAAACTAGGGTGAATGGAGCTGTTTAACGGCTGTCCAATAATAATGTGAAGAGGGATGAGCCTCATGACCAAGTCTGAACTGGTTGAGCTTATTGCATCGAAACAGACCCAATTGTCCGTGAAAGACGTGGAACTTGCGGTAAAAACCATTATCGAACACATGTCCCAGTCACTGGCCGACGGCCAGCGTATTGAGATACGGGGCTTCGGCAGCTTCTCCCTGCATCACCGGGCGGCCCGCACCGGGCGCAATCCCAAGACCGGCGAAGCGGTCCAGTTGCCAGCCAAATATGTTCCCCACTTCAAGCCCGGCAAGGAGCTGAGGGAGCAGGTTAATAACAGCCTGAAGCAGGGGTTCTGAGCCCCTGATAAAGGATTGTCGTTTCCGGAAAGGATCCATCCCCGGAGGAGCCAGGTACTATGGGCGGACTGCAGAAGATTCTGATCATTCTGTTGGCACTTTTTCTGATTCTTGTGGCACTGGTGTTTTCCCTCAACAACCAGATGGCGGTGTCACTGAATTTTCTGTTGTTTGAAACCCGTCCCCACGGTGTTGCCGTCTGGATTATCCTTTCCTTTGTGATTGGTGCTGTGCTGGGTGTCGTGATCACCCTGCTGGCCACCTTCCGGACATCTCTGTCCCGTCGCAATCTTGAAAAGAAACTGGCCCGCACTGAACAGGCATTGGAGAAATCCAGAGCTGAGAACGACCGGACGCTTTGATGGATATAGTGTACCAATGGCTGCTGGTAACGGCGGCGGTCGCGGCCGGCTGGCTGCTTGGCCGGTTTGGCCGGGACCGACGTGCCCGTCGCAAGACCCTCGACGATGAAGAGTCCGTTCGTGAACGTCTGCAGTTCCTGTTTACCAACTATTCCGATCAGGCGGTGGAAAACTTCGTCCAGTCACTGGCGGTCAATCGCGACACGGTCAGCCTGCACCTGTCCATTGGCGCGCACTTCCGCAACAAGGGCGAGACTGACCGGGCCATTCTGATTCACCAGAACCTGCTCGCACGCCCCGAACTGCCTGCCCGGTACAGCCGTCAGGTGACCTACGAACTGGCAGTAGACTACCGCAATGCCGGACTGCTGGACCGTGCGGAGGCACTGCTGCAGGAGTTGATGGGCAGCAAGGAATACGGCACCCAGGCTTCCCGCGAGCTGATCGAGCTTTACCAGCAGGAACGGGAGTGGGAAAAAGCAGGGCAGGTGGCCCGTATCCTGATGGGCGGCAGCTCGGACGCGTCACTGCCGAAAATGCTGGCTTACGTCACCTGCGAAATGGCGGATCAGGCGCTCGTCAAGGATGAGCGCTGGGAAGCCCAGAAGCTGGCCAAAGAAGCACTGAGCTACGACAACACCTGTGTCCGGGCCACATTTCTGCTGATGAAACTGCAGATCCGGCAGGGCAACTACCGGGATGCCGCAAGCCAGTGCCTGAAGGTTTTCGGCCAGAACCCGGAATTCGGCCCCGAAGCCATAGACCGGCTGATGAAGCTGGAGCGGGATCACGGCGACGTGGGCAGGCTGGACCGCAAACTCCGCAAACTCTATGAACAATGGCCCAGCACCAGCCTGTTGCTGGCGCTGGTAGAATCCGTGCAGCATCACTCCGGCCGGCCCGCAGCCATCGACCTGCTGCGCCGGGAGCTGGAGGTTCGCCCCAGTGTCCGGGGCCTGCTGCGGCTGGTAGAGCTGGCCGGGTATGAAAAAGGCATGACCACCGATGAAGGAAGGCTGGTCAGCCGCATTGGCCACCTGATACTCTCCAACCGCCCGGTCTATCGCTGCGTCAGCTGCGGCTTTGCCGGCCAGCAACTGCACTGGCTTTGCCCGAGCTGCAAGCAGTGGGAAACCATTCGCCCGATACAGGGCGTGGAAGCCGAATAGAAGCAAACCTGATGAACGGAACCCTCCAGTGACTAGCCCAGACCCCCGAATTATCGTTGCCCTCGACTTCCCGGACCGGGAACCGGCCCTCGCCCTCGCAGAACAACTGGACCCGGCCAAATGCCGCCTGAAAGTCGGCAAGGAACTCTTCACCCGCTTCGGCCCGCAATTGGTCAGGGAGCTTCAGGAGCGCGGCTTCGAGATCTTCCTGGACCTGAAATTCCACGACATCCCCAACACCACCTCGGCGGCGGTGGCGGCGGCTGCGGACCTGGGAGTGTGGATGGTCAACGTCCACGCCTCCGGCGGCGAGAAAATGATGACCGCCTGTCGCGAACGCCTGGAACCCTATGGGCAGGATCGTCCGCTACTGATTGCGGTCACCGTACTGACCAGCATGACCGGCGAAGACCTCAATGGCATCGGCATCCACGATGCCCCGGAAACCCAGGTATCCCGTCTGGCCACATTAACCCGCAACTGCGGCCTGGACGGAGTCGTCTGCTCCGCCCACGAAGCACCACGCCTGAAAACCGAGCAGGGCGCTGACTTCCAGCTGGTCACCCCGGGCATCCGTCCACTGGACTCCGACCGCGGCGATCAGCAGCGCATCATGACTCCCTCGGAAGCCCTTCGTGCCGGTAGCGACTACCTTGTCATCGGCCGGCCTATCACGCGGGCTGAGGATCCCCTGACGGCCTTGTCCCTGATCCACTCCGAGATTGCTTCGCTGGGGTGAACTGTTGGTGGTGCCCCGGTAGCCTGAGGATTTTGCGGGTGGGCCCCCGGGTGGGTAAGCCTTTCCAAAACACGCCCGCAAGTACGTCCATGTAGGGCTCGGCTCTGGCCATCCTTGGCCAGAGACGGTTTTGGAAAGGCTTCCCCACCCGTTGTCCGGCAAGTTCACGGATATCGCCTTTTTCGCTACTGTGATGATTCAGTGATCAGAAGGCAGCTAGTACCCTCACTTGTTAGGGAGCTGCGTTCTAACCCAAGCCCGCGAGTGCACCGAATGCGCGATAACGCCAGTCGTCGATAAGAGGCAGTTTGAGCTCCCTTTTCAGGACCGTGGAGGGCCATGGATGGCCCGATACGAGCCCTACATGGACGTACTTGCGGGCGTGTCCTGAAAAGGGAGATCGAACTGACTCCCACCCCCGAAGCACACAGGCTAAACCGCAAACCAAACCCAAAAGGAAGGCACAAAAAAAGCCGCCAGAGTCAGAGACCATGGCGGCTTTTCGGAATAGTGGCTCCCCGAGCTGGGCTCGAACCAGCGACAAACGGATTAACAGTCCGTTGCTCTACCAACTGAGCTATCGGGGAACGTCGTCGTGTGACGAGGCGCGTATATTAAGTTGGCGATACGGCCCCGTCAACCCCTGACCTGAACTTTTTAGCCCAGGGCTTTCTGCAGGCGTTCAACCGCTTTCTGCAGGTTATCCATGCTGGTGGCAAAGCTCAGGCGCATGTGGCCGGGGCAGCCGAAGGCGGAGCCCGGAACCAGTGCCACGCCGGCATCGGTCAGCAGTTTCTCGGCGAATTCCACGTCATTGCCAACGGACGCATCCGCATCAATGGCACCCTGGAAGCTCGGGAATACGTAGAAGGTGCCGTCGCCGTTCAGGCACTCAACGCCCGGCAGTTTGTTGAGGGCTTCCACCAGCCAGTCGTGGCGTTCCTTGAAAGCCTTGACCATCTCGCCCACACAGGCCTGGTCGCCTTCCAGCGCGGCCTGGGCAGCAGCCTGGGAGATGGAGGCCGGGTTGGAGGTGCTCTGGGACTGGATCTTTTTCATGGCACCGATGATCTTTGCCGGGCCTGCGGCGTAGCCGATGCGCCAGCCGGTCATGGAGTAGGCCTTGGACACGCCGTTCAGAACGAAGGTGCGGTCGTACAGCTCCGGTGTGGCGTTGACGATGTTGCAGAACGGCTTGCCGGTCCACAGGATCGGCTCGTACATGTCGTCGGTGGCAATCATCACCTGCGGGTGCTTCTTCAGTACCTCACCGATGGCCTGCAGTTCTTCCATGGAGTAAGCCATGCCGCTGGGGTTGGACGGGCTGTTGATGACAAACAGCCGGGTGCGGTCGGTGATGGCGTTTTCCAGTTGCTCCGGGGTGATCTTGAAGCGGGTTTCGGAGGTGGTTTCGAGGATTACCGGGGTGCCTTCAGCCACTTTGACCATATCCGGGTAGGATACCCAGTAAGGGGCCGGAATGATGGCCTCGTCGCCGGCGTTCAGGGTGGCCAGGGCAAGGTTGAAAAAGCTCTGTTTGCCACCACTGCTTACCAGTATCTGGTTGGCTTCGTATTCCAGTCCGTTGTCCCGTTTGAACTTGGCAATGATCGCCTTCTTCAGGGCCGGCGTACCATCAACGGCGGTATACTTGGTCTGGCCGTTATTGATGGCTTCGATGGCTGCCTGTTTGATGTGGTCGGGCGTGTCAAAGTCCGGCTCGCCGGCACCCAGGCCGATGATGTCCTGGCCGGCTGCACGGAGTTCCGCAGCCTTGTTGGTGACTGCGAGGGTGGGAGATGGCTTGATAGCCTGTACTCGGCTGGAAAGTTGAAGGTCCAAACTTGCGCTCCTTAAAGCTGCGTCTGTATAAGGTTCGAGCCGCCTGCGTCGGGAATATCTGGCGCGCGAGGGGCGGTTATCGATCGCACAGATGGTACCATGAAGCATTCCCGACGATAAGTTTTGCTGAACTTTGCAACCGTTTGGCACGTCCCGGGCTCTATTTTGATAACCGGAGGTAAGCTCCCCGCTATGGCGACATCCGAAACCGGCGCACTGATGAAAGACGGTGCCTTCAAGGTCGATTCCCCCTACCAGCCAGCCGGCGACCAGCCCAAGGCGATTGCCGGTCTGGTGGACGGTATTCACTCAGGCCTGGCCCATCAGACCCTGCTGGGGGTAACCGGCTCCGGGAAGACCTTCACCGTCGCCAATGTGGTGCAGGAAATACAGCGCCCGACGATTATTCTGGCCCACAACAAGACCCTGGCGGCCCAGTTGTACGGCGAATTCCGGGAGTTCTTTCCGGACAACGCGGTGGAGTATTTCGTGTCCTATTACGATTACTACCAGCCGGAAGCCTATGTACCGTCATCGGACACCTTTATCGAAAAGGATGCCTCGGTGAACGAGCACATCGAACAGATGCGTCTGTCCGCCACCAAGGCCCTGCTGGAACGTCCGGATGCGATCATCGTGGCAACGGTTTCTGCCATCTACGGTCTGGGTGATCCCCAGTCCTACCTGAAAATGATGTTGCACCTGGACCGCGGGGACGAGATAGGCCAGCGGGACCTGCTGCGCCGGTTGGCCGAGTTGCAGTACACCCGCAACGATGTGGAATTCCACCGGGCCAATTACCGGGTGCGGGGAGACGTGATAGATGTCTTTCCGGCGGAATCCGAGAAGGAAGCCATCCGCATCGAACTGTTTGATGACGAAGTGGAAAACCTGAGCTACTTCGACCCGCTGACCGGGGAAGTGCTGCGGCGGGTGCCCCGGGTGACCATTTACCCGAAAACCCACTATGTCACGCCCAGGGATACGGTGCTCAACGCGGTGGACAGTATCAAGCTGGAGCTGGACGACCGCCTCAAACAGTTACGGGATAACAACCGTCTGGTCGAGGCACAGCGCCTGGAAGAACGTACCCGGTATGACATCGAGATGATGCTGGAGCTGGGCTACTGCAACGGCATCGAGAACTACTCCCGCTACCTGTCCGGACGTGCGCCGGGGGAGCCGCCACCCACTTTGTTCGACTACATACCGCCCAACGCACTGCTGGTGGTGGACGAATCCCACGTCACCATTCCCCAGATCGGAGCCATGTACAAGGGTGACCGTTCCCGGAAGGAAACCCTGGTGGAATACGGCTTCCGCCTGCCATCCGCCCTGGATAACCGGCCCATGCGGTTCGACGAGTGGGAGCGCATCGCCCCGCAGATGATCTTCGTCTCCGCCACCCCCGGCAATTACGAGGCGGAACACGCCGGCCAGGTGGTGGAGCAGGTAGTCCGACCCACCGGCCTGCTGGACCCGGAAATCGAAGTCCGCCCTGCCTCCACCCAGGTGGACGACCTGTTGTCCGAAATCCGCCTGCGCACCGACGTGAATGAACGTGTACTGGTGACCACACTCACCAAGCGTATGGCGGAAGACCTGACCGACTTCCTGATGGAACACGACATTCGGGTGCGCTACCTCCACTCGGATATCGACACAGTCGAACGGGTAGAAATCATCCGCGACTTGCGCCGGGGTGAATTCGACGTACTGGTCGGCATCAACCTGCTGCGGGAGGGTCTGGACATGCCGGAAGTCTCCCTGGTGTCGATCCTGGATGCCGACAAGGAAGGCTTCCTGCGCTCCGAACGCTCTCTGATCCAGACCATCGGCCGTGCCGCCCGTAACGTCCACGGCAAAGCCATCCTCTACGGCGACCGGATCACCGGTTCCATGCAGCGGGCCATCGACGAAACCGAACGCCGCCGGGCCAAGCAGATGGCCTTCAATGAAGAAAACGGCATCACCCCGACGGGCCTGAACAAGAAAATCTCCGACATCATGGAAGGAGCCCCGGGCAGCGGCCGCGGTCGCCGCAAGGCCGAGCGGCCGGGTGAGAAGGCTGCGGAAACGGCAGAACGTTATCTGGTGAAGGCGGGTAACAAGTCGCCGGAGCAGTTACTCAAGGAGATCTCGGGCCTGGAGGACGAGATGTACAAGGCTGCCGGTGATCTGGATTTCGAGAAGGCGGCGCGGTTGCGGGATGAGATTTCCGAGCTCAAAGAGGCTGCCATGCGGGTTGGGTGAGTTTGGTGCCCTTGATGTCTGTAGCCTGATGGTTTTGGTGCCCGTAGGTCTGTAGCCTGATAGTTCGGGGGCAGGAGAGGGCGTGGTGGCTGTTTTCAGGACACGCCCGTGAACCCATCCCTGGGGGGCTCGGCTGCAGCCATCCATGGCTGCAGACGGTCCTGAAAACAGCCACCACGCCCTCTCTTGTTAACCCAAGTGATATATCAGGGAGTTGGCTCCGCGATGCTTAAAACAGTAGTGCTGAGCAAGGACCGGGTCACGTATTTTTTAAAGTCTTCACCAAACCATGCGATGCTTCAAAAACGATCCCACCTGAAGTTTGGCGAGAGCCGGTTGGGTAGGGCTTTCCAAAACCGTCTCTGGCCATGGATGGCCAGAGCCGAGCCCTACAGGGACGTATTCACGGGCGTGTTTTGGAAAGCCCTACCCAACCGGCTCATCCCCCGCAACCATCAGGCTAGGGCCGGAGCCTGATCTAAACCCCCGGTGTCAGGCTACCGCAAAGGCCCAACAATAACCGCAGCCTGAAGCGGCTGATTCCGCCCGTACCGGGACATGCGGTCAAACACCCGTCGGTCTATCGGCAGGTACTGTTTGTCGGCCACCGCCTCGCCGGCATCTACATCCACCTCCGGATCGTGCAGGTAAACGAACTGATCGTCGATGGCGCACACCGTCACCCAGTGGGGCACCCGGCTGCGGTTGAGTTGCCAGGTGCTGATCAGGATAACCGGCACGCGGCCATGGTGCAGGGCATCGGACATGGCCTCCAGGGTCAGGGGCTCGTGGTGCAGGTCGATGCCGGTGGTTGCCATGTCGTGCAGAAAGCCTTCATGCACCAGTTCCAGTACCCGCTTCTTGTCCTCATTGCGGACCGTGTCCCGGAACAGGGGACCCTCCTGGCTGATAAACGCGCTGGCGTGAAAGCCCCGTCGCCAGGCCGCCAGGGCCAGGCCGTGGGGGCCGCAGCCGCCGTGGCCGGCGAGCATGAAGATGGTGGTGGCTTCGCGCCACAGTTTGAGTTCTTCCAGGGAGCTGACCGGCTGGCTTGGATCAAGCGCCGCCATGGCCATGATCAGCGCCGCCGGGCCGCAGGTGAATTCGGTGGTCTGGGGATAGTAGGGCACCCGGATGGGGGCGCGGGATGGCTCCAGGAACAGGATGCGTTTTTCAAAACGCAGGGCGGTGCCATGGTCTTCGTAGTAGTCCAGCTTTGTGCCGAATTTCCGGTACCCCAGCCGGCGGTATAGTTTGATGGCCGAAGGATTGTCCTCCCGCACTTCCAGGCGCATCACGATCCGGCCGTTATCGGCTGCTTCTTTTTCCGCGAAGGTAATCAGGCTTTCACCGACACCCTGACCCCGTACCTCATCGGAAACCGCTATCGAATAAATCCGTGCCAATCGGGTTGCGGCATTCATCAGAACCACGCAATAGCCGATCAGCAAACCGTTCTGGCGGGCGACAAGCACCCGGTCCCTGGGCATTTCCAGAAAGTGGCGGAAACTGCGGCGGGAAATCCGGTCTTCGGTGAAGCACCGGTTTTCAAGCAGCACAAGAGCATCCAGGTCTTCGGGGACGGCACGTTGAAGCTGGTAATCTGGCATGGATGCACCTTGTCGAGCACCGGGTCCGAAAGGAAACGGCTATGCTTCATTATGTGAGAAGCGACACCGCTGCGAAAGTGCCCGGGAGTGCGTAGAAGCACTCATCACAAGAGCGTTGCCGGGTGCATGGTGCAGGCGTATTGTTGCGAGAACACCCGTACCGGGTGGCGGACTGTCAGGGAGGATAACCCAACGATGTCCCGTTTGCTGATTGTGGTGGATCGCCCCGGAGACTGGGCACCTTATTACCCCAGTGAGGATGTTCTCAGTTTTGCGGAATACCTTGCCTACTCCTATACCGGCACGGGTCGGGTGCGGGTTATCAACCTTTGCCAGAGCGCAAAATACCTGAGCCAGGGATATTACTGTTCGTTGCTGGCCGAGGCGCGGGGCCATCATGTGGTGCCGTCGGTGATGACCCTGAACGACCTGAGCCGCAAGGGGCTGTTTTCCCTGCAACTGGAAGATCTGAATCCCGATGTTGTCCAGTGTCTGGAACAGTCCAGCGAGGCTATACGCGTAGCCGAGGATGAAAATGCCACCCACGAGGTGCGGATACGTACCTTCTTCGGGCAATCCGCCAATCCGGCCCTGAAATCCGTTGCCAGGGCCCTGTTCGAGCGATTTCCCTGTCCCATACTGGAAGTGGTTTTCCGTCGCCGCCGCAAGGTGTGGCAGATTGAATCCATGAAGCCTGCAGCGCCCCAGGATCTGGAAGAGGCGGAGCAGGATATCTTTGCCGGGGCGCTGGACCGTTTCAGCAGTATGATCTGGCGAAAACCGCGGGCCCGCCGGCGGTATCGTTTTGATCTTGCCATGCTGGTTAACCCGGAAGAGGAAATGCCCCCGAGTGACAAGGTGGCCCTGGGACGTTTCGAGAAAGCAGGTCGCAAGCTGGGTATCAATGTGGAGCAGATTTCCCGTCGCGATTATATGCGTCTGCCGGAATACGATGGCCTGTTTATCCGGGAAACCACCGCTATCGATCATCATACCTACCGGTTTGCCCGCAAGGCGGAAGCCGAGGGTTTGGTGGTGATCGACGACCCGGCCTCCATCCTCCGTTGCACTAACAAGGTGTTCCTCGCGGATTTGTTGACCAACAACAAGGTACCTACGCCGGCTACCCTGATCCTGTCACGGGATCAGAAAGATGTGGTTGAAAGGGTGATCGAGGGCATCGGCTTTCCGGTGGTGTTCAAGATTCCGGATGGCGCGTTTTCCCGGGGTGTCATCAGGGCCGATGACGAGGCCTCCCTGCGCACCGGGTTGAAGAACCTGTTCCGCCAGTCGGCCCTGGTGCTGGCCCAGGAATACCTTTACACGGATTATGACTGGCGCATCGGAGTACTTGGTGGCCGGGCTATCTATGCCTGCAAGTATTTCATGGTGAAAGGGCACTGGCAGATTTACCAGCATGGCGGGGCCCAGGTGGACAGTGGCGACTTTGAAACCATGCCCACCTATGAAGTGCCCAAAAAGGTCATTCAGGCCGCCCTCAGTGCGACACGTTTGATTGGCAACGGGCTCTACGGGGTGGATATAAAACAGTCGGGTAACCGGGTGGCGGTTATCGAAGTGAATGATAACCCCAGTATTGATGCAGGCGTGGAAGATCGTTTTCTCGGTGGCGAACTCTACACCCTGGTGATACAGGAATTCCTGTCCCGCATGGAAGCCAACCGTCGGTAATCGTCACTACGGGGTCGAGAACCACGCCTTGAGGCTGCCAAACCAGGGGTAGGATTCCAGCTCCCGGTTGATCTCCGCCACGGATTTATCCCCGAGCTGGGCTCTGGATTCCAGAAAGATCTCGATATGCACATGGTTCTTGAGGTAGTGCAGGCGCATCCGGCTCTGGTGGGGCAGGGCCGGCAGGTGTTGGTCAAGGACTTTGCTGATCTCCGTCCGTGACGGTAATGAGCGGGAAGTCGGTGCTCCCTTTTCATCGTCTTCAGCATCAATATGGAAATTGATGTCTACCAGGTTATCCAGCTCCTTCTGCATGCCGTCAACCACACGCATACCGACCTGATGGCCCTCTGACACGCTGATCTCCGGGCGCACCACAAGGTGCACATCAAGAAACACATCGTGTCCCATGCGGCGGCTACGCAGTTCGTGCACATCCCGCACGCCATCGGTCTTGCATGCGATCTCGCGAAGCTTGTCTGTCTGTTCCTCTGACAAGCCGGTATCCACCAGCTCCTGTACGCTGTCCCAGGTGAACTTCCAGCCGATCCTGGCGACGATGACGGCAATGGCGACGGCAGCCACGGCATCGAGCCAGACCAGACCCAGCATGGCTCCGGCGGTGGAAATAACCACAATGACTGAGGAAAAGGCATCGGTGCGGCTGTGCCAGGCATTGGCGATGATCAGGTCGGAACGGATGGATTCCCCGACATGGCGGGTGTAACGGTAGATCCATTCCTTGCTCAGGATGGACACCAGAGCGGCAACCAGCACCGGCCAGCCGGGAACCAGCAGGTCTTTGCCGTCAATAACCCGCAACACGTTGTCCCAGGCCAGGGCGGCACCCACTGCAATCAGCACCGAGCCGAGGATCATGGTGCCCATGGTCTCGATGCGCTGGTGGCCGTAGGGATGATTCTGGTCAGGTGCCTGTCGGGAAAGTTTCATCACCGCCAGTACCACCAGGTCTGATGCGACATCAGTAAAAGAATGAATGCCATCCACGATCAGTGCCTGTGAATGGAAAAGGGCGCCGCCAACAACCTTGATCAGACCGAGTACAGCATCCAGCACCATTCCGATAATGGTTACCCGTGATGCAGCCTGCTCCTCCTTTTTGAGTAGCTCAGACGAACGGCGTTGTGGCTGATCTGTCGTGTCTTGTGGGTGATTCATGGAGTTTCAGGCTATTTACGGGGTGTTGCCTGTGTGATTTATACACACAGACGGCTTTGTCAAAAAAGGTAACACGCTGTTAACTTAAGGCTGTCTGACAATTTTTGGTCGCGTAACATGTTGAAAAATATGAACAAAATAACTGGTCAAAAAATGATCAATTTGTAGGCTGGCCCATGACTCAAGGGATCGGACGATTTACCCGCGAATTTTCAACAGGGTTATCCACAGATTCCGTGGAAAACATCACAAGACCTTCACGAGACAGTCATTTACCAGTCACAGAACAATGATTCATGTGTCTGTGAACAACTTCCGGTATACTGCGCGCCATTGATTCTCAGGGAGTTATAACATGTACGGGGTTATCCGCAACCTGTTATTTCGCATGCCGCCGGAGACAGCCCACAACTGGACCCTGAAAGGGCTGGATATGGCTGCTGCAGCGGGAATGCTGAAAGCATTCTATCCCGCGCCCCAGGCGCTTCCCGTACGGGTGATGGGACTGGATTTTCCGAATCCGGTGGGCCTTGCCGCGGGCCTTGATAAAAACGCTGATCATATCGATGCATTGGGCCAGCTGGGTTTCGGATTTATCGAGGTGGGCACGGTGACCCCGCAGCCGCAACCGGGTAACCCGAAACCGCGCCTGTTCCGGTTGCCGGAGCACCAGGCGATCATCAACCGGATGGGGTTTAATAATGAGGGGCTGGATCACTTGCTGGCCCGTGTTGACAAGCGCCGTTACCAGGGTGTTCTCGGCATTAACGTGGGCAAGAACAAGGTGACACCCAACGGGGAATCCGAATCCGATTACCGGCGTGGCATAGCGGCTGTCTATGACCGGGCTGATTACATCACTGTGAATGTCTCTTCTCCGAATACACCGGGCCTGCGGGATCTGCAGTTCGGTGACCAGCTTGAGTCGCTGCTGGTCGCTATCAAGGACGAACAGGAGAAGTGCCTGCAACAGCATGGCCGCTACGTGCCGGTGGCGGTGAAAATCGCCCCGGATATGGATGATCAGGGTATCCGGTTTGTGGCCAATGCGCTGCGAAATACCGGTATAGACGGCGTGATTGCAACCAACACCACCATCGACCGGCAAGCGGTTCAGGGACATCCGCTGGCGGAGGAAGCCGGTGGCCTGAGTGGCGCGCCGGTGCGGGAGCCTTCCTTGCGGGTCATTGAAGGGCTTTCTGCAGAACTGGGTGGAGCCCTGCCGATCATCGGGGTGGGTGGTATTACGGACGGTGCCAGTGCGGTCGAGAAGATCCGCGCAGGGGCCAGTCTGGTACAGGTGTACACAGGCTTTATCTACCGGGGACCAGCGCTGATTCGTGAGGCAGTGGAGGCAATTCGTGAATCCGGCTTACTGGATTCCGGGGAGCAGAAATAAAGTGGGCCCGCTGAGCGGGCCCGTGCGGGGAACGAACCCCGTGGCGTTTTCTCGCTTGGTCCGGGTCGGGAGGACCCGTTTGGGTTAGCGAAGTTTTACCGTATTGTCGTTTGAAAGATCAGATTAAAGATCGGGATTTACCCGGTGAATTCGTAACCTGTCAGGCCGTCGTTACAGTGGCCAGTTTGTGAATGCCCGATACGCCGGTCATACCCTCCCAGTTATCGGTTCGGCCCTCTCGCCAGCCGCTGAGCCACTCCTGGCGGGACTCGGGCTGTTCCAGGGGACAGCTGTCTTTGGATTTTCCGGATACGCCGGCCAGGTAACCCCGTTTGAATGCTCGGGCTTGCATATCTCTTTTCTGTCTTTTCATGCCGTTCCTCACAAATGGATTAACAGAACAAGCGTGTACACTTCTGTTCAAGTCAACTGCCAGGGCTTTTCGACTCCTTGGCGAGTTCCGACAAAAACAGTCAGGATCCTGTTAACGGAATGAGGTCTTTTCATTCCGGGTAACGACGCGTCACTTACAAGGTAAGACGATTTGATCACGGATGTACACAATTTATTTCATCTATGTGGCCGTTTTCTTATGTTTGTGTGACATAACAGGAAAGGGGTTACCATAGAAGTGGCTGGCAACCGGCTGACTTGTCACCACTTCGGCAATAACAGGAGTCCTCAGTGGCTGAATGTGTGTTTTTTGTAACCTGCCCGCGTGGCGTGGATTATCTTCTCGGCGATGAATTGCGTGAACTGGGCCTGGAGCCCTTCCGCAACGCACCGGCCGGTGTCTGGGCGCGGGGAGATCTGGCCGGTGGCTACAGGGCCTGCCTGTGGTCGCGGCTGGCCAGCCGGGTGATATTGCACCTGGATGATGTACCCGCCAACAGTGCCGACGGGATGTTGGAGGCGACTCGTGAGCAGGCCTGGGAAGATCACATTCCCGTGGAAGGACGTTTCCGGGTGACCTTTCAGGGTCGCAACGACGAGATCCGCAACACCCAGTTCGGTGCACAGAAGGTCAAGGACGGCATCGTGGACCGTTTCCGTGAAATCTCCGGTAAACGACCCTCGGTGGATTCTGCAAAGCCGGATGTCACGGTATCCGCCCGGTTGAACCGGGGCACCCTGTCGCTGGGTATTGATCTCAGCGGCGACAGCCTGCACCGGCGTGGCTACCGGATCGACAAGGGGCAGGCCCCGTTGCGGGAAAGTCTGGCGGCGGCGCTGCTGATCCGGGCCGGATGGCCGGAGATTGCCGCGGAAGGTGGCGATTTCTACGACCCCATGTGTGGCTCCGGGACCATCGCCATCGAGGCGGCCATGATGGCCTGCGATATGGCACCGGGTCGCAAGCGGGAACACTGGGGCTTCGAAGGCTGGAAGGGACACGATCCGGAGCTCTGGCTGTCACTTCGCCAGGAAGCGGAACGACGCGCCCACGAAGGTCGTCAGGGCAAGCTTCCGGCCATTGTGGGCCACGATCAGGACAGCCGGGTGATTGCCACGGCCTGGCGCAATATCCAGCGAGCCGGGCTGGAAGGTGTGGTGCACGTGGAATGTCAGTCCATCGGGAGCTGGCAACCGGAAGGGGAGGTTGCCGGGCAGGGCCTGGTGTTGACCAACCCGCCTTATGGCGAACGGCTCAGTGAGAAGAAGGAACTGGCGGGGCTGTATCAGAGTCTCGGCTCCCTGGCGCTGGCGCACTTCGCTGGCTGGCGGCTCGGGGTATTCACCGGCGCACCGGAGTTTGGCAAGAGCATCGGCCTGCGCAGCTATCGAAAGTACAAGCTGTTCAACGGCAAGCTGCCTGCCCAGTTGCTGTTGTTCGAGGTGTCCCCGGATAATGCCATGACCCCTCGCAATCCGCTGGAAGCAGGGGAAGTGCGCCCCCGTATCGCCAATCCGGAAAGGGCGGCGATGCTGGCCAACCGGTTGCGCAAGAACCGCAAGACCATCGGCCAGTGGGCGCGCAAACAGGGTATCAGCTGCTATCGCCTGTACGACGCGGATATGCCGGAGTTCGCCATGGCCATCGACATTTACGATGGCCAGATACACGTTCAGGAATATGCCGCTCCGAAAACCGTGGACGAGAAAGCCGCGCGGGAACGCCTGCAGGAAGCCCTGGCGGTGATTCCGGATGCACTGGAAACCGATCCGAACGCCATCGTCTGCAAGCAGCGCCAGCGTCAGTCAGGGCTGAACCAGTACGAAAAGCAGGATGCCAGTGGCGAGTTCTTCACCGTGCAGGAACACGGCTGTCTGTTGCGGGTGAACCTGAAGGACTACCTGGATACCGGTCTGTTCCTGGACCACCGCCCGGTGCGCCACTGGATCCAGCAGCACAGCGCCGGCAAGCGTTTCCTTAACCTGTTCTGCTACACCGGTGCGGCTACCGTTCATGCCGTGGCGGGCGGGTCGACCCGGTCCCTGAGCCTGGATATGTCCAGAACCTACGTGAACTGGGCGAAGGAGAATCTGGCCCTGAATCAGGCGGATCCTGAGCGGCACCGGGTGGAGCAGGCGGATTGTCTGGAATGGCTGACCCGGAAGCCGGGCAGGGATGAGGTGTTCGATCTGATCTTCATGGACCCGCCCACCTTCTCCAACTCGGCCCGCATGGCCGGGGTACTGGATATACAGAAAGATCACGGCGATCTGGTGCGCCAGGCCATGGCCCGTTTGTCATCGGACGGATTGCTGATCTTCTCCAACAATTTCCGCCGCTTCAGGCTGGATGAGTCACTGGAGAGCGAATTCGAAGTTGAAGAGGTGAGCCGGGATACCATTGACCGGGATTTTCAGCGGAATCCGCGCATCCATCGGTGCTGGCATATCCGGCATAGCGCCTGAGGCAGGCAGGGCGCAGCGAAAGCTGAGCCCTGTTGCCTGACAGGGCTCAGAATTCGTAGCGGAAACCGCCAGAGAACTGGTAGGTGCTGACTTCGCTCTCGGTGTCCTTGAACAGGCGACCACCTTCCAGAACAAAGTACATGTCGCTGAACAGTTCCAGGTCAGCGCCGGCAATCCAGCTGAACGCGAAGGTGCTGGCCGGGAAATCCCCTTCCATATGGCGGTACTGGGCGTTGGGATCCGGTGTGCGCTGGGACGGCTCTGTATCGGGCGGATCTACCGGTGCGGGAGACATTGAAGCCTCACCCCGGATATGGGAAAAGCCGAACTGCGCATAAATGTTGGCCCAGGGGGTCACCGGGTAGTGCATGCCCATGTACCAGCTGGCGAAATAATCGATTTCCAGCCGCAGACCGTTGTCGACTTCCGAGTCCGCCTCGCCGGCTCCACCACGGAATTCTGCGTGGAAATAATCGGACAGGTGACCACCAAGCACCAGGGTGCCGCCGTTTTCCCAGCCCCGTTCACGGGTCCGGAGTCCCACGGAACGGTGCTGGAAGCCGGTATAGTAGATTCCGATGTAGTTCTTCTCGTACCGGGGGATGTCATCTTCCTGGGCCAGAGTCTGGCCGGACATCAGCGCCAGCGGTATGAAAATGGCCGGGGTTAAGAATCGCAACGCCTTGATCATTGTTATTGGGCTTCCTGACCGATTGGAACTCCGGCAGATTCTGCCTGTTGAGGGGGCGGGTTACGTCGACACATGTCACAGTTCGTCCGGATCATCGCTCAGCACACCTTCCTCCCGCGCCAGCAGAAGTAGTGCATAGACTCCGTTCTCCGGAAGTTGCGGATCCAGTCCGTGGTCGAACAGCAGTTGCCGCCGCCGATCCTCAAGATCCTCGAATTCCACGGATGTGATCAGTTCGCTGACCGGTGCGATTTCGAACGGGGCTTCCAGCTTCACCGCCGAGAAAATCCGGTCGACAAGAATCTCGTCCGGATCCAGCCCGTCCACGTATACGGTCTGGTCCGGCAGGTCGTCGTTGAGCTCCCGGGCCAGTTCCAGCAATGGCACACCCTGTTCCTCCAGATAGAAACGGTCCAGCTCCGGGGGCAGGTCGTCGTCACCGAACCAGCTCTCGTCCGGTTCGATCACCACGGTTTTCATCCTGCCGTCGCCCAGGGACCAGGAAATGGCAACGGGGAACAGGGCATCGTCCGTCTGGCAGAACTCGATATCCAGAAAATGGGGTAGTGGCACTGGTGAACTCCCGGTTGGTAGTGGGTTCGTTATTCTACCTACAGCCTTCTTCGGCGGTGTGGCATCATGCCATACTGTGTGCGCTTTTATCAGTCTATCAGGAAGATCATGGAACACGCTGAATTCAATAACGAACTGCTGACGTTTCTCAACGCCTCACCAACCCCCTGGCATGCGGTGGCCGAAATGGCCCGGCAGCTGGATAAGGCCGGTTTCACCGAACTGAATGAACAGGACGACTGGCAGCTTGAGCCGTCCACCGGCTATTACGTGATCCGTAACGGGTCGGCGCTGGTGGCGTTTCGCACCGGAGCCAGGGAGCCGCTGGAAGCCGGCATCCGTATGGTGGGAGCCCATACCGACAGCCCCTGCCTGAAGGTGAAGCCCAACCCGGAGCTGCGGCGCAAGGGTTACTTTCAGCTAGGCGTGGAAGTGTATGGCGGCGTGCTGCTCAATCCCTGGTTTGACCGCGACCTGTCCCTGGCCGGCCGGGTCTCCTGGCTGGATGAAGCGGGCGAGGTGCGGGATTTACTGGTCAATTTTGCCCGCCCGGTGGCCTTTATTCCCAGCCTGGCGATTCACCTGGACCGGGAAGCGAACAGCAATCGCACGGTCAACCCCCAGACCGATCTGCCGCCGGTGCTGATGCAGGTGCCGGAGAATGACAGCACCAGCTTTGCAGAGCTGCTGCGCCAGCAGATGGTTTCCGAAGACCCGGGTTGTGGTGTGCGCAAAGTGCTGGGTTACGAACTGAATTTCTACGATGCCCAGCCTGCCTCGCTGGTGGGTCTTCGTGACGACTTCATTGCATCAGCGCGGCTGGATAACCTGCTGAGCTGTTACATTGGCCTCAGGTCGCTGATCGAGAGCAATGGTGAGGAGCCCTCACTGCTGGTCTGCAATGACCATGAAGAGGTGGGCAGTATGTCCGCCGAAGGTGCCCAGGGGCCTTTCCTGACCGTCGTGCTGGACCGCTGGTGTGGTCCGGCGAACCGCGCCAGGGCAATCGCCCGTTCCATGATGATATCAGCGGACAATGCCCACGGTATCCATCCGAACTATATGGACCGGCACGACGAGAACCATGGCCCGATCCTCAATCAGGGGCCGGTGATCAAGATCAACCATAACCAGCGTTATGCCACCAACAGCCGCACGGCATCGCTGTACCGTCACATCAGTGATGAACTGGGTCTGCCGCACCAGAGCTTTGTGGTGCGCAGTGATATGGGATGCGGTAGTACCATTGGCCCGATCACCGCTGGCAACCTGGGTATTGCCACCCTGGATATCGGCGTGCCCCAGTGGGGCATGCATTCGATTCGCGAAATTGCCGGTACCGGCGATGGTTTCACCCTGTTCCGGGTATTGTGTGAGTACATGCAGCGCCCGAGGCTGCTGGGCCAGTAACCGGACCCGATAACCGGACAAAGAAAAGCCGCCAGAGTCATCGACTGTGGCGGCTTTCCGGAAGATTGGCTCCCCGAGCTGGGCTCGAACCAGCGACAAACGGATTAACAGTCCGTTGCTCTACCAACTGAGCTATCGGGGAAGAACGGCGGCAATACTAAGCAGTTTGGCATGGTCCGTCAACCCTCTGAAATGAAAGGTTATAATTTGTACAAAGCTGGTCCTCATCCACTCACCGCTGTCCGTCCCCTGAATGCCAGTGATTACCGGCCGCCGGTGCTGCTGCGCAGTGGTCACTTGCAGTCCGCATGGCCAACCCTGTTTCGCAAGGTGGAGCTGGCGGAGCCGCAGGAGGAAACGATTACCACCCCGGACGATGATTTCCTGAAGCTGGACTGGTACCGCCAGGGCAGCTCGCGGCTGGCAATACTCAGTCACGGCCTGGAAGGCCACAGCCGCCGTCCCTACATGGTGGGTCTGGCGCGGGCGTTACTGCAGGATGGCTGGGACGTGCTGACCTGGAACTTCCGCTCCTGTGGCGGTGTGATGAACAAACAGCCGCGCTATTACCACAGCGGGGCCACTTGCGATCTGGCCCGCGTGGTTGAGCATGGTCTGGCGCAGGGTTATGACACCCTGTACCTCGGCGGCTTCAGCATGGGCGGTAACCTGACACTGCTGTATCTGGCAGAGCAGGGGGAGCAGGTGGCTAGCGCCATTGCCGGAGCAGCCACCTTTTCGGTGCCCTGCGACCTGGCTGGCAGCGCCCACGTGCTGGCTCAGCCCAGCCGGCGGGTTTACATGAAGCGGTTCCTGACTGATCTGCAGGTGAAGATGGAGGAAAAGTCCCGCCGTTACCCGGACCTTATTGATGTCGCCGGCTTCGATCAGATTCGCAATTTCCAGCAGTTCGATGACCGTTATACGGCCCCCTTGCACGGCTTCCGGGATGCGGAAGATTACTGGGCCCGTTGCTCTGCGCTGCCGCGCCTGAAGGATATCCGGGTGCCTGCGTTGATGGTCAATGCAGTGGATGATCCGTTCCTGTCACGGAACTGTTTTCCCCAAGCCCGGTCTGTACTCGGAGCCCATGTGCAGGTGGAAACCCCGAAATGGGGCGGTCACGTCGGGTTTGTGGAACTGGCACGGGACGGTTATTACTGGTCGGAGCGGCGGGCAGTGGCGCACGCCCGTATGGTTACTGACCGGAGTCCCGACCTTCAAGCAGCGGGTTAAGCACCGGCCACAGGTTGTCCAGCAATTTGGGCTGGGCCTCGGCGGTGGGGTGAATGCCATCGTCCTGCATCAGGCCGTCGCTGTTATAGATACCTTCGAGAAAGAAGGGTACAAACGGTATCCCGTGCTCGTCCGCCAGTTCGGGGTAAATGGCGGCAAAGGCCTTTGTGTAGCGTTCGCCGTAGTTTGGCGGCATCTGCATGCCCACCAGCAGGGGAGTGGCACCTGCCTGCTGGGAGCGGGTGATCATGTCTTCCAGATTGTTACGGGTGACTCCCGGCGGAAAGCCCCGCAGGCCATCGTTGCCGCCGAGTTCGATGATGACAATGTCCGGTGAGTGCTTGTCCAGCACGTCCGGCAACCGCCTCTGGCCGCCGTCAGTGGTTTCGCCGCTGATGCTGGCATTGACCACCTGCCAGGGCAGATCCCGGGCATCAAGACGTTGCCGGAGGAGATTGACCCAGGCTGTCTCGGTGGGCACCCCGTCGGCGGCGCTGAGGCTGTCGCCCATCACCAGAATGGTGCGCTCGGCAGCCTGTACCGGAATGGCAAGAACGAACAGAAACAGAACAACAATTGATCTCACAGCGGTTGATACCGTATGCATAGATAATCCCAAGACTCTCAGACAGATAACTGGAGACACCGTGACGGACAAAACAGCCAGCCCCGAGCGAACGAACGGACCGGTCCTGAAAGTGACCGACCTGACCCAGCAGGTAAACCTGGAAACAGATACGCTGACGATCTTGCAAGGGGTCAGTCTGGAAATCAACCGTGGCGAGTCAGTCGCTATTGTCGGCCGCTCCGGTTCCGGCAAGACCACCTTGCTGGGCCTGCTTGCGGGGCTGGATACGCCGAGTCATGGCGAGGTTGAGCTGGAGGGGCGGGTGATAAGCAGCCTCAGTGAAGACCAGCGGGCGGCCCTGCGGGCCCGGCGCATCGGTTTCGTGTTCCAGTCGTTTCAGTTGCTGCCGGCCCTGACGGCACTTGAGAACGTCATGTTGCCCCTCGAACTGGCAGGCTCGGAGCAGGCAGACGAGAAAGCCCGGGAGCTTCTCGAGCGGGTGGGGCTGGGAGACCGGCTGCGTCATACACCGCGCCAACTGTCTGGCGGGGAGCAACAGCGGGTGGCGATTGCCCGCGCCTTCGCCTCGGAGCCCGCCATCCTGTTTGCCGATGAACCCACCGGTAACCTGGATAACCGCACCGGCCAGGCGATCTCCGATCTGTTGATGGACCTTAACCGCGAGCAGGGCACCACGCTGGTGATGGTGACCCATGACGAGCACCTTGCTGATCGTTGTCAGCGTCGCTTCTCCATCGAGGCGGGCATCGTGACCGAGCCGGATGCAGAAATGCAGCCGCAGGAGGCGAACTGATGGGAGCCTCCGGTAAGCTCATGTCCGTGCGGCGGGACTGGCGCGAACGGGATGTCCGGGTGGTGCTGGTCGCACTGGTAATCGCCGTGGCCACGGTGGCGACGATTGCCCTGTTTGCCAACCAGTTGCAGCGCACGCTGGTGTCTTCCGCCAGTTCCTTCCTGGCCGCTGATCGCCAGCTCGAAGCGGAAAATGGCCGCCCCGTGCCGGTCGAGTGGCTCGAGGAAGCCGGCAGCCGCGGCCTGGAAACCGGCGAGATGGTCGAGTTCTCCACCATGGTGTTCGGCAATGACCGTTTTCAGCTGGTGTCCGTAAAGGCCGTCAGTAACGAATATCCGTTACGTGGCGAGATTGAGTTTCAGGAGGAGCCATCGGCTCCCCGGGTCATGCGCTCTGCAGGGCCGGGCCCCGGCGAGGTATGGCTGAATCCGCGCCTGCTGCGGCTGCTGGATGTGGCGGTTGGCGAATCCCTGGAAATCGGTAACCGCTCCCTGACGATCAGTGGGCTGCTGGTCCGCGAGCCGGACGGCGGCTTCCGGCTCAGCGCGCTGGCTCCGCGAGTGATGATGCATGCGGATGATGTGGGTTCCACCGGCGTGCTGCAGGAAGGCAGCCGGGTTGAGTATGTGTACCTGTTTGCCGGGGATTCCGCGGCGCTTGAGAGCTACTACGAGTGGCTGGAACCGCGCCTGGAGCCGAGTCATGAGTGGGAAGGGGTGCGTGATGGCGAAACCTTCTCCCAGTCCCTGCAGCGGGCCGAACGGTTCCTTTTGCTGGGTGGCAGCCTGGCGGTGTTGTTGTCGGCCGTGGCCGTGGCGGTGGCCAGCCGGCAGTACGCCATATCCCAGCGGGATACCGTGGCATTGCTGAAAACCCTGGGCAGTCCTGGCGGTGCCATTGCCGGTATGTATTTGCGCAGGCTGGGTCTTTGGGGGCTGACCGGGATAATGGGCGGACTGGTTCTGGCGTTGCCGTTGTACTGGATGCTGGCCAGCCTTCTGGAAGAAACCCTGGCTCGCCCGATCGAGATAAGGGTGGACCCCGCCGCACTGGTACCGGCGTTACTGACCGCCCTGGTGTCGCTGTTTGCCTTCGCTTACCCGCCTATTCGCCGGCTCCGGTCGGTGCCGGCCATGCGGGTGCTGCGCAGCCAGCCCGGGGAATCCGGACGCGAGGCCTTGCCGGATCTGGTGCTCGCAGTGGCTGCCATGTTTGGTCTGGTCTGGCTCTATGCCAGGGAGTTGCCCATGGTGCTGGCGCTGTTTGGTGGCCTGCTGTTACTGCTGGCGGTGCTGGCACTGATCGGCTGGGTGCTGGTTTCGGTCCTGCGCCGGATCCGTGGTGGCGGCCAGTCCTGGCGGCTGGCCCTGGTAGGACTCTACCGCCATCGGCGGGCAAGCCTGTCCCAGCTTGCGGTGTTTTCCATGACGCTGATGCTGGCGGCCACGCTGGTGCTGGTGCGCACCTCCTTGCTGGATGACTGGCAGGCCCAGTTGCCGGATGACGCGCCCAACCATTTCCTGATCAACATTCCCACGCAAACCGTGGATGAGATAGACGATTTCTGGTCAGGGCAGGGATACCCTCTGGAAAACCTGTACCCCATGGTGCGCGGACGGCTCACGGAGCTGAACGGCGAGCCGGTCAAGGAGGCGGTGAGCAAGGATGAACGGGTGGGAGCCCTCAACCGGGAGCTTAACCTGACCTGGATGGAGTCGCTTCCCGATGACAACCGCATCATCGAAGGTGAGTGGTTCGCGGGCGGCGACACGGATGGTGTTTCTGTAGAAGCAGAACTGGCAGGCAAACTGGGGCTGGCGCTGGGCGACCGTCTGACGTTCACGATCGGTTCGGAAAAGGTCACTGAAACGGTGACCAGTATCCGCACCGTGCAATGGGACAGCATGAAGCCGAACTTCTACATGGCGTTCCCGCCCGGAGGTGGCCTTGAGGGAATGCCGGCGACCTGGATTACTGCGTTCTTCCTGCCGGAGGATGCCAAAGCGGCCCTGAATGAGTTTACCCGCCAGTACCCGACCGTATCGGTGCTGGAAATCGACCATATCATTGCCCGGATTCAGGAGATTGTCGGGCAGGTCACCCAGGCTATCGAGGCGATCCTGGCGCTGATTCTGGCAGCAGCCCTGGTTGTCATGGCCGCAGTGGTGAGCGCCACCTTGAGGGATCGCCAGAGGGAAGGTGCCTTGCTGAGAACGCTGGGGGCCAGACAGGCTCTGCTGGTGCGCAGCACCATGATGGAATTTGCCTTGCTCGGGCTGATCGCCGGCCTGGTGGGCGTTGTGGCTGCAGAGGCTGCTGTATGGGCGCTTCAGTACGGTATTTTTGAAGGGGAGTTCCAGTGGCACTGGCAGGTAGTGTTGCCAATACCGCTGATCAGTGCGGTGGTTCTGGCATTCCTGGGGCGCTGGCAGTTACTGCCGGTGCTGAAGGTGTCACCCATGCTGATGCTGCGCCGCCTGGAATAAGGTGGCCGGGGAAGTCTGTGCAGCGCCCGGCTGCACAGACTGCTAGCGATAACGGGACAGAATCTCGTCCAGCTCGCCGTTTGTTTTCAGGGCTTGAAGTTCCCGGTTGAACAGCTCGGCAAACTCTTCCCAGTCCTTGCGCAACATGAGCCGGAAGCCATATTCGCTGATGTTCTCCTCGCTCATCCGGAACTGCCCCTGAAGCCCTTCACTGAGAATAATCCACTGACCGACCAGTCGATCGGCGATGGCGGCATCAAATTCATCGCTGTAGAGCAGGTAACGGAACATGTCCCGGTCCCTGGAGACATCAAAGCGATTGGTCTGGCCGGTGTTGAACTGATCCTGAATAGTCGGATACCGGTAACCCAGGTGAGTGACCAGGGTCTTGTCGGAGAGGCTCTCCGGCCCTTCGTAGCGAAAGTCCGACTGGTTGGTGGAAAAGAAAATCTCTTCAACGTTCACCACCGGATCGGTAAACAGGAACTGGTCCGGATTTACTGTCCACTCCCGGGCACGGGGAGTGGCATCCAGATAACCTTCCTGCAACAGGTTGTCGACCCGTTTACGGGGAACCTGGATCGCCGACACCTCAAAGCCTGCCCGTTCCGCCACGCGGTTCACCACATCCCAGATGATTCCGGAGTAGTTGTCGCCCTTCACAATCAGGTAGGGCGGGTAACCGCTGGGCGACACGTTAAGCCGCAGGGTCTGGCCGGGTGGCAAGCCTTCTTCGGAGGGTGTGCGGGTATCCGCTTCTCCGTGCTCCTGGGCTACCAGTTGCATGCTCAGCGTGACCAGGCCGGCGGTCAGAAAGGTTTTTATGCTGGTGGGTAGTAGCGGCATAGACACGGTGGGCCATCGATAAAATGAATCCGGCAGCGTCCATGCCCGTGAAAACAAGTGTAATTGTTGCGTTTTTAAGGCGGGTTTTCAATATCCGGAATGTAAAAGGTGCCGCACGGGAGGAGGAGGCCTGCCCGCGCGGCTTTCCCGTGGGTCGTCAGGCCCAGGCGCGCTTCAGAACGGTCATGGCATCCTCGAGGGTCACTTCCCTGGGATTGAACATGATGGAGCCATCGTCCAGCGCCAGTTCTGCGATGCTGTCGAGCTGGTCTTCCCGGATTGCGCCGGTCTCCTTCAGGGTGCGGGGCAGCTTGCAGTGCTTGTAGAGCGCATCCCGCATCTTGCGGATCGAGGCGATGGCGGCTTCCGCCCGGCGTTTGCTCGGAGTGGCGGCGTAGGCATCCGGTCCGTCCAGGTACAGCAGCAGTTCGCCCAGCGGTTCACGGATCGCTTCCAGGTTGTATTCCAGCACGTAGGGCAGGTACAGGCTCATGCACAGGCCGTGGGGCAGGTGGAACAGGGCACCGGTGGCATGTCCGAGGGAGTGAACCAGGCCCACCATGGAGTTCGAGAAGGCGATACCGGCCATGGTCGATGCCTGGGCCAGTTCCAGTCGGGCATCCGCATCCTTGGGCTTATCCATCACCTTCAACAGGTTGTCGCTGATCTTGCGGATGGCCGCCGTTGCGTAGGCATCACTGAGCGGATTCTTCGCCATGCAGGTAAACGCCTCGGTGGCGTGGGTCATGGCATCCATGGCGGTGGCCGCGGTGATGTGGGGCGGCAGCGTCAGGGTCATTCGCGGGTCAATGATGGCCGCATTCGGCAGCAGGAACGAGGAGGTGAAGGGCAGTTTTACATGCTTCTCGGTATCGCTGATAACAGCCACTGCAGTGACTTCGGAGCCGGTTCCTGCGGTAGTGGGAACCACAAAGAAAGGCTTGAGAGCTCGTTTGATGATACCCGCACCGCTATAGGCAGCAATGTCATCGCCACCCTCGGAGACCAGGATGTTCACGGCCTTGGCGGTATCGATGGCGGAACCGCCGCCCACCGCAATAATGGAATCGCACTTTTCCTTCCGGTAGATACCGGCAATTTCCTTGACCACGCCGGTGGATGAGTCCGGTGGTACGTCGTCATAAATGGTGACAATGTCCAGGCCGCTTTCCTCACAGGCGTTGATTACCGGGTCCAGCAGGCCCGCGGCTCGCACGCCCTTGTCGGTAATAATCATCGGCCTTTTGGCCGCCAGCCCGGTCAGTTCATAAGGGATGTGTTCCAGCGCGGCCTTGCCGGCGATCACCTTGACGGGGCAGAAGAACTCGTAAAATTTATCGGACATTATGCTCTCACCATTTCAAAAAATTTTGACGCGACTTTCAGATAGATCCGGGATGCTGCCATCAATTTCTCCGGCAGATGCAGATTGGCCGGGTATTCCTTGACGGCCCGCGAGGCAACCAGCTTCGGCAGGATGAACGCTTCCAGCCGGTTCAGAATCCGGGTCATGCGGATGGCGTAGCTGATATCGCCGTCCACCAGCAACCGGTCGTGGGCATAGGCCACCGATGTCTTTTCCTGGAAGGACAGCACCAGATATGCGTGGGCGATATGCTTGAACTGGATTGACAGGTCCACCGGGCGGGGCGGGGTGCCGCCATGGGATAAGAAGCGGCCATTGCCCAGGTGCTCCACGATCATGCGGGCACCATCGGGCATGACCTTCATTTCGAACAGCAGGCCGGTGGGCAATGCCTTGCCTTCCTGCTGAATCTGCGAGTCCACTTCACTGGCGGCCTGGAGGGCACTGCCCAGCACCTTGAGCATAAGGTCGACGTACATGCGCCGAGCCTGGGTAGCCATTGGCTGAATGCGTTTCGCTAGCATGGATGAGATCCGTTATTGTGTACGTATCCCTGATTTTTAGAGTTATTGCTCTAAAAGTCAATGCAGCAAATTCCGCTTTTCAGTGTCAACGGGGCCAACCTGTCTGCGGACGGGTTTACTGGGTCAGTTCTGCCAGCTTACGGCGGGCCTCCTGGGCTACCTCCCCTTCGGATTCCGCGGCGGTTGCGTAATACCGTGCGGCTTCCTCCCGGTTGCCCTGCTTTATGGCCACATCCCCCAGGCGCAGGAAGGCAATGGACGTGGGCACCACCTCATTGGCCCGGCTCAGGCTGCGTTTGGCAACCGTCAGGTTGTTCAGGGTCAGGGCGTTCAGGCCCTGGTGGAGCTGGTAACTGAACATTTCCGGATACAGTGAGGTCGCGCGCTCGAAATCCTCGGCCGCCTGCTGAGGATTGTCCATGGCTTCCCGGATCTGCCCGCGCAGCGCATAGAAGGCGGCTTCTTCGTCTTCGATAGCAAGGGCTTCGTTGATCTTGGCCAGGGCCTGGTCAAAATTACCTTCCGAGGCAAGCCGGTTGGCTTCATCCCGGGCCTTATAGGCGGGCTGGAGTTTGCGCAGGTAGCTGAGTTTCTGTTGGTAGGTGTCCCGTCCAATACGACCGTTTGCCCCCATCTCCTGAGCCAGCTTGCGGTTCTCTTCCACACGCTTTTGAGACGGCGGATGGGAAGCGAACAACCCTTGCAGGAAACCGCTATCCCGACCTTCGGACAGCTCTACAAAAATTTCCTGCAGCTCTACCGCTGCGGAGGGGTCATAGCCGGCCCTGGCCATATAGCGCATGCCGTAGGCATCCGATTCCAGTTCATCGCCCTGACTGTAGCGAGCCATAATGAGCTGCGCGCCCAGTGCGGCACCCCCCATGATCGCCCCGGCCCATTCGTTATCCGTCAGGGCAAAACCGGCCAGCCCCACACCCAGACTGATCAATGCCTGGTTCTGCATCTGTTGCTGGCTGTGGCCGGCGGCGGCGTGCACGATCTCGTGGCCGAGCACCGCGGCCAACTGGGCTTCACTTTCCAGTTCGGTGAGCAGACCCCGGTTAATCGCAATCTTGCCGCCGGGCAGGGCCCAGGCGTTGGGAACGCTGTTGTTGAGTACCACAAATTCATAGGGCAGATCGGGCCGGTCGCTCACGGCAGCCAGTTTCTGGCCGATTTCCTTGACGTAAAGCCCAAGTTCCGGATCGAGATAGAACTTGCCGCCCTGGGTTTGCTGGGTAGGGATGTACTGCTCCTGGCCCATGGACAGGGCCTGGCTTTCCGGGAGCAGGGCAAGTTGCCGTTCGCCGGTTACCGGATTCACGGTACAGCCGGTCAGCGTGATTAAAGCGGCCAGCAAGGTCAGCAGGGCCAGGCGGGGTTGCCAGGGTGTCGCGTTCAAAATCACTCTCCTTGAATGTGAATTGGAGCACAAACCGTCAGTGCTATATCATAGGGCCATACTATAAGGCCGTTGCAACGACTGCCATATTACCTGTTCTGTAACCAGAATATTCGGATATGCTTGATGAATGACCAGATCCGCAAGGACCGGGTGCACCGGTTTGTGAATACCCTCAATCAGGCCAGGGAGCTGGGTCTGACCGTAGAAGATGCCGGGGAAGGCTTTCTTGTACTGAAACTGCCCTACAGCGACCGCATCGTAGGCAACCCGGATACCGGAGTTATCCACGGTGGTGCCATCACCACGATGATGGATACCGCTTCCGGCTCGGCCATGATCTGTGCTCTGGATGAATTCGAGCTGTGTCCGACGCTGGATCTGCGGGTCGACTACATGCGCCCCGCCGAACCTGGCAAACCGGTTTACGCCCGCGCAGAGACTTACAAGGTCACCCGCAATATCATCTTCACCCGTTGCGAAGCCTATCAGGAAGGGGGCGAAACGATCGCCAACTGCGTGGGCACCTTTATGCGTATCGGCAAGGAAGCGACTCCGAAAAGCTACCGCGATGTGATCACCGGAGGCACCGAATGACGGACCCGGAAATTCTGAAGTACACCCAGGAAACCGGCGATTTCTCCCGCCTGCTGGGCAGCATTCCCTACGCCGGTTTTATCGGCCTGGAATGTGACCGTTTTGGCGACGACCTGATCTTCCGCCTGCCGGCAAAAGACGAAAACCTCGGCAACCCGATACTGCCCGCTATTCATGGCGGCGTGATCGGCGGCTTTATGGAACTCTCCGCGGCCCTGTACCTGATGCTCAACCAGGACACCCTGCGTTTGCCCAGAATTGTCGACTTTTCCCTTGATTATCTGCGCGCCGGCCTCAACCGCGAAACCTTCGCGGAATGCCGCCTGACCCGCCAGGGCAACCGCGTGGCCAATGTAATGGTCAACGCCTGGCAAAAATCCCGTTCCCAGCCCATTGCCACCGCCCGCGCCCATTTCCTGATGGAAGATTGATTCTTCAAACGAAAGGTCTTGAAAACCGGTCGACTGCCCCCACTTTTGACGCATACCCAGAGATTGCGGGGGCATCGGGGTGGGTAGGCCTTTCCAAAACACGCCCGTGAATACGTCCCTGTAGGGCTCGGCTCTGGCCATCCATGGCCAGAGACGGTTTTGGAAAGGCCTACCCACCCCGACGCTGCAAACTGCCGGGAAAACGCCAGAACTCCCCCGGTAGAGCAGGCAGTACGCCTCGATAAGGCCCGCAATAGACTACAAACCTTCATCAGCCGGGAGAACAACCAACGATGACCGTTGAAGCACAAAAAGAGACGCTAGGGTTTCAGACGGAAGTGAAGCAACTGCTTCACCTGATGATCCATTCCCTGTATTCGAACAAAGAGATCTTCCTGCGGGAGCTGATCTCCAACGCCTCGGATGCGGAAGACAAGCTGCGGTTTGCCGCCCTCAAGGACGACAAGCTGTATGAGGGCGAGTCGGATCTGAACATCAAGCTGGATTATGACAAGGAAGCCGGCACCGTAACCCTGACGGACAACGGCATTGGTATGACCCGTGAGGATGTGGTTGCCAACCTGGGCACCATCGCCCGGTCCGGTACTGCCGAGTTTCTCAAGCAGCTGTCCGGTGACGAGAAGAAGGACAGCAAGCTGATCGGTCAGTTCGGTGTGGGCTTCTATTCCGCGTTTATCGTGTCGGACAAGGTGGATGTGTTAACCCGTCGTGCCGGTGCGCCGGCGGAAGAGGGTGTGCACTGGGAGTCCAAAGGCGACGGCGAGTTCACCATCGAGCAGGTGAAGCTGGACCAGCGGGGCACGCAGATTGTGCTGCACCTGAAGTCCGATGCCAAAGAGTTTGCCGATGGCTGGCGGCTGCGCAATCTGGTGAAGAAGTACTCCGACCACATTTCCTTCCCGGTGCTGATGAAGCCGGAGTCCGAAGAGGACGACAAGGAAAAGCAAGAAGACAAGGCCGAGTACGAAACCGTCAACGATGCCACCGCCCTGTGGACCCTGCCGCGTACCGAGATCAAGGACGAGGAGTACAAGGAGTTCTACAAGCACATCGCCCACGATTTCGAGGATCCGCTGACCTGGTCCCACAACAAGGTGGAAGGCAAGCTGGACTACACCAGCCTGCTGTACATCCCCAGGCGTGCGCCGTTTGATCTGTACAACCGGGAAGCCCCACGTGGTCTGAAGCTGTACGTGCAGCGTGTCTTCATCATGGACGACGCGGAGCAGTTCCTGCCGCTGTACCTGCGCTTCGCCAAGGGCGTGATTGATTCCAACGATCTGTCCCTGAACGTGTCCCGGGAGATCCTGCAGAACGACAGCACCGTGGAGAGCATTCGTAGCGCCCTGACCAAGCGGGTGCTGGATATGCTGGGCAAGCTGGCGAAGAAGAGCGCCGAGGATTACCAGAGCTTCTGGAACGAGTTCGGCACCGTGATGAAGGAAGGCCCGGCCGAGGACTTCAGCAACAAGGAGAAGATTGCCGGTCTGCTGCGCTTTGCCTCCACCCACACCGGTGAGTCTACCCAGAACGTGTCGCTGGATGACTACATCGGTCGCATGAAGGAAGGCCAGAGCAAGATCTACTACATCGCGGCGGATACCCACACAGCGGCCAGCAGCAGCCCGCACCTGGAAGTGTTCCGCAAGAAAGGCGTGGAAGTGCTCATCATGTCCGATCGCATCGACGAGTGGATGATGGGTTACCTCAACGAGTACGACGGCAAGCAGTTCCAGGATGTCGCCCGTGGTGATCTGGACCTCGGTGAAGTGGAAACCGAAGAGGACAAGAAGCACCAGGAAGAAGCTGAAAAAGAGCACAAGGATCTGCTGGAACGCATCAAGACAGCCCTGGAAGACCGGGTGCAGGACGTGCGTGTCACCAAGCGCCTGACCGATTCTCCAGCCTGTCTGGTGGTGGGCGAGTTCGATATGGGCGCGCAGATGAAGAAGATCATGGAAGCAGCCGGCCAGAAGGTGCCGGATGCCAAGCCGATCTTTGAAATCAACGTGGACCATCCGCTGGTGCTGCGCCTGGAAGCAGAGCAGGGCGACGATCGCTTCAAGGAGCTGTCTGCGGTGCTACTGGATCAGGCCACCCTTGCCAGTGGCGAGCAGTTGCAGGACCCGGGTGCCTACGTGACTCGCCTGAACCGCCTGCTTCTGGAACTGGCGAACTGATCGCTGATGCAGCAAATCATAGTGGACATCGCCATCAGCCCCGATGAGTGGATCAAGCTCTACCGGGGCGAGGCGACCGACGTTCACACCACGAGCCGGGACGGGCGCTCTGTCCGTTTCCCGGCCCGTATTCTCTCCCGTTTCTTTCTCGAAGACGGCATTCGCGGCAGCTTCCTGATCCGCTTCGACAATGCCGGCAAGTTTTCCTCCATCGAGCGCCTGTAGTTCGCCGTCGCTTCGTTAAGCCGATTCTCTTCAGTCTGTTGCCCGCCCTTTCACTTACTCTTTTCCATTAATAAAAACTTTCGTAAAAGTTTTCTTAATTAATTGTTCCTTCGATGGCTTCGGGCTGTAAGGTGAAGTTGTAGCGGTTAACGAAGGAGTTGTTCCATGTCAGAAACACAGAGCCTCACTTCCGTAGCATGGAGTTACTCGCTCGCCATTCTCGCGGAGTATTACCGCGATTACGCGGCGGGGCATTAAAGAATCGGAGGTGACTGGCCATAGCCATGACGATCTATAGCCGGTCCCTATCCAGGCAGTAGGAAACATTCAAGCAGCCAACTGTGGTTGATCTATATTGAGTGTTGCCCTTGAAGAAAATGCTTTCTTGCAATGACGCAGAAACAGGAGAGAAAAATGAGCCAGAACAATGGTGGTGGTAAGTGCCCGGTGATGCACGGTGGTAGTACCGCACACGGGCAGGACAATACGAACTGGTGGCCGGAGTCCCTTAACCTGGACATCCTGCACCAGCATGACCACAAGACCAACCCGATGGGAGAAGACTTTGATTATCGGGAAGAAGTCAAAAAGCTCGACTACGATGCTCTCAAAAAGGACATGCATGAACTGATGACCAGCAGCCAGGACTGGTGGCCGGCTGACTGGGGCCATTATGGCGGCCTGATGATCCGGCTCGCCTGGCACGCTGCGGGTACTTACCGTTTGGCCGATGGCCGTGGCGGCGGTGGCACTGGCAACCAGCGTTTTGCCCCCCTGAACTCCTGGCCGGATAACGGAAACCTGGACAAGGCCCGTCGTCTGCTCTGGCCGATCAAGAAAAAGTACGGCAACAAGGTAAGCTGGGCGGATCTGATCATTCTTGCCGGTAACATTGCCTATGAATCCATGGGCTTCAAGACCTTTGGCTTCTCCTTTGGCCGGGAAGACATCTGGCATCCAGAGAAAGACATCTACTGGGGTGCGGAGAAAGAATGGCTGGCACCTTCTGATGAGCGCTACTCCAACGTAGAGAAGCCGGACACCATGGAAAACCCGCTGGCAGCGGTTCAGATGGGTCTGATCTATGTGAACCCGGAAGGTGTTAATGGTGAGCCGGATCCGATCAAAACCGGCGACCAGGTGCTGGAAACCTTCGCCCGTATGGCGATGAACGCGGAAGAAACCGCCGCACTGACCGCGGGCGGTCACACCGTTGGTAAAACCCATGGTAACGGTGATGCGGAAGCCCTCGGCCCCGAGCCGGAAGGTGCCGACGTTCACGAACAGGGCCTGGGCTGGATGAACCCGAACCTGGATGGCAAGGCCACCAATGCGGTGACCTCCGGCATCGAGGGTGCCTGGACGACCCATCCCACCCAGTTTGACATGGGTTATTTCGAGCTGCTGTTCGGCTATGAATGGGAACTGAAGAAGAGCCCGGCCGGTGCCTGGCAGTGGGAGCCGATCGACATCAAGGAAGAGCACAAGCCGGTTGATACGACCGATCCGTCCAAGCGCCACAATCCGATCATGACCGATGCGGATATGGCCATGAAGATGCATCCGGAATTCCGTCCGATCTGTGAAAAGTTCATGAAGGATCCGGAATACTTCAAGGATTGCTTCGCCCGTGCCTGGTTCAAGCTGACGCACCGTGACATGGGCCCGAAATCCCGTTACATCGGGCCGGAAGTGCCGGATGAAGATCTGATCTGGCAAGATCCTGTGCCCCAGGGCGAGACCAACTACATCGAAGAAGTGGTCAAAGAGAAGATCGATGAAGCGGGTCTGACCATTAACGAGCTGGTCAGCACTGCCTGGGATAGCGCCCGCACTTTCCGTGGCTCTGACATGCGTGGTGGTGCCAACGGTGCCCGTATCCGCCTGGCTCCGCAGAAGGACTGGGAAGGCAACGAGCCGCAGCGTCTGGCCAAGGTGCTGAAGGTGTATGAGCAGATTTCTGCCGACACCGGTGCCAGCATCGCTGACGTGATTGTGCTCGGTGGTAACCTGGGTGTCGAGAAAGCTGCGAAAGCAGCCGGTCATGAGGTGCACGTGCCTTTCCTGAAGGGCCGTGGCGATGCAACTGACGAGATGACCGACGCGGAATCTTTCGAGCCGCTGGAACCGTTGGCCGATGGTTTCCGGAACTGGCAGAAGAAAGAGTACGTGGTCAAACCGGAAGAAATGCTGCTGGATCGGGCCCAACTGATGGGGCTGACCGCACCGGAAATGACCGTGCTGATGGGTGGTATGCGTGTACTGGGTACCAACCACGGCGGCACCAAACACGGCGTGTTCACGGATCGCGAAGGACAGCTCACGAACGATTTCTTCGTGAACCTGACCGACATGGCATACCGCTGGGTGCCAAAGGGTGACAACGTATACGACATCGTGGATCGCAAGAGCGGTAGCGCCCGTTGGACCGCCACCAGGGTAGACCTGGTATTCGGTTCCAACTCTATCCTGCGTTCCTACGCCGAGGTATACGCCCAGGACGACAACGAGGAGAAGTTTGTGAAAGACTTCGTTGCCGCCTGGACCAAGGTCATGAACAACGACCGTTTTGACGTAAAGAAGTAACCCTGCAGTGATCAGCCGGGCATTCCGTTTCGGGATGCCCGGCTACCAACTTCTCCCCGAATTCCTTACAATCCGCTCCGCCTGATTTTTGATCAGCTTTATTCTGATTCACTTCTCTCAGCTTCTGGAGCTTTCATGCGAATCATCCTTGCCCCGATGGAAGGGCTGGTCGATGCACCCATCCGCGAGACCCTGACCAAGGTCGGCGGCATTGACCGGTGCGTGACCGAATTCATTCGCGTGACCCATGGCATGCTGCCGCCCCGCATTTTTTACAAATACGCTCCGGAACTGCACAACCAGGCACTCACTCAAGTGGGTACGCCCGTGGCCGTCCAGTTGTTGGGCTCCAACCCGGAAATGATGGGCCGCCACGGGGCCAAAGCGGTGGAGCTGGGCGCAGGGCAGGTGGATATCAACTTTGGCTGCCCGGCCAAGACCGTCAACAAGCACAAGGGTGGCTGCGTGCTGATGCGAGAGCCGGAGCTGATGCATCAAATCACCGCGGCTGTGCGCAAGGCCGTACCCGCCAATATTCCGGTGACCGCCAAGATGCGTCTGGGCTACGACGATCGCTCCATGGGTGTGGCCTGTGGCCAGGCCCTGGAAGCGGCCGGTGCGTCCGAAATTGTCATTCACGCCCGCAGTAAAGTGGATGGCTACAAACCGCCCGCCTACTGGGAGGAAATTGCCAGGGTGCGTGAAGCTGTGAACAGTCACGTGATTGCCAACGGCGAGATCTGGACCGTGGACGATTATTGGCGGTGCCGGAAAGTTTCCGGTTGTGAAGATGTGATGATCGGCCGGGGGCTGATCGCGCGGCCGGATCTGGCCGCGAGAATCAAGGCTTCCCAGAAAAATGAAACTCTGGAGCCCATGAGCTGGCCGGAAGCCGTCGGGCTGGTGCGGGAGTACGCGGCAGCGCTACAGACCCGGCTGGAAGATCGCTTCGTGACCGGCCGCATCAAGCAGTGGCTGAATTACCTGCGCCAGGGCTTTCCCGAGGCGGAAGCCCTCTGGCCATCCGCCCGGAAAATCCGTGAAGTGGCACCCATGCTGGCCTGTCTCGATCAACCTTTGGCGCCGGCACGCCGTACCGACGCTGCCTGATCCCGGCTTCCGTTATTCGTTTTCCATGTCCGGTGAGTAATCCCCGGAGCGGGCCAGGCCGTTGAGCCGGGCGCGCTTCAGCAGTGCCGCCTGGGCTGCCCCGGCATTGTCCAGGTGACCAGCCCATGCTTTCTGGGCGGGCTCCTGCAGGGCGCGGCCGTAGGAGAAGCTCAATTCCCAGGGTTGGGTTCCCATGCTGTTAATGGCGCTGAGGTTCTCGGTGGCTTCTTCGGGAGTCTGTCCGCCGGACAGGAAGAAAATGCCGGGCACCGAGGAAGGAACCCCGCGGCGGAAAATATCCAGGGTCCATTTTGCCACTTCTTCCGGTGTGGCTTTGGGAGATTCCTTGCCGGGGGTAACCATGCTGGGTTTCAGCACCATGCACTGCAGATCCACCTTGTGCCGGTACAGGGCGGTAAAAACATCCCTCAGCACATCTTCAGCTACTTCCGCGCAGCGTTCCATGGTGTGGTCACCGTCAATCAGCACTTCCGGTTCCACAATGGGCACTATGCCCTGGTTCTGGCATATGGCGGCGTAGCGGGCCAGCACCTCGGCATTGGCAACCACCGCCTGCCGGGACGGCAGAGTGGGGGAAATATGGAAAACATCCCGCCACTTGGCGAACCGTGCGCCCTGTTCCTTGTAGCGGACCAGCCGGTCCTCCAGACCATCCAGTCCCCAGGTGATCTCATCCCCGGGCGCGTTGGCCAGGGGGCCCTTGCCCTTGTCCACCTTGATACCCGGCACCATACCGGCGGATTCCAGTAATTCGGGGATGGGGGTGCCATCCAGCGCTGTCTGGCCCAGGGTTTCCTCAAACAGGATGATACCGCTGATGTATTCGCCCAGTCCGGGTGTGGAGAGAATGATGCTGCGGTACTCCCGGCGTTTTTCCTCACTGGATTCAACACCTACCGCACTGAAGCGCTTGGCAATAGTGGGGTGGCTTTCATCCGCTGCCAGCAACCCTTTGCCGGGCTGAACAAGATCGTTGATGGTATTAACCAGTTCTTCCTGAAGTGACATAGCCCATCTCCTCATTGTGCCGGTTCAAGATCGTCTGATCTCAACATGCTTCCGGATGCCGTGCAACCGCGACGGATCAGCGGGTGCGAAAACGCCACTGGCTGGGGCTCATGCCGGTCCAGTTACGAAACGCACGGGTGAAATTGGCCGGCTCGGTGTAACCCAGCAGCTCGCCAATCCGGCACACGCTGATATCCGTGTGGTCCAGCATATCGCAGCTGTCACGGCGGCGCGCATCCTCCAGCAGTTGCCGGTAGCTCTGGCCCTGTTCGTGGAGCCTCCTGCGGAAGGTGCGGGTGGTCAGATGCAGCTTGTCTGCCAGCGTTTCGGGATCGGGATAACCGTTGCGGTCTGGTTTCAGCGCGGTGCGCACCTGCAGCACAATGTCGTCCATTGGCTCCTGAAGAGTGCTTTCCCGTTCGCATTGCTCAATGGCCTGGGCCAGGGCTTCCGGGTTGGCGGTGGGCAGGGGCGTGTCCAGCCAGTCCTGATCGCCGTACAGCACAAAGCCTGCACTGGGCATACGGAAGCGTACTTTGGGCAGGCGCTCGGCTACGGCATCGAACCCCGGCGGTTCCGGGCCCTGCAGCCAGATTTCACGATCCATCGGCAGCGAAGGGGTCATGAAGTCCACCCCCTGACACACGCTGGCCAGCATGGCGCTGAACAGGGTTTCCCGGAGATGCTCGGGCAGAGGTGAGTGGAGGCATATTTCGAAGAAAATCCGGTCACCGGACCAGTGGGTCATCGGCGCTACGGAGCGGCCCCGCAAATGCCAGAATTTCTCCAGAATCTGAATGGCTTCCCGTGGTGTGCCGGCACACATCAGTGCGTACCCCAGACTGCCGTGGGCCGTCAGGGGTTGTTGCAGGCCGCTCTCAAACCCGATCGGGTGCTCAGGCACCTGTATCTGTATGGCTTCCAGCAACCGCAGCAGCTGCACGAAGGAAATCCGGTTGGACGGCGAGTCAAACGCATCGGCAGGCAGCCCCGCCTGCAACAGCAGCACCTCGCGGACGGCACCGTGGCTCACCGCGGTTTCCAGAAAGTTGCGGGGGTAGGTCACCGACTGGTTAGCCTGATAGGCCCAGTCGGGCAGGTTTTCGAAGAAGTCGGTGTTCTCGGCTTCCATTGATCTGGCCACCAATGACAAGTTCTTTGTCCGCAGAGCATCTCACGGAACAGCCCTGAATGCCAATATGCTGTTATCAATGCCATAAACCAGCGACATTGAGGTACTGACCATGACAGCGGCAGCGAAGATCGACAGCAAAAAGAGCAGAACGGCTACCCCGCCTGGCATGATTCCGGAAGTCCGCAAACCGGATTTCCATTTTGAGGGGGATATCCCCAAGTACTGGTGGGACAACGACCCGGTCAAGACGCTGCTGCTGGCAGCACTGTCTTCCAGTTTTCCACCGGGGGAAAAGTTCTTTATCGACTCCGTGCGCCACTATCAGGACCGTATTACCGATCCGGAGCTGAAAAAGGCGATCCGCGGGTTTATCGGCCAGGAAGCCCATCATTCCAAAGAACACAAGATGATGAATGGTTTTCTGGAAGATCGCGGCATCGGGCTGGATCGCCTGGAGCGGGAAGTTCAGGCCTTGATGGACTGGATGCGCAAGAACTTCTCACCGGAACGACAGCTCGCCCATACCGTGGCGGTGGAGCACTTTACTGCTCTGATGGCGGAAGAGTTCCTGCTGAAATATGACGCACTGGAAGAGATGGACCCGCGCATGGCACCGGTCTGGGCCTGGCACGCGATTGAAGAGTCCGAACACAAGGCCGTGGCATTTGATGTCTATAAAGCCATCGGCGGCAGTGAGTTTACCCGGGTCACGGAAATGATGTTCGTCAGTGTGCTGTTTCCGCTATCTGCCAGCATCCATCTGGTGCAGTTGATGAAGGAGGATGGCCAACTGGGCAACCTGAAGTCCTGGGCAGGCGCTGTTAACTATATGTGGGGCAAGCCCGGTGTCTTCCGCCGTCTGCTGCCTTCCTACTTCAAATACTACAGCCCCAATTTCCATCCCTGGAATCACGATGCCCGGGATCTGGTGGAAAAAGCCAGGAAGAAATGGCTGGGCAAGATCTTGCCCGACAGTAAGGCTTAATCCGCCGTATCGTCTGCGGGCCAGGGCGCAAAGCGTTCTGGCTCGCGGGCCATCAGCAGGGCACCGTCAAGGGCATCCCCGGCTGGGGCGGTCAGGCGGTTGCCCAGCCGCTGTTTCATGTAGGGCTCAATCCGGTGACCAATACCGCCTCCCAGGGCAATCCGGTCCACACCCTGCGCCAGCAGCCCCCGGGCCAGCATTTCCGCCTCGTCCAGTAATTCATTCACCAGCCGGGTAGCCAGATGGTCACCCTCGTCCGAGTGGCGGAAGACCACCGGTGCAAACGCCGCGTAATCCCTGGGCTGCGCAGTATACTGCCACTTCATCAGGCTGCCGGGCTGGCCATTGAAATGCGCCATCAGCTCATCCGCCAGTCGGGACTCCGGTTCCAGCTCCTCATGTACCAGCAGGCTCTCCCGCAGGGCCGAAAGCCCCAGCCGGGCACCGCTGCCGGCATCGGAGGCCGGAAATCCCCAACCTCCCACACTGTGGAAGCCCTCACCCGGTGTGAATGCCATGCCACAGGAGCCGGTACCCAGAATCAGCACCGCGCCTTCTTCACCCATAAATGCACCCAGTGCGGCGGTGTGGGCATCCGTGGCGACCGTCAGTCTGCCGAACGGGTGAGGGTGGCTGGCGACCATTTCCCCGTCGTCTGCGCCGACCAGCCCGGCCAGACCCAGGGCGGCTTGCAGCGCAGACCATTCGGACCGGTCGAGCTTAATGGCTTCGGCGGCTTCCGCAGTGGCAGCCTCGATGTTTTCCCAAAGCCTGTCGACACCAAAACGCAAAGTGGCGGGGCCACCGTTGCCTTCAGACAAAAGCTGGCCCTGGTTGTCATAGATACGGGCCAGGCAGTGGCTGCCACCGCCGTCTATAGCAACGTATGCGGGATGAGCCATGGTGAATCCTCCGGTGTCGCAATCCAGTGTTGTGTTCAGTCTAATGGATGGTGGGCAACTTCCGACAGCCTTTAATCATGTCTGGCCGCCAGTCTGGGTAAATGGATCACCAGACTCTGGGAACCGATGTAAATCACCCAGTTGATGTCCCGTACTTCCGGGAAAAAACCTTGGCCATTGTTGCCATACAACCAGAAAGAGCCGATCACCGCGTCTGCCACTGCGGCCAGCACCAGCCCGAGCGCCACCAGCCAGGCCATGGGCGGGGCCTGCGTAAGACCGTAAGACAGCAACAGCAATACGCCACTGACCCCGACAGCGGTGATCAGCATGCTGTAAAAACCGGTAATAACAGAAACGTAGGTGCCGGTGCCCGGCAGATGGAGCGTGGCGAAGGATATCGCCCCCATCAGGGCACCCAATCCCAGGCCGACGAACATTGTTTTCTGGCTCAGGCCGCGACTTCTCGCCAGATACAGAGCAGCCACCATCAGCAGCAGGTAACCCGGTGCAAACAACCACACAGAGTCCGCCAGGTAATCGTGCTTGATCACCTCCCCGTGCCGGAAGTAGGTTTGGGGCAGATTGAAGTTCACAATATCGCCGCCAAAACACAGGCACAGGCCGATAAAGCATAGCCAGGCAACCCGGCGAGCCACCGGATCGTTGCTGTGGCGATAGACCCAGCGTCGGATGCCGTGGCTGTTGGCGATCAGCAGTAGTACCGTCACTGCTTCGACAAACAACAGTGACAGGCGCTCTGTGTTGGTGCCGGTCACCGTCCATATTCCGGACAAGCCTGCGGCGGCCACCATGATGGCAAGAAGAAAGGCCGTCAGTGACAGCACGTTGAATCGGTCCATAATTATCCCGGAGCTGTTTTCAGTCGATGGTAAACGACAGGATTTTTGACAGGTGGCTGTAGGGCAGGCCGGTTTCCTCGTGCCACTGATTGAAAGCCTGCTGGGCCTGGGTCAGTCCCTTTTTGCTGGCGGGGGAGGCATCCAGCATTTCTTCCCGGTGCAGTGCCGCGACCACGTCCCTTGAGAGGATAAAGCCATCCCAGCCGACCCGCCGCAGGAAATACTGGGCGGTATTACCACCCAGGCGGGCACCGTTACGCTTCAGCCAGAGCAGCAGGCCCACCTGATCGCTGGAGGGCCAGGAAGCCAGGAACTTGCCGAAGCTGCCATGCTCGGCTGCGGCATCGACAATCATGCGGGCATTTTCAGGTACTGTGCGGATTTTCTGGGCATTGCGCACTATCCGCTCGTCGTCGGCGAGCTTCTCAAGCACCTCCGGTGATACCTGCTGCCAGTACAGCGGAACAAAACCGTCAAACGCTTTTTCGAACCCTGGCCACTTGTTCTCGATTACCCGCCATACGAACCCTGCCTTGAAGATACCGCGGGTGATCTCCGACAGGTACCGGTCGTCACCCAGCGCTTCCAGCTCTCCGGGTTCCGCTACTCGGGGGAGCATGGCACGCATGGCCACCTCTCCGCCTTTTTGTATGACCGCCTGCTCGTAAATGCGGGAAAATGTCATGGGTTTATCAGTCCTCCGAATTGGTCTGCTATCTTTAACTGCATACCTTCAGGATGTAAAGATTGAGGTCATTGCATGTCCATCCGACTGAAACTGATTACCGCGATGGGTACGGCGTTGCTGGTGAGTACGCTGGTACTGGTCGCGCTTAATATATGGCAGATGCGAGATCTGCTCGACAGGTATCTGATCAACTCGGCTCTGCCTGCCAATCTCTCATCCATTGCGCATTCTCTGGAGCGGGATATGCGTGGCCCGATTGCTGCGTCTGAGGCAATCGCTGACAACGTTTTTCTCCATGAATGGATGCAGCGGGGGGAGCCTGCCGACCGGTTGAATTCCGTGACCCGATATCTGGAACGCGTTCGCCAGCGTTTTGGTGCCGACTCTGCCCATTTCGTATCGGCTTTTACCAGCAACTATTACACCCACCAGGGCATAGACCGTGTGGTGAATACTTCGCGGGATCCCTGGTTCTATGAGTTCATGGACAGCGGCCGGGATCAGGGACTGTCACTGGATGTCGACAAAGCTACAGGCAAGCCCACGTTGTTCATCAACGTGCGGATGAAGGCAGATGGTGAATCCCTGGGCATTACTGGTATCGGCATTGGTCTGGATAATATGGCGGAACGAATCAGAGAATTCAGGTTCGCAGAGACCGGTATCGTATATCTGGTTGAGGGCGATGGGGATGTCGCCATTCATCCGGATGTGGAAAAACTGGATTCGCGCCTTGCCGGGCTTACCTCTCGTGAGGCTGCAACAGAGCTTCGGTCTGACAGTACTTTCTCGTTCGTTGAATTTGACCGTGATGGCCGTGAATTCCTTGCAGCGAGTGTGCCGCTCTCTCTGGGCAGCTGGCGACTGGTGGTGGAAGTCCCCTCCAGTGAGGTTTATGGAGCCCTGACCGAATCCACGTTCCTGTCACTGGTGGCAGGGGCCGGCGTTGCCGCTATCTTTCTGGGCTTGATTGCGTGGGTTGCAACCAGCATGACCCAGCCGCTCATGCGCATCACACGTGCGCTCACGGAGATAGGGCAAGGCGGCGGTGACCTGACCCAGCGGCTGGAAGTAGACAGCAAGGACGAGCTGGGAGAGCTTGCGCGTGGATTCAACGCTTTTATCGATTCCCAAAATGACTTGATTGCCCGGCTGCTGGAGACCGCCCGGAAACTTCAGGGGTTTGTTGCCCAGATCTCTGATGCCATCAACAGCAATACCGAGCGTTCTTCAGAACAGAGCCGGCTGAATGACTCGGTCGCCACGGCAGTCTACGAGATGGAAACCACTGTTCAGGAGATTGCCCGGAACGCAAACGACACTGCATCTCAACTGGAACAGGTCGGAACTCATGCCGGAACCATGCGAAGAGACATGGACGAGTCCGTAAAACAGGTCACTGGTATGGCCGAGAATATCCGTGAGTCAGCGGCAGCCATCCAGCAGCTCGCCGCCGAAGTGGGTGGGATTGGCAAGGTTATAGATGTAATTAATGATATATCTGAACAAACCAACCTTCTTGCGTTAAACGCGGCTATCGAAGCCGCGCGGGCAGGCGAACATGGCCGAGGGTTTTCGGTGGTGGCCGATGAAGTGCGTACCTTGGCAAGCCGAACCCAGACCTCGACTCAGGAGATTCAGGTAATTATTGAACGGCTCCAGAAGGGATCGACCAAGGCGGTAGAAACAATGGAGCATGGTGAGCAGGCCACTAGGGAGACGGTGGCCGCTGCTGAGCGAATGGGGGACGCGCTCAGGCAGATCGGTGATAGTGTTGATGGTATCGTCGGAATGAGCCAGCAGGTCGCAACCGCTACTGAAGAGCAAAGCTCGGTGATGGAGGAGATCAGTCAGAATGTCCAGAATATGTCGGATCTTAGTCGTCAGTCCGCTGAGGATATGAACGCCTGTAACGCGGAAGTGGAAGCCTTGCGGGCTATGGCTGACGAACTGGCCGAACAAATGAGAGTGTTCAAGCTCTGATAGTATGGGCGACTGTTCAGTCACATATCACATATAAAGGAACGAACAATGCCTATGATCGGCTGGTTATTTCTGGTTCTGTCCATCGCACTGATCGTCGGCAGTCTGCTGTTTTTGCGTGACTCCGGCAAGATTCCCATGTCGAAGGAAAAGCTTGAGCGGGCGCGCAAACGCAAGGAAGAGATGGACAATCAGGACAAGAAAGAGGGCAAGGACTGGTAGAAATTCAGAATCTGGCGGGGGTGAAGTGTCAGCATATTTGACATTTTGCCAGGTGGACCGGCTGCCCGTCAGAAACTACTGGCCCGGTTATTGGCACCTTTCCTTTCTGTGGCTCGAATCCTGCTTCGATAAAGCGCCAGCCCCTTTATGCTGTGTGGCCGTTGTTGGCGTTCATTTGTCAACGTAAAGGAAATACAGTCATGAGTAAGAAATCACTCTATACCAGCTTCACTGCTGGCGCGCTGTTGCTTGCAGGTGCTTCCGGCGCTCAAGCTGTACCCATCACACTGGATGCGCTCACGGGCCTGACCGGCGGTTCGCCTGCCCAGACCGGGGTCTATCGGGCAGACCTGAGCTCTGCAGGCATTGGTGACATCCTCTCGATTACCATCCAGGACAGTAACTCAGGTATTGGAGGCTCGCCTTCGCAATTCAGCGGCTTTGATCTGGATGCTGTCATTCTGTCCAACACCTACTGCGAGAGTGCGGCTTGTGCTGCCGGCCTGGTTGGGTTGGGTGTTTTTGACTACTCACCGGCAGGAACAATCTTTAACCCCGGTACCCAGCGACCTCCGGCCGATCCTGCACTGTTCGGCACCGGAGCCGGGGGTACGCAAGTGGATGACCTGGTGGCCACCCTCGGCCTGTTTGACGGTGACTCGTCAACGATCACGCCGGATGGCTTTCTCAGCATGGGTGATGGCGGATCCCTGTCGTTCAACCTGACATCAGCGGTAGCCACAGCCGGGTTGTATCTGTACCTGGGTGAAGTGGGAGACAACGGTGAAGTCGCCGCAGGCCAGATCACCATCTCTGACCGACCGGTTACGGAGGTACCGGAGCCCGGCACGCTGGGATTGTTGCTGGCGGGTCTGACTGGCTTGCTTTACCGTCGCCAGCAGAAATTGGCAAACTAAAAAGCTAGCTGCTTGTCGCTCTCCCGGTCCCCGGAATTCCCCGGGGGTCGGGAGTCTTTCTATCAGGCTATCAGGCCAACTTCGCCCCCAACGGCACTTCCTGATCCGGAACGGCGAGAACCACGGCACCATCTTCCCGGTGGAACCCGGTGACCAGGCATTCCGACATCAGCGGGCCGATCTGTTTTTTCGGGAAGTTCACCACCGCCATCACCTGTCGGCCGATCAATTCCTCGGGGGTGTAGGCTGCCGTGATCTGGGCGCTGGATTTGCGTGTGCCGATCTCCTCGCCGAAATCCACCTGCAGCACGTAGGCCGGTTTCCTGGCTTCCTTGAATACCTCTGCGCTGATGATCTTCCCGACGCGCAGTTCGACTTTGGTGAAATCATCCCAACCAATGGTTTCCATCAACAACTCCTGATTATCTGTGTTCAACGGTTTTTTTTCAGACCGTGGCGATCATCTTGATACCGGCTACTACCAGCACCACTGCGAGCAGCTTGCGAATGGTTGGATTGGCCAGCCTTCTGCTCCCGTATTCCGCCCCCACGAAGCCGCCAATCACCGCAGCTATAGCCCAGTAAGGCAGACCTGGGGGTAAAGAGGGCTCGTTGCTCATTACGCCCAGCAGTCCGGCTATGGAGTTAACCAGTATAAACGCGGCAGCGATGCCGGAAATAACCCGGACCTCCGCCCAGCGGAACAGCAGTAATAACGGGCTGAGGAAAATGCCACCACCAACACCGGTAAGGCCGGACAGAAACCCCAGGCCGGCACCGGCCAATAACAGGACCGCCGTGGGTGGCGTAGTCCGAACCACCTGCTGAAGCTGGCTGGCGGACATAAAAGAACGCCAGGCGGCGAAAATGAGCACCAGACCAACCACGGGCTTGTAGATATGCCCCGGCAGGGTAAGGGAACCTCCGAGATACGCCAGTGGCATGGAGGCAAGGGCAAAGGGCCAGAGCAAATGCCAGGAGAATGCGCCGGCCCGGTAATACTTCACGAAGCTGATCCCGGAAACAAGAATGTTCAGGGTGAGGGCGGCCGGGCGCATTTCCTCCGGTGCGATTCCTAGCAGTGCCATTGCGGCAAGATAGCCGGAGGCACCGCCATGGCCTACTGATGAATAAAGCAGGGCCGCAACAAGAATAAACCCGGTTAGCAGGAGGATTTCCGGGGTGATCACCGGTGAACATTCCCCATCGTTATGTGCTCAGGTCCGCATCGGGTGTGACACACCACGGTAGTGAAAAGTGAATACTCTCTCATTAACGGTAATTGGGATCTGAAAATGTCTACTCGCACCAGTATTGCCCTTTGCTACACATCCGCACTTTGTATAATTGCGCCGCCACCCAAGACATGGAGTCAGTTTGATGCAGTACTTTCAAGTAGAGATCCAGCCACGCCTCAGTGATTTTGACCTGTATGGCCACCTGAACAACACCCACTATGGCAGCTACACCGAGGTGGCCCTGTACAATATCATGGTGAACGAGCTGGGCTTTGACCCCACCAAGTACGGCGCGGTCACCCGCCACCTGAGTTTTGATTTCCGCAAGCCTATCCGCTTTGGTACCCCGGTGGCTATCCGAATCCGCATCACCGAGATTGCCAGCGCCCGGCTGAATGTGGAATACGAGTTCGTGGATGCCAGCAACCCGGACAAGGTTTTCGCCACCGGCAACCGCACCGTTGTGCATATCAGCCTGGAAAACGGCAGGCCTGCGCCTGTTCCTGAATCCGTGATGGAAGTCTACCGCGCCAAGTGCCTTGGGGAAGAGGACCGTATCAGTACGGTTGCCTGACCGGGAAGTCCCGGGCCCACCATGCTTTCATGCCACCTTGTAGCTGCTTCACGTCATAGCCGAGCTGTTTCAGCCTTCGGGTGGCAGGAATGCTCCTATGTGCGGACAAACAGATCGTTACAACCGGTTTGTTATGCTCCAGTGACAGCCCGCTGATCGCCTTTTTCGAAAAATGGGTAATCGGCAAATTGACCGCTCCTTCGATATGACTTTGTTGAAACTCCGCCGGTGTCCTCACGTCGACGATCTGAACATCCTCTAATTGTTTATTAAGTCGTTCGGGGGAAATTTCCGGCACACGGCCAAAGGGTAACCAGTCGAATAAATTCATATGTTGCCTCTATAGCTGATAAGTTCGGTTCAGGTATTCGATAATGTGTCTGGATTCGAACAGCTTTTCACCGGTATTTGGATCTTCGAGAAAGGGAAATTGTACACGCCCCGCCTCTTGTAAGAGTCGCTCCCGGTTTGTGCCGGGCACAGGGCTGTACTCACCCAGAACCGGACGCAAGTTGCTCAGACCCTAGTCCGCCAACTGTTGTTTGCCGCCATTGTACAACCGGTAAGGTAGCCCCAGTTCCGTCAGTCGCTCCCTTACCAGTCGTGAAAATGGGCTGGACTCGAAGCTGTACAGCACCAGTGGCTGTTCGGGGCGAGCTGCCTTAACGCCGCGCAGGCCACGCATGAAACGCAGACCGGTAGCCAGTTTGTTGAGTGGTTGCAGTAACTTCCCTTTTTCAGACTTGTCCCCGGACCCATACTTTTCATAAAGATACTCGGTGATCTGGTCACTGCCCGCAATTGATTGGCCGGTATTATCGTCAATGAGATAGGGAACCTGCCTCGTGCCACTGAGCTGACCGAGTTCCTCCCGAAACCCCGGTTGCCCCTTCGGGCAGGGTTTGATCAGAACGTTCAAGTCCAGTTCCGTCAATACCTCTCGAACAGTGCGGCAGTAAGGGCAGCCTTCCATGTCGTACAGCACCAGCCAGTGTTCAGGCTGTGCTGTGCGCACCATCGCAGATGTTCCGCGCCAGCCGCGGGCGGTGGATGACAGGGTGGATGTGACTAAAGAGAGAATCATATTCGTTACTCCGTGAAGGTCATTGGTGAAAAGTTATCCGAAGGGTCGTGGGCTCGGGAGTGCTGGCTGACAGGATTTTTACCGGCTGCAATACCCAAGGCCAGATGGCGGGACCAGGCAGCTATTGTCATGGAGGGCGGCATCCCCGGTGAGGCTGGTAAAGCCGACGCATCGGCAATATAGAGCCCGGGCAGGCCATAGACCTGGCCGGCTCCATCCACTACGCCGTCCCGTTCGTTCGCCGCCAATCTGGCTCCGCCGAGGGGGTGTACCGTCAACGGCGGTTTTTTCAGAAAGCGAACGGGTTTGCGACTGCGGCGGGCCACCTCGGCAAATAACGCCTGAATGTCCGCAAGAATGCTGTTGTTTTCGACAACGTACCGAAATTTCAGTCGCCCTCGTTTCCACAACGCGACACCGTCCGCGCGGTCTCGCCCCATCCCTACCAGAATGGCATCCCGGCGCAGACGATCTTTTAGCCCTTTGGGCAAGGGCAGGGTGTTAATGCCGTTGAAGCCGAATCGCGTGATGTAGGGGCCGGGCATGGCTTTCCCGGTGTCGGCATCGCGCAGGGCAAAACGGCCGTGGGTCGGAGTGCCAAGACTGAAATCCGCGCCCTGTTCGTTCAGGGCCCACCATGCAACGCTGTCGCCGTTGCCGCTGAATCCCAGTCCCAGGGCAGGCATTCCTTTCAGTCCGCCGATCGCCCGGCTATGGAAAAGAAGTCTCAAGGTATTGAGGGTTCCTGCTGCCAGAATGATTCGATCCGCCATCAGATACCGGCGTCGTTTTATGCGGTGGTCCATGATCTCCAGCCGATAGCCCCCGTCGGGAAGCATCCACAGGCTCAGGCACTCCTGTTCGGCGGCCACCTGCAATCCCTTTTTCATCGCTGGCAGGATCAGGACGCGATCAAGCGTCGCTTTGGCCCCGTTGGCGCTGCCAAAATAACTGTTATTGCAGTAGTCCTCTTGCTCTCCGGTCATTCGCGTAGACAGGGCCGGTTGGGGCACGTCTTCATCCGCGACGAAATCCTTTGACTCGGCAAACGCCCCAGGTGTCCAGTTCGGAATCTGCGCTTGGGCATCGGGTACCCGAGCCCCCATACGCTCCAGCATCCAGACGTAGTGATTTTCCATAGCTTCAGACGAGACACCGTCGACGTGATTGTCCCAGTAGTCCGATTCTTGCGGGCGCGTATTCATCGCGCTGTAAACATGGCTGCCCCCGCCGACCCCGTTACTGCAAACCACCGTCATGTCCGTATCGAGATGGAGATCGAACAGCCCGCGGCTGGACAAGCGCTGCCCTTTACCCAGAATGGTTGGAAGGCTGACCCGGTGGATCAGATGAGTAAGCGCTTTTCGGCCAACCGGCAGGCTGGCGCGGCGCTCAATACCGGCTTCCCGAACCGCCTCGGAATCTCGCCAGGGGCCGCGCTCAAGCAGTAGTACCTGTTCCCCCGCATCCACCAGTGTGCTGGCCGCCACCGCACCTCCGAAACCGCTACCAATCACGATGGTGGGGTAATGAATCAGCTTTTCTATCATTGGTCGATCTCCCAAAGCGTAAAATACAACAACGTCTTTACACCGTTTCGGGTTCGGTAGCGCATGCGAGCCAGCCACAAGCCGTCCCTGAAGGGTCTGACCTCGCCCAGGATCGGGCGCATTATCCTGGGGTTAGCCGGCACATTGTAATCAAGCGAAATGACAGACGACTCGGCGGCATGGGTTTTCTGGTATGCGCCCCAGTCCAGGGTCAAGCTTCCCAGACCCCAGCGGTTGGCTCCGCTTGAGGAGCTGAACTGTTCACCGCACCAGGGATTGATCCAGGTTCCCAGCAATCCATAAACAACCCGTTTTGCGATAGCGGGAGCTCTGTTAAGCCCGGTGATTCCGATTAACCGGCCCTGGTAAACACCCTGTAATTCATCCGCCGTCGGTGCGGCGAGTGAGTCGAATAACGCGTCCAGGTCATCCTGGCGGTGTGTATCCAGAAAGGCGTAAGGCGGAAGCAAATGTTGTTCGGCGGTCGCCATTGTGATGTGTCCTCGATCGTGAATTGTAGGACGATCATCACTGATGGCTACGAGCCTGACAAACGGGCATTTCTTTAGTGTCGGATTAGTTTATCTAATCTGATTGGGCTGTTCCGAGCGAATCCAGTGTACTTAATGCAGACTGAATCCAGTCGATGAACGCTCGGCCACCGGCGGGCAAATCACGGTTTTTCGGGTATACCGCGTAGATGGCCTCATCAAGCGGGCCCAAAGGAGGGAAGGGCGCTTCAACCCGGCCGGCATCCACCAATGGTTGCTCGATCGGGTACAGGGCGAGGGCGGCTCCCAGGGTTTCTGCTGCCTGTATAGCCGCGGGATAATCGTCAACCTTGTAGGCAGTACCCTCGCTGGCGGGCAGGCCCAGCTGGTCAAAAAAGCGTTTCCAGGCACCCGGGCGCTCCGCCATGTGTATCAGGGGAATCTCCGCCATTGCCTGCAGGTTGCGCGGGAAACCGTATTGCCTGGCGTAGCCTACCGGGGTGATGACCTGAATCATCACGTCAATCAGCTTCTCGGGGGTCAGGCCGGGCCATGGGGGATGGCCAAAACGGATGGCGATGTCGATACCTTCCGAAAGCAGGTTGGCATTGGACAGACTGGTTTCAACCAGTAACTCGATATCCGGGTGTGCCTGGTGGAATGCCGCCATGTTGGGTAGCAGCACACGATTTGCCACCGGTGGCATCACGCTCACACGCAGTTGCGAATTCTGATTGCCTCGCACCGCGGCCGTCGCCCTTCGCAGCCCGTTCAGGTGCGGGTGGATCAAGGTCAGTAACTGCTCTCCATCGTCCGTTAATTCCAGCGAACGGTTATGGCGAAGGAACAACGGCTTGCCAATGGCATCTTCCAGTTGTTGGATCTGCTGGCTGACTGCGGAGGGTGTTACGTGCAGGGCCTCCGCTGCCTGCTTGAAACTGAGCATTTGCCCGGCGACTTCGAAGGTGAGCAAAAAATTCAGGTTGGGAAGTCGGTTCTGCATTCAGCGATTCCAGTGCGCAATGATTGCGCCATAGTGATTTGTCAGTCCTGGGCTCGACAAGCCGAGATGTCCTGCTCGGCTGATGCCGGGGCATAAAGCCGAAGATCGGGCCAGCGCGACAGTATCGCGGATGGCTTCATGCCGAGAATATTATAGAAGGCATGATGAAAGTGGGATGAATCACTGAAACCTGCGGCCAGAGCTGCGTCGGTGAGGGACAGGCCCCGGGAGACTCCGGTTGCCGTCACGAACAGACGATGCCACTGTCGGTAACGACGGATGGGAACACCCACCTGTTGCTTGAACAACTGCATCAAGCGGGGAACGGAAAGTCCCACCTCCGCGGCAAGCGTCTCGGCCGGTGTATTCTCCTCAACTTCCTGTTTTATGAGTTCCAGAATCCGGCGCATACGCTCATCAACAGCGGCGGACTCCGGTACTGTGCCGATAATGACATCCAGCATACGGTAAGCCTCATCGGCGGACACCTCCGGTTCTCTGATCAATTCACAGAGAGCCTGCAGGTTCGGTTCGTCGTCAAGATGAACACCGACTCTGCCGTACTGTTGGCTGGTGCGTCCGCAAAGGGCTGAATAATCCTCTCCCAGCGGATCCAGATAGCAGCTCATCACCACGGCATCCCCCGTGTCGACTTCAACCCTCTGGCCGGCGGGGAGCAGCACGCTGCTGCATTCGAACGATACGGACTCCTTCGGAAGACATACCTGCATTGTTCCGCCCACGGCCACCGTCAGATTTGCCGCCGCCTGTGCCAGACGAATGGGCGCGTCGAGACGGTCAACGAACACCGTCCGCCGGTCCCATAGATAGAGCAATGCCATTGTATCCCGCTGAGTCATAGGCCGTTCGGCTCCTTATGTTTTCCGCCAGGGGAATGCGCCGCATTGAGTCTACGGTAGCTGTCATTCAGCGATCCAGTCGTTTTGATTGAACAGTGAACTATAGCCGTTTTTGCGGGATATCGTAGCTCTCTCATAGGTTCGTACAAGAATGACCTGACCGAATCGTTCTACCTTTGACTGGCCGGTTGTTCGTAAAAAGCGGTGTCATTGGCAACCGGCAAACCAACAAAAACAAGGACAACAATATGAAACTCAAATACCTGGCCCTCGTGGTCATCATGGTGTTTGGTGCCGCACCTACTCAGGCATCTCTGTTCGGATCCTGGTTCGGCTTCAACAGCGAGCCGGCGAAAACCCAGCACCCCATAGTACTGATACCCGGAATCTTTGCGTTCGATTCGATCGCGGGTGTGGATTACTGGTATCAGATTCCTGAGGCTTTGGAGTCCCAGGGAGCCACGGTTTTCATTCCCCAGATAAACGCTTTTGACAGTTCCGCTAAGCGTGGCGAGCGGCTGATCGCGCAGTTGGAGAACATCCGGGCTGCCTCTTCCGGAAAGATCCGGAAGTTTAACCTGATGGGGCACAGTCAGGGTGGTGTGACCGCCCGGTACGTGATGAACGTTAGGCCGGACCTGGTGGCCTCGGTAACCACCATGCACACGCCCCATAAAGGCTCGCCAATAGCCGATGTGGCGACCGGCGCGCTTCCGGACGACAGCGTGCAGGGGGACCTTGGCAAGGCGGTGGCGAATGCCGTCGGCGATCTAGTTAATCTGCTGTCGGGCAACCGCGGAGACAAGTCTGATATCGATGCCATGCTCGGCGAGTTTACCGCCGACGGTGCAGCGGCCTTCAATGCGCGGTTCCCGGCAGGGGTGCCAGAGACCGCCTGTGGGAACGGGCCGGAAAGTGTCAACATTGCCGGGCACACCATCCGGCTCTACTCCTGGTCCGGAACCTCCACGTTCACCACCGGAATTGATCTTTCCGATGCGATGTTCGGCACCACCAGCCTGGCGATCGATGGTCCCAGCGACGGCATCACCGGCCGTTGCTCAAGTCATTTCGGCAAGGTGCTGAAAGACAATTACCGGATGAACCACATCGACGTGAACAACCATGTACTGGGCCTGGTGTCGATTTCCGAGACCAATCCCAAGACCCTGTTCCGTAACCATGCCAACCGGCTGAAAAACGCCGGGCTGTAAGCCAAATAGTCGCTGACCGGACAGCCTGTCTGGTCAGCGGTTGGTATGGGAGTCGTCACAATGAATGACATCACACCACGCAAACGAATCGCGCTCCTTTGTTCCCTGGTCCTGATTGTGGCATTGATAGCCGCAGGACAAGTTGCGCTGGAGGAGAAATCCCCAGAGGGCGAGATTGTCACAGCTGTCGGGGAACCAGACAGCCACCAGAATCTGATGGATCAGGCGCGGATGGCGAACGATGTGTGGGGTTCAAAGACCCTGGAGGATCAGCCCCCGCCTCCGATGCCTGAACGACTGGCAAGCGCTCGCCCCGATGTGCAATTGAAGGTCGATCGCCATGGCAATCTTCTAGCTGACCACCAGATACTGGTGTTGTTCGAGTACCACCTGGCTGCCCTGGAGGACGAGCCACTTGATCAGGTACTGGCCCGGCTGCATTACACGCTGGCCAGCCAGTTGGACGGACTTGCGCTTGGGCAGGCCAGGGATCTGCTGCAGCGGTATGTTGGCCATAAGATCGAACTGGCTGAGCTGGACGCTTCCGTGCAGCCGTTAGAAACCGGGGACATGAGCGCAGCCCTTCAAGAGAGGCTTGCCAGTGTGGAGGCCATTCGCAGGCAGTATTTCGACGAAGACGAATACCAGGCTTTCTTCGCTTTGGAACAGGCCCAGAATGCCGTAGCCGTGCAAAGCCTCGCGCTGAGACAGAACGACACGCTAACGGACAGCGAGCGCAGGCAGGCAGAAGCAGAACTGAAGGCCGATTTGCCACCGGCCATTCGTGCCCTCAACGAACGGATCAAACGAGATGGCGAGTTATACGCCTACACGGAAGAACTGCGACAGGCGGGAGCCAGCCCGGAGGTGATCTATCAGGAAAGATCCGAGGTTCTGGGCCCGGAAGCCGCCCGGGAATTAGCCCGGCTCGATCAGCAGCGAGAGCAATGGAACCAGCGGCTCACGGTCTATCAGGAAGAACGGAATGCGATTCGTCGTTCAGGTCTCAGCGAACAGGACCAGGCCGCTTCCATTGCCGCCCTTCGGGAGCAGCATTTCAGCGGGCTGGACCGGGTCCGGGTCGAGGCATTGGAACAGGAATGGTAATCCAGTGGGCCAGGCCCACTGGATTATGACAACACCACCAGATGATCCGGCAGTTCGTTGCGCTCATGGGTGGCCGGAAGATGCTCTTTCAGTAGCTTGCCGCAGGCATCAATGCAGTCCAGGAAACCCTGCCGGGTGTCGCCCTGGCGGACCTTTGCGGTGAAGTCTGAGACGATACTTTCCCATACGGTGTTATCCAGAACATCCGCGATGCCCTGATCCACCAGAATCTCCACGTACCGCTCCGCCTCGGACACGAAAATCAGCATGCCCGTACCACCCTCTGTGTGGTGCAGGTTCTGCTCGAGGAACTGCCGGCGGGCGAGGTTGGAGGCGCGCCAGTAACGGACCTGCCGGGGGATCAACCTGGTCTGAATTCCAGGTACCCGGAACAGCAGGGCCAGAGCGATGAACGTGGCCCATTGTGCCAGTACCAGTAAATCTGCACTTAGCCAGTCACCGAAGTAATTCGCCAGGCCCGGCAGCAGCAGTGCCAGAACCCCCGCCCAGAGCAGGGGGATATAGTGGTAGTTGTCGGATTGTGCTGCAAGCACCGTGACCAGTTCCGCGTCGGTGTCCCGCTCCAGGGCCCTGATGGCATCGGTCACTGTTTGCTGATCGCTTTTGCTGAGTAATGTCATGATTGTGCGCTTCTCGTTATTGGGTGATGGGGTTCGGGGCTTACCTGTGACATTACCAGCCACCGGAGGCACCGCCTCCGCCGAAGCCGCCACCTCCGCCACTGAAGCCGCCGCCACCCAGGCCGCCGCCAAATCCACCGCGACCACCCGTGCCACTGATGAAGCCGGTGCGGCCTCCAAGCAGGCCGGTGAACAGCATCTTGCCCATCACAATCAGGAAGAAAACCAGAAACAGAATCGGGTCGGGCTCGTCCTTGTCGGTGCGCGTGCTCTGCCGGGTGGGCGTAGCCATGGGCTCTCCACCAAGCACCTTGATCATCGCAGCGGCACCGTTGACGATACCCGACTGGAAATCACCCTCGCGGAAAGCCGGAGTAATCACCCGGTTGATAATTACCGATGCCTGCGCATCCGTCAGCCGGCCTTCAAGCCCGTAGCCCACCTCAATGCGGACCTTGCGCTCCTCCTTCGCGACGATCAGCAGGGCACCGTTGTCCTCGCCTTCCTGGCCGATTCCCCAGTGCCGGCCGAGCTGATAGCCGTATTCCTCAATGGCGTAACCCTGAAGATCCGGCAGAGTGACCACAACCACCTGCTCGGTGCTGGCCTGCTCATGGGCCTCCAGCATCTGGCTGAGCTGTGATTCCACATTCCGGGACAACATGTCGGCCCGGTCGACCACACGGCCGGTGAGCTCGGGAAAGTCCGGCGTGGACTGGGACCAGGCCAGGGATGGCAATAACAGTAGTACTGCCAGCAACAGCGGCATGCGGGGAAGGGCAATCATCAGAACTCCACCGCGGGTGCTTCGTCTGCGTTCTCGGCGGTTGCCTCAAAATTGGCTCGGGGCTCCAGATCGCTATACAGGATCATGTGCCAGATCCGGCCCGGGAAGGTGCGCAGCTCCGTGTTATAGCGTTGCACCGCCTGAATGAAATCCCGACGGGCAACCGCAATACGGTTCTCGGTGCCTTCCAGCTGGGATTGCAGAGCCAGGAAGTTCTGGTTGGACTTAAGATCCGGATACCGTTCAGACACTGCCATCAGACGGCTTAAAGCACTGCTCAGTTCACCCTGCGCCTGCTGGAACTGCTGCAGCTTCTCGGGATTGTTAAGAATGCTCTGGTCCACCTGAATCGACGTGGCCTTGGAGCGTGCTTCAATCACCGCAGTGAGAGTTTCCTGCTCCTGGGCGGCAAAGCCCTTGACCGTTTCCACCAGGTTGGGCACCAGGTCCGCCCGGCGCTGATACTGGTTCTCCACCTGGGACCAGGCTGCGGTGACCTGCTCGTCGTAGGTCGGGATGTTGTTGATGCCGCAGCCGCTGAGTAGCAGTAGCAGCGCCATGAGAGTGCTCAGCTGCCAGAAGGGGCGGCGTTGAATCGGATTGCTAAGGGTTTCCATATTGTGCACTGTCCCTGAAGTGAATGCCTGAAGAATCGTGTCTGTCCGATAGATTTGACTACCCAATACTTGGGCATAAAACGATTGGTTTCAAGTTATTGGCGAACTCTTTGCCTAAGTAAATCAGCATACACAACCCGAGCCTTGGTGGTGGGGCTGTTTTCCTGCGCGGTAGTCAGCGGAGGGCGCTTTTGCCCAAAGCAAACTGCACAGCCTGATCAGCATGCAGTTCGGTGGTGTCGTAGAGCGGAACGTCGGTATCCGCGGCCTTAATCAGAAGCCCTATCTCGGTGCAGCCAAGGATGACCCCTTGAGCACCACGATCAGACAGCGCGGCAACCACTTCAAGATAGGCCTGCCGGGAATCCGGTTTGATTTCCCCCAGGCACAGTTCATTGTAAATCACTGAATGAACCGTCTCCCGCTGGGACTCATCCGGCACAATTACCCGGATGCCATGCTCCTCCAGTCGATCACGATAGAAAGCCTGTTCCATAGTGAACCGTGTGCCGAGCAGCCCTACGCAGGTGACTCCGTCCTTTTTGAGCGCGCTGGCTGTGGCATCGGCGATGTGTAGCAGGGGAATGCTGACCGCCTGTTCGATCTGCGGAGCGACCTTGTGCATCGTGTTGGTACAAATGACCAGGAAATCTGCACCTGCGGACTCCACCGACTTCCCGGCGGCACTGAGTATTTTGGCGGTAGCTTCCCAGTCACCCTGATGTTGCAGGGCTTCAATCTCCGCAAAGTCCACGCTGTAGAGCGCCAGTTTTGCTGAGTGGAGCCCGCCTAGCTCTTCCCTTACTTTCTCGTTTATCAGCCGGTAATAGGTCTGGGTAGACTCCCAGCTCATGCCGCCGATCAGGCCGATGGTTTTCATTTGCACCTCCCTGTTGTGAAATCAGTGTGGCTCAGCGACGTTGCGCTCCCGGAGTACCCTGTAGATTTCGTAAAGAGTTGCCAGCTCAGGGTTTGGGTTGTCAGCACCATTCTGTTGGAGTTGTTTTCGTTGTTCATTACTAACGTTATTGGTAATCCAGTCATCCAGCAACTGGAAAAGAGCCCGCTCATCAGGTCCACCGGATGCGGGCCAGTGGACGTAAGGAACCACTTCCGGATGCCTGATGTAGAAAACAGATGCCTCTCCTGGATCTGACTCCAGATCACCCCGAACGCCAAAACGAAACTCATGCCCATCCGAGCCCACCAACGAAGCCGAAATGGAACCGTCCCGCTCGTTCTTTGGCCATGCCTTGCCCAAAGCCACAGGCGGCTCCAGTTCGGGCAGGGAAGTGATGTAATACTGGAAAGCGATGGCGGCGGCCATAAAAACGAGCAGGGTGGCCAGAGCGATGGATTTTTTCATTGTGTCCTTAACTAAAGATTTGGTGGGACTGGTGACTGGTTTGAAAGAGCGTATTGCCAGGAGGGTGCATCGGTGAGTGCATTACCATAGTAGCCAGCGGGAAACTTGTTGCTCATACTCCCGAAAAGTGTCCCCGAACTGCTCGCGCAGAGCCCGTTCCTCCGGAGCAATCTGGAAACGGTTCATATAAAAAACGAACCCCACTATCCCCAACAAAGCCCAGCCCGAGTCCAGTAAAACAGCCCAGGCCAGCAGCCACAGGGCAAACCCGACATACATGGGATTACGGGAGTAACGGTAAACCCCTGAACGCACCAGGGCAGAGCTGGCTTCCGGCGTTCGCGGGTCGACCGTAGTTTGCGCCCGCCGGAAGGCGACGACACCGGCAACCGCAAACAGGACACCTGCCAAAAACACCGCGCCGGCGACTGTTGCCAGCAGCGTGCGGTCCACCCCAAGCCGAGGCGTGATAAAAGCAATCGCCCACATGGCAGCGCCGAAAATAACCACTAAAAGCAGGGGAGGGATGCGTTTTTCCAGCATGGCGGTTCCAGCAGTTATCCTTATTCGCGGATTTTCCTGATGACTAGCAAAGTTGTCTGTCAGGCATTGTAGCTTGCCCAATTGTACTTGTAATTCAAGGGAGGAAGCTCGCTGTGCTGCGCCCTGTTCTCAAACCCAGGATGCGTTAGAATCGAGTAAGGCCACCGACCACCCACAACAAGGAACCGGATGAGCAAACCTGGCATCATCAAACCCGAAATCCGATACATCCTGTACCTCGCTGTCTTCTGGGTTGTATTTCTCGGTGCTGTGACAGTGTTCTTCGGTGGCTGGGACTCCATCAAGACCAACCCCAACCAGCAGTTGGTCAGCCACACCCGCGGCGGTGCGACCGAGATTGAGCTGAAGGCCAACCGGCAGGGCCATTATCTGGCAAACGGCACCATCAACAACCAGGAGGTTACCTTCATTCTGGATACCGGTGCCACAACCGTGTCAGTTTCAGAGTCCATTGCCCGAAAAGCCGGCCTCAGCCGGGAACGGCCCGGTCGCGCGGTCACGGCAGCGGGCACAGTGGATGTGTGGAGTACCACCATTGACGAGCTTCGTCTGGGCGATATCACGTTCCGGAATGTACGCGGCACCATTAACCCCACCATGGACCCAGACATGGTATTGCTGGGGATGAGCGTGCTTGGACAGCTGGACTTCTCCCAAAAGTCTGGCGTTCTGACCCTGAGCCAGGAATCGCCCTGAGAAGGAGTATGTGTGCCAGATCCTGGATATGCGCCTCAGCTGCATGACTCCGCCCGGTACTGACTGGCCTCAATACCATACCGTTTCAGTCGCGAGGCGAGGGTAGTGGGCTTCAGGCGCAGCAGCTCAGCCGCACCGCCAGGGCCGGAGATTTTGCCGCCGGAGCGTGAGAGCGCACTAATCATGTTTGCCCGCTCGCGGGCCTGGCGCTCGTCCTCGGTCATTGGCCGGCTGGCGGACCGGGGCACCAGCCCGGGCGGATCGGAAACCGGCGCGCTGGCGGTGTTGTCCTCAGGCAGATCGAAGTGCAGTTTGTGTCCCCGGGTGACAATCACCTGGCGTTCGATGACGTTCTCCAGCTCCCGCACATTGCCCGGCCAACTGTAGCGTTTGAGGGATTCGACATTGGCGCAGCTGAGCTCCAGGGGCTCGCGGTGAAACTTGCGGCAGGCACTGTGCAGGAAAAGCTGGGCCAGAGGGGGAATGTCTTCGGGGCGTTCGCGCAGCGGGGCAGACTCGATGGGAAACACATTGAGCCTGAAATACAGATCCTCACGGAACCGCCCGGCGGTTATCTCTGAACGCAGATCGCGGTTGGTGGCGGCGATGACACGCACGTCCACATGCCGAGTGCGTGTTTCCCCCAGGCGCTCGAAAGTCTGCTCCTGCAGCACCCGGAGCAGCTTGCTCTGCAGCGCCAGCGGAATCTCGCCCACTTCGTCCAGGAACAGGGTGCCGCCGTCGGCCAGTTCGAAGCGGCCCACCCGGTCGCTCACTGCCCCGGTGAACGCCCCTTTGACGTGGCCAAAGAACTCACTCTCGAACAGTTCCGCAGGAATGGCCGCGCAGTTTACCCGGATCATCGGGCGCTCCGAGCGGTCGCTGGCGTTGTGGATGGCCCTTGCTACCAGCTCTTTACCCGTCCCGGACTCGCCGGTTACCAAAACGTTGGCACCTGTGGGGGCGACCAGTTCGATGCGCTCTATCATGGCGGCCACGGCGGCGCTGCACCCCACGATTTCATGGGCATTGTGCCCGGCGCTGATCTCTTCCTGCAGGTAGGCATTTTCCATTTCCAGCCGCTGCCTGAGTGTTTCCACCTCCTCCAGGGCTTGTTTAAGGTTGTCCTCGGTGCGACGGCGCTCGGAGATGTCCCGGAACACCACCACCGCACCCACCAACTGGCCATTATCCAGAATTGGCGTGCTGGTGTATTCCACGGGAAAGCCAGTGCCGTCGCGGCACCAGAAAAAGTCATCGTTGACCCGATGCACCGCACCGTCACGGAAGGCCCGGTAGATGGGGCAGCTTTCCCGGTGGTGGGGGCGACCGTCGCAATGACTGTGGTGAATCACGCCATGCATGGCACGACCCAGCAAATCATCCCGGCTCCAACCCAGCATGCGCTCCGCCGCAGAATTGATGAAGGTGGCCCGACCCTCCGCATCCACACCATAGATGCCTTCGCCCACTGCCTCCAGGATGAGATGGTTTTCCCGTTCAATTTCCCGGAACAGGGATTCGATGCGCTTCCAGTGCAACAGACCATCCCGGTGGTAGGTGTTGATCTCGTGTCGTTCACGTCGCTCTCGCAGCTTCTCCAGGTCGCGCAGCAGAATCAAAAGGCGCGGTGCCTCGCCCACATGGAAGCGGGATAGCGACATTTCCACATCGATCACCCTGTCATCGTCCGTTACTAGTCTCAGATCCCGACTCCAGGCCTCACCCCGGCAAAGCGCTTCATCGGTGACGGCCACCAGCTGCGGAATTTGCCCCCTGAACAGATGGGTTACCCGATGATCAGCTAGGCCATGGGCTGGACTGCCCAGCAGTTGCAGCAGCCGCTGGTTGGCCTGATCCACCCGGTCATTATTCGGGTCCGCCACCAGCGCGGGGTCGGGCAGGGTTTCAATCCAGGCGGGGCCGGGCCGGGGAAAGCCAATGGCGGTCACAGGTGCCTCCTCTCTCAGTGGGTGGTGTCTCACCCTCAACCATTGGCAAACCCTGTGCCAGGGCACGAGATCTCGTCATTGCAGTTCACGATATTCCGTGGATAACGAAATATCGTGACCTGCTCTACTGATGGCCATGAACATAAAGCATTGAATTACAGAGGTTAAATGGGATTTATCCAAATGGCACAGTCTCTGCAATAGCCCTCCTGAGTTCCATAGCACCGGATCAGGCTGAGGATTGAGGGGCCGCCCCATTTCAAGGCACCTGAACCGGCGCTGCACACTATTGAACGAGGAGAAACGCCATGATGAATCACGAAACCATGACCGCCGCCATCCTGACGGCCAAAAACGCGAAGGGTTACACCTGGGAGCAGCTGGCGGGCGAAATCGGCATGTCACCGGTGTGGACGGCATCCTGCTGTTACGCCATGAACACCATGCTGGCGGATCAGGCGGAGGCCCTGTGTCGCACACTCAATCTGGGGGATGATGTGGCCAGCATGCTACAGACCTGCCCACACAAAGCGTGGGGTGCCTCAGTACCCACCGACCCGCTCATCTACCGCCTTTACGAAGCGATCATGATCTATGGGCCGAGTGTGAAAGACGTGATCCACGAGAAATTTGGTGACGGCATCATGAGCGCCATTGACTACCGGATGTTCGTTGACCGCGTGGAAGACCCCAAGGGCGACCGCGTGGTGATCACACTGGACGGCAAGTTCCTCCCTTACAAGCGCTGGTAAGTCGGGCAGGGCACCCCGGCCGCACCCGGCGGTGCCCGGCTCCCGACCTTTTCCGAAACGAATAAAAGGAAACCATCATGTCTTATCTTGCACCCAAAGAATTTGTCACCAAGCTCGTCGATGCCGGCGAAGCCAAAATCCACATGGGCACCCGGGATACCCTGCTGCGGGCCTTCATGGCCGGTGCCACCCTGGCACTGGCGGTTATCTTCGCCGTCACCATCGCGGTACAGACCGGCTCCTTCCTGCTTGGGGCCCTGTTGTTCCCGGTCGGTTTTTCCATGCTTTATCTCATGGGGTACGACCTGCTCACAGGTGTGTTCACATTGGTGCCCTTGGCGCTACTGGATAAACGACCTGGCGTTACCGTCCCGCGGATGCTGAAAAACTGGGGGCTGGTTGGCCTGGGTAACCTCGGGGGTGCGCTGTTCATCGCCGTTTTCGGTTACCTGAACTTCAGCATGGGTGGCTCCGAGGCCATCAACGAAGTGGGCCAGAAAATCATGGCCGTTGGTGAGAGCCGCACCGTTGGCTATCAGGAAGCGGGCGCTGCTGGCTGGATCGTTCTGTTCCTGCGCGGCATGTTCTGCAACTGGATGGTGTCCATGGGGGTTGTGGGGGCCAGTATCTCGACCACTGTGTCGGGCAAGATCATGGCGATGTGGATGCCGATCATCGTGTTCTTCTACCTTGGTTTCGAACACTCAGTGGTTAACATGTTCCTGTTCCCGATCGGCCTGATGATGGGCGCGGAGTTCACCCTCTACCAGTACATCATGTGGAACGAAATCCCGACGGTGCTGGGTAACCTGGTGGGCGGGCTGAGCCTGGTGGGCCTGGTGCTTTATACCACCCATGTGCGTACCCAGCCGCAGAAGCATCTTGCCTGATATTACTGTTGAGTGTTTCCCGCCAGCTTAGCGTTTGTCCGCCAGGCTGGCGGGGAAGCGCGTATTGAAACAGACCCGTGAACCAGAGAGCTGCACAGAAACGGCCCGCAGAGGCCAGTTTCTGTGTATTCCTCCCCACCCTTGCAACTCTCGTAAGCTATGCCAGTCGCTAGTCGGTATTGGTCTCTACCTGATATGGTAGAATTGTCGTTTCATGTATTTCAGCCCGATTAATTGATATAAGAGAAGGTTTCATGGACCGAACCTCCCGAGTTGCTGCTTTCTTTGCCACGACGACGCTCCTGTTGGCAGGCTGTTTCGACCGCTCTTCTGAAAACTCCCCGGAACCGGAACCGGAACCGAACGCGCTCTCAACCTTGACGATCGTTCTTTCCGAAAAGGGCGTTCGTGGTCCCGTCACTGTGTCGATGGAGGGCGAGGAGCGGATTCTGTCTCCTGGAGAATCTATAGAAATTGAAAAGAAGGGCCAGGGAACGGACGTGGAGTGGGAAATATCCGCTAGCCATGCCATGCAGGTGTGCTTTCCAGCCAAGGATCAGTCAACCGTCGCTCAAACCAATGTCGTCACGGTGAGGTGTGAAGATAAAGTCTGGTTCCGTGCGGGCAGAAATTCGTTTGCGGGGACAGGTACTGCAGGATGGTACCTAACAGACGGCACTCCTGAGGGGACTGAACTGATTACTCAGAATAGAACCCCGGTACGGGATACTTTCTATCGACCGATATACCACGACGACAAGCGATTGCTTTCCGGCCCTGAGGACGACGCAGGCAAAACACGCTACTGGTTGTTCGACGCGCAAGAAGGAACACAGCAAGAGCTGACTTTGAACCCAAGAAGCATCAGAGGCACTTCCAGTGACGGGAACAACCTCTATTTCCTGTCCGAGGACGCGGATGGAGTCGTGGTGAATACGGTGGTCGCCGGGTCGATGACACCCAGCCATTTTTTACGCCTTCCCGTTTTGCCCGAAGGAGATAGTTATATCGAGGCCTTTGTCTTAGAACCTCGGCTTTTCATATTGATTAGATCCGAGACAGTGGAGGGCGAAGTTGAAGCCTCTTATGCTTATGCCTCAGTGCATCTTGATGCCCCGTCTGAGCCCGAAGGACGGTTTATAATCGGAGATACCTCACAATATTTGCAGCGGGCCAGTGATGGAGAGGAATACATATTAACTTGGCGGGAGATAGCAGGCTCCTCCAAGGCCGAGCTACTAATGGTATCAGGGAGCTCCTCTTTACCCTTGAGTTCTCTTCTGCCCGTTGAAAACATCGAACGAATCAATCCATTAGGGTTCACCCAAGATCAGTTACTGGTAGAAATTGATTACGTTGTCGATGATTCGGTTGACGGTACATCATGCAGTGCTCTATATCTGCATCCTCTCGCTGGCGGAAGTTGGGAGAATGTCAGGGATTCTTGTCAGTCTGAGCCTGGCCCGAGCTTAGAGCTTTACACCCAGCAGTTGGCAGGGGGCGCGATTTATGTTCTCGGTCGTACAAAGGAAGATGATTCAGTCCCGGACACCCCGGTGTTGGCAAGGATTGCCGATCTAAACCTGCCTGAACAGGTTGAAGTTCTACCGCTCGATTCAGTTGAAGGGAGACCGTTTGACTTTCAGATCGTTGACGATTGGCTGTTCCTTTTTACCCTCGAAAGTTGGCTCTCCCAGCCTTACGCTCCTTGGTATAGCGGGTATACTGCACGAGCTTACTCTGTGGACCTAAAGGATCTCAGTGTCACTGAGTTAGCAGAGGGCAGCATCATGGCCTCCCTTCTTGGCCCCGCTGCGAGGTATAGCTCGCCTGCCAGCATAGCGAATCGAGTGCTATTTCCTATGATGGATAATCAGAGCGAGTTCGGGCAGGAGCCTTGGGTAACAGACGGAACATCTTCTGGTACAGGGCTGTTAATTGATACCAACCCTGGTGTCGCCAGTGGATTAGATTTGATGCCTTCCCCGGGGCTGTTCCCATAAACTCGGGCTACAGGCAGCTGGCGATTTTCAGCAGAACCCACCGCCATTGATGGGGCTCCGAGCAGCTTATCAAGCCTCGCCACGAAGTACATTTGTTGCTGGGGCGGCGACAGGCATTGAAATACAGGGCAGAGACCTCACAGACAGGTATGAGAGAGGTTTTTAAGTTAATAAAAACAATTACGTACTAAAGTCGAAGCTCTGATAGGCCTAGATACCAGCTGACACTGTGAGCTCCATGGCCGGTCCCTCCCGAAGCCTGGGGCATGTATCTGGGGAAACGTCTGGCCCCGGCGTTACTGGGCCGAATCACCCAGGCACAATTGCCATTCCTGAAATCCTCGGATAGCCGCGAGTGAGATACTGTTGAGCTGATCGCTCTTCAATCCAGACTCTTGTCTTTGAATCACCTGCACATCTCTGCGATCAGGTTATCAATATCCTCGCTGTAGTTGTCCGGGTTATCGGTATCGCAATAAACCGTGCCTGGTTGGCCGCCTCCGGAGTAGGTGGCCAGGCGCTCCCAGAAACCGACACATTGATCGCCGTCGCCGCCGTCCTGGCTGTCATAGCAGGTTATCTCGTTGTCGCAGCCAGACGAGGTGCAGGTGCTGTAGTCCGTTTTAATCTCACAAGCGCCAATCCGCTGCCGTGCCTTGTCTGCGCATGATCCGGAAGGAACCGTTGAAGGAGCGTCATCGGTGAGTGCATCCATCAACGCGAGGCCACCAATAACGGCCGCAGCTGCGGTTAACCAATCCGCCAGATCACTCTGCTTATCAGGTTGCCGCCCCTCACGGTTGGGGCGGGGTCGAGCCAGCCGGGCCAGCTCGTTTCGGGCATCCGAGATACACTGGGCCGCCTCCCGGACTCCTTTCCCCTCGGCCCTCTGACACCACCTTTGAGCCCGTTTTAGATCCCTGACCACCCCGGCCCCCCGCAAATACGATACACCGACCATATACTGGGCAGGCCCGTACTCGTCCTCAGCCGCTTGACGGAACCAGCGGAAGGCGAGGCGCGGGTGTTGGGCCACGCCCTGGCCATTGCGGTACAGGATGCCCATATTGTGCTTGGCAACCTTGTGCCCCTTTGCTGCAGCCCGCTGGTACCATTGAGCCGCTTTCTGGAAGTCTTTCCTGGTTCCGTCCCCATGGTAGTAATGGTTTGCCACGGTGTATTGGGCATCCACGTGGCCTTGGGCTGCGGCTTTCGAATGCCATTCGAAGGCTGCCTGACTGCTTTTATCGACACCCCATCCGTTAGCGTGAATCAGCCCCATGTTGTACTGGGCGATAACCTCACCTTTTTCAGCAGCCATCCTGGTAAACCGACGACCCTCCTGAAAATCTTGTGGCCCGCCAGTGCCACTGATCAGGTACTTGCCAATCGTTACCTGTGCGGCTGTATGGCCTTCCAGAGCGGCTTTCCTGAAATGACCGCGGGCGATCTCGTGATTTTTCCGGTTTTCATAGATAGTCCCGAGATTATAAGAGGCCTGGGGAACGTCTTTGTCGGCTGCCTCCGCGAATAACGTGATGGCTTTTTCAGGGTCTTTTGGCACCCCTCGGCCTTCTAGATAAAGCAAGCCCAGGTTATTGGTCGATCTGGCAAAGCCCAACTGATGTGCTCGCCGGTAATAGTCCGCCGCCAAAGAAAAGTCCTGGCTAACGCCCTGTCCGAAATCATGGTGGCGACCCAGGTAGTGGAGTGCTTCCGCATGGTCATGGCTACCGGCTTCCAGGAACTGTTTGTACGATTCCTCGTAACGGCCGGCTTCATAGTGAGCGGTTCCGGTTTGCACCAACTCGTCATAACGAGATGTCCAACTGCAGCCTTGAAACAGAAGAACAACAAAGCACAGGCTCAAAAAAGAGGTCGCTTTATGTGAAGTCCTTTTCATGCGATCAACTCCTTTCGGTAAACTATCCATGAATCAATGGATAATTAACGACTAAAAATTTCCGTACTCAATCATTCAATGATATAGGGCGTAAAATCATAAACTCGGGTCGCGGCGGCATCATAGCCTTGAAAAATAACCGTGTCCTGATTAATGAAGACAGACTGCACCGTCTTGGTTCCCGTCTCCAGATACGTAACTGCGGGCGATGCCGGAATCGCCACATCAATCACAACGGCACTGCCAGAGCCGGACTGCCCCAGGGCAATAAAGATCAAATCGCCTTGTTTCACCATTCGATTAGTGCGATCCAGCGGAATGGTATTAAGCCAAACAGGGTTAGTGGGTGTCTGCATATCATAGACATGGAAAGCAAAGGTGGTAGTTACATAAAGTATATCGCCATCAACAATTGTAAAAAGGGGAGACATATAGAATTCTTCATTAATCGTTGTTCGGCTTAATTCAGTCACATTGGTGCGATCTGCAATATCCACCACAGCTAAAGAATCATCAGACGCAACGGCATATATAATGTCGCCCCTAACACCGACAATGTTGGTATATCCATCTTGTGTCAGGTCGATATGTTCAGAAATTGGATTGGAAGTATTGGAGATATCAACAAGGTGCGCATGTCCATTAGTGTAAGAGGCTAAAAGCTGATCGTTGTCGACTGCCGCAAAATTAAAGAACTGATTGTTAGCAAAGGCACCCGTTGCCGGCAGTGCCGTTGTACTTAACTCATTCAGGTTGTTGGGATCAGATGCGTCGAGAATGGTGAGCTGTGCTGAACCCACTGCACTTTCCCCACTGATGCCGTATATACGCTTGTCAGCCACAGTACCGATGGTCCATCCGGGGAATGCCTTATGCTTGGTGTCTTCCCTGGCAAAGACATCAAACCCGCCATTGACCGTCAAAATAATTGCATCATCAGCGATGGCTTCTTCAGAGATAGAATCAACCTCGCGTATGAAATTATCCTGGCTGATTAGCGATATGGGATCATGGATGTCAATCACCTCTAAACCACTATAACCCACCACATAAGCCAGCTTATCCTGCACCACCAGGCTATCAGTACGAGTGCGGCTTATGGTTTGCCCCAAGAATTCCGGGTTGGCCAGATCCTGTACATCCCACACCTGCACCGTGCCTTTTGCGCCAACATACGCGATATTATCGTGCACGAAGACAGAATCTGCTTCTCTTTGTGCAACCAGGTCGTGATCAGGCCCGAAGGTATTAACTTCGATGAGTGACGCGGGATCTGCCACATTGATCGCTCGCACACCATCTTCACCTGCGGCAATAAAAGCGATATCGTTCACCAAAAACAAACCGTTTGCCTCTGTATCCATGCTGCCCAGAAGCGTGATATTGGATGGGTTTCTCGCATCCAGTATTTTCAGTCCGTCATTTACCAAATAAACAATACCACCCACAACGTGAATGTCGTTTGCATTTAAAATTCCGCCCAAATCATGGTTGCCAATTAATGTCATGGCCGCAGGGTCGGTCACATCAATAATGGCCAATCCATCATAGCCGGCTATATATAATCGGTTTCCCTCCAGGTGAAGAGTGTTGCCACCAAATCGGTCATCATTTACCGATTGAATCACCTGAGGCATTGAAGGGGTCGTAATGTCTATGGAATACAAGTTGCGTTCATCGCCAATAAACAGGGTTTTGCCATTTTCAGACACGGCAACATCCAGGGCGGGGTAGGCCGTATCAAAAAACGCAACAACCTGGGGTGAACGCGGGTGGCTGATGTCGATGATCTGCACACCGCTCTCCGTGTCAGCCACATAGGCATAGTCGCCTTTCACTAACACGTTTTCTGCGTAATCCGGAGTCTCGACATACCCAATAGACACCGGGCCAACCAGATTGGTGTACCCATCCAATACTGGCTCAAGCGATAGGGTGAACGTTTCACGGCCCTCAAGCCCATCGTCATCTGTAACCGTGAGCGAAAACTCAAAAGTGGTGGAAGCATCCACCAATGGGTATTCGAAGGATGCCACATCGAAAGTGCTATTGATGATCGCTACATCGGGGCCAGAGACTTGTTGCCAAAAATAGCTGCTAATGCTGCCATCACTATCGTAAGAGTTAGATCCATCGAACGTAACGGTATGGTTATTGGATGACGTTGTCAGACTAAAGCCTGTAACCGCAACCGGCACCTGATTATCGCCAGATTGCCCACCGCCTCCATCATTCCCTCCTCCAGAACCGTCGACACTATCCGGGTCACCACCGGATCCACCGCCGCCGCACGCGCTGAGTAAAAGAATAATGAAAAGTGATACAACCCTGGAAAGTAGTGGCAGAGAAACTGGCTGGAGAGCGGAGTTTGATCGCACGTGAGTTCCTTACATGCTGATTGGACAGAAAGTTGTCGGAAAACTAGGCAATATGTGCGCCGCGCAAGAGAAACTTATAAAAAAGAAAGGACTTAGCTATCGAGGCTAAATACACCTGAGACTCAGGCTGTAAGATATCCCGACGGTTAAATTTTGCCGCTGCTCTTACCTTAAAATTCTGAACGGGTTATTGGGGCAGGGGGTGAAACCTGAGGCCCCCTGTTCTGAATCCCAGGCTGACTGTTACTGGAATCGCGTTCAAGATAAACTGAATCTATCTTGAATCCCCCCACAGGAGATTGCCTTGGCCCGTAACAAACGCCACCTGGAACCGAAGGTTAAGAAAGAAGAGATCGAGCTTGTAGCCATGGCGCTGCTGAAGGAAAAGGGCTACGACAACACTTCCATGGCCGAAATTGCCAGAAGCGCGGGGGTGGCCGCCAATACCATTTACTGGTACTTCGAAAACAAGGATCACGTCCTGATTGCGGTGCTGAACCGAGTGGTATCTCAAGCGATGGAGGAGCTGGTCACGCTACGGGAGCAGCCGCTCAGAACAAGGGTGCTGAAATTGATTGCCCAAGTGGAAAACTCCGGTTCATTGATGACCGATGTACACTCCCGCGTACGTCACTCCCCTAAAGTGCAAGCCTGGCACGATCAGTTTCATACGATGGTGGAGCAACTGTCAGTGTCAGAACTGGTCAATGCCGGGGTGAGCCTGGACGAGGCGCAATTGGATGCCAAATTACTGATTTACGTGATCGAGGGGCTGCTTGCACACCCGCACAAGTTGCAGGAAAGAGAGCAGATTATTGATCAGGCGCTCAAACGTATTTTTGCCTGATGAGGCACCGACACTTCAGCGCCTGCACTGAACAGGCGTAGGGGCCATCAGGCCCCGCTGTCCTTAAACGGATTCATCCGCTTGCCAAGCCGATACTGCCACCCAATCGGCAGTGGACGCACGCTGCTGGCAACCAGCTTGTTCACCGCGCCCGGGACGCACACAGGCCTGCCCTTCATCACCGCGTCCCAACCTTCTTTTACCACTTCCTCCGCCTCCTGCCAGAGCATGCCGGGCAGCTTGTCTGCAGCCTCGCGTGTGCCCATGGTGTCGTGGAATTCGCTGCGTGTGAAGCCGGGGCAGAGCGCGGTAACGTGGACACCTTGCGGTTTCAGTTCCATATCCAGTGATTGCGACATGTCGAGCACATAGTGCTTGATGCCGGTGTAAAGCAGACTCTCGCCCGGCGGTGCAAACGCCGCGAGGGAGGAGAGGTTGACGATGCGGCCCCAGCCACGCGCGAGCATCCCGGGCAGCACGCGATGACAGAGTTCGGTGACTGCCGTGACCATCAGCTGAATCTCAGCGGCGAGCTTGGGCCAGGGTGTATCGGCGAATGCCGTTTTCCCGGAAAGGCCTGCATTGTTGATCAGCACATCGATGGCAATACCTCGGCTTTCCGCAAACGCCATGATGGATGCCGGCGCGGCGGGATCGTTGAGGTCGGTGGCAAACACATCGCAGCGCACACCGTGCTGCTCACTGAGTTCCGCGGCCAGCTCCTGCAGGCGTTCCTCACGGCGTGCTACCAGCAGCAACGAGTAACCGTCAGCGGCAAGGTGGCGGGCAAAAGCTGCGCCGATGCCGGCGGAAGCGCCGGTAATCAGCGCGGTATGGTTGGCTGTGTTCATAGAGTCCTCCATTAGAAAAAATGCGCGGGCAGATCGCGTGGTCCAAGTTCAAAGTTTTCGCGCTCGCGACCGATGTCACCACGGTACTGGGCGACGGGGCCCTCCAGCACGAAAGGGTAGGGGGTCTGGCGCTGGGCTTTGGTAAAGCCATATGTGCCCATGCCGAGATAGAGCCCCGGTACGACACGCCGCACCTCATCCACCATATGAATGGTGCCGCACAGGGAGTGGAAGTACCGATAGACGAGCTGGTACGCCGGCCGGCCATCGAAGCGTGACGGGGCGGTCAGGGTCAGCATCGGATACCGCTGCACGACACGACGACCTTGCTGAAATGTATTGTAGCCACGCCCGGTTTTGCTATCGACCGGGCGAAAGGCCTTGCACCGCCAGGACTGGAACGGGTTCTCCAATGCAGCCCGTCCGACCACCGTTGCAAGCCAGAACTTCTGGGTCAGCAGGCTCGCCGAATATTCCCCGTGCATTTCCGCCATGTCAGGCGCTTCGAGTGTGGCAAACAGTTGAAGAAGTTCGGCTGTCGATAGCTGACGCAGGGCTGCTGCGGATGTAACCGCGCTCATAGTGACTCCCACAATTATGTTGAATAACGTTCAACAGCAATGGTAGAACGATTGTTGATCGGTATTCAACAAAAGTTTGAATTCAACCGATGAGCTCAGTCGGGCGGGGTCGACGAATAATATATATGATCTATTCATTAAAACCCCACGTACCCTCTGTCAGGTTGTTTTCCAGCAACACATAGCAGAGCGTTACTCAAATGAAAAAGATCACAGGCCTTGTGCTGGCCATTTGCACGCAAGCAGTCTTCGTTCAGACAGCATCCGCACAGGAAGAGAGAGCGGCGTTGGTGCCATTACCCTCGATTGACGACTTCACCAGGGGGCAAGATGGTTGGGGCTTCGGGCTGGGCCTGAGTGTTGAATACGAATCGGCCTACGAAGGGTCGGACGAATTCGGCTTCGAACTTGATCCTGCCGGCGGGGTGCAGTGGCGCAGGGGAGATTTCATTTTCTTCTGGGCCGGCGAAGCGCTGGGGTGGCGTGGTCTTCGTTCTGACACCTGGTTATTACAGGCGGCAGTAGGCTTTGAAGAAGGGCGCGAAGAAGGCGATTCCGATGACGGCCGGTTGGATGGCCTCGGCGATACCGATGAGAGTGTTGAAGTCTCCCTACAGGCCCGTTATGCCTTCAGTGCTGACTGGCGTTACTGGCTGGACGGCCGGATTGTAGCCAGTGAGAACGGAAACCTGGGTATTTTCGGGGTGGGCCGTCGCTTCGGCGATCGGACAGACGGAAGCGGCCATGAAATTGGAGTTGTGGCAGTGGTCCACGACAGCGACCTTGCCAACGAGCAGTTTGGCGTAGACGCAGCCCAGGCGGCGGCATCAGGACTGCCCGAGACCGAACTGGACGGGGGATTCCGCTCAATCGGGGCCAATTACAGCTATCGTAATTACATCACCGATCACTGGCAGATCTTCGGCGAAGTGCTCTATGAACGCTATAGCAGCGACATTGAGGATAGCCCTATCGCACGCAACAACTACGAAGCGGAAGTAGGTGTTGGGTTCGTCTACGTATTCTAAGGTGGTTTAGGGATGGGAGCGCCAGGGCAGGCGCTCCACAAACAGCGTATTCAGCATTGTGGAAATTTAACTACCTGGTGCCCGTTGATTGACTTTTTACGTGATGCTTCAGGCTGCAGATAGGGAACAGCACCAGTAATTAGGGAACACACCAGTAATCCAGATCCCGAGGAACTGTAAGCAATCACCCGCTACCCGATTACGTTTCTGATACTTTGCCGCATCGCTTGCATCTAATGCCATCTTTGACCGGAAACAGTGGAAAATCCAGACCCAAGAAAGCCAGGAACGCCCAGCGGCGGCCAATTTGATAAAACTCGGTATCAGTACTTCCGCAGCCGGGGCAGGGCGTTGATTCGGCACCTGGCTCCTCGACAAGGTCCATTTCCCGGTCCTCAGCCAAGACAGCAAGCGCGGCTTCAACGTCTTCTTCCAGCACTTGAAGCCGTACTCCGCCAAGTGCATCGGAGTAGAGCCACTGCATGTTAATGGTGTGCTCATCCGCCACAAAAGAAGGGATGCCTTCTGAGTCCAGGCGCGACTTGGCTATGTGAGCCTCGTAAGGCAGGCTATACCGTGAAACAGTCACTAACATAGGAAACCTGCTAACTCATCCTCACGACAAAAGATGCGACGCTGGGTCGGATGTCCGCCGTATCGGGTCTGTAGCCCCCAAAAGCTATAGCATTCTGTCCAGCGCATCCAGGCTATCCGGCCCGCCATCTAGCCGAACGCAGTTGCCAGTGTCCCGCTCCCACGCAGCGGAAGAGGAGAGGTGAAGGTGCACAGCAATGCGCGATTCGACCAGATCATCCAGTAAACCAGCGGGAACCCAGACCTTGTCGGTATTCCGGAGCCTGTTTGGCACCGGACTCCCGCATACGCAACAGAAATCGCTGCGGAACCCCGTGGGCTTCTGGTAAGAGCGGATTTGCTGTTCACCGGACACCCAACGGAACCGGTTACCCTGTACAAATGTGGCAGCGTTCGCTGCAGCACCGGTGGCGCGACGACACAAAGAGCAATGGCATTGGTAGAGGTTGCGCAGCGACCCCTCGATCTCGAATTTTACAGCGCCGCAGAGGCATTCACCGTTCATTGATTAATCCGGTATTGGGTATCCGTTTAGATAAGCATTCGTGGTTTGGGTAATACCACAGTCACTTGTTAAACGTTTTTAGCCCGCCGCCTGGTACCTCTCAAACTCGGAAACCAGAAAAGGTGGGCCGAACAATAATAGAAAACAAAGCAGGTAACTGCCGATGCTGTCGCCACCTGACGTGGTAATGCGATATATCAAAAATGGCAGAACCAACGCACAATATCCAACCATCCACAGCTTCAGCAGGCCATGCCGACCGATGAAATCCCCAAGCGACTGTTGCTCAGTTCCGTAGCCTCTCCAATTCCTGATCTCAGGGTTTAACAACGGCCACAACGAAAACAAAACCCCAAGGACCAAACCTGTCTTCAGGCGATACTCGTGCGGTAGCTGAAATACCACTGCGAAAGCCACCAGCCACACGCAGCCGATGACCCAGTTTTTAACCATAACTTTCTGGGCTGAGGTCATAGACGTTTAACGCCGCAATCACGCGCTTGTCGCGTGCATTGCTTGGTTATGTACATACTTACTACCCGTCTATCATTAAACCAGGCCAGAATGCTGGGTTTATTAGATAGCTCAGATCTCCTTTACTTTTTATAATTCCAGACATGAGCTTCATGCTATAATTGAAATCGTAAATATACTTAGGCTCTTCTTCAATTAGAATTCCTATAAATCCGTACCACAATAGAAGCTTGAAGATGCTTTCGGGATATTCATCTTCAATCCCAAAGTCACGCAATATCTGGAATATTTCAGACTTAGTAACAACTGATTTGCTGCCTATGAATGCATAGAGAACATCATCACTGTCACTCTCTACATCGTTAATTTCATACCCAATATCAGTTAGCAAATCTGTTGAATACGCTGCCAATCCTTTCGTTATATCGTCCTCGAGAACGCGTTCATGGTTCAAGTTAATTGCAAAGCTCTTGCACTGATTGATCAAATTTAGCAAAAATCGTGGCCTCATTAATGACCGGTCAATTAGGTATTGGGAGCTTTCCTCCCCTGCATAGTGACTTACGAACACCTTTGGCCATAGCGCCTCAAACGACTCATCACCATTGACGTCGTTAAAGACAATCCGTAGTCGAATCAGCTCCCTCAGCAAATCAGGATCTGTCCAATCAAGAAGAACGCCGGCCTCTTTTCCCCTATCAGACGTTTCTTGAACTAAGAGTTCGTAAACATCGTTTCTTAAAAATACAATTGTATTAACAGAAACATTAGACTTCCCAAATTGACGCTCTATCTTCTTAGTTGCATCTATTAGCCCTCTAATAATTAACAAGTCTTCGTGCTCAAGGCCTGAAGTGGGCCATCCCTTATCAATATTATCGAATAGAAGCCAACAAACTTCCTTGTGTGCCATATAGTCGATTACTTGCTTAGATAGAGCTCGTACATCGTGGCAATAAAGCATTTCAGTTAAACTAGGCGCCGATAGCCGCACATTAGGCTTATCTCCATATTGGGACCTGTATTCTGTCGATATGCTCTCCATTAACGAGCCCATTCTTTCAGAAAAATCACCTTCGGTCTCGTAACCATCGGCATGATAAAGATCGGCCAATGCGCGGTAAGGCTCGTAAAGCGTATGATCGCGCTTGTGCTGCTCTCTATCTTTTTCAAGGATTTTGTAACAAATTTCTAAAAGAAGAACGTACTCCCAAAAAGCCATTATTGTATGCTGGAAGGTCCCTTCTTCTAGAAATGACAATATCAGCTCTTTGAATTTAATTAGCTTATATCCGTCGGGCTTTAAGTCTAGAACGATGTTGCCCTTTTTATTTCTTTCTCGATCTCTCACCTGCAAGAATATTGCGGACTTACCTGAACCTTTTCTTCCTACAACTAGATTTGCCTCGCCTCTTAATGATTTTAGAAACTGATCCGTTTTCAAATAGTAGCTCTCCAACGCTCGCATCTCGTTTTCTGCTGATGTTGCCCCTAGGTCAAGAGATTGAAGAAACGTATCGGCGGTAGTGGTAGTAACTTCAGTATCTTCTTGAAATGCCTCCGCAACCTTTCCTGCGAAATCTGCTATATGCTCGTTAATATCGTTCGGGTGACGTGTGACACATACAAAGTCGCGATAATCCAGTGGTACAGGATCTTCGCCTTGTTGAAGAATGCATAGAGCTTTCTCCATTCCATCTGACAGCCCTGCGATAAAGGCACCCCTAATATTATGGACATCAGCGCCAACGACATTGTTAGACAATAGCGGAACTACAACCCCATGAGACTGGGAAACCTGTACAATTGCGTCGTTCGCAGACAACCTAGGCTGCTCATTTGGATCAAAAGAGCGGAATAAAAATCGAGCTTTTTTTATCCGAGAGATTATCCGAGACGCCCAATCGGTTTTATGCATCCCTTCCAAAAGATACACAGGTGACTTGGTGTTGATCTTATTAGATATTACAAGAGGTGTGATCTTATTGGACGTACTAATAAACTCACGCAATTCCTGTGAGTTTTGATATTCTTTGTATCCGAGTGTATCAAATATCCCAACTTCCCTTATAGCCGGACTTGTTTCCTTAATCGTTTTGTTCCTCGTTAGAAGTACGCGCTTTCCTTTTCCTATAGCGTATCCAATTTCGTAAGTAACATTAAAGTTCAGAATAGAGATATCTGCCACTAGAAAGTCACTTGAGTCTATGCCCTCAATGACTTCTTCCGCAATAAAGTGACCTGGTATATCAAGCGCTTTCCATGTTACAACTTCACTTTTTGAGCTACTTTTTAGAGCCGCCACAGCTTGCTCAATTGTTTGTCCTATTTCTGGGGGGTGTGAAGCGTATGCATAAAACCCTGATTATTTATTCTCTGACATCACGTTTTCCATAAATTTATATTTTGGATTAGACGTTCATAACGCCGTGCTCAAAGGCGCAGTTATGCGTCCTTTGAAGCACCTTGTTCTGTGTCGTTCTCGGAAAACTGGCTCAGCATATCGTATGGCACTTTAATTCCTTGCTTAGACTGCCTTATCTTAATGACAACCCAAATTACGATCAGCGCTAGTGAAAGAAAACCAAACGATAAAGTTGCTACAACTTCAAGTGAGGTAAAGCTTATGCTACTACTTGAACTTGATACCCAGGACCCAAGGAACAGACCAAATAGAGTGAGCGTAATTGAATACAAGCATTGCAAGAATGTTTCCCAGTTGGCCGATTCCGCACGAACCAACTTTACAGTCATATCTCTTGGCAACAGGGCTCCAGTGTCAATTCTATCGCCCCTTTTAGACTGGGCATCATTTCTGTATTCGCTTTGTATTTGTCGGACATCACCCGTTCTATGCCTTTGGTCATAGTCTTGCGCGAGAGCGGAAGATGGAGCATGCGTAGCGGTCTCTTCTGCAGAGCTATTACTAATTCCTTCACTTCGCCTTATAGCCATTACATTCCAACCCCACTAACAACACTATCAATTTTCTCCCAGGATAACTTCATGGCCTTTTTCGTTAGCGATGGAACATCTGCGTGTGAGACACTTTTTGTTTTATAAACGTCTAAATCCAGAAATATTCCAGTGTCAGAGAAATGATCAGACTGAAAACTAAAGTATCGATTTGCTTCATCTTTATGAATTGGCCCACAAGTGAGCCTAAGTTCAAATTCACCAACAACGAGCTCTATCACGACCTGAAGATCTTTTTCCTTTTCCCCAATAAGATCTTTAAATTCATTAGTGAAGAACTTTGAATAAAGTATGGAATTAATTTCTTCAAAACTTTTATTGCTGTTAAGAAATACTTTAGTTCTACATCCAAATCGAGTTATATCGGGGACTAAATAAAACTGATTTTTTGTAAGAGTTTTCCAGAATTTACCAGCTTTATCTTCAAAATAATTTCTTGTGTCTGGATCGTATACAAAAATCCCAGCCGACTTGAAACCAGCAAATGCTCCAATTTTCTCAGGGCTTTGAGGCGCATCCCTAAAATTAACAACGTTAGAGTCGATTTGCCAATGAGGAAAAAGGTCTGCCCCCTTTATATGGTCAGCGACATACCCTCTAACATCAAGAAACCTACCGGTAGCCTGATGCCTTATTTCAAGGACATGCTCCGAAACAATTACTTTTTCTTCATCCTTCATAATTTAATCTCAATTCTTGCTCGTAGACACAGAACGCTTGCAGCATGCGCGCCTACGGAATGGAGCCAAAGGCGCAATGTAGTAGGCGTCGCCGTGCCTGCACTGGTTATATTAGTGTTCGATTCGAAGGAACTTTGAGAAAAGCCTATCTATCTCTTTTAGCTGGGAATTTAGCCAAAGCTTTATATCTCTCTGCTTGTGGATATTTTCCGTTCGCTCCGGCCCTGGTGGCAGCCCCTCTAGCTCTGAATTAAGAGTTTGAAGGTCCACAGCTTTCTCCCAAATTTTCTCGTCCAAGTAAGATGCAATCTGATCGTCGAAAAGCCATTTTGCCTCTTTAGTCGCTGCCAAGAACTTAAACATATTCTCGTCGGTAGCTTTGCCGGCCTGCAGGATTGATGCGATGAGACCTTTTGTTGCGTCGTAGACTGAAAATCTTCGCTCAAAAAGGTCTAGCTTTAATCTATTCTGTGCTGTTTTCCACTGCCGCCATGCTATGTACGCAGCCAAAAATGCGATAACTGGCGTGAGTAACGCGCTGGAGATTTCAGCCAAAGGGAGGCTTGAGAATGAAAATTCCGAACCAGTTTTGTTGGCCTCTTCAGGAAAAAATAGATCCCCATACCCCCAAATAATGGTGCCGAGAAGCGCAAAAACTACTGCAGCGCCTGACAAGGCTTTAAACCATCTCCGATATACAGGGCGCACCTCAAAAGGTAAAGCGTAAGCAGATTCGGAAGGATCAATAAAGGGGCTAATCTTGAGCAAGATGAATTCCACCCAAATCGCTGCGACAACCATTACCGAACCACTGCGTTGAAACCAAGCACCAAACGTTTCTTGAGCTGGAGAGATATCCGGCCAAACCAATGCAACGAATGATAGACCAGCAGCGAAAACTAAAAAGACGCTGCATCCGGTCAGTTTCTTTCTAATTGTGGACAGATCCTCTGACAAAACTTACTCCCTGAAAATATAACGCCAGCCAGCATGCGCGGCTACAGAATGGAGGCGAAGCCGCAATGCAGTAGGCGTCGCGTGCCTGGCCTTGTTAGCACTACTCAAGCCGGCCACTTGCCCCGCTCTCTTTAACGGACTTCATCGCTTCCCGCAGGGATGCTTTACAGCGCGGAATTCCCATGTACTGCTGAACTATCTCACCACGCTCGTATTCGTTGTGCGGGATATCCTTTGCGAGCTCGTTGAAAGTGCAATAACACATATCGCGGGCAACACTTTCGAATACCGGAACCATAGAAATTGCTTCCTCTCGAAGCTCTGACTCAGGTTTGCCAGCTTTGACACCTGCGGCAATGTAATCCTGAGCATTCGGGAAAATGATCGACTGCTTGCACCAATCTACTTCTTTGTAGAAATTCTGGTAATCCCAACCTTTTGCGTACCCGAATGCCGAGGAAGACAAGGCAATCAAAGCTAAACAGAAATACTTCAGGTTCTTCATACAACTCCTGTACTGTTTTTTTGTGCTAACAGCAACTTGACCGAAGCCACGCCCCTGACAAAAACGCGACCTCTTCATTATCACGCTTCAATATTCCGTCCCCGGCGAAGCCCTCTGCTTAAACTAGCCATAAAAACAGTAGCTTGCAAATAGGGCTGACAAATTTTTTCCGCATTATTCCGTAATAACGAAGCGGTCACATTCCCGCCAATAACGAAGCAGTCACCATATTCCATTCCCGCAAAAAAAAGGCCCGGCGAATCGTGGATTGCCGGGCCTTCTCGTTACTCACTTACTGTCTCTACCTTAGCCGCACTTGCTGTCGCCGCAGGAGAGGCAGGTGGCGCAGCCGTCCATTACGATTACGGCCTTGGTGTTGCACTTGCCGCACATAGTAGCGTTGGCCGGGTAGTCGCTGGCTGTTTCGTCGTTGGTGGCGGTGGTGGTGCTGGCCTCAAACTCGGCGCGTTTTTCGGCGAGGATGCGCTTGGTGGTTTCGCTCATTTCCTCGCTTTCCAGCAGGCCGATGGCTTTCAGGTGCTTCTCGATCACCGCGCCAATTTCAGCCACCAGGGAGGGCATGAATACGCCGCCTTTCTTGAAGTAGCCGCCGTTGGGGTCGTACACGCTGCGTAGCTCTTCCACCAGGAAGGTTACGTCGCCACCCTTGCGGAATACCGCAGAGATAACGCGGGTGAGGGCGATTACCCACTGGAAGTGCTCCATGGATTTGGAGTTGATAAACACTTCGTAGGGCTGCCGGCTTTCGTGGTCGGTGCCTTCGTTGAGCAGGATGTCGTTGATGGTGATGTACATCGCGTGCTCGGCCACCGGCGGTTTGATCTTGTAGGTGGTGCCCAGCAAGAAGTCCGGGCGCTCGATGTACTCGTTCATCTCCACCGGCTGGTTTTCGGTCTTGGCCGGTGCCGGTTCGGTGGTGGCGGCCGGGTCGTCTTTCTTCACCCGGTAGCCGACGATTTTGTTGCTGATTTTAACGGTCATTGTCATGTTTTCCTGTGTCGGTTCCCGGATCAGTATTTGCCGTAGGTGCCTTCTTTAAGCGCATCAAACAGGTTGGCGGCGTTGTGGATTTCGCCGTCGTACTCCACCTGTTCGTTACCGCGCAGGGTCACCTTGCTGCCATCGTCCAGGGTGAATTCGTACAGGGTGTTCTCCAGGTCTTTCTCTTTTACCAGTACGCCCTGGAAGGCTTCCGGGTTGAAGCGGAAGGTGGTGCAGCCCTTCAGGCCTTTTTCATAGGCGTACATGTAGATGTTCTTGAAGTCCGGGTACGCGAAGTCCGTCGGCACGTTGGCGGTCTTGGAGATGGAAGAATCCACCCACTTCTGGGCCGCAGCCTGGATGTCCACGTGCTGGGTCGGGCTTACATCATCGGTGGTGGTGAAGTAGTCCGGCAGTTTCTTGTCTTCTTCTTCGGAGAAGGGCATGGCACCGGGGTTCACCAGGTGGCGGTAGGCCAGCAGCTCGAAGGAGAAAACGTCGACTTTCTCTTTGGTTTTGCGGCCCTCGCGGATGATGTTGCGCGCGTAGTGGTGCGAGAAGCTCGGCTCGATGCCGTTACTGGCGTTGTTGGCCAGTGACAGGCTGATGGTGCCGGTGGGCGCGATGGAGGTGTGGTGGGTAAAGCGGCCACCTTTCTCGGCCAGCTGGTCCACCAGCTCCGGCTCTACGCCGGCAATCTGGCGCATGTAGTTGCTGTAGCGGGCGTGCAGTACCTTGCCCTTGAGCTTGTCGCCTACCTTGTAGCCTTCTTCGGCCAGTTTGGGGCACTTGGCGAGCATCTTCGGGGTAATCTCGAAGTCGTCGTCCATGATCGGTGCCGGGCCTTTTTCTTCGGCCAGGGTGAGGGACTGGCGCCAGCCTTCCACGGCCATTTCACGCACCACTTCTTCGGTGAACTGCACAGACTCGTCCGAGCCGTACGGCATACGCAGCATGGCGAGGGTAGAGCCCAGGCCCAGGATGCCCATGCCGTGGCGGCGCTTGTAGGTAATCTCATGGCGCTGCTGTTCCAGGGGCAGGCCGTTGATTTCCACTACGTTGTCCAGCATGCGGGTGAAGATGCCCACAACCTTGCGGTACTTCTCGTAGTTGAAGCTGGCCTTCTCGGTGAAGGGGTACTCCACGAATTTGGTCAGGTTCACGGAGCCCAGCAGGCAGCTACCGTACGGGGGCAGGGGCTGCTCGCCGCAGGGGTTGGTGGCGCGGATGTCTTCGCAGAACCAGTTGTTGTTCATCTGGTTGACCTTGTCGATCAGGATGAAGCCGGGTTCTGCGTAGTCGTAGGTGCTGGTCATGATGCTGTCCCAGATGAACTGGGCCTTGACCGTCTGGTAGATGCGGCAGGCGACCTTGCCTTCGTCGTTAACCACATACCCGTTCAGCTCCGGGAAGTCGCGGTAGACGAACTGGCTCTCGTCGGACAGGTCCAGGCCTTCGTCTTCCACTTCTTTCTGGGTGACTGGGAAGGAGAGGTGCCAGTCGGCATCGTTGCGCACGGCTTCGATGAAGTCTTCGGTGATCAGCAGCGACAGGTTGAATTGGCGCAGGCGGCCGTCTTCACGCTTGGCCTGGATGAACTCCAGTACGTCCGGGTGATGCACGTCGAAGGTGGCCATCTGGGCACCGCGACGGCCACCGGCGGAAGACACGGTGAAGCACATGCGGTCAAAGATATCCATGAAGGACAGCGGGCCGGAGGTGGTGGCACCGGCACCGGCTACGTAGGCACCACGTGGGCGCAGGGTGGAGAACTCATAACCAATGCCGCAGCCTGCCTTGAGGGTGAGGCCCGCTTCGTGGTTTTTCTCCAGGATGTCGTTCATGGAGTCCTGCACGGTGCCGGACACGGTGCAGTTAATGGTAGAGGTGGCAGGCTTGTGGGCCTCGGCACCGGCGTTGGAGGTGATACGGCCGGCGGGAATGGCACCGTTCTGCAGTGCCCAGATGAAGTCCTTCATGTGCTTGTTGCGCACGGACTTGTTCTCCACCTCGGACAGTGCCTTGGCGACGCGCTCGTAGGTCGCGTCGATGTCCTTGTCCACAGGTTCGCCGGTTTTGGTTTTCAGCTGGTACTTGCTGTTCCAGATATCCAGCGAAGCTTCCTGCATGGGTATTGTTGTTATCACAGCCTGTGCCTTAGCGTTCATTGCCACCCTCGATTGTCCGGTAATTCAGGTTTAAGGCCGGTTTTGGTGCTGCCGGCCATCCTACTGGTGCGTGATGTAGTGGTTGTTAAGGTCAGACCACTACATCTGGTGTCTTGCGTGCGCCGCTTTGGTGCCGGATGTGAGCCTTTTAATGCGCCTCTGTGGTGCCTGCTGTGCGCCTTCGCGGTGCGCAGGCTGGCTGGTCGGCTGGCTTCCGGCAACCCCATATATGGGTGCGACTGAGAGGAGTATAACAGGATATTGTGGTGTGTGAACTAGACCGCAACTATCAGAAACCGGCCTGCCCATAAGAAATTCAATGGAAGAATGCTTGAAAACGCCGTAAACCCCATGGTTGTGGGGCTCACGGCAATTTCAGGGGTCGACCACTAGATGTAGTGGTTATAAAGTGGTCAGTCCAGCAGCAGGCTGTCGTCGTCCACGGTCAGGCCGCGCTGTTTCTCGAAAAGACCCAGCAGATCCTTTACTTCCAGGCCTTCACGGTCTGAGCCGGCAATGTCGAACACCACCTGTCCCTGGTGCAGCATTACCGTGCGGCTGCCGACTTCCAGGGCCTGCTTCATGCTGTGGGTGACCATCAGGGCGGTGAGCTTCTGCTCCTCGATGATTTTTTCGGTCAGTTCCAGTACAAAGTTGGCGGTTTTCGGGTCAAGTGCGGCGGTGTGTTCGTCCAGCAGCAGAATGGCCGACGGAGTCAGGCTGGCCATCAGCAGGCTGACGGCCTGGCGCTGGCCGCCGGAGAGCAGCCCCATCTTGTCACCCAGCCGGTCTTCCAGGCCCAGGCTCAGGGAGGAGAGGCTGTCGCGGAATTTTTCCAGGTACTGCTTTTTAACAGCAGCGGTCAGGCCCCGGCGCTGGCCACGCTTGATGGCCAGGGCGAGGTTTTCCTCGATGGTGAGGCCTTCACAGGTGCCCGCCAGAGGGTCCTGGAATACCCGGGCAACCCGGGAGGCACGCTTGTGGGTCGGCAGTTTGGTGACATCCTGGTTGTCCACCACGATCTTGCCGCTGTCTACCATCACTTCGCCGGCCAGGGCGTTCAGGAAGGTGGATTTGCCGGCACCGTTACTGCCGATCACCGTAACAAATTCCCCCTGGTTTACCGTCAGGCTCATGCCGCGCAGGGCAGGGTTTTCCAGCGGGGTGCCTTTACCGAAGGTCAGCTTGAGGTCGGTTGCGGAAATCATCAATAACTCCTCAGGCCTTGTTGCGGGTCATTCGGCCCACCACTTTGGTGCGCACGCCGGGCAGTACGATGGCCAGGGTGACCAGTACGGCGGTAATCAGGTTCAGGTCCTGGGCCTTGAGGCCGAGTACATCGGCGTTCAGGGCAAAGGCGATGGCCAGGCGATAGATAATCGCACCCACCACACAGGCAATCAGTGCCCGTAGCACGGTAGAAGGTGTTACCACCGCTTCACCACCGATCAGTGAGGCCAGGCCGATGACGATCACACCCACGCCCATGGTGACATCCGCCGCGCCCTGACTCTGGGCGAACAGGGCACCGGCCAGACCCACCAAACCGTTGGACAGAGCCACGCCCAGTACAATCATGGCACCGGTGGCAATGCCCTGAGCACGCGCCATTCGGGCATTGGCTCCGGTAGCGCGCATGGCCAGGCCGGTTTCGGATTTCATGAAGCGCCACAGCAATACCAGGCTGACAATCGTCACGATGGTAAACAGCAGTACCGGTACCTGATGGAACTGCAGCCCCAGGTCATACCAGGGGGTGAGTACCGTTTCTTCCTGCAGCATGGCGATATTGGGCCGGCCCATGATGCGCAGGTTTACGGAGTACAGCGCGATCATGGTGAGAATGGAAGCCAGCAGGTTCAGGATGTTGAGTTTGACGTTCAACAGGGCGGTAACCGCACCGGCACCCATGCCGGCCAGGGCAGCGCAGCCGGTGGCCAGCCAGGGGTTCCATCCATCCAGGATCAGTACCGCAGCAACAGCGGCCCCGAGTGGGAAGCTGCCATCCACGGTCAGGTCCGGGAAATCGAGTACACGAAAGGAGAGGTAGATGCCGAAGGCAACCAGGCCGTAGATCAGGCCGGTCTCCAGGGCTCCGTAAAATGCAATATTGCTGAGCATGGGTATAGGGTCACCGTGAAAGAAAACGGGCGGGCCCTTTTGGGGTCCGCCCGTGTTGGGTCAGGCGTTACTTGTCGCTTGTGACGACTTTTTTGGCTTCCTGGATCAGGTCGTCGGACAGGGTGATACCCATGCGCTCGGCGGCAGCGGGGTTCACGAACAGGTCCAGTTCTTCCATGGTTTCAACGGGCATGGTGGCGGTGTCCGCGCCTTCCAGAATACGTACCACCATCTTGCCGGTCTGGCGGCCGTGGTTGTAGTAGTCAAAGCCCAGGGCTGCCACGGCACCGCGCTCTACGGTAGCGGTGTCTGCCGCGAATACCGGGATCTTGGCCCGCTCGCCCACGGACACCACGGCTTCTGCCGCGCTGATCACGGTGTTGTCGGTGGTCAGGTAGATGGCATCTGCCTTGCCAACCAGAGAGCGGGCCGCACCCAGCACCTCGGAGGTCTTGGTGGCGGCACCCTTGACCAGTTCCAGGCCGCGCTCTTTCAGGCGCTCTTCGATCATTTCAACCAGGGCGACTGCGTTGGCTTCGCCGGGGTTGTACACGGTGCCGATGCGCTTGGCATCCGGCATCACGCGCAGCAGCATGTCCAGGTGCTTGTCGATCGGCAGCATGTCGCTGACACCGGTAATATTGGCACCGGGCTTCTCCCAGCTTTGCACCAGCTTGGCGGCAACAGGGTCGGTCACAGCGGAGAATACAACGGGAATATTACGGGCGGCTGCGGCTACGGTCTGGGCAGACGGTGTCGCGATGGCCACGATCACATCCGGGCTCTCACCAACAAACTTGCGGGCGATCTGGGAGGCGATGGCCTGGTTGCCCTGGGCGCTTTCGTGCATCACCTTGAGGTTCTCACCTTCGGTGTAGCCCTGTGCGGCGAGTTCGTCCTTCACGCCCTGGTAGGCGGCATCCAGTGCCGGGTGTTCCACAATCTGGGTAATCGCCACCACGGTCTGGTGGTCGTCTGCCTGGGTCAGGGTTGCTGCTGCCAGCATTACTACCCCGGCTAGAGTGCGAAAAATCTGCCTGGCCATAAGCCGAGTCTCCCGCTGAGTTGGTCGGATGGATTAATGGTTCATTCAGGGGCGGCAAGTTTACCACAGCCATGTGGCGTTGGGTTGTCGCTGAATACGATTATTTACAGAACCGGTTTTGTGACGGTTTCGAGCCGGGGTACTACCAAAGTCTAATCAGTCGCATTATCCTGTATCGCCAATAACACCAATAAAGCAAAGCAACACGCAAGGACAGTTCATGAACACTAATAACAAGCTTCCGCTGGAGATGGTCTACCACTGGGAGACCGCCCGCGCTGAATCGATTTACATGACCCAGCCCATCGGCGACGGCAAGGTAGTGGACTACACCTGGCGGCGCGCTGTGGGCGAGGCCCGCCGCATGGCCTCCTACCTGAAATCCCTGGGCCTGCCGGAAGGCAGCCGCATTGCGATTCTTTCCAAGAACTGCGCCCACTGGATCATGACCGACTGGGCAATCTGGATGGCCGGCTATGTTTCCGTGCCGCTGTATCCGACGCTGAATGCCGATACGGTCGAGTATGTGCTGGATCATGCCGGCTGCGAGGTGCTGTTCGTCGGCAAGCTGGATGACTGGGATGCCATGAAGCCGGGTGTGCCGGATTCCGTGCGCTGTATTTCCTACCCGCTGAGCCCCTCCAATGACTTTGAGAGCTGGGACGACATTGTCAGCAAGTACCCGCCGCTGGAGCAGAATACCCAGCGCTCCGAAGACGAGCTGGCCACTATTGTGTATACCTCCGGCAGCACAGGCCGCCCGAAGGGCGTGATGCTGAGCTTCGGTGCCATGGCTTACGCGGCCAAGGGTGGCACGGAGTTCCTGAAGGTGGGCACCAACGAGCGGATGCTGTCGTACCTGCCGCTGGCCCACGTGTTTGAGCGCACCTTTGTGGAGCTTGGCTCCCTTTATTGCGGTTTCCACGTGTTCTTTGCGGAATCGCTGGACACCTTTGTGGAAGACCTGCGCCGGGCGCAGCCCACGCTGTTCCTGTCGGTGCCGCGTCTGTGGGTGAAATTCCAGCACGGGGTGCTGCAGAAGATGCCCCAGAAGAAGCTGGACAAGCTGCTGAAAATCCCGGTGCTGCGAGGCGTGGTCAAGAAAAAGATCCTGCAGCAGCTGGGTCTGGACAAGGTCAAGCTGGCAGGCAGTGGTTCGGCTCCGCTGTCCGGCGAGGTGCTGGACTGGTACCGCAACCTGGGTCTGGAGCTGCTGGAAGGCTACGGCATGTCCGAGAACTTTGCCTACTCCCATATGAACAAGCCGGGCCGTACCCGGACCGGTTATGTGGGTGAGCCGCTACCGGGCGTGGATGTGAAAATCAGCGAGCAGGGCGAGGTGTTGGTCAAGAGTCCGGCCACCATGATGGGGTATTACAAGGATGACGAGAAAACCAGCGAAGCCTTCGATGAGGACGGTTACCTTTACACCGGTGACAAGGGCGAAGTGGATGAGCTGGGTCGCCTGAAACTGACCGGCCGCATCAAGGAAATCTTCAAGACCAGCAAGGGCAAATACATCGCCCCGGCACCGATCGAGAACAAGCTGATGGCCCACAGCGCCATCGAGATGGTTTGCGTGTCCGGTGCCAACCAGACCCAGCCCCATGCGCTGGTGATGGTGGGCGAAGAACTGCGCCCGAAACTGGCCGACAGTGCCTTCCGTGCAGAGCTGGAGCAGAGCTTCCAGGAGCTGATGAAGGACGTGAACAAGACTGTGGATCCCCACGAGCAGCTGGCGTTTATCAAGGTGGTGAATGACGAGTGGAGTATTGAAAACAACTTCCTGACACCGACCCTGAAGCTCAAGCGTAACGTGGTTGAGGACACCTACGGGCCGCAGGCGGATGAGTGGTACGCCCGCCGCGAGCCGGTGATCTGGCACTAAGCCGAAACCAGAGCAATACCATGGGGCCTGCGGGCCCCTTTTTTGTGAGCGGTATTCGGTGGCGGGTAACTCAGCCGATAGAGCGGGTGTTGGCGATGGAGCGGCTCATCAGAATAATCGGCACAATGCCGGCAAGCACGATGACCAGCGCGGGCAGGGCGCTTTGCGCCAGCATTTCATCGGAGGCGAACTGGTACACGTAGGTGGCCAGGGTGTCGAAGTTGAAGGGGCGGAGGATCAGTGTGGCCGGCAGCTCCTTCATTACGTCTACAAACACCACCAGCGCCGCTGTCATCAGCGTGCCGCGCAGGATCGGCAGGTGGACTTTGACCAGGGTTTGCCCGGGCGTGTGACCCAGGGACCGGGAGGCCATGTCCATGCTGGGTGTCACCTTCTGCAGGGCACTCTCGACGCTGCCGGCGGATACCGCCAGGAATCGCACGGTATAGGCGAACACCAGGGCGAATGCCGAGCCACTGAGCAGCAGACCGGTGCTGACACCGAACCAGTCCCGCATCACGCTGTCCAGCCAGTTGTCGAACCCTGCCATCGGTACGATAACACCCACTGCCAGCACGGCGCCGGGCATCGCGTAGCCAAGGCTTGAGAGACGCAGCATCACCTGCATCCCCCGGGTGTTGTGCAGGCGGCGGCTGTAGGCCAGGGTGACCCCCAGCAGCAATGTGGTCAGTGCCGCTGCACCGGACAGGAACAGGCTGTTCAGGCTGTTGCGGATAAAGTCGCTGTTCCAGCTTTCATCAAAATACTCCCAGGCAAACTGCCCGAGAGTGATGGCAGGCAGCAGGAAGCCGAAAATGACCGGCAGGGCACACACGGCAAGGCAGATCATCTGGCGGGGCATGGACATGGTGAAACGGTGGATCGGATCGCGGTTGTCCCGGGCTGCATACTGGGATTGCCGACGACGGGAGTAGCGCTCCAGGGTGACCAGTATCACCACAAAGGCCAGCATGGTGGTGGCAATCTGCGCGGCACCGCCCAGGTTGCCCAGGTTCATCCAGGTGTCGAACAGGCCGGCGGTGAGCGTCTGCACCGCGAAGAAGTCCACGGTGCCGAAGTCGTTCAGGGTTTCCATCAGTACCAGGGACAAACCCACTGCGATGGCCGGTCGGGCGATAGGCAGTACCACGCGGAAGAAGGTGCTCAGGGCGCTGTGGCCCAGGCTGCGGCTGACCGCGAACAGGGAGGGGCTTTGCTCCAGGAAGGCGGCCCGGGCCAGCAGGTAAACGTAGGGGTAGAGCACCAGGCCAATCATCAGGGTGGCACCTTCCAGGGTGCGGATCTCCGGGAACCAGTAATCCTGGGCGCTTTCCCAGCCAAACCAGTCCCGCAGGGTTTTCTGTACCGGGCCGGCGTAGTCGAGCAGGCTGGTATACACATAGGCGATGACATAGGCCGGCACGGCAAAGGGCAGCAGTAATGCCCACTCAAAAAAGCGCCGCCCGGGGAACTCGCACATGGTGACGGTCCAGGCGGTGGCCAGGCCAATGCCCAGGGTAATAATGCCCACGCCCAGCATTAGCTGGAAAGTGGTGATCAGGTAGCGGGGCAGGGTGGTGTCGATCAGGTGGGGCCAGATGTTCTCTTCCGGGAACAGGGCCAGAAAAATCACCGAGAACACCGGCAGCGCGACAATGGCAGTAATCACCACGGCGGCCGTCAGCCATTTGCGTGGGCTGCGGCGGGCAACCAGTGGTTGTGGTGCCGGTTCCTGGCTGGCAACTGCCTGGGTCATAGGGTTCCCGGAGATATTGAGAAAGGGGGTGATTCTAGACAGCCCGGATGGCGGCTGCAATGACTGAAATCAGGCCTTTATACAAAAAAGCCCCCGCTGTTGATGGCAGCGGGGGCTCGGTGCGCGGAATCGCTCAGGTGTTACGGGTTGTCGTAATCCACGCGATCCACCATGCGCACTGCGGCATTGGCGTTGTCCGCAATCTCCTGCAGGGAGAGGGTGTCCGGGTTGATCTCGCCCCACTCAGCCACGATGCCGGTCGGCTCGATGTCCGGGTTGGCCGGATACTCGGTGTTGGCTTCAGCGTAGATGCGCTGGGCCTTCTCGCGGGACAGGAACTCCATCAGCTTGACGGCGTTATCCCGGTTGGGGGCGCTTTTGGTCAGGGCAATACCACTGATATTGACGTGGGTGCCACGGCCATCCGCATTGGGGAATACCAGGCGTACCTGCTCGGCGGCCTTGCGCTGGTTCTCGTCTTCCAGCATCTTGCCGTAGTAGTAGCTGTTGCCGATGGAAAGGTCACACTGGCCTTCGGCAATCGCCTTGATCTGGTCGCGGTCGCCACCCTGAGGCTTGCGGGCCAGGTTGTTCTTGAGGCCTTCCAGCCACTCTTCAGCCTTCTCTTCGCCGTGGTGGGCGATCATGGAGGAGAACAGGGCGATGTTGTAGGGATGCTTGCCGCTGCGGGTACAGATGCGGTCTTCCCACTTGGGGTCTGCCAGTTCTTCGTAGGTGGTGATTTCACCTTCTTCTACACGCTCCTTGGAGGCGTAGATGATGCGGCCACGGGTGGTCAGGGCAAACCACTTGCCGTCCGGGTGACGCAGGTTCTCGGGGATGTTTTCTTCCAGCGTGTCGTTGTCGACGGAGGCAACCAGATCACGGTCAACCAGCTCGCTGATGCGGGAAATGTCCACGGTCATCACCAGATCCGCCGGGCTGTTACGGCCTTCCCGCTCCAAACGCTCGGCCAGGCCTTTCTTGGCGAATACCACGTTGGTTTCGATACCGGTTTCTTCGGTAAAGGCCTCAAGCAGCGGGTTCAGCAGGAATGCCTGACGATAGGAGTAGATGTTGACTTCACCGTCCGCGAAAGCGGCGGCAGGAGACAGAGCCATTGCGAGGGCGGCACCAGCGGCCAGTTTCATTCGCATGTAACGTTTCCTCAGGGTAGTGGAGTTGATTGGAAACCGATTTTAAAACAAAACCATTCTCATTCACGATCGCAGGTGTGTCAAGCGCAGAAATTGCAGTAATTTTAGGGGAAACAGTGCTATGCTTCGGATATCCAATAAGAAAGACGACTGCGCGTTCAGGTATTACAGATGGTAGACAGTGACCGGCGAGGCCATAGCCGCACCGCAATGAGTGCCAAAGTCAAAGTGGTGCATGACACATTCGGTACCTTCCAGTTCTCCACCCGGGACATCTCCGACGGAGGTGTGTTTGTTGTAGTGGAGGGTGAGCCCTTCGAGCCGGATATCGGCGATAAGGTTCAGGTTCAGGTGCAGGGGTTACCGATTCCCGCACCGGTATTGGATATGGTGGTGGTTCGCAAGAGCAACGATGGCTACGGACTGCAGTTTGCAGACGTGGACGACGAAGACTGAACAGCCGGACAGGGCGTTCCGGCGCAGCAATACGGTAGACAGGACATGAACTTCTCCAGATCCCTGAAGCAACTGTTAACCCTCACACTGGCCGCCCTGGTGCTACAGGGCTGCGCTTCCTATTACAGCCACTATGCGGTATTCCCGGCCGAGAATTCAGAAGGCGAGACCCGGGATGTGCGGCTGACCTGGCAGTCGGCGGAATACCCCGGCTGGTGGTTCTTCTCTGACAAGGCAACCAGCATCAAGGTGGAGACCCAGTGCAGCAGCCGCATCTGGCGGCTCACCGATGCCACCCATGATGATGCGCCAGCCTGTTCAGACGGTATTGCCGCCTGTGGTGATGGTCAGCGGGATCTGCTGATGCCCGGTGAGCGGGTAGCCGGTGAGAAGGATGCGTGCATGCAAGTGGTCCGGGACGATCCCGAAGCAATTGTGGCGGACATTGAAAGCAAGGTGGACCTGCTGGTTTCCTGCCGGCCCCGGGTCACCAGCCGGGGTGAGGGGGATGACAAGGAAAACCTGGATTACCTCAAGCCTTCTGTAGTGCCCTATACCGTCTATGCCCGCAAGGCTCCCCGGGGCTCCCTGATTGCCCGTCCGCCGGAGCTCGATGACTCGGTGTGCGATGAAGAGGAGTAGGCCGGAAGAGGTCTTCTGTCAAAAAATGTGAAACCTGTCACAATGCTACAAAACGTTGCCTCGGGTTTCTCCCGGTAACCTGATGTTATCGGATGATTACTAACCACTACGAAACTGTAATGGAATCTTCCCTCCACTAGCGGACAATGGTACCCATCTGCCAATTTCTTTTTTGAGGTGCAGCCGTGGGTGTCGCTCAACAAAAAGTCGCCGTACATGATCTTGAGGTCGGAATGTTTGTTTCCGACCTGGATCGCCCGTGGCATCAGACCCCTTTCCCTATCCAGGGTTTTCATATCCGCTCCGAGTCGGATATCCGGGATCTGGTCCGCCATTGCAAGTGGGTGATCATTGACGTTGCGGAAAAACGCGAGTCCTCCGCCTTCGGTGGTGCCGCTGGCTCGTCAGCCCGCAAGAAACGCAGCCAGCAGGAAGCGGAAGTGGTGCAGCTACCGCCCCTGCGGGTACGTGAGCCGGTTACCTACAGCACCACAACCAGCCTGAAGAAGGAAGTACGCTCTTCCAGCCGCCTGCTCAAGGATGCGGAAGAGGCCATCTCCAACACCTGTGAGGCGATTCGCGAAGGCCGTCAGCCCGATTTGCGTCCGGTTGCGGAAGTGACCCGCAAGATGGTGGGCAGTGTGGCCCGTAATCCCGATGCGCTGCTGTGGCTGAGCCGGATTCGCCAGCATGATGATTACACCTACCAGCATGGCCTGAACTCTGCCGTCTGGGCACTGGTGTGTGGCCGGGAACTCGGCCTGAACGAAGGTTTGCTGAACCATCTGGGCTTCGGGGTGCTGATGTCCCAGATTGGCAAGACCACCTTGCCGGCAGAACTGTTGCGCAATGAATACTCCCTCTCCAGTGGCGAGCTGGACCAGTTCCGGGGCTATGTGGAAGAAAGCGTGCGTATTCTGGAGCAGTGTGGTGCCTCCCGTGCGGTGGTCGGCGTGGCCCGTTACCATCGCGAGCGGCACAACGGCTCCGGCTTCCCCCGTGGTGTCAAAGGGGACAAGATCCCGTTGCTGGCCAAGGTGGCGGGGCTTGCGGAATATTACGAATCACTGATCGCACCACGGGATAACGGATTGCCGATGACCCCGGCCGATGCCGTGCGCCAGCTCTTCAAGCTCCGCAATATCGAGTTTCAGGAAGATCTGGTGGAAACCTTTATCCAGGCCATCGGCATTTATCCTACCGGCAGTCTGGTAGAGCTGAGCGACGGCCAGCGGGGTGTGGTGGTTTCCCACGTGCCTGAGCGTCGTCTGTGGCCGCGGGTGATGGTAATGACCGATCAGGCCCATCAGCCGCTGAAGTCTGCCAAGGTGATTGATCTGGCCCGTTATAACGAAGACCGGGCGGGAAGTGATGCTCTGACCATTGCGGAGTGTCTGCCCCACGGTACCGAAGGGCTGAATCCAGAGCATTTCGATGTGACGGGTACCGAGTCCCGCTGGCAGCTCAAACGCCTGATCGGCGGCTGAGCCAGGGGACAGAAATGAGTGGGTGGTCGGTTACTGAACGACCACCCGTAGTTGCTTCTTCACCCAGCGGTAGGAATCTTCCGTCCGGAAGTTGACGAGAATTTCCCCTTCCTGACCGCTGTCTCCTGTTACAAAGAACTCCACTGCAGAACTCTGCCAGTCAACGGCATTGACCATGACCACTTCGGGGTTGGTACTTTTGGCTTCCATATCGATAACGGCGGGTGCGTCGCCGATGGGCTCCACCGTGACCGTCTTGATGCTGGTATCCGATGCCGGAATCCGGGCGGTCTGTTCTTTCAGGTAGTACTGGTTATCAAACTGCGCAGAGGCCAGGCGCAGCTCCCGGCGCAGGTAGTCCGTGGCATCTTCTTCGGTGGCATCCGAGAGGGAGCGGCGGGCATTGAGAATGCGGTCCCGCTTGTTCTCCAGCTCTTCCTTGTATTCGATGTCAGGGTCCGGTTCTTCGCCATCGGATTGCGGCTGTGCGGCATCAATTTCATCCTGGGTCGGCGGCTCTTCACACAGTTCGCTGTCTTCTTCGGCAAAGCAGATCTGGTCCAGCAGCACGTTGGCTGGTGACATGGCATCGTCCGTACTCAGCGCGAACTGCTCGATGCTCTGGCTGAAGTCGATCTCGCCTTCCAGGTAGGGCAGCAGGGCGTTGAGCTGTTCAATGACCCGGTCACGGATATCAATGCCGTCGCCGTCTTCCAGGTTATCTTCCCAGTTCAGGGCCAGCAGCATGCGGGTGCGGTTGATAATCTCGTTGCTGAACGGCCGGCCTTCCAGCGCCCGGTCTTCCCGGAGTTTGTGGGTAAGCAGGCCTTCGTCGTTGGTCAGCGGTGTTTGCAGGTAGGTGCGTGCATCGGCTACGAATTCCAGTGGTGTGACCACGTCTTTCGCCGGTACGCCTTCGGCAATCAGCAGATCGCCCACCTTGATCTGCAGCTGTTCCCCTTCGTAGAACCGGTAGTGGCCCTGCTCATCCGTGGTACCGGTCTGGCTGGCGGTCTGGTAGCTCAGCCCCTTGATGCCGGTAGGCGTGATCTGCCCCTGCCGGGTGTCGGTGCCGTCATCGCTATCGAAGCAGCCGGCCAGAGCGATGGAAGTCAGCAGAATGAGGTGGGGGTATTTCATACTGTGCAGCGCATTCCCTTTTATCTGGACAGGCCCGCAATACCTGAAAGCGCCGGTACCACAGGAATCCGTATGTTGTTGTAGGGGCATTATAGGAAGCGAAAGCCCCCTATATCGGGAAGCCTGTCGCAGTTTGAATGATTGGTTGGCTGTCGTCGCCACGCTTGATTTTCTGCCCTGCGCCACAAGTTATAGGGATTCCTGTATCCTTACCACCCCCGCGTGCCGGGGAAACTCTGACAGGTAACGGTGTATTCATGACTGATGCGTTGGTAATCAGCGGCCTGACCAAGTCCTATGGTGACGGTTTCGAGGCGCTCAAGGGTATTGATCTGAAGGTGCAGCAGGGGGACTTTTTCGCCCTGCTGGGCCCTAACGGTGCGGGCAAATCGACAACGCTCGGCATCGTCTGCTCCCTGGTCAATAAAACCGCCGGCAAGGTGGAGGTTTTCGGGCATGATATCGACCGCGAACTGGCGCGGGCCAAAATGAACCTCGGGGTTGTTCCCCAGGAGTTCAATTTCAACCAGTTCGAGAAGGTTTTCGATATTGTTACCACCCAGGCCGGTTACTACGGCATTCCCCTGAAGAAAGCACGGGAATCTGCCGAGAAATATCTGCGCAAGCTGGGGCTCTGGGACAAGCGGGATTCCCCGGCACGCATGCTGTCCGGTGGCATGAAGCGCCGGCTGATGATTGCCCGGGCCCTGGTGCATGAGCCCCGCCTGCTGATTCTGGATGAGCCGACTGCCGGTGTGGATATCGAATTGCGCCGGTCTATGTGGACCTTCCTTGAGGAAATGAACCGCCACGGCACCACGATTATCCTGACCACCCATTACCTGGAAGAAGCGGAAGCCCTGTGCCGCAACATTGCCATCATCGACCACGGCAAGATTCTGCGGAACACCAGCAAGCGGGATCTGCTGCAGCAACTGCACGTGGAAACCTTTGTGCTGGATACCGAGAAGCCCCTGGATACCGCGCCGGAACTGGATGGTTACCACACCCGGCTGGACGGGGAAGGGGCACTGGAAGTTGAGGTGGAAAAAGGTAACGGCCTGAACGAAGTGTTTGCGCAGCTCGACAACCAGGGTATCCGGGTGGTGAGTATGCGTACCAAGGCGAACCGGCTGGAGGAGTTGTTTGTGCGCATGGTTGAGGAAAATGCAGAAGAGCAGGGGCGCAAGGAGGTAAGCCAATGAGTCCGCACGCGATCCTGACGGCGTTTCTCACCATCGTGATCCGGGAAGTGCGGCGCTTTACCCGCATCTGGCCCCAGACCATGCTGCCGCCGGCGGTCACCATGACCCTGTACTTCATCATCTTCGGCAACCTGATCGGCTCCCGTATTGGCCAGATGGGCGGCTTTGATTATATGGCGTTCATTGTGCCGGGGCTGATCATGATGTCGGTGATTACCAGTTCCTACGCCAATGTGGTGTCGTCGTTCTTTTCCATGAAGTTCCAGCGCAGCATCGAGGAGCTTCTGGTGTCGCCGGTACCCAACGGCGTGATTCTGGCCGGCTATGTGGCTGGCGGTATGGCCCGGGGGCTGAGTATCGGGGTGATCGTGACCCTGGTGTCCCAGGTGTTCACGGATTTCCAGATCCATAATCTGGCACTGGTGGCGGTGACCGTGGTGCTGACCTCGGCACTGTTCTCCCTGGGTGGATTCATCAACGCGATGCTCGCCACCAAGTTTGACGATATTTCCATCGTGCCGACCTTTGTGCTGACACCGCTGACCTACCTGGGCGGGGTTTTCTACTCCATCGACCTGTTGCCGGAGTTCTGGCAGGGCGTGTCCATGGCCAACCCGATCCTGTATATGATCAATGCGTTCCGTTACGGGTTCCTTGGGGTGTCTGATGTGAATGTGTACGCGGCCCTGGGCATGATCGTGGTGTTTATTGTGGTTCTGTCGGCGGTTTGCCTGCGTATGCTGGCCCGTGGCAAGGGGATAAGGCACTGAGTTATGGCACTTGATAAGGCTCCGCTGGGCAAGACCAGCGAATACCCTGAACGCTATACACCGGAACTGCTGTTTCCGGTGCCGCGGGATGAAAACCGCCGCTCACTGGGGTTGGCGGACGGTCGCTGGCCCTGGTTCGGCGGCGATTTATGGCAGGCCTGGGAGATTTCCTGGCTGAACCACGATGGGGTTCCCCGTGTCGCCTGGGGGGAGATCGGGTTTCCCTGTGCGTCACCGTCGATTATCGAATCCAAGTCCCTGAAGCTTTACCTGAACTCCTTCAACCAGACGGTGTTCTCGTCGCCGGACCAGGTGCAGGAAGTCATGGTGCGGGATCTCTCCAGCGCCTGCGGTGCCAGCGTGGCGGTGCGGCTTTATGATGTTGAGGAAGCCCCTGGCGGTATTGTTGGTCGCCCCGAGGGCTACACACTGATCGACAACGAGCCACTCAGTCAGCCGGTGTTCGAGTATCACGCGGATTGCCTGAAAGCGGCGGAGCAGGTAGTCAGCGAGCGCCTTTGCTCGCACCTGCTGAAGAGTAATTGCCCGGTGACCGGTCAGCCGGACTGGGCGACCCTGCTGGTGGACTACACCGGCCCGGCCATAGACCATGCCGGTCTGCTGGAATATGTGGTGGGCTTTCGCAACAAGCAGGATTTCCACGAGCACTGTGTGGAAACGGTGTTTACTGATCTGCTTGAGTATTGCCGGCCGGAGCAGCTCACAGTGGTGGCGCGTTATACCCGGCGCGGCGGGCTGGACATCAATCCCTGGCGCAGCACCTCGGCCGAGGCAGGGCCGGGGTTGCGTACCATCAGGCAGTAGGGGGTGGCTGGTCAGCGGGTTCCTTTGCCGGCTCGCTGGCTTCGTCGTCGTCTTCGTGGCGAAGACGGTCAGCCGCGTCTTCCAGGGCATCCAGAATGGCCTTGCGTTCCTTCTCGGTGATCTTCTCGGAATCAAGATACATGGCAAAGCCGCTGTGTTCATGCTCCATGAAGCTGCGGTTCGGCCCCATATCCCGGCGATAATCCACCACTTCATAAATGGCGACCGGCTTGGCGAAGCCTTTCACGGTAATCTCGCCCTTGTCCCGGCACATGATCCGGTCCTTGATCAGTGAGAACATCTCGTAGGAGATGAGTATCTCGCCGGGTTCCGCCAGGGATTCCAGCCGGCTGGCGAGGTTCACTTCCTTGCCGATAATGGTGTAATCCATGCGGTTTTCCGCACCGAAGTTGCCCACGGTGGTGTAGCCGGTACTCAGGCCCATGCGGATTTCCAGCGGGGTCTTGATGCCCTGGCTGCGCCATTTCTGGCGCAGGATCTTCATGTGCTTGCGCATCTCGATCGCCATGGAGACACAGGCGAAGGCATCTTCTTTCTGGCCGCGGCTGGTGGGGTCACCGAAGAAAATCATGATGGAGTCACCGACAAACTTGTCGATGGTGCCACCGTAACGCAGGGCCAGTTCGGACATTTCGTTGAAGTAGTTGTTCAGCAGCTCGGTGAGGGCTTCCGGCTCCATTTCCTCGGACAGCTCGGTAAAGCCCTTGATGTCCGAGAAGAACACAGCCAGCTTCTTGCGCTGGGTTTCCAGTCGCACATCCCGCTCGCCGGTGAAGATGGACTGCCAGACCTGGGGCGACAGATACTTGGACAGCTTGTGGGACAGGGCAATGGACTGTTCCCGCTGGTTCTGGATCTGTGTTTTCACCTGCATCAGGGTGCGGGCCTGCTGGTGAGCGTAGAAACCCACAACGCTCACATAAAGGGTGGTAGCGAGTACCGCGACAATACTGGTCAGAGGTGGCGCGTTGAACAGATTGGTGATGCCCGAGTAGTAGGCCATGGGAATCATGCCGATGATCAGCAGGGCAGAGCCATGGGCCCACTGGCGCAGGCCGCCGATAATCAGGCAACTGAACATCACCATCATCAGTACTGCGGTGGACGGAATGGCCAGCATGCCAATCTTGCCGATGAACAGGCCCCCGAGAACACAGTCCACCAGCAGCATTTTCTGGCGGATGCGGGGCGAGTGCTTCAGCCGTGTGCGGCGGGACAGGTAGTAGGAAAGATGCGGCCAGCTAACGGCTATCCCGAGTACCCAGAGCATGTCCGAGGCGAACACGGATTCCGCAATGCCGGTAACAATCACCGCAATGGTAACGGAGTAGGCCAGCAGCCTGCCCTGGTAATCCGGCATGGGCGGAATGGCGATGGGCTGGTTATGGCTGTCTGTCACTACCGACTTGCTGGCGGTAGTGCTGGCATCGTGGAGATCCAGGGGTGCGTTCATCATCGGCTCAGAATCGGATTCGTCCGGTCAGCATGTCCCGGAACATAACCCAGTCACCCATCAGGCTGTACAGGGGATACTTGAAGGTGGCGGGGCGGTTTTTCTCAAACACGAAATGGCCCACCCAGGCAAAGCCATAACCGATAACGGGCAGCAGAAGCAGTAACAGCAGGTTGCCGCTGATCACTGTCCAGGCAAGTACCAGCAGGACCAGCAGGCTGCCGACAAAATGCAGTCGACGACAGTTGCGGTTGCGGTGTTCTTCCAGATAATACGGATAGAACTCGGAGAAAGTCCGGAAAGATTGTTCGGTTGGCTCGTTACTCATTGGCTGCTACCGTTGAAATCGTTGTTTTTGGGCAGACCGGCACAGGACTAAAGATTAATAGGACTAAAGGTTAACAGTATCGGCACACGGCCACAATTCTGATTGATGCCCCGGACCGGAAAGTATAGTCAAGACCACAGGGATTACGAATGACAGAAGTATTGAATGCATTGCTGGAACGCAGCTCCGAACCCAGACTCTGTGCCCCGGCACCGGATGAGGCAAGCCTGGAAAAGGCCTTTGCCGCCGCGGCACGGGCACCTGACCATGCGTTACTGCGTCCCTGGCGGTATCTGGTGATTGAAGGGGAGGGGCTCGACAGGCTGGGGGATCTGTTTGCCTCCACCGCATCCCCGGATACGCCTCCGGAAAAGCTGGACAAGCTCCGTAACATGCCCCGCCGGGCACCGATGATGATTGTGGGCATCGCCTCCCACAAGGCCCATCCCAAGGTGCCGGAAGTGGAGCAGACCATGTCTGCCGCAGCGGGCATGGCGTACCTGTTGCTGGCCCTGCAGTCCGCCGGTTTCGGGGCCATGTGGCGCACCGGTGATGTGGCCTATGATGAGCGGGTTCAGCAGGGCCTGGGGCTGGCAGAGAACGAGTTCATTACCGGGTTCCTCTATGTGGGCAGCGTATGCCAGCCCAAACCCGAGGTACCTCGCCCTGCCCACGGGGATTTTGTCAGCCGCTGGCCCTGAGCGTATCGCGGCGGGGAAAGCCCTTGCCGCTTTTGCCGCCCTGCGGGCAATCCTTGCGGGGCACCCCGTTACCCGGAAATCCCTCCAGCCCTTCTCTTTACCCGTTTTCTGACTCCTTTCGCATTTTTGGCATCCGCCTTGCTTAATCACTCACAAAGCACATTCCGGCAAGTCACAGCACCGGCCGGTTGACCAGTTTTGGAGGCGGTATGGCAATTTCTCTCGACAAGGCACTGGGTATTCACCAGCACGCACTGCAGGCGCGTATTCAGCGTGCCGAAGTGCTGGCCAACAATCTTGCCAACGCAGATACCCCCGGCTACAAGGCACGGGATATCGATTTCCAGGCCATGATGGAAAAGGCCCAGGGGCAGATGTCCGGTTTTGGAATGGAGCGGACCCACGCGTCGCACATGGATGCCGGTGCGGGTTCGTCCCACAACGAACACCTTTACCGCATTCCCCAGCAGCCTTCGATTGATGGCAATACCGTTGAGCCTCAGCAGGAGCAGGCCCGGTTCATGCGCAATGCCATGGACTACCAGGCCAGCTTCCAGTTCCTGAAGGGCAAGTTCGACGGCATGAAAAAAGCACTGAGCAATCAGTAACACCGGATTCGCAGAGGAGATAGACCATGTCCCTGGGCAGCATTTTTGATATCGCCGGTTCCGGCATGACGGCTCAGTCGCTGCGGTTGAACACCACCGCGTCCAACATTGCCAACGCGGAAACCGCCAGTTCCAGCACCGAGACCACCTACCGCGCCCGCAAGCCGGTGTTTGCCGCGGTACAGCAGCAGATGCTCAATCCCGACCAGCAGCGCATGCCGTTGCTGGGTGAGGAAGGGCAGGCCTCTGCCGGGGTGCGGGTAGACGGCATTATCGAAAGCGATGCGGAGTTGCAGATGCGCTACGAGCCGGATCATCCCGCCGCCAACGAGGACGGGTATGTGTATTACCCGAACGTGAACGTGGTGGAGGAAATGGCGGACATGATGTCGTCATCCCGCAGCTTCCAGATGAATGTGGATGTGATGAACACCGCCAAATCCATGATGCAGCGCATTCTGACGCTCGGACAGCAATAAGGAGAGGGCCGGACAATGAGTATTGATCAGGTAACAGGTAATGACCCTCTGGCCCAGTACCGGGCACAGCAGAGCAGCAGTGGCAACGGCAACAGCGAGCTGGGCCGCGGCGAGTTCATGGAGCTGATGCTGGCACAGCTCAAGAACCAGAATCCGCTGGAGCCACAGGATAATGGCGAATTTATCGCCCAGTTGGCGCAGTTCTCCTCCCTGGAGGAAATGCAGAAGCTTTCCGGCACGGTGGACGATGTGGCCGGGCAGTTCCGCTCTACCCAGGCACTGCAGGCCTCCGCAATGGTGGGGCGCTCGGTATTGGCTCCGTCTTCAGTCGGTATTCTGGGGGCTGAAGGTGGCATCAAAGGCACTATTGAAGTGCCGGCCTCTACCGGCAGCTTGCAGGTATCTATTGAGAATGCCAGCGGCGAGCGGGTGCGGCGGCTGGATTTCGGTTCGGTCGGGCAGGGTGTGAAGTCTTTTGAGTGGGACGGCACTGACGGCAACGGCAACGAATTGCCGCCGGGCAACTACAAGGTTGTGGCCGAAGGCAGCTATCCCGGTGGCCCCCAGCAGCTCGGCACCATGCTGAATGCCAATGTGGACAGCGTGTCCCTGGGCCAGGGCGGCCGGGTGACACTGAATCTGGCAGGCATGGGCTCCATCGACCTGTCCGAAGTGCGACAGATTAACTGATACCGGTAACATCAAGAGGTGAAGTATGGCGTTTAATACAGGACTCAGTGGCCTTCGGGCAGCGTCGGTCGACCTGGATGTGACCGGCAACAACATTGCCAACGCAAGTACGGTTGGCTTCAAGGGCAGCAAGGCGCAGTTCGGTGACCTCTATGCCTCCGGCTTCCTGAGCGCCGGCACCACCCCGGTCGGGGATGGGGTGAAGGTACAGGATGTGAAGCAGTCCTTCGGGCAGGGCAATATCAGCTTTACCGACAACGGGCTGGATCTGGCGATCGACGGCGATGGCTTTTTCATTCTCAATAATGGCGGCGAGATCCGTTACTCCCGTGCCGGTCAGTTCCAGATCGACAAGGAAGGTTACGTCATCAATAACCAGAACATGCGGGTGCAGGGTTACACTGCTGACGAGGACGGCAACCTGTCCGGTATTCGCGGGGATCTGCAGATTGAGACCGATAACCTGGCACCACGCCGCACCACCTCACTGCAGACCGATGTGAACCTGGATTCCCGGGAAGAAGTGCTGGAACGCCGGGTGCGTAATCTGGGTGAGCTGGACATGGATGGTGCTAACACGGTCGATTCGGAAACGTTCACGATTACCTATAACGATGATACTCCGGATGAGAGCGTCAGCATTCCTGCGGGTGCCACTGCACGCCAGGCGGCTGCCGAGATCAGCGAAGCCACAGGTTTCAGTGCCAGTGCCACCACCACGGCAACCTTGGCCGGCATGACTGACGCGGATGTGACTCCCGGTTTCAATTTTGAGCTGAGTATCGGCACTGGTAATATCCAGGTGGATACCGATGGGATTAATACGCTGAGCGAACTTCGCGATCGGATCAATGCCACGGATGAAAACACCATTCTGGCAACCATTAACAGCGCCGGCGACCTGGAGATTACCCAGAACCAGGGTGAGAATATCACCTACAACTACCCCGGTATTCCCGGTGGCAATCCGGTCACCGAGCGGGGCACCGTAATACCGGTGGCGGACCGTAATATTGAGTCGGTTACGGGTACCAGTACCACCACCAATTTTGCGGATGCCTTTGACAACGGCAACATTCAGGTGACCAACGCGTTCAACCCGATCGACCAACGCACCTACAACCATGCCACCTCCACGACGATCTACGACAGTCTGGGTAACTCCCACGAGATGACCCAGTTCTACGTGAAGGAGCCGTCTCCGGGTAACGGTGTGGGCCAGAGTGAATGGTCCATCTATTTACAGATTGACGGTGAATACGTGGGTAATACCGACATCAATCCGTACACCGCCCGCTTTAATGAAGATGGTTCGTTGGCTTCCATCAACGGGGATACCAATGGCGAAATTATCATCACTGACTGGACACCCAAGGACCCTGCGGGTGATCCCAACGGGGCAGATGGTCCGCCCGCAGATCCCGGCAGTGTGGTGAGCCCGATTCCGGAACCGCCCAGTTCTTCGGCTTTCGTGCTGGATCTGGGGGAAACCACGCAATACGGCAGTACCTTCGGTGTGAATGACCAGCAGCAGAACGGCTATACCACCGGCCGGCTCAGTGGGCTGGACGTGTCCGATGAGGGGGTGCTGTTCGCCCGTTACACCAACGGTCAGTCCCAGGAGCTGGGGCAGGTGGCCCTGGCAGGATTCCAGAATACCGATGGTCTGTCTCCGGTAGGCGAGACTTCCTGGGTGGAGACCTTTGAATCCGGTCAGCCGATCATCGGCGCGCCGGATACCGGTACCCTGGGCTCCATCAAGGCCAGCTCGGTGGAAGAGTCCAATGTCGATCTTTCGGCGGAACTGGTGAACCTGATCATTGCCCAGCGCAACTACCAGGCAAATGCCAAGACCATAGAAACCTCCGATGCGGTCACCCAGACCATCATCAACCTGCGGTAACAGCGTTCCGTAGCCCCTTCTGGCCCGCGCTCCGCAAAGGAGGGCGGGCCTTATAATGCCTGCCTTATCGTTTTGGCACAGTTCCTGCTGCATAACGGAAAAGACCTGGTAACAGTCAAATTTCCGGCAGGAGTTTGCCCATGGACAAAGCCCTTTATATCGGTATGTCGGGTGCCAAGCAGAACATGCTTTCCCAGCGCGCCCACGCCAACAACCTGGCCAACGTGAATACCACGGGGTTCAAGAAGGACTTCGCTCAGGCCCGCAGTATGCCGGTGTTTGGCGAAGGCCACGCAACCCGGGCCTATGCCATGTCTGAGCGTCCCGGCACGGATCTTACCGCAGGTGCCCTGCAGGAAACCGGCCGCAAGCTGGACGTGGCCATGAAAGGCGAAGGCTGGCTGACCATCCAGAATGCCCAGGGGGAAGAGGTGTTCACCCGCACCGGCAGTCTGCAGATTGATGCCAACGGCATGCTGCGCCTGTCCAGCGGTGAAATGGTGATGGGTAATGGCGGGCCGGTGGCGCTGCCACCGTTTGAAAATGTCCAGATTGGTGAGGATGGCTCCATTTCGGTGGTGCCGGTGGGCGGTCCGCCGGACCAGTTGGTGGAAGTGGACCGGCTGAAACTGGTCAATCCGCCGGCCCAGGATATCGAAAAGGGTCCGGACGGTTATATGCGGCGCAAGCCGGATGCCGCCATCGGTGGTGTGGAGCCGGTGGATGCCAACCTGCGGGTGGCTTCCGGTTTTCTGGAAAGCTCCAACGTGAATGCGGTTGAGGAAATGATCTCCAACCTGCAACTCTCCCGGCAGTTCGAGATGCAGGTGAAGATCATGCAGACCGCTCAACAGAATTCCGAATCTGCGGCACGGCTGTTGCAGAACATCTGATAGAGGGCCTGTTCCGGGCGGTTAATCCGGGGCAGGCGGCAAAAATTGGCCGGTCAGCCGGCGAGGAGTAAAACCATGCATCCAGCACTTTGGGTCAGTAAAACCGGGCTCAGCGCCCAGGACACCAAGATGTCTACCATCTCCAACAACCTGGCGAACGTGAACACCACAGGTTTCAAGCGGGATCGTGCGGTGTTCCAGGATCTGCTGTACCAGATCAACCGTCAGCCGGGTGGTATGAATACCCAGAATTCCGAACTGCCTTCCGGTCTTCAGCTCGGCACTGGTGTGCGGGTGGCGGGCACTGCCAAGCAGTTCACTCAGGGGAATCTGGAAGTCACCGAGCAGCCGCTGGATATGGCGGTCAATGGCCGGGGTTTTTTCCAGGTGCAGATGCCGGACGGCAACATTGCCTACACCCGGGATGGCCAGTTCCAGCTCAACTCTGATGGCGATGTGGTGACTCCGGACGGTTTCCTGCTGGAGCCGAACATCACAGTGCCCGAGAACGCCACCAACATCACCATCGGTCGTGACGGCACTGTGTCAGCAGTGGTCGAGAACGAAGCCGATCCGGTCAACCTCGGTGAAGTAACCCTGGTGGACTTCATCAACCCCCAGGGGTTGCAGGCCATGGGTGACAACCTGTACCGGGCCACCAATGCCAGCGGTGATCCGGTGGAAGGCGAGCCGGGCATTGCCGGGCTGGGCACCATCGAGCAGGGCATGACCGAGGCCTCCAATGTGGAAGTGGTGGAAGAGCTGGTGGGCATGATTACCACCCAGCGGGCCTACGAGATGAACTCCAAGGTGGTTTCCGCCACCGACCAGATGCTGCAGTTCGTGACCAATAACATCGGTTAACGGACAGCAGCGTGAATGACGGGAGACAGGTCATGAGATTGTTCAGAAAATACCCCACAGCAAAACACGGAGCCGGCACCCTGGTGCTGGTCGCCGCGCTGATGGTATTGCAGGGCTGTACAGCCATGAACCGGCCCCGTCCCCAGCCGGATGACCCCATGTATGCCCCGGTGCGGCCCCAGATGATGGAGCAGCGGGATGCGGAGTCCGGCTCCATATTCCAGAGTTCCCGTAACTACAACCCCTATGGTGACCGGGTGGCGCTGAACGTGGGTGACATTCTGACCGTCAGCCTGCAGGAATCCACCCAGGCCTCCAAGAATGCCGAGAGCGCCATTACTAAGGACCAGGAGCTGTCCCTGCCGGAGCCGAACCTGTTCGGCAAGGCGAATATCGGTCTGGATACCTCGGTAACGTCCGAGCGGGACTTTGAGGGATCGGCGGAAGCGGATCAGAGCAACAGCCTCAATGGCAGCATCACGGTTACTGTGACTGAAGTGCTGCCGAACGGGGTGCTGCGTATCCGTGGTGAGAAGTGGCTGTCCCTGACCAACGGCGACGAGTATATCCGCCTGACCGGTCTGGTGCGTCCGGAGGATGTTTCCCCGGACAACCGGGTTCCCTCCAACCGCATTGCAGATGCCCGTATTGCCTACGGCGGCACCGGCGACTTTGACCAGGCCAATCAGATGGGCTGGCTGGCGCGGTTCTTCAACAGTGAGTGGTGGCCGTTATGAGAAGTGTACGGTTATTCGTGGTGGCACTGTGCCTGAGCGTGATTGCGGCTCCGGTGCTGGCGGACCGTCTGAAGGACATGGCCCGCATCAAGGGCGTGCGTAACAACCAGTTGATCGGTTATGGCCTGGTGGTTGGTCTGGATGGCAGCGGTGACGATACCGCCTTCACCAGTCAGTCCTTCAAAAATATGCTGAACCAGTTCGGCATCACCCTGCCGGAAGGCGTGGATCCGGACCCGGATAACGTCGCGGCGGTGATGGTCAGCGCCAGCCTGCCGCCGTTTGCCAAGCCCGGTCAGGAAATGGACGTGACCGTTTCCTCCGTGGGCAACGCGGACAGCCTGCGGGGTGGCACCTTGCTGATGACTCCGCTGCGCGGCGCGGATGAACAGATTTACGCCATGGCCCAGGGTAACCTGGTCGTGGGCGGGTTTGGTGCTGAAGGTGCGGATGGCTCTCGCATCACCGTCAATATTCCAAGCGCCGGCCGGATTCCCAACGGGGCGACCATTGAACGGGAAGTGGCATCGCCATTCACGAAGGGCGATATCATCACCTTCAACCTGCTGAATCCGGATTTCACCACGGCACGACGGGTTGTAGAGGCCATTAATGGTCGTCTGGGACCGGATATGGCGTATGCCCATGATGCCACCTCGGTATCCGTGCGGGCTCCCCGTGATCCGTCCCAGCGGGTCAGCTTCCTGTCGATTCTGGAGAACATTGATGTAGAACCGGCCGAGGAAGCTGCCAAGGTAGTGATTAATAGCCGCACCGGCACCATCGTGGTCGGCAAGAACGTGCAGGTGAGCGCTGCTGCGGTCACCCACGGCAACCTGACGGTGACCATTGAAGAAAACCCGGAAGTGGAACAGCCCGGACCCTTTGCCGGCGGTGAGGTGGCGGTAGAGCAGAATACCCAGATTGCCGTGACGGAAGAGCCGGCGCGGATGTTCCAGTTTGGCCCGGCGGTGACCCTGAACGAGATTGTGCAGGCGGTGAACCAGGTAGGCGCAGCCCCCGGCGATGTGATGGCGGTGCTGGAAGCATTGAAACAGGCCGGCGCGTTGCGGGCCGAGTTGATTGTCATCTAGGTGTGACCATGCAGAACCACAACGTTGACAAAGCAGGGATCTATACCGACTTCAGCGGCCTGAACGCGCTGAAGGCGCAGGCCCGTACTGATAAAAAAGCGGCCCTGGAAGAGGTGGCCCGCCAGTTCGAGAGTCTGTTCCTGTCCGAGATGCTGAAGTCCATGCGCAAGGCCGGGGATGTGTTTTCCGAGGGCAACTACCTGAACAGCAACGAATCGGATTCCTACCGGGATATGTTTGACAGCCAGCTCAGCCTGTCCATGACCCGTAACCAGGGCACCGGCCTCAGCGAAGCGCTGGTGCGCCAGCTTTCCCGGCAGATACCGGGTATGGACGAGGAAGGTGGTCGCCTGGCATCCCACAAGACCTCACTGGCGGATTACGACCGCAGCCTGCCGGATCTGTCTCCGGAGCTGCCGGTTCGCCTCAAACAGGTCGATGAAGTGAACGAGTCGGTTCAGGCTCAGGCAGAGCCGGCCAGCGCGCTGCCGGGGCGTTTCGAATCGCCGCAGCAGTTTGTCAGCAGCCTCATGCCGGTGGCTCGTCAGGTAGCCGGTGAGACCGGAATCAGCCCGCGGCTGATGGTGGCCCAGGCGGCCCTGGAAACCGGCTGGGGCCGGCACATGATTGAAGGTGAGGGCGGCCAGCCCAGTCACAACCTGTTTGGTATCAAGGCGGATCATCGCTGGCAGGGTGACTCCGTGAACATTGCCACCACCGAATACCGTGAAGGCATTCCCATGAGCGAGCGGGCGGCATTCCGGTCCTATCCGGATTACCAGTCCAGCTTCCGGGATTATGTGGATTTCCTGGAATCCAACCCCCGCTACCGGGCGGCTCTGGAAACAGCGGATAACCCGGATCAGTTTGCCGAGCAGTTGCAACAAGCCGGCTACGCCACCGATCCGGACTACGCGGCGAAGATTCGCCGCATCATGAATGGCGAGTCCATGCTGACGCTCTCAATGGGCGGTCAGGCCGGGGCTGAGGAGTAAGTTATGGCAGGTCTTATCGGAACCGGGCTGTCAGGCATCCTGAGCCATCAGGCGGCACTCAATACCACCGGTAACAACATCACCAACGCCAATACCCCCGGTTACAGCCGGCAGGAAGTGGTGTTCGAAACCCAGGATGCGCGCCGCACCGGGGCGGGTTCTATTGGCACTGGTGTCAACGTGGCCAACATCCGCCGCCTGGCGGACCAGTACCTGGTACAACAGGTGCGGGAGGACAGTTCGCTGTTTGGCGAGCAGAACGCCCTTAACGCGGAACTCAGCCGGCTGGATAACCTGCTGGGGGGCGAATCCACCGGGCTTAACACGGCATTGAACAATTTCTTTGCCAGCCTGCAGAACGCGGCCGAAGATCCTGCTTCCTTGCCGCAGCGCCAACTGGTTCTGAGTGAGGCCCAGCAGGTGGTGAACCGGTTTGAAGCGATCAACCAGGAGCTGATCCAGCAGCGGGAATCGGTCAAGACCCAGATGCAGCAGGGGGCCGCCGATGCCAACACGCTGCTCAAGTCGATTGCCGAGCTCAACCTGGCGATCAGCGAATCCCCCGGTCTGGCCCAGGGCCGCATGCCCAATGAATTGATGGACAAGCGTGACGAGGCGCTGCGCAAGCTGTCGGAACTGGTGAACGTCCGGGTCACGGAATCCGAGGGCAGCCAGGTCAACGTCAGTCTGGCGAACGGTCAGGCGCTGGTGGTGGGCAGCAATGCCTCTCAACTGGGTACCCGGACCAGTCCGGAGGATCCGGTGCGGTTGCAGTTCACGCTGACCGCCGGAGGCCGCACCATGGGTGTGGACGATCAGATTACCGGCGGCAAGCTTGGCGGCCTGCGTCGATTTGAAAGCGAGGCGCTGAACCCCGCCCGGGACCAGTTGGGCCGGGTGGCGATCGGCCTGCAGGAAACCATGAACCACCAGCATGAAATCGGCATGGATCTCGAAGGGGATCTTGGTGGGCTGTTCTTCTCGGATATGAACCGGGAGGCCTATCAGCGTGGCCGTGTGGTGGCCAGCGAGAATAATGCCGAGCCGAGAGATGCCCGGTTGGCGGTGGAAATCACCGACAGCCAGGATCTGCAGGCGGGCTCCTGGACCCTGCAATTCACCGGTGACGGCCGGGATTACGAGCTGGTGGATGACAGTAACGGGGACGTGGTCAACCGCGGCCGTTTGCCGGCTTCGACAACTGCTGAAATCACCATGCCCGGTTTCAATATCCGGGTTGAGTCCGGCACTTTTTCGCCGGATGACAAATTCAGCATTCAGCCCACCCGGCTGGGTGCCAGCAACATCTCACTGGAAGTGGAACGTGAGGAGGATCTGGCATTTGCCAGCCCGGTGCGGGCGGAAGGCAGCCTGGGTAATGCCGGCAATGCGAAGATTGATCAGGGGCGCATGCTGGATGTTCGCAACCCGTTTACCAACAGTCTGCTGCCGGATTTCCAGCAAAAAGGCCAGTTGAGCCCGCCGCTGGAAATCCGTTTCCGGGAGCTGGGTTCCGGCGAGATGGTTTACGACCTGTATAACGCGGACACAGGTGCGTTGGTAGAAAATGGTGACACCACCGTGCCCCGTAATGTTTACCAGGATGGCCTGTCCAACAAGCTGTTTACCGAGGATCCGGCCTCCCCGGATTATCGGGGCTATCAGTTCGAGATTTCCGGCAAGCCGGCGGATGGCGATGTGTTTACCATCGGCTACAACACCAACGGTACCTCCGATAACCGCAATGCAGAGCTGCTGGCAGCCCTGGGCACCGCCAACACCCTGAACAACGGCTCGCAGAACTTTACCGAGAGCTATGCGGGCCTGGTGGAGGATGTTGGCGTGAAAACCCGCCAGAGCCAGCTTGATAAGGAAGCCGGGCAGACGCTGCTGGCGCAGTCCAGCAACCAGCGGGAATCGGTTTCCGGGGTCAACCTGGACGAGGAAGCGGGCAAGCTGATCCAGTACCAGGCGGCCTACAACGCCTCCGCCCAGGTGATGAGCGTGGCGCAGGATCTTTTCAATACGCTGTTACAGAGTTTCCGGTAATGGCAGGGGGTGAGCGATGATCAGAATATCCTCTCAACAGATTTTCAATGGTGGCATTAACCGGCTGCAGAACCTGAACAGCCAGATCAACAACACCCAGGAGCAGGTGTCCACCGGAAAACGGGTCAACAAGCCTTCCGATGACCCCGTGGCGGCGGCGCGCATTCTCAAGCTGGATCAGGAAGTGCAGCGCATCGATACCTATAATCGTAACGCCACACTGGCCACCAACCGGCTGGAGCTGGAGGAAAGCACCCTCGACAGCGCCACGGATATCCTGCAGCGGGTACGTGAACTGACGGTGCAGGCCGGTAGCGGTACCCTGAGCAATAATGACCGGGCCTCACTGGCGGCGGAACTGCGCCAGCGCCTGGACCAGCTCGCGGATGTGGCCAATACCCGGGATGCCTCCGGCGAGTACATCTTCAGTGGTTTCCAGGGTGATACCGCTGCCTTTGGCAAGAATATCTCCGGAAGCTGGGTTTACCAGGGGGATGAAGGCCAGCGCCAGCTTGAGATTGACGATGGGGTGACCGTTGCGATCAGTGACCACGGCAAGGGTATCTTCTCTGATGTAGCCAGCGCCGAGCCGACCTTTATTACCAGCGCGGATCCCGCCAATACGTCCAGCGCCCAGATTACCACCGGGGCGGTTGAGGATCAGGCCCTGTTCAACGACTTCTATGCCGGCAACAAGAAGGACCTGGTGGTGGAGTTCCAGGGGGGCGACTATTACGTGCGGGAGAGGGGAGTGACGCTGGACACCGCCGATGATACGACTTATCTGGACACCGGGACTTTCAGCAGTGGTGATCCTATCGTTTACCAGGGTGCCCGCTTTGAAGTAATCGGTGACCCCCAGGATGGTGACCGGTTCAATCTGCAGACCGCCGAGAAGCAGTCCGTATTCACTACCATCGAAAAGGTGATCTACGGACTTGAGAACGACCTGCGGGGACCGGCAAATGCAACCGTAACCAGCTTCGCACCGGCGGGCGGTGATGAGCTGCGGGTAAACGGCGAGACTCTGGGGCCGTTTGCTGCGGGGGATGGCATAGGGGAACTTGCTGCTGCCATTAATGGCAATGGGGCCCTTCAGGAACAGGGTGTCTCCGCGACCGTGCGGGGCACGGAGCTGGTGATCGAAGCGGAGGGGCAGGACCTTTCCCTGTCCGCCACCGACGATGCCGACCCGCCCAACCAGATTTTCAACGGGGCGCTGGTGACGGACGGAGCCAAGGCGGACGAACTGGATGTGGCCAACGGTGTGCTTAATGCAAATTTTGCCTCCGGAGAGCAGGCCTATCGTGATCTGATCGCCAACTCCCTGACCAACCTGGATAACGGCCAGGAGAGTATTGTGCTGACCCAGACCGACCTGGGGGCACGCATGAATGCGGTGGAATCCACCCAGCAGTTCCTGGAGGATTCCGGCCTTTATAGCGAGAAAATCCGCTCCCAGTTGCAGGACGTGGACTACGCCGAGGCTATCAGCAACCTGAGCTTCCAGAGCTTTGTGCTGCAGGCGGCCCAGCAGTCGTTTGCCCAGGTTTCCCGCCTGTCCCTGTTTGATCGTCTGTAATTCGTCCGGCCGGCGGTCTTTGTGGCTGCCGGCTGGTTGCTTTCAACGGTAACGTCAGTATAATCCTCCCGCACCTGCCCATGCCGGGGTGGTGAAATTGGTAGACACGCGAGACTCAAAATCTTGTGCTGGCAACAGCGTGTGGGTTCAAGTCCCACCCCCGGCACCATTTCAGATATTCCGATCCCATGAACGTTTCCGATTTCCATTTCGATCTTCCGGACGAGCTGATTGCCCGCTATCCGTTACCGGAACGCAGTGCTTCCCGGTTGCTGTGTCTGGACGGGCTGACCGGCGAGACATCGCACCGCCAGTTTCGGGATCTTATCAGCCTGCTGCAGCCCGGCGACCTGCTGGTATTTAATGACACCCGGGTGATCCCCGCGCGGCTGTTCGGTCACAAGGAAACCGGTGGTCAGGTGGAAGTCCTCACCGAGCGGGTAACCGGTGAGCAGACTCTTCTGGCCCATGTGCGGGCCTCCAAATCCCCGAAGCCGGGTAAGGCTATTATTCTGGAAGACGGCACCGCGTTGCGGGTGACTGGCCGGCAGGATGCCCTGTTCGAACTGAACTACGAAGGATCTGAGCCGGTGCTGGATATGCTGGAGCGCCAGGGGCATATGCCTTTGCCTCCCTATGTCGACCGCCCGGACGAGTCCACTGACCGGGAGCGCTATCAGACCGTTTACGCCCGCGAGGCTGGCGCGGTGGCTGCCCCCACAGCAGGCTTGCACTTTGATGACGATATGTTTGCGGCGCTGGCGGAGAAAGGGGTAAGCACAGCGTTTGTGACACTTCATGTCGGGGCCGGGACCTTCCAGCCCGTGCGGGTGGACAATATTGAAGACCATGAGATGCACAGCGAAGTGGCCCGTGTACCGGAAGAGACGGTTGCAGCGGTCAATCGGGCCCGACAACAGGGAGGTCGCGTGGTTGCTGTAGGGACGACCGCGGTGCGTTCGCTGGAATCTGCAAGCCGGGGAGGGCAGTTGCGGCCGTTCCACGGGGAAACCGATATTTTTATCTACCCCGGTTACCGGTTCCAGACCATCGATGCCCTGATTACCAACTTTCACCTGCCGGAATCCACACTCATCATGCTGGTCAGTGCCTTTGCCGGTTACCAGCCGGTGATGTCTGCCTACCGTGAAGCAGTACAGGAACGGTACCGGTTCTTCAGTTATGGTGATGCCATGTTTATTACCGGTCAGGAGCCCAGTCTGGGCGCTCTGGCGGGTGCCAGTCCGGAGGAAGAGTAGCGTGACCGACCAGTGCCATATGACATTCGAGAAGCTGGGGAATGACGGCCGCGCCCGCCGCGGAAGGCTGACCTTTCCCCGGGGCGTGGTGGAAACCCCGGCCTTTATGCCGGTGGGTACCTACGGCACCGTGAAGGGCATGCTGCCGAGGGATATCGAGGCCATCGGTGCCCAGATTATCCTCGGCAACACCTTTCACCTGATGCTGCGCCCGGGCACCGAAGTGATCCGCGCCCACGGTGACCTGCACGATTTTACCCAGTGGCAGGGACCAATCCTGACCGACTCCGGCGGTTTCCAGGTGTTCAGCCTGGGCGAGATGCGCAAGATTACCGAAGAGGGAGTCACCTTCCGCTCACCGGTGGACGGCTCGCCGGTAGAGCTGAATCCGGAAATTGCCATGCAGGTGCAGCGGGATCTGGGCTCGGATATCGTGATGATCTTTGATGAATGCACGCCGTATCCTGCGACCGAGAAACAGGCCCGGGAATCCATGGAAATGTCGCTTCGCTGGGCGGAGCGGAGCCGCAAGGCCCACGGTGACAATCCGGCTGCATTGTTCGGTATCGTGCAGGGCGGTATGTATGAGTCGCTGCGTGAGCGCTCCCTGGAAGGGCTGACGGATATCGGTTTTGACGGCTATGCGATTGGCGGCCTGTCTGTGGGCGAGCCCAAGGAAGACATGATCCGCATTCTGGATTTCCTGCCTCCGAAAATGCCAGAGGATCGCCCCCGCTACCTGATGGGTGTGGGTCGTCCGGAAGACATCGTAGAGGCGGTGCGCCGGGGCGTGGACATGTTCGACTGCGTGATGCCGACCCGCAACGCCCGCAACGGCTATCTGTTTACCTCCACCGGCATCGTCAAGATCCGCAATGCCCGGCACCGCCACGATACCTCACCACTGGACGATCAGTGCGATTGTTATACCTGTGAGAATTTTTCGAGAAGTTATCTGCATCATCTTGATAAATGTGGAGAGATGCTTGGTTCACAATTGAACACCATCCACAACCTGCGCTACTACCAAAACCTGATGAGCGGATTGCGTGGGGCTATTGAAGCAGGTACATTGTCGGACTTTATTGAATCTTTCTATGCCCGTCGTGGCCAGTCGGTTCCGCCGATGGCGGACTGAACCGGCCAGCCGGTCCGGGCGTGAAAACATTGTCTGAAACGGAGTAAATAAATGAAATCCATCAAGCTTCTGATTGCCGCTCTTGTCACTTTGCTGCCGGGACTGGCGCTCGCCCAGGAGGGTGCTCCCCAGGGTGGTATGGGTGTTATGGGGCAGATTATCTTCTTTGCCGGTTTCATCCTGATTTTCTATTTCCTGATCTGGCGTCCCCAGTCCAAGCGTGCCAAAGAGCACAAAGAGCTGATGTCCGGCCTGAACAAGGGCGATGAAGTGGTCACTTCCGGCGGTATGGCTGGTCGCATCGCCAAGGTGGCAGACGACTTTATCGTGCTGGAAATTTCCGACAACGTCGAAGTCAAGGTTCAGAAGGTAGCCGTGGCAGCGGCGCTTCCGAAAGGAACCCTGAAAGACATCTGATTGTCGGAGGCCGCAGGCCTGTCACGCTGAAACAAGAGCCGGCGGGTCAGCCGGCCGGAAAGGGACCCCATGCTCAACAAGTATCCACTCTGGAAGAACCTGGTCATCCTGGTCGCTCTGACGATCGGGTTTGTCTATGCCTTGCCCAACCTGTTTCCTGACGACTACGCCATCCAGATTACCGGTGCGCGTAGCTCCACTGATGTTAGCGAACGTACTCTGGAGCGCGCCGTGGGTGCCCTGGAAGGAGCGGGTATCGAGGTCAAGGAAAGCGAACTTCAGGACCGCGATGCACTGATTCGCCTGAATTCCTCGGAAGCCCAGGTGCGTGCCCGCCCGATCGTTCAGGAAGCGCTGGGTCAGGACTATCTGGTTGCCCTGAATATGGCTGCCTCCACCCCTGACTGGCTGCGCAGCCTTGGGGCCGGCCCCATGAAACTGGGCCTGGATCTGCGTGGTGGTGTCCACTTCCTGCTGGAAGTGGATATGGACACAGCCGTAGAGCAGCGCCTGGAAGCCATGTCCGGCCAGATCAAGCGGGAACTCCGGGAAGAGCGCATCCGCTACCGTGGTGGCGATGTGATCGAAGGGGAACCGAAGATTGACCTGACCTTCCGGAGTGAGGAAGACCGCGAGCAGGCGTTCGACCTGGTTCGTGACAACTACAACCAGTTCCTGCTTGAGGAAACGTCTGACGGCGAGACCTTTGAGCTGATCCTGACCATGTCGGAAGCGGAGATCCAGTCGATCCGCGACTACGCCATTGAGCAGAACCTGACCACCATCCGTAACCGGGTCAACGAGCTGGGTGTTGCCGAGCCTCTGGTTCAGCGCCAGGGTGGCAATCGCATCATCGTGGAGCTTCCGGGCGTGCAGGACACTGCCCAGGCAAAACGGGTACTGGGTGCCACCGCCAACCTGGAGTTCCGCCTGGAGGCCCGCCAGGACGCGGCCAGTGGTGAGGTTGAGACCTTCGGGTTCCGGGATAACCCCAATCGTACCGCCCGGCTGCAGCGGGATGTGATTGTTACCGGCGACAACGTATCCAACGCCCAGCAGGCATTCGACGAGAATGGTACGCCCCAGGTAAACATCACCATGGATTCCGTGGGCGGTGACCTGATGGCCCGGGAAACCCGCACGGCTGTCGGTCGCCGTATGGCAGTGGTATTCATCGAATACAAGACCGAAACCGACCAGAAAGTGGTGGATGGCGAAGTCATCACCACCGAAGAGCGGGTTGTCGAGAAGGGCATTATCAGCCTGGCGACTATTCAGTCGACGCTGGGGGCCAGCTTCCGTATTACCGGTCTGGATTCCATTCCGGAAGCGGCGGAACTGGCGCTGTTGCTGCGGGCTGGTTCTCTGGCAGCACCGATGTATTTCGTGCAGGAACGTACCATCGGGCCAAGCCTCGGTCAGGCCAATATCGATGCGGGCATGATGTCGGTGGCGCTCGGTTTTGCTCTGGTGCTGATCTACATGCTGTTCTATTACCGGGTGTTCGGCATCGTGGCTAATATTGCCCTGTCGCTGAACCTGATGCTGCTGATCGCCTGTATGTCTATCCTGTCGGCAACCCTGACCCTGCCGGGTATTGCCGGTATCGTGCTGACGGTCGGTATGGCGGTGGATGCCAACGTGCTGATCTTCGAGCGGATAAAGGAAGAGCTCAAGGCCGGCGTTGCACCGCAGCTGGCGATCAATTCCGGTTATTCCCGGGCATTCGTTTCCATCTTCGATGCCAACATCACGACACTGCTGGTGGCGGTCATTCTGTTCGCCATGGGTAGCGGGCCGGTTAAAGGCTTCGCGGTGACGCTGTCGTTGGGTATCCTGACTTCCATGTTCTCCGGCCTGATGGTCAGCCGCAGCATCGTCAACTTTATCTACGGCGGCCGCAAGGTCCGGAAACTGTCCATTGGAGGGAAGCAAGCCAATGTCTGAAGTCGACAAGAAACCAATTGATTTTATGGGGTTTCGGAAGGCGGCTTCCGTGCTCTCCATTGCCCTGATCATTGCATCCATTGCGCTGCTGTCGGTGAAAGGTCTGAACTTCGGTCTGGACTTTACCGGCGGTACCTCGGTGGAGCTGGAGTATCAGCAACCGCCTGCGCTGGACGAAGTGCGCCAGACCCTTGAGGAAGCCGGCTACGAGCAGTTCGTGGTGCAGAATTTCGGGTCCGATACCACGGTGCTGGTGCGCCTTGCCCAGGCAGACGATGACAGCCTGGCTGACTCGATTGTGGATGCCCTTGCAGCGGATGGCGATGCCCTTGAACTGGTCAGTTCCGAGTTTGTCGGCTCCCAGGTGGGGGATGAGCTCAAGGAAGACAGCGGGCTGGGCCTGCTGATCGCCCTGGCCGTGGTGCTGATCTACGTGGGTATGCGCTTCCAGTTCAAGTTCGGCATCGCCTCGGTGGTACCCCTGGCCCACGATGTGATCATCGTGCTGGGTGTGTTCGCCTTGTTCCAGTGGACCTTCGATCTGACGGTGCTGGCCGCATTGCTGGCGGTTATCGGTTACTCCCTGAACGACACCATCGTTGTGGCGGACCGTATCCGTGAGAATTTCCGCAAGATGCGGGTGGATGATCCGCAACTGGTGATCAACGAATCCATCCACCAGACCATCAGCCGGACCATCAACACCTCCGGTACCACGTTGGTGGTGCTGGTTGCCCTGTATTTTCTCGGTGGTGAGGCCATCAACAACTTTGCCCTGGCACTGATCATCGGTGTGGTGGTGGGTACCTACTCCTCCATCTACGTGTCTGCCAACCTGCTGGTGGCCTTCAACGTGAACCGGGATGATCTTTACGTACCGCCCAAAGAGGGTGCGGAAGGTCAGGAGGAGGAAGAAGAGCCGCCCGAGTGGCTTAACCGGATGTAACCATCCGGCCCCGGGCAATCAAAAAAGCCGCGACCTGATTCAGGTTCGCGGCTTTTTTGTGGGTGCTTCCCGGCACGCCCGTGAGCGGTGTTGTCCGTAGACTACCTTGGCAGGCGACCCCGGAAGGGGTGCAGAGTCTTCAGCAGTTCCCGGAACAGCTTCGGGTTGGCCACAACCAGTTGCTTGCTGCCGCCGGTGTGCGGGTTGCCGGAAAAATCGCCGGTCAGTGCGCCGGATTCCATGGCCAGGGTGACTCCCAGGGCCAGGTCTTCAGGACTGGGCCGGAAGATAACGGCGGCATCGAGATGGCCGGCGGCAACCCGGGCAATATCCAGTGCGGTGCACCCGGAAGTACGGAACTGGTCGGTTTCAGAGGACAGCACAGATGCCATCTCACCCCACAGCAAAGCATTCTCGCTGTCTTTGGTCTGGGCCAGCAGGTTGCTGACCAGAGCCGCATCGTCGGTATGACGGGTTTCGCTGGCGCGAATGCGGCGGCTGTTCAGGGCCGCACCATGGCCGCGACTGGCCGAGTATTCCTCGCCGGTAATGGGGTTGATCAGCAGCAGGTTCTCGGTGCGGTTGTTGCGCTTCTGCATCAGCGCAACGGCAAACTCGGGAATGCCGCGCAGGAAGTTTTCACTGCCCAGCAACGGGAAGATGTGCCAGCTTTTCTCGCTTTCACCGGCATCTGCCTGGCCAAGCGGGGCAATCTGGTGATCCTTGTACGCTTTTTCCAGTTGTTCCTGGAAATTGTCGTAAATGGACTGTTCTACCCGCTCCAGTTGCTTGCGCTGACCGGCCCGGTCAGCACTGTTTGGCTCCTGGCGTTCAAAATGGGCTTTCAGGTAATCGGAACCCTGGCGTGCAATGCGCAGGGCCATTTTAATTGCTGGTTCCATCTGTGTGATCGTTATCCGGATGTGTGAAGGTCGCGTATCATAGCAAATCCGCAGCCCCCTTGTATGCTTTTTGCCAGCGTGGATGTCCGCAATCACACTTACCGGCGGGGCCGGGTTGCGGGTATCCGAAGGGCAATCCGGCGGCTGCATCTGCTATCATGTGCGGCCTTTACTGACACAGGTCACGGATTCACACGCTTATGCACAAACCCGCACTGCCCACCGAAGGCGCTGGCGAAGCCCAGCACAATATCCGCATTGTGCTGGTGGAGACCTCCCATTCCGGCAATATTGGCGCGGTTGCCCGGGCCATGAAGAATATGGGGCTGGGGAATCTCTGGCTGGTTAATCCGGCTTCGTTTCCGGACGAGGCATCTTATGCCCGTGCATCCGGCGCATCCGATGTGCTGGATGGAGTCCGGGTGGTTTCCAGCCTCGACGAAGCCATCGGGGATTGCGTGCTGGTGATGGGTACCAGTGCCCGCGGGCGGAAGGTGCCCTGGCCGGTGATCGGCCCGCCGGATGCGGCCAGGGAAGCGCTCGGTCAGGCGGAGCAGGGGCAGGTGGCGCTGGTGTTCGGTCGGGAGAATTCCGGCCTGACCAATGAGGAGCTGCAGCGTTGCCATTATCACATTCATATTCCCTCCAATCCGGACTACAGTTCCCTGAATCTGGCCATGGCTGTGCAGGTGATCTGCTATGAGTTGCGGATGCTGTATCTGAAAGGGCTTGAAGAGGGCAGTGCCGGCCCCCAACTCAGGGCTATGACCCGTCCCGGTGATGAGGGCTGGGATGTGCCGCCGGCACCGGTCAGTGACGTGGAAGGTTTCTTCGGCCATCTTGAGCAGGTACTGGTGGATGTCGACTTTCACCGTCGGGAAAAGCCGCGCCAGCTTATGACCCGCCTGCGAAGGTTGTTCCAGCGGGCCGGCATGGATCAGATGGAGATCAATATCCTGCGGGGCATCCTCACCTCGGTCCAGAAAGCGGCCGGCACCCATCCGGATAAGGTCGCCTCCGGGGAAACCACAGAACACAGCGGCGGACAGGAACAGGACCATGTTTGAAGGGCTGAAAGAAGATATCAACAGTGTATTTCACCGCGACCCCGCGGCCCGGAATACGTTTGAGGTGCTGACCAACTACCCCGGCCTGCATGCATTGCTGTTTCACCGCCTGGCCCACCGCCTCTGGAATGCCGGCATGAAATGGCTCGCCCGCACCATATCAACACTGGCCCGCTGGCTGACAGGCATCGAAATTCATCCCGGTGCCACCATCGGTCGGCGCTTTTTTATCGACCACGGTATGGGTGTGGTGATCGGTGAAACCACCGTGATTGGTGATGATGTCACTCTCTACCAGGGGGTGACGCTGGGTGGTACCAGCTGGAACAAGGGCAAGCGGCACCCGACCCTTGGTGACGGTGTGGTAGTTGGTGCCGGTGCAAAAATCCTTGGGCCGTTCGAGGTGGGGGAAGGGGCCAAGATCGGCTCCAACTCCGTGGTGACCAAGGCGGTGCCGGCGGGTGCCACTGTGGTGGGCATTCCCGGACGTGTGATTGTGAAACGCAAGGAAGAAGAGCAGGACCAGGCCCGGCGCAAGGAAATGGAAGAGCGTATGGGCTTCGATGCCTATGGCGTGACCGAGGAAATGCCGGACCCTGTGGCCCGTGCCATGCGCAGCCTGCTGGATCACATGCATGCGGTGGACGACCGCATCGAGAACATGTGCAAGGCGTTGCACAAGCTGAACAGCGAGTACAGCAATGGCGATCTCCCGCCCTTGCCGGAGGAAGATTTCGATTGCATGAGGGATGAGGATCAGCCCGGCCGGTGAATACTTGACTGATTTGGTTGGTCAATTCATACTCGACCGAGGTACATCCATCACTATCCGGACGGGTACGCCATGAAACTGACCACCAAAGGACGCTATGCGGTGACAGCCATGCTGGATCTTGCGCTGCATACCGATGTGGGGCCGGTCAGCCTGGCGGAAATTTCCTCCCGTCAGGAAATCTCTCTCTCATACCTCGAGCAGCTGTTCGCCCGCCTGCGGCGCAGGAATCTGGTGGTCAGCATTCGGGGTCCGGGCGGTGGTTACCGTCTGGGCCGGGAGCCGGAAGCGGTGTTTGTCTCGGACGTGGTCGATGCGGTGAACGAGTCGCTGGATACCACCCGTTGCAAGAACCGCGGCGATTGCCAGAATGGCGAGATGTGCCTGACCCACCACCTCTGGTCTGATCTGAGCGATCAGATCCATCAGTTCCTCAGCGAGATCAGCCTGGCTGATCTGATGAAGAAGCGCGAAATACAGGTCGTTGCTGCCCGGCAGAATCTGCGCCAGGCAAAAGGCGGCAGCGACGAGCAGACGATCAATACCGAGCGTCTGGGTGACCAGACCCCGGCCTGAATCAGGTTAAACTCCCGAAAAGTCTATGAAAAAGCCCGTATACATGGATTACGCGGCAACAACCCCCGTTGATCCGGTTGTTGCTGAAGAAATGAGCCGTTACCTAACCATCGATGGTGTTTTCGGAAACCCCGCATCCCGTTCCCATGCCTTTGGCTGGCAGGCGGAAGCGGCGGTCGAGAGCGCCCGCAAGCAGGTGGCGGATCTGATTAATGCCGATCCCCGGGAGATTGTCTGGACCTCCGGTGCCACCGAGTCGGACAACCTGGCGATCAAGGGAGCCGTCGCGGGACGGGATAATCCCCATGTTGTGACTTCCATCGTGGAGCATAAAGCCGTGGTGGACAGCGTGCGCTGGCTGGAAGAGCAGGGCATGGCATCTGTCACCTGGCTGAAGCCGGAATCCGATGGCCGCATCCGTCCTGATGCCGTCCGGGAGGCGTTGCAGGACAACACCGTGCTGGTCTCGCTGATGATGGTGAATAACGAGCTGGGTGCCTGTACAGACATTGCCACGATTGGTGAGCAGCTGCGCAGCCGTGGTGTGTTGTTCCATGTGGATGCTGCACAGGCGGCCGGCAAGATGCCGGTGGATGTGCGGGCCATGCCGGTGGATCTGCTGTCTCTGTCCGGCCATAAGGTATACGGCCCCAAGGGCATCGGGGCACTTTATGTGCGCCGGGCACCGGAAGTACGTATTGAGGCCTGTATGCACGGGGGCGGTCACGAACGGGGGATGCGCTCCGGTACGCTCGCCACCCATCAGATCGCCGGGATGGGCAAGGCCTTTGCCATTGCATCCGAGTCGCTTGATGAAGAGTCTCAGCGTCTTGAGCGGCTGCGGGCCCTGTTTCTCGAGAAACTTGCGGGGCTTGAAGGTGTGACACTCAACGGCAGTGAGGCGGATCGGGTGCCAGGCATCATGAATCTGTCCTTCAGCGGTGTCGAGGCGGAATCCCTGATGCTGGGACTTCGTGATGTGGCCGTGTCCTCCGGCTCGGCCTGCGCCTCGGCAACGGTGGAGCCGTCCTACGTGCTGCGGGGCATAGGTTTGACTGATGAGCAGGCCCACCGGGCACTGAGGTTTTCCATCGGCCGGTTTACCACGGACGATGAAGTGGCATTCGCAGCGGAGCGGATTAACGAGGTTGTAACCCGCCTTCGCGGTGTGCGGTAGGCAGTCGCCTCAGACCTGCGTATAATCCCACCACTGAATTTCAACCTGAACCATAACGGAGAAATAACATGGCAAACGAGCGCACGCTCTCTATCATCAAGCCGGACGCAGTTGCAAAGAACGTCATCGGTGAAATCTACAGCCGTTTCGAGAAGGCCGGCCTGAACATCGTCGCCGCCAAGATGATGCACCTGACCCAGGAGCAGGCTGAAGGTTTCTACGCCGAGCACAAGGAACGCCCGTTCTTCAACGATCTGGTTGCCTTTATGACTTCCGGTCCGGTTGTGGTTCAGGTTCTGGAAGGCGAAGGTGCCATCCTGAAGAACCGTGATCTGATGGGTGCTACCAACCCGAAGGAAGCCGAGGCAGGTACCATCCGTGCTGACTTCGCGACATCCATCGATGCCAATGCGGCACACGGTTCTGACTCTGCGGCTTCCGCCGAGCGCGAAATCGCTTATTTTTTCAATGACAACGAGATCTGCCCGCGCGGCTGATTTCGTCCTGCGGGCCGGTTCGCCGGCCCGTATTGGTTATCCGATCGAGGTTATGCAATGACAGCGTCTGCTGAAAAAACCAATCTGCTGGGAATGCCCAAGGACAAGCTTGAGGCATTCTTCGAGTCTCTGGGGGAGAAGCGTTTCCGTGCCACCCAGGTGCTGCAGTGGATGCATCAGCGGGGCGCGGATGACTTCGATCAGATGACCAATATGAGCAAGGCCTTGCGGGAAAAGCTCAAAGAGGTTGCAGAAGTGCGCGGCCCGGAAGTGGTCCACGATGAAACCTCCAAAGATGGCACTCGCAAGTGGGTCATGCGGATGGACAACGGCAACAGCGTGGAAACCGTGCTGATTCCCGATGGCGAGCGGGGCACCCTGTGTGTGTCTTCCCAGATCGGCTGTAGCCTGGACTGCACCTTCTGCTCCACCGGTAAGCGTGGCTTCAACCGCAACCTGACCGCCGCCGAGATCATCGGACAGGTGTGGGTGGCCCGCAAGGCATTCATGCCGTTTGAGCCGGGACCCGATCGTCCGATCACCAATGTGGTGATGATGGGCATGGGGGAGCCGCTGCTCAACTTCGATAACGTGGTGGATGCCATGAACCTGATGATGGAGGACCTGGCTTACGGGATCTCCAAGCGTCGGGTAACCGTCAGCACCTCCGGTGTGGTGCCGGCCCTTGATCGTCTGGGTGAAGTCAGCGATGTGTCCATCGCAATTTCGCTGCATGCGCCCAATGATGAGCTGCGCAACCAGCTTGTGCCGCTGAACAAGAAGTATCCGATTGCCGAGCTGCTGGCCGCGACGCGCCGTTATCTGGCGGGTTTGCCCGACAAGCGCAAGGCGACCATCGAGTATACGGTGATTGAAGGGGTCAATGACCAGCCGGAACACGCCCGTGAGCTGGCCCGGGTGCTTAAAGGGCTGCCCTGCAAGATCAACCTGATTCCCTTTAATCCGTTCCCGGAGAGCGATTTCCGGCGGCCCAGCATGAATGCCACGCGGCGTTTTCAGAAGGTACTGAATGAAGCAGGCTATATTGCTACTATCAGAACCACGCGGGGCGACGATATCGACGCGGCCTGCGGCCAGCTGGTGGGCCAGTTTGAGGATCGTACCCGCCGCAGTGCCCGGTATATCGAAGCGCGAAATGTGGCTTCCTGAGGCCTGATGACCAATCGACTGATAATGGGGTGAGTGCATCTGTGACCTGTGCCATTGATTCCGGATTACGCAGAGTAATACTGCTGCTGCTCGTACTGATGGTGCCGGCGGGATGCGTTACCGTAACCGACAGTCGGTTCACCCGGGAGGCTGACAGGGATGAAGCCGTTGCCAACTATGTCGAGCTTGGCAAAGCCTATCTGGACAAAGGCAATATGGAGCGGGCCCGCAAGCACCTGAACCGGGCGCTGGATCTGGATCCGGAGAATGCCGCGGCCAATGCGGCAAAGGCACTGATTTACCAGTCCGAAGGTGATGACGGGCTTGCCGAGGATTCGTTCCGCAAGGCGATCGCCAACGACCCTTCCTATACCCAGGCCCGCATGTACTACGGCAGTTTTCTGTTCGTTCGTGACCGGTATACCGAAGCGCGGGACCAGTTCCGTACCGCCAGTGAAGATACCGCATTCGACAAGCGGGCGGCGGCTTTCTACAACCTGGGCACCACCCAGGAGCGGCTGGAGAACCATGGGGAAGCGGCGGAAGCCTACCGGCGCGCGGTTGAGCTATCCAGGGGTAACGCCGAGGCGCTGCTGGCGCTGTCCCGCAGTCTGATTGAAACCGGAGACTATTCTGCCGCCTCGCGGTATTACAGCCGCCTGCTGAACGTGATGCAGCGGGATCCGCGGCTGACCCATTCGCCACAAAGTCTGCTGACCGGAATCCGCATATCACGGTATTTCGGTGAGCGTGACCGGGAATCCAGTTTTGCTTTGCTGCTGAAGAACCAGTTCCCGGATTCGCTGGAATACCAACAATACAAGGCAATGATAAATAATGACCAGTGAAGAGCAGCCATCACCGGCGGTTCAGGATCCTGCCGGGCAGCAATTGCGCAGAGCCAGGGAGGCACTGGGGCTTAGTCTGGAGCAGGTGGCCGAAGCACAGCACCTGCGACCGTCAGTTATTCAGGATATTGAACAGGGCAGGTATGAGCGCATCGACAGCGAACTTTTCCTGAAAGGTTACGTTCGCGCCTATGCCAAACAGGTCAACCTGAACGCCGAATCTCTGCTGTCGACGCTGGATCAGGAGCTGGAGCCGCTGCGCGAGCAAAAGGCCCGGGAGGCGGAAGCCAATCCGCTGGTGTCCATCGAGCGGAAAAAGCGCCAGAAACGCCGTATTGCCAAGGTGCTGGCCTGGGTTGTGATACTCGGTGTCATCGTGGCGGGTGTGATGGCCTACATGGACTCCCGTGGGACCGGGGAGCTGCAAGCGGAGCAGGCAGAAGAGCCGGAAAACCCGGAAGCCACAGACACGATTGAAAACTCAGCGGAGGAAAACGGGGATCAGCCTGCCGTTGAAACGGCTGTGCCGGAATCCGTGGCAACGCCCGAATCGCCCGTTACGGGGGATGAGGAAAGTGCTGCCGGGAGTGGCGAGGAAGCTTCCGTAGAGTCCGCCCCGGAAACGCAGAATCCGGAAGACTCAGCCTCGGTCGATTTGCCAGAAGGTGAACAGACAGCAGAAACAGAAGCGGCCCCGGTGGATGCGCCTGTTCAGCAAAACAACCAGGAGCAACTGGCGGAGGTATCCGCTGTTGTCCCTGAGCAGCAACCCGAGGGTGTACTCGCGTCCGGCCCCATGGAGGAGCCTGTAGCACCGCCGGTTCCGCTGGAAGTGAGTTTTACCGGTGACTGCTGGATCCAGGTCAGAGATGCCAATGGCGATCAGCTGGCTGCCGCCCTCAAGCGCAGCGGTGACCGCCTGGAGGTAGAAGGGGTGCCACCACTGACTGTTGTAGTGGGCGCGGTGGATGCCGTGAGCACCATTCGTTTTGACAATAAACCCGTTGATATGAAAGATTTCCGGGTTTACAACAACCGCACAGAGTTCACGCTCGAACTTTGATTGTTTTTCCGAGCCAGCGAGATACCGGCTAACAAATCATGAAACACGAATCACCGATCAAAAGACGCAAGTCGCGCCAGATAATGGTAGGCAATGTGCCCGTGGGTGGTGATGCGCCCATTGCGGTACAGAGTATGACCAATACCAACACCTGTGATGTGGAGGCCACGGTCGGTCAGATCCGCGCGCTGGAACAGGCGGGGGCGGATATTGTGCGTGTCTCGGTGCCCAGCATGGAGGCCGCCGAAGCCTTCGGGCGCATCCGTTCCATGGTGGATGCGCCGCTGGTGGCGGATATCCATTTTGATTACAAGATTGCCCTGCGAGTGGCAGAGCTGGGCGTGGATTGCCTGCGCATCAACCCCGGCAATATCGGCCGTGACGACAGGGTCAACGCAGTGATCAGCGCGGCCCGGGACGGCAACATACCGATTCGTATCGGGGTGAACGCCGGCTCCCTCGAGAAGAGCCTGCAGCGCAAATACGGCGAGCCTACTGCTGAGGCCCTGGTCGAGTCTGCCATGCGCCACATTGATATCCTGGACAAGCACGATTTCCAGGATTTCAAGGTGAGCCTCAAGGCATCCGAAGTGTTCATGACGGTGGATGCCTACCGCAGCATTGCCTCCCAGATCGAACAGCCACTGCACCTGGGCATTACCGAAGCCGGTGGTTTCCGGTCCGGTGCCGTGAAGTCCTCCATTGGCCTGGGTATGTTGCTTATGGATGGCATCGGCGACACCATCCGCGTGTCTCTGGCGGCGGATCCGGTGCAGGAGATCAAGGTCGGGTACGATATTCTCAAGAGCCTGCGGCTGCGTAGTCGTGGCATCAACTTTATTGCCTGCCCGAGTTGCTCGCGTCAGAACTTCGATGTGATCCAGACCATGAACGATCTGGAAGCACGACTTGAAGACGTGAACACCGATATGGACGTGGCCATCATCGGCTGTATCGTCAATGGCCCCGGCGAAGCCAAGGTGGCGGACCTGGGTCTGACCGGCGGCACCCCGAAAAACCTGTTCTATATGGACGGCAAGCCCAGCCAGAAGCTGGAGCAGGAAAATCTCACCGATAACCTGGAGCGCCTGATCCGCGAGGAAGCGGCAAAGCGCCGGGAACGCGAAGAGAGTATTATTGCCCGTTCCGAGGAGTGATCCCGGCGAGCGCCTACCGCTTCGCAAACCAGACAGTACAGTAAGGATTCAACTTGGCTAAGATTCAGGCGATCCGCGGGATGAATGACATCCTGCCCGAGCAAACGCCGGTTTGGCAGTATGTAGAAGGCACCGTACGCCGGATCCTCGGCAGCTATGGCTACCAGGAAATCCGCATGCCGGTCGTGGAGCAGACTGATCTGTTCAAGCGCTCCATTGGCGAGGTCACCGATATTGTCGAGAAGGAGATGTACACCTTCGAAGACCGCAACGGTGACAGTCTGACCCTGCGGCCAGAGGGCACCGCCGGCTGCGTGCGGGCAGCAGAGGAACATGGCCTGCTGTTCAACCAGACCCGCCGTCTCTGGTACACCGGCCCGATGTTCCGCCATGAACGTCCCCAGAAAGGACGTTACCGGCAGTTCCACCAGATTGGTGTGGAATGCTTTGGCATGGCCGGCCCGGACATTGATGCGGAATTGCTGATGCTGACCGCACGGCTCTGGAAGGCGCTGGGCCTGGCGGAGCACACCCGCCTGGAGCTTAACTCTATCGGCACTTCTGCTTCCCGCAAGGCCTATCGAGAGGCGCTGGTTGCCTACCTCTCCGATTACCGTGACCAGCTCGACAAGGACAGCCTGCGGCGCCTTGAAAGCAACCCGTTGCGTATTCTGGACAGCAAGGATGAAAGCACGCGCAAGGTGCTGGAAGGTGCACCATCGCTGTCGGACTACCTGGATGAGGAATCCCGGGAACACTTTGCCCAACTGCGTACGTTGCTGGATGCCGCGGGCATTGAATATACGGTTAACCCGCGGCTGGTACGCGGACTCGATTACTACTGCAAGACCGTATTCGAGTGGGTGACCGACAGTCTGGGTGCGCAGGGCACCGTGTGCGCCGGTGGCCGCTATGACGGGCTGGTAGAGCAGTTGGGTGGCAAGCCCACCGTGGCGGTTGGTTTTGCGATGGGGCTGGAGCGGCTGATCCTGCTGCTGGAGACCCTGGACCTGGTACCGGCATCCGTAAACGGTAATGCGGATATCTATGTTGCAGCCATGGGTGAGGGCACCGTTGCTCCGGCGTTCCGTTTGTCCGAAACCCTCCGCGAAGAACTGCCCGGACGGGTTGTGGTGACCCACTGTGGCGGCGGCAGCTTCAAGAGCCAGATGAAAAAAGCCGATCGCAGTGGTGCAGAATATGCACTGATCCTCGGCGAAAACGAGGTGGCCGGTGGTACTGTAGCCCTCAAACCGCTGCGCTCCGGTGAGGAGCAGCAGGAAGTGGCCCAGCAGGAGCTCCCGGCAGTACTGCGCAGCCGGTTCGGCAACGAATAAAAAACAGATTCAATCATCCGACAAGAACGAATTACAGGAGTCATCCATGGCGGAAATGCGCACTGAAGAGGAACAGGTCCAGGCGATCAAGGACTGGTGGAAAAAGAACGGCAGTTCACTGTTGATCGGCATCGCCGCCGCACTGGCCATCGTGTTTGGCTGGCAGGCCTGGCAGGATCATCAGGCGCAGCAGCGCACCGAAGCCGCCAACCAGTTCGGTAACCTGCTCAACACCTTTACCGGTGAGGATACCGAGGACAAGGGCGAAACCATCAACTACCTGGCCAGCCAGTTGCGCGAGGATTTTGCTGACAGCGCCTACGCGATTTACGGCTCCCTGATTCTGGCCCGCTACCAGCTGATGGACCAGGAAGATGCCGCCGCGGCCGCAGACAGCCTGAAGTGGGCGATGAACAAGACCGAGGAAGGCCATCCGCTGCGGCTGATTGTGCTGAACCGTCTGGCCCGTGCCCAGTTTACCGCAGGGAATCATGACGAAGCCCTGGCGACGCTGGACCAGGCCGGAGACACCGGCAGCTTCACCGCGATTTTCCAGGAGTTGCGTGGCGATATCCTGCTGGCCAGCGGCGATACAGAGGGTGCCCGGGAAGCCTATATCGCAGCTCGCGATGCCACCGAGCTGGGTCAGCGCGTGGGCATACTTGAACTTAAACTCGCAGACCTTGGTGTCGGAGAGGGGGCTTGATGCGACCGATTCGTTCGCTGGTTGCAGCACTTCCGCTGGCCGTTTTACTGGCCGGCTGCAGTTCCAACGAGCCGTTTGAGGAGCCGGCACCGGTGCCGGAAGTGGTTTCAACGGTTGAGCTGGAGGAACGCTGGGAAATCAGCGTGGGCGATGGACACGATGACCAGTTGCTTTACCTGCAGCCATTGAATACCGGCGACACTCTCTATGCGGTTTCCGCCGACGGCGAGATGCTGGCGGTACAGGCGGACAATGGCGAGATCGTCTGGGAAAAGGATCTCGACCTTGAGGTCATGGCCGGACTGGCCGGCGATGCAGAGCAGCTGTATCTGGTGACCCGTAATGCCCGCCTGCAGGCGTACAGCCGCGAGAACGGCGAGAAACTCTGGGAAGCGCCGCTTCCCAATGAAGCCATTGCTCGGCCCGGTACTAACGGTCGTCTGGTCGTAGCCCAGACCATCGACGGCAAGGTGCTGGCGTTTGATGCGTCCAATGGCGAGCGGGCCTGGCAGTATGACGGCTCCGTGCCGGTATTGAGCCTGCGTGCGGCAGCATCACCGCTGGTGGCCTCGGATGCGGTACTGGTCAGTCTTGCCAGTGGCCGGGTGATTGCCCTTGGTGCCAGCTCCGGACAACCGGCCTGGCAGTACCAGGTTGGTGTGCCCGAGGGGCGTACTGAACTTGAGAGGCTGGTGGATGTGACAGCAGAACCGCTGGTGCTGGATACTGCGGCGCTGGTAGTTGGATACCAGGGCAAGCTGGCAATGGTGGACCTGCGTAACGGCCAGGAAATCTGGAACCGTTCCGGCGTGTCCAGTCTGCACCCGCCGGCACTGGATCAGGGCAATATCTATATTTCCCGCTCCAACGGCGAGGTACGTGCCTACCGTGGACAGGATCGCCGTGAGCTGTGGACCCAGGATGCGCTCGCCTGGCGGCAGCCCACCGCACCCATGGCGGTAAACGGCCATGTGCTGGTTGGGGATTTTGAAGGATACATCCATATCCTTGATCAGCAGGACGGTTCGTTGCAGGGCCAGTTGCATTACGACGGTGACGGCCTGCGGGCACCATTCCAGCGGCTGCAGGACGGCAGTATTCTGGTATTCGGAAACAGTGGTCGCCTGGCGGCCTATGAACTCAGGCAACGCGACTGACCTTTATGACCCCAGTAATCGCCCTTGTTGGCCGGCCTAATGTCGGCAAATCCACCCTGTTCAACCAGATGACCCGCAGCCGGGACGCGCTGGTGGCTGATTTCCCCGGCCTGACCAGGGACCGAAAGTATGGTGAGGGCCGGTACGAGGGTCAGCGCTTTATCGTGATTGATACCGGCGGCCTGACCGGAGATGAGGAAGGGCTGGATGCGGAAATGGCGCGCCAGTCCATGCAGGCGGTGGAAGAAGCGGACATCGTGCTGTTCCTGGTGGATGGCCGGGCCGGACTGACGGCGGGTGATGAGGTGATTGCCGATCATCTGCGCCGCACCGGCAAGCGGGCTCACCTGGTGGTCAACAAGACCGATGGTCAGGATCCGGATATGGCCACGGCGGACTTCTACTCCCTGGGGTTTGATGCGCCGTTCCAGATTGCCGCTGCCCACAACCGGGGTATTCGTTCCCTGCTGGAGGCGTTGCTGCCCGACCCGGAGGAGGAGAGCGAGGAAGACAAGGCGCACCGCTATCCGGGGATCCGCATCAGCGTGGTGGGCCGGCCCAACGTGGGCAAGTCCACCCTGGTGAATCGTCTGCTCGGTGAGGACCGGGTGGTGGTCTACGATATGCCCGGCACCACCCGTGATTCGGTCTATATCCCCTACGAACGGCAGGGCGAGCAGTACACCCTGATCGATACCGCCGGGGTTCGTCGTCGCAAGAACGTGCGGGAAGTGGTGGAGAAGTTCTCTATCATCAAGACCCTGCAGGCCATCGACGATGCCCACGTGGTGATATTGGTGATTGATGCCCGTGAAGGGCTGGTGGACCAGGATCTGCACCTGATCGGGTTTGTGCTGGATGCCGGCCGGTCACTGGTGATTGCCGTCAACAAGTGGGACGGTATGGATCCGGAAGACAAGGCCAAAGTGAAAGAGCAGGTCTACCGTCGGCTGGATTTCCTGGACTACGCGGACAAGCACTATATCTCCGCACTGCACGGTTCCGGTGTCGGGGTTCTGTACGACTCGATCCAGGACTGTTACGAGTCGGCCATGGCCAAGTGGCCCACCAACCGCCTGACTGCGATCCTGCAGGATGCCGTTGCCCAGCATCAGCCGCCACTGGTGCAGGGACGGCGCATCAAGCTGCGTTACGCACACCAGGGTGGCTCCAATCCACCGGTTATTGTGGTGCATGGTAACCAGACCGACTCACTGCCGGGTGCCTACAAGCGTTATCTGGAAAATACCTTCCGCAAGGTATTGCAGGTCAACGGCTCGCCGATTCGCTTCGAGTTCATTTCCAGTGAAAACCCCTTCGCCGAGCGGGCGAAAAAGGGTGCCCGTCTGACACCTCGCCAGAAGGTCAAGAAAGACAACGACCTGAAAAAGGGACGGCGGGTGAAGAAACCCCGCCAGAAAAGCACCAAACGCTGACCGGGCTTACACCAGGCCAGCATCCTCCACCTGTTTTGCCTGTACCGCCGTCAGGGCAATGGTGAAGACAATGTCTTCCACCAGTGCTCCGCGGGACAGGTCGTTTACCGGTTTACGCAGACCCTGCAGCATGGGGCCGATACTCACAACATTGGCGCTGCGCTGCACTGCCTTGTAAGTGGTGTTGCCGGTATTCAGGTCCGGGAAGATAAACACCGTGGCGCGGCCGGCAACCTTGCTGTCCGGGGCTTTGCTTTTCGCCACGCTTTCGATAGCGGCCGCGTCGTACTGCAGCGGTCCGTCGATCGCCAGATCCGGCCGACGTTCCCGGGCAATGCGGGTCGCTTCCCTTACTTTCTCCACGTCCTGTCCACTGCCGGATTCGCCTGTACTGTAGCTGATCATGGCCACCACCGGTTCCACACCGAAAGCGGCCGCCGAATCGGCACTCTGGATGGCGATATCGGCCAGTTCTTCTGCGTTGGGGTCCGGATTGATGGCGCAGTCGCCGTACACCAGCACCTGCTGCGGAAGCAGCATGAAGAACACGGAGGAAACGACTTTTGCCTCGTCATGGGTCTTGATCAGCTGCAGGGCGGGGCGAACGGTGTTGGCGGTGGTGTGAACTGCGCCGGATACCAGCCCGTCTGCCTCGTCCAGTGCCACCATCATGGTGCCCATCACCACATTGTCTTCAAGCATGGCTTCCGCCATATCCGGTGCCAGCCCCTTGTGTTTACGCAGCTCCACCATAGGCTGGATATAGCGTTCGCGAACTTCTGAGGGATCGACAATCTCCAGGTCATCCGGCAACTGCTGCCCCTGGGAGGCGGCGACATCCGCGATCTCCTGCCGATTGCCCAGCAGAACGCAGCGCGCCAGTTTGCGGTTGTGGCAGATAATGGCGGCATGCACAGTGCGGGGTTCGTTACCCTCAGGAAGCACAATGCGCTTGTCGGCGGCCCGGGCTCTTTCGGAGAGCTGGTACCGGAAGGCGGGCGGCGACAGCCGGCGCTGTCGCTCCACGCTCAGATGCTTGCGCAGCCAGGTTGTGTCGAGATTATCCGACACGGATTCCATGGCCTTTTCGATCCGGTCCGGGTCATCAATGGGAATGGCGGATGACAGATTGGCCAGTCGGTGGGCGGTTTCATAGGTGTTGGTGTCGGTGCTGAGCACCGGCAGGCCGGTGGCCAGGGCACGGTTACAGAGCTGGATCACGTTATCGTCCGGCATCAGGCCGCCGGTGAGCATCAGGCCTGCCAGGGGCACGCCATTGAGGGCCGCCACAGCAGTTGCCACCATGATGTCTTCACGGTCGCCGGGGGTGACGATCAGGCTGCCCGGTCGCAGGGTATAGATCATGTTGCGGATGGTCCGGGCGCTGACGGTGACTTTCTGCACCCGGCGTTCCTGCATATTGCCTTCGTTGAGCACCTTGGTGCCCAGTTCCCGGGCGATATCCGACACCCGCGGTGCCAGCAGTTCCGGTTGCCAGGGCACCATGCCCAAAAGCCGGAAGCGCTGGTCTGAAAATACCTTGCAGGCGGTGGCGTAATCCTCGTCCGGCTCCACCGTCTCCGCGTTGATCTGGGGCGACAGTTCCGAGTGGGGCGGTTCGCCTACCTTGTTGAGGATGACCCCGATCACCTCCGGGTTGGAGGAGCTCTGGAACAGTCGCGCCACAAAATCGAGTTCCTCGTCCAGTACCTCGGCGGTGCGGCCTTCGGGGGTGGCCACCAGGATCACCTCGGAGCCCAGGTTACGGGCGACTTCCACGTTCAGGCGACCAATGTAGGTTTCGCTCTGGTCTGGTACCAGCCCCTCGATGACTACCACATCCACAGAGTCAGCGACTTTCTGGTATTCACCCACCACGGTTTCCATCAGCTCGTCCGCTTTGCCCTTGTTGAGCAGGTGCTGGGCTTCACGCAGGGGCATGGGCTCTGGCGGTTCCAGGTGGCTGCGGGCGCGCAGGAAGGCCACCGAGGTGTCACGGCCATCGTTGTGCTGCTTTTCCCCCTCATGAACCGACTGGCAGAAGGGCTTGTAGAACCCGACGCTGACCCCTTCGGTTTCCAGTGCCCGGAGCAGCCCCAGGCAAACGCTGGTCAGGCCGGAGCCGATGGCGGTAGGGGCGATAAACAGATTCTTGGCCATGTAAGATCCCTGGTTGGTCGGTTCAGTTGGAGCGGGCGGCTTTCAGAGCCTCACCGGCGATGACACGTTCTTCGTTGGTGGGAATCACCATCACCGGGAAGCGGCTTTGATCGTCGCTGATATCGTGATTGCTGTTGCGGCCATGTTGCTGGTTGCGGCTGTCGTCCAGCGAAAAGCCCATCAGTTGCAGGTGGGCCAAGGTGCGGGCCCGCACATTGGCGCTGTTTTCGCCAATGCCTCCGGTAAACACCAGGGCATCCAGGCGTTCGAGCGAGGCGCACATGGCACCAATGTAACGGGCCAGCCGGAAGCAGAATACGTCGATGGCCAGAGCTGCCTGTTGGTTACCGGAGGCGGCCAGTTCCTCCAGGGTACGCATGTCGTTTGATTCCCCTGAGAGCCCGAGCAGTCCGCTCTCATTGTTGAGTATCCGGTGGACTTCCTCCCCGGAAACCCCCTTGTTGCGCAGGAAATCGAACAGCCCCGGATCAACATCCCCGCTGCGGGTGCCCATCACCAGTCCTTCAAGGGGGGTCAGCCCCATGCTGGTGTCGACACTCTCGCCATCGCGGATGGCGGTAACGCTGCAGCCGTTGCCCAGATGGGCAGAGATCAGCGACACGGTTGATGGTGAGCGGTCCAGCAGGCGTGCCGTTTCACTCAGCATGAAATAGTGGCTGGTACCGTGGAAGCCGTAACGGCGGACTCCCCATTCCTGATAGAAACGGTCGGGAAGGGCGTATCGGTAGGCGTGTTCCGGAAGCGTATGATGGAAGGCGGTGTCGAATACCGCCACCTGGGGAACATCTGCAAAGAGCGCGCGTGTGGCCCGTATGCCGGTGAGGTTAACCGGATTGTGCAGAGGCGCGAGGCTGGCGCAGTCTTCAATGGCCTGTTGCACCTGATCGTCGATCAGCGCCGCTTCCCGGAAGGTTTCTCCGCCGTGCACCACGCGATGTCCGATGGCCAGGGGTGTTCCGCTCAGCAGCCCCCTGGAGCGGAGCGTATCGACCATGGCTTCCAGTGCCTGCTGGTGATCCGCACCGGCAGGCAGGGTGACTTCGGTATCGGGTGTCTTGAAACGGGCGGTGGCACCAGCCTGTCCGAGGCGTTCAGCGAGCCCGCTGGCGGTATTTTCCAGTTGCTCGTTGAACACCGCCAGTTTGAGGGAAGAGCTCCCGCAGTTGATTACGAGTATCATGAATGTTGATTGTCCGGTATGTAGATGACCGGGCAACTCAGGGATTTGCCCGCTCGTTGGTTTTGAGCCATTGCTCGAAGTCCATGGCAGGGGCCGGCCGGGCGTAGAAATAACCCTGGGAGTAGTCACATCCCTCGCGCATCAGGAGCCCGGTTTGCGGTTCGGTTTCCACCCCTTCGGCAACCACGGTCAGACCCAGGCTGTGGGCCATGTTGATAATTGCCCTGACCAGAGCCGCATCATCCTGTTTTTCCACAACATCCCGGATGAAGGACTTGTCGATTTTAAGGGTATCAAACGGATAGCTCTTGAGATAGCTCAGGGCCGAATAGCCGGTACCAAAGTCATCCACCGACAGGCGAATGCCGGCTTCGTCCAGCCGGGTCAGAATATCGGCCGTCTCGATGGAGTTATCCAGAATCAGCCGCTCGGTTATTTCCAGCTCCAGCCGGTTCGCCCTGAGACCGGCATGTTCCAGGGCATCCATCACCACGTCGATAAAGCCGGGATCTCGGAATTGCCGTGGGGATACATTGACGGCAATGTTCAGCTCGACTCCCAGTTCCTGTTCCCAGTGGACCGCAGCCTTGCAGGCTTCCTGCAGCACCCAGGCACCGATCGGGATGATCAGGCCGGTTTCCTCCGCGAGGGGAATGAAACGATCCGGCATCACCCGACCCATGGAGGGGTTGTTCCAGCGCAGCAGCACTTCCGCGAGGCGTATCTTGCCTGTTGCGGTATCGACGATGGGCTGGAAGTTCAGCTCGAACTCATCGAGCTCCAGCGCCCGGCGCATGCGGGTTTCCATCTGCAGGCGCTCATGGGACACCTCGGTCATTTCCGGGGTGAACCGCTCATAGGCGCTCTTGCCCTTGTTCTTGGCCTGGTACATGGCGGCATCCGCATGCTGCAGCAGGTTGCCACTGTTGTCCGAGTCGGTCGGGAAAATGGCGATACCGATACTGGTGGTAACGAACACTTCCTGGTCATTGAGGCGGTAGGGTGGGGCAAAGGTCTGCAGTATCCGTTCCGCTACCTGATTGGCGGCTTCAGGGCCGCTCAGGCCGGGCAGAATTACCAGGAATTCGTCACCGCCAAGCCGGGCCACGGTGCTGGTACCCCGCAGGCAACTGGAAATGCGGCGGGCAGCCTCGGTGAGCAGCGCATCGCCGGCATCGTGCCCCATGGTGTCATTGATGTGTTTGAAGTTGTCCAGATCCAGGAACATTACGCCAACCAGACTGCGCTCGCGGCGGGCCTGGGCAAGTGCCAGCTTGAGGCGGTCCAGAGCCAGCATGCGGTTGGGCAGACCGGTCAGAACATCGTAGTTTGCCTGGCGCAGTAGCTGCTGCTCGTAGCGTTTACGAATGCTGATATCCTCGCCGAGGATCAGGTAGCTGGTCACCTGTCCGGCGCTGTTCTTGATCGGCGTGACAATCAGCTGCTCCCAGAACCGCTCACCGTTCTTGCGGATACTGTTGATCTCGCCCTGCCAGACCCCCACACGCTGTACCTGCAAGCGGATGGCCTGCCATAGCTGGTTGTTGTCCCGGCTCTGAATCTGCTCTTCGGAAAGGGCCCCCGGGTGTTTGCCGACGATATCTACGGTCTGATAGCCGGTGAGCTGGGTGAACTTGTGGTTGACGAACTCGATCCGCCACTGGCGATCACAGATCATCACCGAGGACGGGCTTTGCTCGATGGCCTTGGACAGCTTGCGGATTTCCTCGGCATCCCGTTCCTGACGGACAATGTCCTCGTTCAGTCGCTCCCGCATCTGGTTGATGGCTTCGGTGACCTGGGCCAGCTCGTCGGTGCGGTTGATGTAGTTGTCCGGCCGGTCGAGTATCAGTGGACGGGAGAGATTGCGGATCGAGAACTCCCGGGCGTAGTTGGCCATGGCGGTCAGGTGCCTGGCTACGAAATGCCGGAAGATCATGATGATCAGAATGGAAATAAAGAAGGTTTTCAGAAACTGGGTGGTCAGAACCATCAACACCCGGTCCTGAAGGTCATTGTAAACCCGCTCCAGACTGGTGGTGATGGTCATGGTGCCCAGCTTGGAGGTGATGCCATCGCTGCTGTAGGTCAGGTCGAAGGAGTGGGAGCGGACCGGTGTTTCCCTTCCGACATTGCCCATCACAAGTTCCGAGTCCGGCAGGATGCGCAGCCGCAGGTGCACAATATCCGGCAGGCTGAGGATGCCTTCCATCTGGGTTTGCAGAAGGTGCTGGTCAAGGGCCCAGAGACTCCTGGCCAGACTGGCGGAATAGCCGGTCTGAACCACCTGCATGCGATTTTCGATGGCGGTCAGATCACGCCGATAATCGCTGTAGATCTGGATGGCTGAAGCCACCAGTGTAAACAGGGAGCTGAATATCAGGATGTAGGCGAGCAGCCGGAAGGACAGGGGCGACCCGGAACGGAACTGTTGCAGACGCTCGGACAGTCTTGGCATGCCGTTTTCTTCGCTTGCTCCGGGGGACCTGGTCATGAAATTCTCTGGCACGTTTCCTTACCTCGGTATCAACAATTCCTTGTGACACTCATGGCTTGAACTATAGCAGAGTCCTGACTCAGTGCACTGAAAAAGCTGTTAAATCCCCGCGGAATAGCTCCGTTACGGGTACAGGAAAACGCTTAAAGATGAGATTCTGAATTGATTTGGATCAACACGAAGTGGGGCCGGAGGCGTAATCTGGAGTCAGACAGATCAATCAGCGCCGGAGGGCTTGACCATGTATATGGACGCAGTTGTTATCGCAGGTATCGGAACCGTGGTTCTGATGGTGGGCTTTTTCGTTGGCGTGGGTATTTTCGTGGCCCGGGATGCCAAACACCATCATCATGATGGCGGGCACGGGCATTAAGGCAGAAGAGAAAAAATGGCGTCCCCTAGGGGGTTCGAACCCCTGTTGCCGCCGTGAAAGGGCGGAGTCCTAGGCCACTAGACGAAGGGGACGCATCGGCTTTTTTGCCTTGCCTCGTCGAGGTGGCGCGTATAATAAGTAAGCCTCCCGGGGCTGTCAAATTTTTTCACTGAAAAATTTCGTTTGCCCCGGATCACCCTCACAAATCGTTGTTGATGCAGAACTTGAGCTCGCTGGCCAGGCTGTCGAGTACCGCTGTTACCCCTTCCTTCTCATGCATGTTGTAAATGGTGTCTGCCACTTGCTGGTGCTGCGGGTGCAGTTGCCGGCGTACTTCTTTCAGGGGTGCGTTGACGAAGGCTGCCATGGCGATCTCATAGCGAACCTTGTTTTCCCCTGCACAGAAATGGAAATGGGCTTCCCGGGTGCCTTTTGGGGGGAGGCCCGTTCGCTGGTAAACCTTGCGGGCGCAACGTGCATATTCGGAGTGAATGGTGGAGTAGGTTTCGGTCAGACCGTCCTGGCGAATCATTTCGTAGAGTGCGTCGACGCGGTTTCTGGCGCGGTCGCTGATGCCGGGCAGGCTGTCTTTCAGTGCTTCGCGCTCGAATCCCCGGGATGCAAGCTGGAGCACTGTCAGGTACTCACTGGTAATCAGGCTGCAGGTTTCGAAGCTCTGTAATGCTTGCTCATCGGCGAAGGCGGCGTTTGCCCACAGCAGTGATGCGAGAGAAAGCGCGTATATCCTTTTCATCATTGCGGGTAGATCCCTGTTCCGGACTCCCGCATGACTCTACCATGTCAGCCGCCAATTGCATCCTGCAGAGCCGGTTCCAGTTCAGAAAACCGGAAACTGAACCCGGCTTCGGTCAGGCGGTCCGGTACAGCCTTCTGTCCGGTCAGTAACAGCCGGCTCATTTCACCCATGGCCAGCCTTAATGCAAAGGACGGCGCAGGAAGCAGCGCGGGACGGTGCAGTACGCCCGCCAGTGTGCGGGTGAAGTCGCGGTTGGTAGCCGGTGCGGGGCTCACCACGTTGTAAGGCCCGGAAGCCTGTGGCTCGCGCAACATCCAGAGCAGGGCATTAACAACATCTGTGCGGTGAATCCAGGGCATATACTGTTGCCCGTCACCGAGTCGCCCGCCCAGGCCCAGTCGGAACGGCAGCAACATTTTCTGCAGAAATCCGCCGTCCGGCCCAACCACCAGGCCTGTGCGTGACAGGCAAATACGCACGCCGTCTTCCTCAAGCGCCAGCGCTTCGTTCTCCCAGTGTGCACACATGCGGTGGGTGAATTCGTCGTTGGGGCTGGTGCCTTCATTGACCCGGGCCGATCCCTGATCTCCATAGAAACCGACAGCCGAGCCGGACACCAGAACCTCCGGCTTCTGTTCCCAGCTACGGATGATCTCTGCCAGTTTCCGGGTGAGGGCCACCCGGCTGTCGACCAGCGCCTGTTTGCGGGACTGACTCCAGCGTTTTTCCGCAATGCCTTCCCCTGCCAGATTGATCACCGCATCAAAACCGGGATGCCCGCGCAGGTTCTCCAGCGAGTTGGTGGTTTCTACCCGACCACACAGGCTTTTAACAGTGACCGGATCCTGCCGGCTCAGCACGGTCAGGCGGGCTCCATCCGCCAGCAGTGACTGGCAGAGTTGTTGTCCGATAAACCCGGTGCCGCCGGTGATCAGGATGCGGGTGCTCATGTCACGCCTCTGCCAGGGTCTTTTGCACCACGTCACGTATGGCGTGGCCGAGTTCCGGGTTCTCGCCGACCGGTGGCTGCAGTGTTATGGAAACACCGTGTTCTTTCTGCAGGTCATCGAGCATGGTTGGGACATCCTTGCGCAGGTGCCGGCCCGCGGCGAGAAACAGGGGCACAACGGTGAACGTTTCAATTCCCTGTGCCACGCCCTCGGCAACGGCATCCTGCAGGGAGGGGGAGCTCAGCTCCATATACGCAACCCGAGACCCCGGCACTGAAGCCAGCGTGGGTTCCGCAAGTTTTTCAAAGGTATCGCACCAGCGTTGGTCGCTACTGCCGTGGGCGAGTAGTATGATTTGCTGCTTTGTGCTCATGGGTTCTTGGTACTCCGGAGCCTGGGAACGAATTTGGGCTGTCTGCTGTAGATTGTAGCAGTCAGCCGGAAGTGGAGATGTCCTCTTTATGTTCGAATGGAAACGCGTACTGGATTTCTGGTTCGGCGAACTTGATGGCGACGGGCTGCCGGATGAGGAACACCGCAAACGCTGGTTCCGGTCAACCAGGAAGTTTGACCAGGAGATTCGCAGGCGTTTTCTCTCGGTGGTGCTGTTCGCCTCGGAAGACGGGCTGGAATCCTGGCGGAAGGAGCCCGGTGGTGCTCTGGCCGAGATCATCCTGCTGGATCAGTTCACCCGCAATATCTACCGGGGCACCAACATGGCGTTCGATAATGACCGGTTGGCCAGGAAACGCACCCGGCAGGCAATGGACCGGGGGCATGATATGGCGTTGCCGCCGGTGCAGCGGGCGTTTCTGTATATGCCGCTGGAGCATTCGGAGCGTATCGAGGACCAGGAACTGGCAGTGGAGTGTTACGAACAGCTTGTCGCTGCAACCGATGGCCGGGAGTCAGACTTGATGGGTGGTTTTCTGAAAGCCGCGCGAGAACATCGTGCCATTATCGCCGAGTTTGGCCGGTTTCCACATCGTAACCGGATTCTCAAGCGCGCCAGCACGGAAGCCGAAGTGCATTGGCTGAAAGAGGGGCCGACTTTTGGGCAGTAGAATACCGGGCGTTGTGTTGTTGCTCGCCCTGCTATCAACCGGGGCAAAGGCAAACGAACTCCACCAGCGTGACATCTATGTCGGTGCCAGCACCTTCCTGTGGTTCTATGCCGATGACCGGCTCGAAAACAGTACCCTGCGAACGGGGTTTCAGGGCCGGAGCGGGTATCAGGCCTCGGAGTATTTCGGGGTGGAAATGCGATACTCGGACGGCGGTGAGGGCCAGTCCGGGGATCTGCTGGTTCGTGTGGAGCGGGCGTTTTCCGCACTGGTCACGGTGTCAGCGGCGTTTGGTAACGGACATCGGGTCGGGGTATACGGTGGCCATACAACGGCTGGCCTGAAGACCATGTCGGAATCCGGTGCCGGGGAGAGAACCGAGCACGGAGTCTCGACGGGTACCTTTATCAACCTGGCCCTGACCGGACAGGCCTACGTTTTTGCCGATTACGGTACCTGGCTTTGGGACAGGGATTTCGTGGCACAGGGCTTTAATCTTGGTGTCGGTGCCCGCTTCTGAAGGCGGGACATAAATCGCGAAGGCGCAAATAAACGCCGATAAAACAAAAACCTGAAAAAAGTATTGACGGCGAAAGCGGAATCCGTAGAATAGCCACCCGTCGTGAGGCATCGCCCCACAGACATTGCGGGAATAGCTCAGTTGGTAGAGCACAACCTTGCCAAGGTTGGGGTCGCGAGTTCGAATCTCGTTTCCCGCTCCAGATTTAAAGAACCCGGCCCCTGTGGCCGGGTTTTTTCGTTTTCAGCGCCGGGAAATTTTTCTGCAGTCCCGTTCGGTTATACTCTTTCCCGATCTGTTAACAAGGTGGCGGCCCAGACCCATGCAGGTGCATTCGCTGTTCATATACCCGGTAAAATCCCTGGCGGGCATACCGGTGGAGCAAATCGAGTTCGACGACTTCGGTCCGGTAGCCGATCGGCGCTGGATGATCGTGGATGAAGCGGGAAAGTTCGTAACCCAGCGCAGCCTTCCCCGGCTGGCCCTGGTGAAAACCCGGCTGGAGCAGGGACGGGTTCTGGTGGATGTGCCAGGGCAGGAGGGCCTGCCACTAGAAGCGAGTGACCGGCAAATGACGGTCGATGTATGGCGCGACCAGGCAATGGCGCTGGCGGAGGCCGGGCAGGTTTCCCGGGCATTGTCCGATTTTTGCGAACGGTCTTTGCGGCTGGTGTACATGCCGGATTCCAGCTTCCGCCGGGTGGATCCGAAGCGGGTGCCGGAATCCAGGCGAGTGAGCTTTGCGGACGGGTTTCCCCTGCTGGTGACCAACACCCGGTCCCTGGATGACCTGAACCGCCGTCTGGCGGAGCCGGTAACCATGAACCGGTTCCGGCCCAATATCGTCGTGGACGGGAAGCTGCCATGGGAAGAGGATCAATGGCGGACTCTTATGGTCGGGTCGCAGGAAGTGCGGCTGGTGAAACCCTGTTCCCGCTGCGTAATGACAACGGTGAACCCCGAATCCGGGGAAGCCTCCGGCCTGCGGGAGCCCCTGCGCACCCTGGCCGGTTTTCGTCGTACCGATGACGGTGTGATATTCGGTATGAATGGTATTCACACCAATGATTCAATTGTTCGGGTGGGTGACCCCGTGACTGTTCAGCAACCGGAGTAAACAGACTGTGCCTGTATTGACCCTGGACGACATATCCCTTGCCTTCGGCATGCATCCGCTGCTGGATCATGCATCCCTCAATATCGACAGGGGAGAGCGGGTCTGCCTGCTGGGGCGCAACGGGGAGGGCAAGTCGACCCTGCTCAAGATACTTGCCGGTGACGTGGTGCCCGACGGCGGCCATATTCGTCTGGAAGAGGGCGCAAGGCTGGCGGTGTTACCCCAGACACTTCCCAGTGACGACACCCGCACCGCCTATGAGGTGGTTTCCGGTGCCTTTCCGGAAACCGGCGAGCTGCTGGCGGAGTTTCACCGGCTGACCCAGAGTGCCGATGAGGCGAGTCTCGATCGCATGATGAAAGTTCAGGAGCGAATTGAAGCGCTGGATGGCTGGAATCTGGACCAGCGGGTGGGGGCTATCCTGGAGAACTACGGAATCGACCCGGAGCAACGGCTGAACACTCTCTCCGGTGGTTGGCAGCGCCGCGTATTGCTGGCGAAAGCCCTGGTAGGGGAGCCGGATATCCTGCTGCTGGATGAGCCCACCAACCATCTGGACGTGCCGGCCATTGCCTGGATGGAAGAGGCGCTGGGTCAGTTCCGTGGTGCCATTCTGTTTGTCAGTCACGACCGTGCGTTTATCCGCCGCACCGCGACCCGCATTGTGGAGCTGGATCGTGGCAAGCTGGTGAGCTTTGCCGCCAACTATGATCGCTACCTAGAACTCAAGGAAAAGGCCCTGGAAGAAGAGGAGCGCCAGAACGCCCTGTTTGACAAGAAACTCAAGCAGGAAGAAGCCTGGATACGCCAGGGCATCAAGGCCCGTCGCACCCGCAATATGGGCCGGGTACGGGCACTCAAGGCTATGCGTGAGGAGCACAGACAGCGCCGGGAGCGGGGTGGCACGGCCAGTTTTGCTATAGAGGATGCTGCGCGTTCCGGCAAGCTGGTGGCCGAAGCCGTGGATGCCGGATTTGCCTATGGCGACGGCACCCCCATTATCCGGGGTATGAATCTCACCGTTCTGCGGGGCGACAAGATCGGCCTGGTGGGTGAGAACGGAACCGGCAAAACCACGCTGGTGAGGCTGTTGCTGGGAGATCTGGCACCCACTGAGGGGAATCTGCGGCTTGGTACCAACCTGCAGGTGGCTTATTTTGATCAGTTGCGCGGCGAGCTGGATCTTGAGCGTACCGCCCTGGACAACATTGCCGAAGGTCGCGAGTACATCGAGATCAACGGCCAGCAGAAGCACGTGATGGGTTATCTGCAGGAGTTCCTGTTCAGTCCGGCAAGGGCCCGGTCACCGGTCAGTGTGTTCTCCGGTGGCGAGCGGGCACGACTGTTGCTGGCCAAGCTGTTCAGCAAGCCTGCCAATATCCTGGTGCTGGATGAGCCCACCAACGACCTGGATGTCGAGACTCTTGAGTTGCTGGAAGCGCGGCTGGTGGAGTTTTCCGGCACGGTTATTCTGATCAGTCACGACCGGGAGTTTCTGGATAACGTTGTCACCGACACCATCTTCCTGGATGGCACAGGCAAGGTCAGGGAATACGTGGGTGGTTATTCCGACTGGCGCAGGCAGGGTGGTCGTTTCCCCACCGAAGCCGGCGGTATTCGCAAGGCAGGGAACACCGCAGCTTCCGGGAGTAAATCCGGAAGCAAACCGGTCAACCCCGGGCCAACGGGTTCCGAGGGGGGCAAGTCCACCGCCGATGACAAGCCTGCAGGCTCTGCGGCAAAAAAGGCCGGTAAATCCAAGCTGAGTTACAAGCTCAAGCTGGAGCTTGAACAGCTTCCGGGGAAAATTGAAAGCCTGGAGAATCGGCTGGCGGAACTGCAGGAGAAAGTTTCATCTCCCGATTTCTATGCCGGAGATCAGGGAGAGGTTGCCGCTACGCTGGAGGCCATGACTGCGACAGAAAGCGAGCTGGAGCAGACCATTGAGCGCTGGATGGAGCTGGAGGAGCTGAGCGCCGACTGAATCCGGTGTCTGTAGGGCCGGCCATAAGCGCCGGCCCTCGCAACTCCGTTACTTGATGCGCACCGCCAGCACATCGCAAACCGTGCCGTGCAGTACACCGTTGGCAGTTGACCCCAGCAGCAACTGGAAACCCTTGCGGCCATGGCTGCCGACAATAACCAGGTCGGTTGAGCGTTCTTCGGTGAGTCTGTGGACTTCCGATTCCGGGCGACCGACGGTCACAATCTGGTTCTCCTTGCTCACACCATACTGTTCACCGTACTTGGCGAGCTGCTCCCTGGCTGCCTGGTCAAGCTGATCCTGCAGTTCTGTCAGGTCCATCGGGATATCGCCGCCATAGGCATAGCCCACCGGTTCCACTACATGCACCAGGGTCAGGGTTGCGCCGTGGGCCTCACACATGGCCTTGGCCTTGTCCAGAACCTGTGGTGCCTCCTCGGTCAGGTCGATGGCGACCATGATGTTGTTGTATGCGGACATGGCATTGCTCCTTTGCGGCAAGATGGGATCAACTTCAGTGGTTAACACTTTATGCTATTGAAGGTAGTCGTAAAAGTCCGATCTGGCAGTGACCGGCATCAACTAAATACTGCGCAGGCACAAAAAAACCGGGGTGGTGCCCCGGTTTCTTTGCTGCAGCCCCCTGTGTTCACGGGGTTTGCTGTTATTCCTCGCTCTGGAGCAGGGCGATCACCTGGTCGAGCCCGTTGATGATGCCTTGTGAATAGCGACCAATTACGAAGGATACGTTGCGCTCGTTGAAGTTGATGTAGGAGCCCTTGATAAACAGCCACTTCGAGTCGATGTCATCCAGGGTCCGCTTCAGCTCGCCTTCCGCGCCGCCGGTCTGAACCCTTTCCAGCATGCCGTCAAAAAGGCGGGCCTGCTCGTCCAGGGCGATCTCGGACGAAGAACCCTGGAATGCCTGGGAGACCGCTGAATTACTGCGGGCGGAGTACTTCGCCATCATCTGCGCCATGGTAACTGCCGCAGAACGCGCCGCTTCAACCCGCTCATTGGGGTCGGTCTGGCCACTTTCCCGGGCTACCTGGTACAGTTCACTGGCCAGGTTGTTGAGCACAACCGCCTGATCCGCCAGTTCTGCCGAAAGGCGCAGGTCCGGATAGCCGGAATTGCGCACCACCGTGATATTCTCTTTCATCAGGTCCTTGAAGCTGTCGAACTCGGCATTGAGGTTGTCGAGCTGTTCCGGGCTGAGTACTTCCAGTTCACTGGCGACAATGATTTCCATTGAATCATTGGCATCATTCACCCCGGAGACGATTTCGTTCAGGGCAACCGGATCGGTATTGGCACTGAAGCGGTAGTAAGCATCCAGAGACTGGTAGTTGCTTAACCGGAATTGGTGGAGTTCAGCCAGGTAATTGGCACCGGAATCTTCCCTGGGGGCCTCGTCCTGTGCCTGGGTCGGGAAAGCGACCAGGAAGGTCATGGCCAGAATGGTGATCAGCGAGCGAACCCGGAGCGGCGCATCTTTCATCGGGTAGTATCTCCGTCGTTGTGCAACGTTTTTTATTCTGTGAGTCAACTTCAGTGTGAGTCGTCTGGTGACTTGCAGCGGCCTGTGGGGGCGCTGCGGTAAATCACGACACGGCCCTGTAGACGATTGTCGTACGGTGAAGGTAAAGTAACTCGTGAAGCCAATCAAGCGGTTTTGGTAACACTCTGTAGCTTCCCAAATGCCTCTGAAATGGATTTTTAGCGAGCTTTGCTCTCAAATCTTCTTAAATAATGCCTGTAATGGACTGTTGTTAAAAGGCTTTATGCGTATTTTCTTGTTTCATCGGGCGCATTCGCGGCGCTAATAGCCGTATTGCGCTCAGAAACAAATTGACAAATGCGCTGTTTTTTTTCATGGTGTGCCCCTCTCGATTCAAACGACTGTATGAATTTGAATCGGTTGATCGGGCAGTGACCGAAATCTTGCTGCACAGGCGGGTGCCGAAAGCAACTGCAATCGTACCCGCAGGCAGTTATAAACACAGACTGGAGATCAGTTGATGATTTACGAAGGTAAAGCCATCACGGTTAAAGAGATCGACGGCGGGATCGCTCAGTTGGACTTCGACTTGCAGGGCGAGTCCGTCAACAAGTTCAACCGTCTCACCATCGAAGAACTGGGCGCCGCAGCTGACGCACTCAACGAGCAGAAGAACCTGAAGGGCCTGGTGGTTACCAGTTCCAAGGACAGCTTCATTGTCGGTGCCGATATCACCGAGTTTACCGACCTGTTCGCCGGATCCGAAGAGGATCTGGTTGCGAACAACCTCAAGGCCAACGAGGTGTTCAACAAGATTGAAGACCTGCCGTTCCCGACCGTTACCTGCATCAACGGTATCGCGCTGGGCGGTGGTTTCGAGATGTGTCTGTCTACCGACTACCGGGTAATGAATCCCAAGGCGAAAGTCGGCCTGCCGGAAGTCAAACTGGGCATCTTCCCCGGTTTCGGCGGTACCGTTCGTCTGTCCCGCCTGGTCGGCGTGGATTACGCCGTTGAGTGGATCTCCGGCGGCACTGAAAACCGTGCAGACGCAGCCCTGAAAGTGGGTGCCGTGGATGCCGTGGTTGAAGCCGATCAGCTGGTTAACGCTGCTGTCGCTATTATCAACCAGGTGAACGAAGGCAAGCTGGACAATCTGGCCCGTCGCGAAGAGAAGAAGGGCAAGATCAAGCTCAACGCCATGGAAAGCATGATGGCGTTCGAGATCTCCAAGGCTTTCGTTGCCGGCAAGGCTGGCAAGAACTACCCGGCCCCGGTTGAAGCCATCAAGGTGATGCAGAAGCACGCCGGCATGACCCGTGACAAGGCGATCGAAGTAGAAGCCAAGGGCTTCGCCAAGATGGCCAAGACCAACACCGCTGCGTGTCTGGTGGGTCTGTTCCTGAACGACCAGGCTCTGAAGAAGAAGTCCAGCGCCTGGGAGAAGGAAGCCAATGACGTGAAACTGGCCGCCGTTCTGGGTGCCGGTATCATGGGTGGTGGTGTTGCTTACCAGTCTGCTCTGAAAGGCACGCCGATCATCATGAAGGACATCGCTCAGGAAGGTATCAGCCTGGGTCTGAAGGAAGCCAAGAAGCTTCTGTCCAAGCGTGTAGACAAGGGCAAGATGGATGCCGGCAAGATGGCCGATGTCCTTAACAGCATCACGCCGACCCTGAACTACGGCGACTTCAAGAACGTCGACCTGGTGGTTGAAGCGGTTGTCGAGAACCCGAAGGTGAAGGACGCGGTACTGCGCGAGACCGAGGATAATGTCCGCGAAGACACAATCCTGACCTCCAACACCTCGACCATCTCCATCAACACCCTGGCGAAGAACCTCAAGCGTCCGGAAAACTTCTGTGGCATGCACTTCTTCAACCCGGTACACATGATGCCGCTGGTTGAGGTTATCCGTGGCGAGAAGACTTCTGATCGCGCCATTGCCACCACCGTTGCCTACGCCAAGGCGATGGGCAAGACTCCGATCGTGGTTAACGACTGCCCGGGCTTCCTGGTTAACCGGGTTCTGTTCCCGTACTTCGGCGGCTTCTCCGGTCTGGTCCGTGACGGTGCCGACTTCCAGAAAGTCGACAAGGTCATGGAAAAGTTCGGTTGGCCGATGGGTCCCGCCTACTTGCTGGACGTGGTTGGCATGGACACCGCCAAGCACGCCAACGAAGTAATGGCGGAAGGCTTCCCCGAGCGTATGAAGGCCGACTTCAAGTCTGCCGTGGAAGTAATGTTCGAGAACGAGCGTTACGGCCAGAAGAACGACAAGGGTTTCTACAAGTACGAAACCGACAAGAAGGGCAAGCAGAAGAAGATTGTAGACGAAGAGAGCTACAAGCTGCTTGAGCCGGTCGTTCAGGGCAAGAAAGATTTCGACGACGAAGAGATCATCGCCCGTATGATGATCCCGCTGTGCCTGGAAACCGTACGCTGCCTGGAAGACGGCATCGTTGAGGATCCGGCGGATGCGGACATGGGTCTGATCTTCGGTATCGGCTTCCCGCCGTTCCGTGGCGGTGCCCTGCGTTACATTGACGACATGGGTGTCGACAAGTTCGTTGAACTGACAGAAAAGTATGCAGACCTTGGCCCGCTGTACCAGCCGACCGAGAAGCTGCGTGAAATGGCCAAGAATGGCGAAAAATTCTTTGGCTAACCCTGAACGAGATTTCCGAACGGAGAAAGATCTATGAGCCTTAATCCGAGAGACGTTGTCGTCGTCGATTGCGTGCGGACTCCGATGGGTCGTGCCAAGAATGGTTGTTTCCGCAATGTACGTGCGGAAAACCTGTCGGCGGCCCTTATCGAGGCACTGTTCGAGCGTAATCCCAAGCTCGACCCGAAAGAAATTGAAGATGTGATCTGGGGCTGTGTAAACCAGACCAAGGAGCAGGGCTTTAACGTGGCGCGGCAGATTTCTCTGCTGACCCGTATCCCGCACGAGTCTGCAGCCCAGACCGTGAACCGTCTGTGTGGTTCCGCCATGAGCGCCATCCACACTGCCGCCCAGGCTATCCAGACTGGTAACGGTGACGTATTCATGGTCGGTGGTGTTGAGCACATGGGTCACGTACCCATGACAGCCGGCTTTGATCACAACCCGGCGGCTTCCAAGTATTCTGCCAAGGCTTCCAACATGATGGGCCTGACCGCAGAAATGCTGGCCAAGATGCACGGCATCACCCGTGAGCAGCAGGACGAGTTCGGTGCCCGCTCTCACCGCCTGGCCCACGAAGCCACCCAGGAAGGCCGCTTCAAGAACGAAATCGTGCCGATCGAAGGTCACGATGAGAACGGCTTTGTGAAGCTGATCGAAGAAGACGAGACCATTCGTCCGGAAACCACTGTCGAGTCACTGGGCCAGCTCAAGCCGGCCTTTGATCCGAAGAACGGTACCGTGACTGCGGGTACGTCTTCCCAGCTCACCGACGGTGCTTCTGCGATAGTTCTGATGTCTGCAGAGCGCGCCCAGGCACTGGGTCTGACCCCGATTGCCAAGATTCGCAGCATGGCCGTTGCCGGCTGTGATCCCGCAATCATGGGCTACGGTCCGGTTCCGGCCGTCAAGAAGGCACTGAAGCGTGCAGGCCTGAAAGTTGAAGATATCGACTTCTGGGAACTGAACGAAGCCTTTGCTGGCCAGTCCCTGCCGGTTCTGAAAGACCTGAAACTGCTGGGCGTAATGGAAGAGAAGGTTAACCTGAACGGCGGCGCGATTGCCCTTGGCCATCCGCTGGGCTGCTCCGGTGCCCGTATCTCCACCACACTGCTGAATGTCATGCAGTCCAAAGGCGGTAAGCTTGGTGTTTCCACCATGTGTATCGGCCTTGGTCAGGGCATTGCCACTGTGTGGGAGCGCCTCTGATTCCTTCCGGGGAATAAGAGAAGCTCAGACAGGAGGCCCGGCGAATGCCGGGCCTTCCTGCGTCTGGGTATCAAAAAAAGGTGTTTATTGGCCGAATGGGTTGTCTTGCATTTCTTGACCCTGTAAAACATTGCACCTATACCGAACATACGGCTTGATGATTGTTTTCTAGCCAACTGATTTTACGGCAAGTTTACGGTTTGCTGAATTTTTGACCGATTGTCGCCAAGGACACAGAACTCCGATATGGGTAAAAGTCTCGTTATTGTCGAGTCACCAGCGAAAGCCAAGACTATCAACAAGTACCTGGGCTCCGACTACATCGTCAAATCCAGTGTGGGTCATATCCGTGACCTGCCGGTCAGCGGCAGCGGATCGACCTCCGATCCGAAAGAGCGTGCCCGCCAGGCCGCGCTGACCCGCAAGATGAGTCCCGAAGAAAAGGCCGTCCACAAGAAGCGTAAGGCCCGGGAACAGCTGGTTGCCCGTATGGGTGTGGATCCTGATCACGACTGGCAGGCTCGTTACGAGGTGCTGCCCGGCAAGGAGAAGGTGGTCAGCGAGCTGAAGAGGCTGGCCAAATCCGCCGACCACGTCTATCTCGCAACGGATCTGGACCGGGAAGGGGAGGCGATTGCCTGGCACCTTCAGGAAACCATCGGCGGCGAGCCGGAAAAATACCGTCGTGTGGTGTTTAACGAGATTACCAAGCGGGCCATCCGTGAAGCGTTCAAGGAGCCGGGCCAACTGGACCGCAATCGTGTGGATGCCCAGCAGGCCCGCCGTTTCCTGGACCGTGTGGTGGGTTACATGGTGTCTCCGCTGCTCTGGTCAAAGATTGCCCGAGGCCTGTCCGCCGGGCGCGTTCAGTCCGTCGCGGTGCGGTTGATTGTTGAGCGGGAGCGGGAAATCCGCAAGTTTGTACCGGAAGAGTTCTGGCAGATGCATGCAGATCTGTCTCCGGGCAAAGCTGACAACCCGGTCCGTTTCGAGGTCACCCGCCATGACGGCAAGACCTACCGGCCGGAAAGCGAAAAGCAAAGTAACGAGCATTTCGAGCGGCTGAACAACGGCGACTTCAGCGTTGCCAAGCGCGAAGACAAGCCGACCAAATCCCGGCCCTCCGCTCCGTTCATTACCTCCACGCTGCAGCAGGCGGCCAGTAACCGCATGGGCTTCAGCGTGAAGAAGACCATGATGCTGGCCCAGCGCCTCTATGAGGCAGGCTATATCACCTACATGCGTACTGACTCCACCAACCTGAGTCAGGATGCGGTCAGCTCGGCCCGTGACTTCATCCAGAGCCAGTATGGTGATCGTTACCTGCCGGAGAAGCCCAGGGTTTATGGCAGCAAAGAAGGGGCCCAGGAGGCCCACGAAGCGATCCGGCCGACGGATGTCAGCCGCAAATCGGATGCCATTACCGGCCTCGAGAAAGACGCTGAAAAACTCTATGACCTGATCTGGCGGCAGTTTGTCGCCTGTCAGATGGCGGATGCAGAATTCCTCAGCACCTCCATTGTGGTGGCGAATGGCGATTACGAGCTGCGTACCCGCGGCCGTATCATCAAGTTTGACGGTTTCCTGCGTGCGGCTCCCCAGTCATCCAAGAAGGATGAAGACATTGCGCTGCCGGATATACAGGTAGGGCAGAAGCTGGATCTGGTGAAGCTGGATCCGAGCCAGCACTTTACCAAGCCGGCACCGCGTTACACGGAAGCCAGCCTGGTCAAGGAGCTCGAGAAGCAGGGCATCGGCCGGCCTTCTACCTACGCCTCAATTATCTCCACCATCCAGGACCGTGGTTATGTGCGTCTGCAGAACCGGCGCTTTTACGCGGAAAAGATGGGTGAGATCGTCACCGAGCGGCTGACGGAATCCTTCTCCAACCTGATGGATTACGATTTCACCGCCCGTATGGAAGGCGAGCTGGACGAAATTGCCGAAGGGGACGTTGACTGGAAAAAGGTCCTGAACGATTTCTATGGTAATTTCCGTCAGCAGCTTGAGAACGCCGAGACCACCGGCGAGAAGGGCATGCGGGCGAATACCCCGACTGAAACGGATATTCCTTGCCCGGCCTGCGGCCGCAACATGCAGATACGGGTGGCCAGCACCGGGGTATTCCTTGGCTGCTCCGGCTATTCACTGCCACCCAAGGAACGCTGCAAGCAGACCATCAACCTGGTGTCCGGCGACGAAGTCGTCAGTGCCGAGGAAGATGTGGAAGGGGAAGGCGAAACCCGCCTGCTGCGCAAGAAACGTCGCTGCGCCAAGTGCGGCACGGCAATGGACAGTTACCTGATTGATGAAAAGCGCAAGCTGCACGTCTGCGGTAACAATCCGGACTGTTCCGGTTACGAAGTGGAAGAGGGCACTTTCCGCATCAAGGGCTACGACGGCCCGACCCTGGAATGCGACAAGTGCGGCTCCGAGATGCAGCTGAAGACCGGCCGTTTCGGCAAGTACTTCGGCTGTACCAATACCGAGTGCAAGAACACCCGTAAACTGCTGAAGAACGGCGAGCCGGCTCCCCCCAAGATGGACCCGGTGCCGATGCCCGAGCTGCAATGCCAGAAAGTGGACGACACCTACGTCCTGCGTGACGGTGCCTCCGGCCTGTTCCTTGCGGCCAGCAAGTTCCCGAAAAACCGCGAAACCCGGCCACCGCTGGTGATGGAAATCAAACCCCATCGCAAGGAAATCGACCCGAAGTACGATTACCTGATGGATGCCCCGGAGAAAGACCCGGAAGGCAACCCGACGGTAATCCGCTACAGCCGCAAGTCCAAAGAGCAGTACGTCATGTCCGAGAAAGAGGGCAAGGCGACGGGCTGGTCTGCGTGGTACGAGAACGGGCGTTGGGTGCCGAGGGACAAGAAGAAATAGCCTCAGTTAGCCACGGACGTTGGCGACGGGGTCTGTCCCTACGGGACTGACCCCTTTGCACGGAACCTGAAGCTGGAAGCTCTGGGGTCAGTCCCGTAGGGACAGACCCCGCCGATAGCTTTGAACCCATTATCCCATATAGTCCGTGGCCAATTTTTCTTCCGCGTCCTTCCGCGGTTTCCGCGGCAAATTTCATTTCTTCCGCAACCGCTGAAGCAGCGAAGACGTATCCCAGCGGCCACCCCCCATATCCTGAACATCCCCGTAAAACTGATCCACCAGAGCCGTTACCGGCAACTTGGCCCCGTTCGAGCGGGCTTCCCCGAGACAGATGGCCAGATCCTTGCGCATCCAGTCCACCGCGAAGCCGTGGTTGAATTCGCCTGCGATCATGGTGCCGGAGCGGTTTTCCATCTGCCAGGACTGGGCGGCGCCCTTGGAGATGACATCGATCACCTTGTGAATGTCCAGGTCTGCCTGCTCGGCAAAATGAATCGCTTCGGACAGTCCCTGTACAACCCCTGCGACGGCAATCTGGTTGACCATTTTGGTGGTCTGCCCGGCCCCTGCGGGGCCCATCAGGTTCACGGCTTTGGCAAAGTGGGTGAGTACCGGTTCTACTCTCTCGTAGACCGGCTCGTCGCCGCCGCACATGATGGTTAGCTGGCCGTTTTCGGCCCCCTGCTGGCCACCGGATACCGGTGCATCAATAAAGTGAAGTTTCCGTTCCCGTGCGGCCTTGTCCAGCGTTCTCGCCATGTGCGCCGATGCGGTTGTGTGGTCAACCAGCACGGAACCCTCGGGCGCATTCGCCAGGATGCCGTCAGTGCCCAGGCAGACCTCTTCCAGGTCCCTGTCGGCACCGACACAGGTAAAGACCGCGTCGGCACCGCTTACTGCCTCTGCAATGCTCTGGCAGGCTTCACCGCCATACTCGGCAGCCCACTGGTCTGCCTTCTCTGTGGTGCGGTTCCAGACCTTTACGGCCAGGCCTGCCCGGGCCAAATGGCCTGCCATGGGGTAGCCCATGACACCGAGGCCGATAAATGCTGCGTTGTTGATGCTCATAGTGTTTCCTCCGGATGGTATGCCCATACTGGCAAAACAGGGATCCACAAAAAAGGCCGCTCGAAAGCGGCCTTTGCGTTGATGCCCGGGGGCATTACTTCTTCGGGTAGTCCCGCTTGTCGGAGCCCTTGTAGAGCTGACGCGGACGGCCGATGCGGTAATCGCCGGATACCATCTCGTTCCAGTGGGAGAACCAGCCAATGGTACGGGACAGGGCAAAGATCACCGTGAACATGGAAGTCGGAATGCCGATCGCCTTGAGGATCAGGCCGGAGTAGAAGTCCACGTTCGGGTAAAGCTTGCGCTCCACGAAGTATTCGTCTTCCAGGGCAATCTTTTCCAGGCGCTGGGCAATCTTCAGCAGCGGATCGTTTTCCATGCCCAGTTCCTTCAGAACCTCGTGGGCGGTTTCTGCCATGACCTTGGCGCGCGGGTCGAAATTCTTGTAGACCCGGTGGCCGAAGCCCATCAGACGGAAGGGATCGTCCTTGTCCTTGGCCTTGGCGATGAATTTCTCGATATTGGACTCGTCGCCGATCTCCGCCAGCATGTCCAGTACCGCTTCGTTGGCACCGCCGTGGGCCGGTCCCCACAGGGCTGCAATGCCGGACGCAATACAGGCGTAGGGGTTGGCACCGGTGGAGCCGGCCAGGCGCACGGTGGACGTAGAGGCGTTCTGCTCGTGATCCGCATGCAGGATGAAGATCTTGTCCATGGCCTTGGCCAGGATCGGGTTCGGCTTGTATTCCTCGCAAGGCACGCCGAACATCATCTGCAGGAAGTTTTCCGAGTAGGACAGGTCGTTACGCGGATACACGAACGGCTGGCCAATGCTGTACTTGTAGCACCAGGCGGCAATGGTCGGCATTTTCGCGATCAGGCGGTGCGCGGTGATTTCGCGCTGCTCGGCGCTGGTGACATCCATCTGGTCGTGATAGAAGGCGGACAGGGCACCCACAACACCGCACATGATGGCCATCGGATGCGCGTCCCGGCGGAAGCCGTGGAAGAAGTTGCGCATCTGGTCGTGCAGCATGGTGTGGTTCTTGATGGTGTCGTGGAACTTGCGGTTCTGTTCCGCGGTGGGCAGTTCGCCGTTCAGCAGCAGGTAGCAGACTTCCAGGTAGTCGGAATTTTCCGCCAGTTGCTCGATGGGGTAGCCCCGGTGCAGGAGAACGCCGTTAGCGCCGTCGATGTAGGTGATTGCGGAATCGCATGCCGCAGTTGACACAAATCCCGGGTCGTAGGTGAATACGCCTTCCTTGACGAGGCCTCGTACGTCGATAACGTCAGGGCCGACGGTGCCTGAGTAAACCGGTAGCTCAATGGACTTGTCACCCACCGAGAGCGTGGCTTTCCTGTCGGTCATGGTGCTCTCCTATATGATTCGCTTAACAGCATTTGAATGCGCAAGAAGGCGCGTATTATCGCAAAACTGGCGGCAAAATATAGGGCGTTGGCTTTTTTTGTCAATGGAAGGAGCCAAAAACCCGCTCCCGGCCCGGATAAAGGCCGCCGGATTTTACCCGGTTTTACCTTGCCCATTGTTTTTGTCAATACGACCAATAGCGAGACTGGCGGCGCAATTACGCTGCCCCTGGCGTGGTTGCCGGTTTGTAATTACGGGGGGCACTCCTTATAATCCCTAGCCCGGAATCGGGGACTTACCGTGTTATATCGGCCCTTGCATCGTCGTCGGGGTTAACCGGTTATCTCCCTCCTGAGCCAATCGTGTGCCGGTTTCGTATCTGCACCATGATCCTTACATACCAACCAATCTGCACAACCGGTGTGCCGGTCAAGCAGAGCAACGAGAGAGTGTGAGAGCGCTGTGAATAGCAAACGACCAGTAAATCTCGATCTCGGCAAGTTTCATTTTCCGCTACCTGCCATCACGTCCATATTGCACCGGATCAGCGGCATCATCATTTTTGTTGGTGTTGCCTTCCTGCTTTACGGACTGGACCTTTCCCTGTCCGGGGAAGAAGGCTTCAACCGGGTGAATGAACTGCTGAACAGCTTCCTGGCGAAGCTGATTATCTGGGGCATTCTGTCCGCCCTGCTGTACCACCTGGTAGCCGGCATCAAGCATCTGTTGATGGATATGGGTATCGGCGAGGAGCTTCAGAGCGGCCGCCTGGCGGCTAAAATCACGCTTGTGGTTTCCATTGTTCTCATCGTTCTGGCAGGAGTCTGGGTATGAGCAGCGTAAACAGTGTTACCAATCTTGGCCGCAGCGGTGTATTTGACTGGCTGATTCAGCGGGTCACCGCCTATGTGCTGGCGCTTTATACGATCTTTTTGCTGGGTTTCATGGTGACCACCGATGTCAACTATGACACCTGGACGGCCCTGTTCAGTCAGGACTGGTTCCGCATTTTCAGCCTGCTGGCGCTGATCTCTCTGGGAGCCCACGCCTGGGTAGGTCTGTGGACCGTCACGACCGATTACATGAAGTCCATGGCACCGCGTTTTCTGGTTCAGGCCCTGTGTGGTCTGACCATGTTCGTCTACGTGGTCTGGGGTATTCAGATTCTTTGGGGGCTATGATCGATGTCTAACATCAAAACCATGTCTTACGACGCGATTGTTATCGGTGGTGGCGGTGCAGGTATGCGCGCAGCCCTGCAGCTGACCGAATCCGGTCTGAACACCGCGTGTATCACGAAAGTATTTCCAACCCGTTCCCACACTGTCTCGGCCCAGGGTGGTATCACCTGCGCCATCGCCAGTGCGGATCCGAACGACGACTGGCGCTGGCACATGTATGACACCGTCAAGGGGTCAGACTACATCGGTGACCAGGACGCGATTGAATATATGTGTTCCACCGGTCCCCAGGCGGTATTCGAGCTGGAGCACATGGGCCTGCCGTTCTCCCGTACCGAACAGGGCCGCATCTACCAGCGTCCGTTCGGCGGTCAGTCCAAGGGTCCGGATAACCCCACCCAGGCGGCCCGTACCTGTGCAGCCGCCGACCGTACCGGTCACGCCCTGCTGCACACGCTGTACCAGGCGAACCTGAAAGGCGGTACTTCCTTCCTGAATGAGTGGTACGCCGTTGATCTGGTGAAGAACAGCAACAACGAAGTTGTTGGTGTCGTTGCTATCGAGATCGAGACCGGTGAGGTTTGCTATATCAAATCCAAGGCCACCGTTCTGGCCACCGGCGGTGCGGGTCGTATCTACGCCTCCACCACCAACGCCATGATCAATACCGGTGACGGTATCGGTATGGCCCTGCGTGCCGGCTTCCCGGTCCAGGATATGGAAATGTGGCAGTTCCACCCGACCGGTATTCACGGTGCTGGCACCCTGGTTACAGAAGGTTGTCGGGGTGAGGGTGGTTACCTGATCAACTCCGAAGGTGAGCGCTTCATGGAGCGTTATGCTCCGAACGCGAAAGACCTGGCTGGCCGTGACGTTGTGGCCCGCTCCATGGTTCTGGAAATCCTGGAAGGACGCGGCTGCGGTCCGGACAAGGATCACGTGTTGCTGAAGCTGGATCACCTGGGTGAAGAAACCCTGAACCTGCGTCTGCCGGGTATCTGTGAGCTCTCACGTACCTTTGCGCACGTTGACCCGGTTAAAGAACCGATTCCGGTTGTTCCGACCTGTCACTACATGATGGGCGGTATTCCGACCAATGTTGGCGGCCAGGCTCTTACCCAGGATGAGCAAGGCAACGACAAGCCGATTCCGGGACTGTTTGCCTGTGGTGAGGCTGCCTGTGTATCCGTGCACGGTGCCAACCGCCTGGGTGGTAACTCCCTGCTGGATCTGGTTGTGTTCGGTCGTGCGGCTGGTCTGCACATCGAGGAGCAGCTGCGCGGCGGCTTCGAAGTGGATGAAGCCTCCGAGGAAGATATCAAGCGTGCCATGGCGCGTCTGGATCGCCTCAACAGTGCATCCGAAGGTGAAGATGTGGCCAAGGTCCGCAAGGATCTGCAGGCCTGCATGCAGCTGTACTTCGGTGTATTCCGTGACGGCGAAAGCATGGAGAAGGGGCTTAAGCTGCTCGAGGAAATCGGCGAGCGGGTCCGCAAGACCAGGCTGGGCGATACCAGCGATGCTTTCAACACTGCACGTATCGAAGCTCTGGAGCTGGATAATCTGTATGAAGTGGCCTATGCAACTGCCAAATCGGCCACCGAGCGCAAGGAAAGTCGTGGTGCCCATGCCCGTAACGACTTCACCGAGCGTGATGATGAGAACTGGCTCAAGCACTCCCTGTACTTCCCTCTGGAAAAGCGGGTTGGCAAGCGTGATGTGAACTTTGCGCCGAAGACCGTGCCGATGTTCGAGCCGAAGATCCGGACTTACTAAGGGGGGGAATAAAGAATGTTGGTAAGCCTGTACCGTTACAATCCCGAGACTGATAACGCTCCCTACATGCAGGACGTTGAAGTCGAGATTCCTGCGGGCAAGGATCTGATGGTTCTTGACGTACTGAATCTGGTCAAGGAAAAAGACCCGTCCATGGCCTATCGTCGCTCCTGCCGGGAGGGCGTGTGTGGTTCAGACGGCATGAATATGAATGGCAAGAACGGCCTGGCCTGTATCACCCCTGTTTCCCAGGTGGTGAAGAAAGACAAGCTGGTGCTGCGCCCGCTTCCGGGTCTGCCGGTTATTCGTGATCTGGTGGTTGATATGAGCCTCTTCTACAAGCAGTACGAGAAGGTCTCACCCTACCTGATCAACGATAATCCGGCACCTGCCATTGAGCGCCTGCAGTCTCCGGAAGACCGGGAGAAGCTGGACGGCCTGTACGAGTGTATTCTCTGTGCCTGCTGTTCCACTTCCTGCCCGTCCTTCTGGTGGAATCCGGACAAGTTCATTGGTCCGGCCGGCCTGCTGCAGGCCTATCGCTTCCTGGCGGACAGCCGGGATACCGCACAGGCTGAGCGTCTTGCCAGCCTTGACGACCCGTTCAGTGTATTCCGCTGCCGGGGCATCATGAACTGTGTCAGTGTCTGCCCGAAAGGCCTGAACCCCACAAGGGCAATCGGCCATATCCGGAATCTTCTGCTGCAACGCGCCACCTGAGCAGCAGAATCTCAGACAGACGCTATACTGTTCTCACATGCAAGCACTCGGAGGCTCCGCAACGGCGCGGAGCCTCTCCAACCAAAGGCTTATAGTCAAAAGTCTGAGGTGAGTGCACACTAGGCAGACCTGTTTCACGGACCCACAAAGTCCGTGGCAGGAATGCTGAGTACAAAAACCACCGGGGAACGGAAAACATCCGTGCTGGAGTGGTGGCTGCGAACAGTCGATCCCGTAAAAACCCGTATTGACTGAGATTTACCCCTGGCCGACCATTATCAGCTCCCCCGCACCAGCCCAAGGTGAGCTATTCGAAATGCATGAAAGCATAATGGAGCAGTTGTGGCAGACTTCCCACTTGCAGGGTGGAAATCTTGCCTATGTAGAGCAGCTTTTTGAGACCTACCTGTCCGACCCCAACGCCGTTCCCGAAGAATGGCGAAGCTACTTCGACAAACTACCCACTGTCGATGGCTATAAGGGTCAAGATGTCATTCATTCTTCCATTCGCGAACAGTTCGAGCATATTTCCCGCAACCAGCGCCAGCTGGCCGGAAACGGCGTGCCTGCCGGTGCCGTTAGTGATGCCGACAAGAAACAGATTCGCGTCCTCCAGCTGATTAACGCCTATCGTTTCCGGGGTCATCAGGAAGCGAAGCTGGATCCGCTGGGTGTCTGGCAGCGTCCGCCGGTGGAAGATCTGGATCCGTCGTTCCACGAGCTGAACGAAACAGACAATGACATCGAGTTTCAGACCGGTTCCCTGAACTTCGGCTCTGACACCATGAAGCTCGTCGATATCGTTGACGGGCTGCGGGAGACCTATTGCCGCAGTATTGGTGCCGAGTACATGCATGTGGTGGATACCCGCGTCAAACGCTGGTTCCAGCAACGCATGGAGCCGGTTCGTTCGCGTCCGAAGTTTGAAGAGCAGACCCGCAAGCATCTGCTGGAACGTCTCACTGCTGCCGAAGGGCTGGAAAAATATCTGGGCTCCCGTTATCCGGGGGTCAAGCGTTTCGGGCTGGAAGGTGGCGAAAGCCTGATTCCCTGCCTGGATGAGCTGATCCAGCGCGCCGGTTCCTACGGTGCCAAAGAGATTGTGCTGGGCATGGCCCACCGTGGTCGCCTGAACGTGCTGGTGAACACCCTGGGCAAGAATCCGAAGGAGCTGTTTGACGAGTTCGAGGGCAAAAAGCTCGCGGATTCCGGCTCCGGTGACGTGAAATACCACCAGGGCTTCTCGTCCAACGTCATGACTGATGGCGGGGAAGTCCACCTGGCGCTGGCCTTCAACCCTTCCCACCTGGAGATCGTGTCTCCGGTGGTGGAAGGTTCCGTCCGTGCCCGCCAGACCCGCCGGGAAGATCCGGATGGCAGTCAGGTGGTGCCGATCATCATGCACGGCGACGCGGCCTTTGCCGGCCGGGGCGTGGTGATGGAAACCTTCCAGATGTCCCAGACCCGCGGTTTCGGGGTAGGGGGCACCATCCATATTGTGATCAACAATCAGGTGGGTTTTACCACCAGCAAGCAGGAAGATGCCCGGTCCACCGAGTACTGCACCGATGTGGCGAAGATGGTGCAGGCTCCGATCCTGCACGTGAACGCCGATGATCCGGAAGCGGTGTTGTTCGTCAGCCAGATGGCGATGGACTACCGTAAGGAATTTGGTGGCGACGTGGTCATTGATCTGGTCTGCTACCGCCGCCGCGGTCATAACGAGGCGGATGAGCCGGCCGCTACCCAGCCGGTGATGTATGAAAAGATCCGCGCACTGAAAACCACCCGCGGTCTTTACGCCGACCAGTTGATGGCTGAAGGCATCATCGACGAGGAGCGCTCAAAGCAGATGGAGCTGGACTACCGTGATGCCCTGGACAAGGGCGATCATGTGGTCAAATCCCTGGTCAAGGAGCCCAACACCGAGCTCTACGTGGACTGGACCCCTTACCTTGGCCATGAGTGGACCGCCAAGTGCAAGACCAGTGTCAGCCTGAAGCAGATCAAGGCACTTGGCAAAAAACTGACCTACGTGCCGGAAGGCTTCAGTATCCAGCGCCAGGTTTCCAAGATCGTCAAGGACCGGGAGAAAATGACCGCCGGTGCCCTCTCGATCAACTGGGGTTATGGCGAAACCATGGCTTACGCCACCCTGCTGGAAGAGGGTCACCCGATCCGTATTACCGGTCAGGACGTGGGCCGCGGCACCTTCTCGCACCGCCACGCGGTACTGCACAACCAGAAGGACGGTACCACCTATACCGCGCTGGCCCAACTGAAGGATAACCAGCCGTCATTCGAGATCTACGACTCGCTGTTGTCGGAAGAAGCAGCGATGGCTTTCGAGTATGGCTATTCCACCACGACTCCGAATGTCCTGGTGGTGTGGGAAGCCCAGTTTGGTGACTTTGCCAATGGTGCCCAGGTGGTCATTGACCAGTTCCTGACCAGTGGTGAGCACAAGTGGGGCCGGCTGTGTGGCCTGACTCTGCTGCTCCCCCACGGTTACGAGGGGCAGGGGCCGGAGCACAGTTCCGCCCGTCTGGAGCGTTTCCTGCAGTTGTCCGCCGAGCACAACATCCAGGTTTGCGTGCCCACCACGCCTTCCCAGGTGTTCCATATGCTGCGCCGTCAGGTTAAACGCCCGCTGCGCAAGCCGCTGGTAGCGATTACCCCGAAGAGTCTGCTGCGGCACAAGGAAGCCACCTCGGATCTGGAAGACCTGACTTCAGGCACCTTCCAGACCGTATTGCCGGAAAAAGAGCCGTCCGATCCGAAAAAGATCACCCGGCTGATTCTTTGCAGTGGCAAGGTCTATTACGACCTGCTGGAGAAGAAAAAAGCCGATGAGCGGGACGATGTCGCCATTCTCCGGATTGAGCAGCTGTACCCGTTCCCGGCAGATGATCTGGACGAATTGCTGGCCGAGTACAAGAAGCTCAAGCATGTTGTCTGGTGCCAGGAAGAACCGATGAACCAGGGAGCCTGGTATTGCAGCCAACACCATATGCGTAATGCGCTGCAGCGGTTAAATCCCAAGCTTTATCTCCAGTACGCCGGTCGTGAAGCCTCTGCTGCTCCTGCTTGCGGACACATGTCCGTGCATATCGAAGAGCAGAAGAAGCTGGTAAATGATGCGTTTGAAATCTGACGAGCTACCGAATTAAGGATTCACAATGTCAACTGATATCAAAGCCCCCGTTTTCCCTGAGTCGGTCGCAGAAGGCACGATCGCAACCTGGCACAAGCAGCCCGGCGAACAGTGCTCACGGGACGAACTGATTGTCGATATTGAAACCGACAAGGTTGTTCTGGAAGTGGTTGCGCCGGCGGACGGTGTGATCGAAAAGATCATCAAGGATGCCGACGACACCGTCGAGAGCGGTGAAGTCATCGGCACCTTCAAGGAAGGCGCTTCCGGCGGATCTTCTTCCGGCAGCAAGGAAGAGAAAGCCGAAGCGGCCAGTGACGACTCTGGCGAGAAGGAAAAGGAAGAGCCGGCACAGGCTTCCGGCTCCGACCCGATCCTGAGCCCGGCCGCCCGCAAGCTGGCGGAAGAGAACGACGTTGATCCGGCCTCGGTCAAGGGCACCGGCAAAGACGGCCGTGTCACCAAGGAAGATGTTCAGAATCATGTGGATAGCGCCAAGTCTTCAGGTGCTTCTAAAGCTGCCTCCAGCGCCCCGGCCGGCGGTGACATGCCCAAGGTCGACGTTGCCCAGGGCGAACGCCCCGAGAAGCGCGTACCGATGACCCGCCTGCGTGCCAGTATTGCCAAGCGCCTGGTGCAGGCCCAGACCGATGCCGCCATGCTGACCACCTTCAACGAGGCCAACATGAAGCCGGTCATGGAGCTGCGCAAGCAGTACAAGGACAGCTTCGAGAAACGCCACGGCGTGAAACTCGGGTTCATGTCCTTCTTCGCCAAGGCTGCGACTGAGGCACTCAAACGCTTCCCGGCGGTGAACGCGTCCATCGATGGCAACGACATGGTTTACCACGGTTACCAGGATATCGGTGTTGCCGTGTCCACGGACCGTGGTCTGGTAGTGCCGGTGGTCCGCGATGTGGATGCCCTGGGACTGGCGGACATCGAGAAGAAAATCATCGAATACGGTACCAAGGCCAAAGATGGCAAGCTGGGCATCGACGAGATGACCGGTGGTACCTTCACCATTACAAACGGCGGTATCTTCGGCTCGCTGATCTCCACGCCGATCCTTAACCCGCCGCAGACGGCGATTCTGGGTATGCACAAGATCCAGGAGCGTCCCATGGCTGTTAACGGTCAGGTGGAAATTCTTCCCATGATGTACCTGGCACTGTCATACGATCACCGGATGATCGACGGCAAGGAAGCGGTGCAGTTCCTGGTGGCTATCAAGGAAATGATCGAGGATCCGGCGCGTATCCTGCTGGATGTGTGAGCCGATACTTAACGAATCAACGACGGGATAGAATATGTCTGACAAGTACGATGTCATCGTTATTGGTGCCGGCCCCGGCGGTTACGTGGCTGCTATCAAGGCAGCCCAGCTGGGCCTGAAGACCGCCTGTGTGGAATCCTGGGTCGACAAGGACGGCAAGAACCGTCTCGGTGGTACCTGCCTGAACGTGGGCTGTATTCCTTCCAAGGCATTGCTGGAAATCTCCCACAAGTTCGAGGAGGCCAGCCACGATTTTGCCGACCAGGGCATCATGGCGAAGGATGTCTCCATTGATCTGGGCAAGATGATGGAGCGCAAGACCGGTATCGTCGATCAATTGACCGGCGGCATTTCCGGGCTGTTCAAGGCGAATGGCGTTACCTCTATTTTCGGCCACGGCAAGCTGCTGGCCAACCGCCAGGTGGAAGTGACCGACAAGGACGGCAAGAAGAAAGTCTACGAGGCCGAGAATGTGATTCTGGCCACCGGTTCGCGGCCCATCGAAATCCCTCCCGCACCCATGACCGAGGGATACATCACCGACTCGGAAGGTGCCCTGGAGTTTGATGAAGTTCCCAAGCGCCTTGGCATAATCGGTGCCGGTGTTATCGGTCTGGAGCTGGGCAGTGTCTGGGCCCGTCTGGGCTCGGAAGTCACCATCCTGGAGGCGCAGGACAGCTTCCTGCCTGCAGTGGATCAACAAGTGGCCAAGGATGCCCTGAAACAATTCAAAAAGCAGGGACTGAATATCGTTCTGGGAGGCCGGGTAACCGGTGCTGAAGTCAAGCGCAAGCTGGTCTACGTCAACTACGAAGACAGCAAGGGCAAGCAGGAGCTGAAGGTAGACAAGCTGATTGTGGCCGTTGGCCGCCGTCCGTATACCGACAACCTGCTGGCCGAGGATTCCGGCGTGCAGCTGGATGAGCGTGGCTTCATCTTCGTGGACGACCAGTGCAAGACCGAGGCCCCTGGTGTCTGGGCCGTGGGCGATGTGGTGCGTGGCCCGATGCTGGCCCACAAGGCATCCGAAGAGGGTGTCATGGTGGCAGAGCGTATCGCCGGCCATAAGCCGCAGGTCAACTACGATTGCATTCCCAATGTGATTTATACCAACCCGGAAGTGGCCTGGGTGGGCAAGACCGAGGAAGAGCTGAAATCTGAAGGCGCAGCCTACAAGACCGGTTTCTTCCCGTTTGCCGCCAATGGTCGCGCCATGGCTGCGAACAATACCGCCGGCATGGTCAAGATTATTGCGGATGAAGAGACCGACAGGGTGCTGGGCTTCCATGTGACCGGGCCACAGGCCTCGGAGATCGTCGCCCAGGGCGTGATCGCCATGGAATTCGGCTCCAGTGCCGAGGATCTGGCGCTGACCTGTTTCGCGCACCCGACCTTGTCTGAATCGGTCCATGAAGCTGCCCTGGCAGTGGATAACGGGGCCATTCACAAGGCCAACCGTCGCAAGAAGAAGTAATTCATCCGTAACTGGTTATTTTTCATCTAACAGCGGGATATAGACTATGAATTTGCACGAATATCAGGGCAAGCAGCTGTTCGCTGAGTACGGCCTGCCTGTCTCCGAAGGCATTGCCTGTGATACGCCTGACGAAGCCGCCGCAGCGGCGGACAAGATCGGCGGTGAAGGCTGGGTTGTAAAAGCCCAGGTTCACGCCGGTGGCCGCGGCAAGGCCGGCGGTGTAAAGCTGGTCAAGAGCAAGGACGAGATCCGTGCCTTTGCCGAGCAGTGGCTGGGCAAGAACCTGGTAACTTACCAGACGGACGAGAACGGCCAGCCGGTCAGCAAGATTCTGGTGGAATCCCTGACCGACATCGACCAGGAGCTGTACCTGGGTGCCGTGGTTGACCGTGGCACACGTCGTATCGTGTTCATGGCCTCCACCGAAGGTGGTGTCGAGATCGAGAAAGTGGCCGAGGAAACCCCGGAGAAAATCCTCAAGGCGGAAATCGATCCGCTGGTGGGTGCCCAGCCGTACCAGGGCCGTGAGCTGGCATTCAAGCTGGGTCTTGAGGGCAAGCAGATCGGTCAGTTTGCCAAGATCTTCCTGGGTCTGGCGAAGCTGTTTGAAGAGTGCGATCTGGCGCTGGTAGAGATCAACCCGCTGGTCATCACCAGCGATGGCGATCTGCACTGCCTGGATGCGAAGGTCGGTGTGGATGGCAACGCCCTGTACCGCCAGAAGAAGATCCAGGAAATGCACGATCCCTCCCAGGAAGATCCCCGGGAAGCGGAAGCGGCCAGCTGGGAACTCAACTACGTGGCCCTGGAAGGCAACATCGGTTGCATGGTGAACGGTGCCGGCCTTGCCATGGGTACCATGGATATCATCAAGCTCTCCGGCGGTCAGCCGGCCAACTTCCTGGACGTTGGCGGCGGTGCGACCAAGGAGCGCGTATCCGAAGCATTCAAGATCATCCTGTCTGACGACAATGTGCAGGCGGTTCTGGTCAACATCTTCGGCGGCATTGTGCGCTGCGACATGATCGCGGAAGGCATTATCGGTGCCGTGAAGGAAGTTGGCGTGAAAGTGCCGGTGGTGGTGCGTCTGGAAGGCAACAATGCCGAGCTGGGCACCAAGGTACTGGCGGACAGCGGTCTGAACATCATTGCCGCTACCAGTCTGTCCAATGCCGCAGAACAAGTCGTTAAAGCCGCAGGGGGTAAATAATGAGTATCCTGATCAACAAAGACACCAAAGTTATCTGCCAGGGCTTTACCGGCGCGCAGGGCACGTTCCACTCCGAACAGGCGCTTGATTACGGCACCCAGATGGTCGGCGGTGTAAGCCCGGGCAAGGGTGGTACCGAGCATCTCGGTCTGCCGGTGTTCAACACCGTTCGTGAAGCGGTCGAGAAGACCGGTGCCGAGGCTTCCGTTATCTACGTGCCGGCTCCTTTCTGTAAGGATGCCATCATCGAGGCGGCCGACTCCGGTATCCAGCTGATTGTCTGCATCACCGAGGGTATTCCGACCATCGATATGCTGTATGCGAAGGAATACGTGGATCGCAAGGGCGTTCGCATGATCGGCCCCAACTGCCCGGGCCTGATCACGCCGGACGAGTGCAAGATCGGCATCATGCCGGGCCATATCCACAAGAAGGGTAAGGTGGGCATCGTGTCCCGCTCCGGTACCCTGACTTATGAAGCGGTCAAACAGACCACCGACTTCGGTTACGGCCAGTCCACCTGTGTGGGCATCGGCGGTGACCCGATCCCAGGCTCCAACTTCATCGATATTCTGAAGCTGCTGCAGGAAGATCCGGAAACCGAAGCGATCGTGATGATCGGCGAGATCGGCGGTACCGCCGAGGAAGAGGCGGCTGCGTTCATCAAGGAGAACGTATCCAAGCCGGTGGTTTCCTACATTGCCGGCGTAACTGCGCCTCCCGGCAAGCGGATGGGCCACGCCGGTGCCATCATCTCCGGTGGCAAGGGCACCGCAGACGAGAAGTTTGCAGCCCTGGAAGATGCCGGTGTGAAAACCGTGCGCAGCCTGGCCGAAATCGGCAAGGCGCTGCAGGAAGTGACTGGCTGGTAAATCCCGCCGTTCACTGATACAAACCCCCGGAGTCCGCAGGGACTGCCGGGGGTTTTTGTTGTACTATAATGCCCGCTCAGCTCCACTAACGGGCTGATTTTCGATCACACAGTAAGGAGTTCATGCTTTGAGTTCTGTCGATTCCCAGCAACGGATCTTGTCCGGCATGCGGCCGACCGGAAAGTTACACCTTGGCCATTACCACGGTGTGCTGAAAAACTGGGTCAAGCTCCAGCATGAATACGAGTGTTTTTTCTTTGTGGCGGACTGGCACGCCCTGACCACCCAGTATGATGATCCCTCCGGCATCGAGCAGTCGGTGTGGGATATGGCGATTGATTGGCTGGCGGCAGGTGTGAACCCCGGTTCCTCCACCATGTTTATCCAGTCACGGGTACCGGAGCACGCGGAACTGCATCTCCTGCTGTCCATGATTACGCCGCTGGGTTGGCTCGAACGTGTGCCCACCTACAAGGACCAGCAAGAGAAACTGCGTGAGAAAGATCTCGCAACTTACGGATTTCTGGGCTATCCGCTGCTGCAAAGCGCCGATATTCTGATGTATCGGGCTGGCCGGGTGCCGGTTGGTGCGGACCAGGTGTCCCATGTGGAGATTACCCGTGAAGTGGCCCGCCGTTTCAACCATCTTTACGGCCGTGAGCCGGGATTCGAGGAACAGGCGGAAGCCGCCATCGTCAAGATGGGCAAAAAGAACGCCAAGCTGTATCGCAATCTCAAGAAGCGTTACCAGGAAGAAGGGGATTTCGAGGCGCTGGAAACCGCGCGGGCATTGCTCAAGGAGCAGCAGAATATCTCCCTGGGCCACCGCGAACGTCTTTACGGTTATATCGAAGGCGGCGGCAAGGTGATTCTTCCGGAACCCCAGCCCTTGCTGACACCGGAATCCAAAATGCCGGGTCTGGACGGCCAGAAAATGTCCAAGTCCTACAACAACTACATTGGTCTGCGGGAAGAGCCGGATTCGGTATCCCAGAAGATCCGCACCATGCAGACCGATCCCCAGCGGGTGCGCCGTTCTGATCCAGGTGAGCCGGAGAAGTGTCCGGTGTGGGGCATGCACAAGGTGTATTCCGACGAAGACACCCAGCAGTGGGTGCAGAATGGCTGCCGCAGCGCAGGTATCGGATGTCTGGATTGCAAGAAGCCGCTGATCGACGCAATTGTGGAAGAGCAGCGGCCGTTGCATGAACGCGCCCGGGAATACGAAGGCAACCCGGATCTGGTGCGTTCGATCATCGATGAAGGTTGCGAGCAGGCGCGGGATGCAGCCCGTGATACCATCGAGGAAGTCCGGGCCGCGATGGGCCTAAACTACCGTTGAGGCCACGGTACCGGGGCATTTGGGAGAGGCTATGACCGACGAAAGTGTCAGCGCGGCAGAGGAAGAATCCGGACAGTCTCCGGTGCAGACTTCCGAGCCGATGGCGAAGGTCGCCGGCAAGCCGGTGGTAGATCTGCCCCGGGACCTCTATATACCGCCGGATGCCCTGGCCGTTTTCCTCGAGGCCTTTGAGGGCCCGCTGGACCTTCTGTTGTACCTGATCCGCCGTCAGAACATGGATATCCTGGATATCGATGTCAGCGAGATCACCAAACAGTACATGGACTATATTGGCGCAGTGGAAGCCATGCGGTTCGAACTGGCGGCAGAGTATCTGGTGATGGCCGCTACTCTCGCCGAGATCAAGTCCCGCATGTTGCTGCCGCGGCAGGAGTCGGAGGACGAGGAAGAGGATGATCCCCGTGCTGAATTGATCCGCCGGCTCCAGCAATATGAGCGCTTCAAGCAGGCGGCGGAAGATCTGGATGAACTGCCCAGAATGGAGCGGGACACCTTCCCGAGCTCTGCGGCGTTGCCGCGGTTACCCGGTAGCCAGACCCATCCGGATGTGGAAATGCGGGAGCTGTTGCTGGCCCTTCAGGGGGTGCTGAAAAGGGCAGACCTGTTTACCAGTCACCATGTGGAAAGGGAAAAGCTCTCGACCCGGGAGCGTATGTCGGACATCCTCTCCCGGCTCACGGACGACCGGTTTGTTTCCTTCGAGAGCCTGTTTACGCCCGAAGAGGGTCGGCTGGGTGTGGTAGTGACCTTTCTGGCCACCCTGGAACTGGTCAAGGAACAGTTGATCGAGGTAGTGCAGGCGGAGGTGCTGGAACCGATTCACGTAAGGGCCAGGGCGGCTCACTGACAAATTTGCGTTTAGGCTTCGGACAGAATTCATGAGTGAAGAACACATCCTCCGATTGCAGGCCATTGCCGAGGCTGCCTTGCTGGCGGCCGGCAAGCCCCTGACCCTGGACCAGTTAAGGGATCTGTTCACAGAGGAAGAACGCCCGGCCAGGCAGGTTATGGAACACGCCATGACCCGGCTCGCGGATTCCTGTGAAGGCAGGGGATTCGAGTTGACCAAGGTGGCCAGCGGCTATCGCCTGCAGATCCGCCAGGAGCTGGCACCCTGGGTAGGCCGGTTGTTCGAGGAAAAGCCCCAGCGCTATTCCCGTGCCTTGCTGGAAACCCTGGCGCTGATTGCCTATCGCCAGCCGATCACCCGGGGCGAGATCGAGGATATCCGGGGTGTTTCAGTGAGCAGTAATATTGTGCGCACGCTGATGGAGCGGGAATGGATCCGGGTGGTCGGCCACCGGGATGTGCCGGGCCGGCCCGCCATGTACGCCACTACCCGGCAGTTTCTCGATTACTTCAATATGACCGGCCTGGATGAGTTGCCGCCCCTGTCCGAGGTGCGGGACCTGGAGGAAATCGGCCGGGAAATTGAAAAGAACATGCAGGCGGAAATCGAGTTTGATTCTTCCGCTGATAACGAAGAAGCGTCCGGTGACTCCGGAGCGTCCTCCGAAACCCTACATTGATCCGCCGGGAAAGCCGGCGAATCACAACCCGACAGGATATTTTCATGGCATCAGACCGACCCACACGACAGGGTGCCGGCAAGCCCGTACCCAAAGTTACCGAACCGGAGCGGATCCAGAAGTTGCTGGCCCGTGCCGGGGTAGGATCCCGTCGCCAGGTTGAGGGCTGGATTGAAGGAGGGCGTATTACCCTCAACGGCCAGAAGGCATCCCCCGGTGCCAAAGCCACCGTGGAGGATCGTATCGAGCTGGATGGCAAGGCCCTGGATCTGGCCGGAGCCGGTGACCTTGTACGGCGGGTGCTGATCTACAACAAGCCGGAGGGCGAAGTGACCACCCGCAATGATCCCGAGGGGCGGCCAACGGTGTTTGATCGCCTGCCCAGGCTGAAAGATCACCGCTGGGTGGCGATTGGCCGGCTGGATATCAACACCACCGGTCTGGTGTTGTTTACCACCGACGGTGAGCTGGCCAACCGCCTGATGCACCCCTCCGGGGAGATTGACCGGGAATATGCGGTCCGGGTCTTCGGGGACGTGGACGACGACATGATCAACCGGCTGATGGAAGGCGTGCTGCTGGAAGACGGCATGGCCCGCTTTACGGATGTGACACCTGCCGGTGGTCGCGGCACCAATCGCTGGTTTCATGTCACCCTGATGGAAGGGCGCAAGCGTGAGGTGCGTCGTTTGTGGGAATCCCAGGGCGTAACGGTGAGTCGTCTCAAGCGCGTGCGTTACGGGCCTGTGTTCCTGCCCAGCAGGCTGACCATGGGCAAGTGGGAAGAGCTGGACCAGAAGGCGGTGGATTCACTCAGCCGCGCTGCAGGCCTGGATTCTGTGCCGGTTCCGGACAAGACTCCGTCAGAGAAGAAAGCTCACGACCGTAAGCGTCGCAAGCAGCCCACCATGCCAGGAAAAAGGGCGGGCGCGCCAGGCAAGAAGTCGACCGTGCCGGGCAAGAAGCCTCGCCACGGCGGGGGCGGCGGCCGCTTCAGCAAGTAATAGCAGGTGCGCACCGGGTGCTGTCGCGCCCGGCATCCTTCGCCCGGTAAAGGGCATCGTCTGCCCGGGCCAGCCACTGCTCCGGGCTTTCACCTTCCAGACGGGTGGCCACGCCACAACTTCCGGTTACAGACACAGCACTCTCGCCGCAGGGAATGCAGATCTCCCGGATACAGGCGCGGATCCGGTCTGCCACCTCGCTGGCATCCTCCGGCGAAGTGTGGGGCAGCATGATGGCAAACTCTTCGCCGCCGAAGCGGTAGATGGAATCGGAGTTGCGCAGCATTGCACTCAGTTTCTGGGCAGTTTCCCGCAGCAGATGGTCGCCAATCACGTGACCATGCTGGTCATTCACTTTCTTGAAATGATCCAGGTCGAACAGGATCAGTGAGTAGGGCTCACCGTGACGGTCGTTCAGGGAGCAGGTGCGGCGCAATGCATCATCCAGCGAGCGCTTGTTGGGGATGCCGGTAAGGGCATCGGTCAGGGCCGCCTGTTCGATGGCCTCGTGACGGCAGGCGTTGCGGATCGGGCAGATGGCGACGCTGAGCAGCATCTCCAGCCCCTGCATTTCCGCCTCGGAGAAGCGGGTGCGTCGGGCCAGGGTGAGGGCACCGTAATGCTGACCTTCCAGGTTGAGCCGGTAGTCACAGCGGTGATTGCCACCCTTGCCGGTGGCATAGACCAGGTCGCGGTCGCCGATCCGGTGCCGGTACATCAGGCTGTCGTATTCAATGTTTTCAGCCAGTTCCTCCGCAAGAACCGCAACCTGTTCTTCCAGGCTGAGGGTCATGGAGAGCTTGCGTGCCAGCCGCTGCACCGGACTGGTGGATTCGGTCCATTCCCGATAGGACTGCGCAATAGCCGCCAGCTTGCCGGCCTGGCGATTCAAAGCGGTAACAGACGTTGTGTTTTTCACGGATGATTGGCTCCGGCTGAAATTTTCATGAGTTAGAGCAATCCGAATGCCAGGAATTAAAAACCCATACTAAACAGATTATTGGGAATGGTTCTTCAGGCGTTTTTCATTGTTTGACGATGCGCTGTACACCCTTCGTCAAATTTCCGGCAGTTCCCTGCCGCCTGTCTGGATTGCCGTTGCTGCAAATTCGTTTTACGGGGGTGGGACACCCGGCAGCCTGTGGTAAACTCCTGCGCTTGCTTGGCATATTCAGGGAGAGTGGTTATCGCTATGAGGTTTCAGGCCCCGGAAAGTCTGTCTGAACAGATCGCACAACACTTGGGTCAGCGGATCGTGACCGGCGATCTCAAGCCCGGTGAGCGGGTCCAGGAACTGAAAGTGGCCAGCGAACTGAACGTCAGCCGCGGGTCCGTGCGTGAGGCATTGCTGATCATGCAGCGCCGTCACCTGGTCGAAATCTTCCCCCGCCGTGGTGCCATAGTCTCCAAGCTCACACCGGATCTGGTAAACAGTCTCTACGACATCTATATCGACCTGCTGCGCATGCTGGGACGCAAGGTGCTGGAGCGCTGGTCCGGGCAGGAGCTGATGGGGGTAATGAGCCAGGTGAACGAGGTTCGCTCGGTGATCGAAACCCTGGAAACTCCCGGCCCGGATGCCGCCGAGAAGGTGATCGAAGCGGGCTTCGGTGTCATGCAGTATGCCTACGGCCTGGTGAACAACCCCTTCCTTGAAGAAACCCTGGAGAACTTCCGCCCCGCTATCAGCCGCACCTATTTTGTCGCCCTGGGGCATTTCCGGGGCGAGCTGAAGCAGACCGAGCGGTTCTTCAACGAACTGGCCCATGCGGCGCTGGAGGGTGACAAGCCCGGGCTTGAGGGCGTGATCCAGCGTTTTGGTGACCACCAGCGCAACCAGGTGCTGGGCATTCTGCGGGAACAGGGAGTCGCCTGACATGCGCCTCAAGTCCATCAAGCTTGCCGGTTTCAAATCCTTTGTAGATCCCACTACGGTTCCTTTTCCGTCCAATATGACGGCGGTGGTCGGGCCCAATGGGTGTGGCAAGTCCAATATCATTGATGCGGTTCGCTGGGTGATGGGGGAAAGCTCCGCCAAGTACCTGCGGGGCGAGTCGATGACGGATGTTATCTTCAACGGCTCCAGCGCCCGCAAACCGGTAGGTCAGGCCTCGATCGAACTCGTCTTCGATAACAGCGATGGCAGCGCCCCGGGTGAGTACGCCTCCTTCAATGAAATCTCCGTACGCCGCCGGGTCTCCCGGGAAGGGCAGTCAGACTATTTCCTTAACGGAGCCAAGTGTCGTCGCCGGGATATTACCGATCTGTTCCTGGGCACCGGTCTCGGCCCGCGCAGTTACGCCATTATCGAGCAGGGGATGATCTCCCGGCTGATCGAAGCCAAGCCGGAAGAATTGCGGGTTTACATCGAGGAAGCCGCCGGTATTTCCAAGTACAAGGAGCGGCGCCGTGAGACCGAAAACCGAATACGCCGTACCCAGGAAAACCTGGAGCGCCTGACCGATCTGCGGGACGAGCTGGAACGCCAGCTGGCCCACCTGCAGCGCCAGGCCCAGGCGGCGGAGAAGTACAAGGCCTACAAGCAGGAAGAGCGGCAGAAAAAGGCCGAGCTGACGGTATTGCGCTGGCAGGCCCTGGATCGTGATCTGCAGTCCTGGCGGGAGAAAATCCGCGACACCGAGCTGGAACTGGAAAAACAGTTGACCGACAGGGTCAGCCTGGAAACCGCCCTGGAATCCCTGCGGGAGGATCACCAGGACCGCACCGAGCACTTCAACCGCGCCCAGGCCCGCTACTACGAAGCCGGTGCCGACATCGCCCGAATCGAGCAGAGCCTGGAGCACGCCCGTGAGCGCAGCCGGCAGATGGCCGCGGAGCTGGATCAGGCCATGGCCAATCGCCGGGAGCTTGAGCGGGAGCTGGAACAGGATCGTCAGAAGCTGGAAAGCATCCAGGAAGAGCTGGATATGCTGGAGCCGGAGCAGGAGGAGCTGGCCATCCGCGCCGAGGAATCCGGAGATATCCTGCAGCAGGCAGAGGACGACATGTCCGGCTGGCAGCAGCGCTGGGAAGATTTCAGCAGCCGCTCTGCGGATGCCCGTCGCCAGGCGGAGCTGGCCCAGTCCAGAATCCGTTCCCTTGAGGACTCTATCGAGAGCCTGCTCACCCGCAAACAGCGCCTCCAGGATGAGCGGGAACTCCTGGAAGGGCAGGTGGGTCGCAGCGAGCTGGAATCCCTGCTGGAGCAGCAGGAAACCCTGGAAATGGCCAGGGAGGAAGCCTCGGAACGTATCGTGGAGCTGCAGGACCAGTTGCAGGAAGCCCGCGAGCAACAGCGCGATTCCCAGCAGGATGTGGACGGGCTGCGACAGAATGTCCAGAGCCTGCGTGCCTCGCTGGAATCCCAGCAATCCATGCTGGACGAGCAGTTGGGTAACCAGGATGACCGACTGCAGTCATGGCTGGCGGAACAGGGGCTGGATAATGCGCCGCGAATTGCCCGGCAACTGACGATCGATTCCGGCTGGGAATTTGCGGTGGAGCAGGTGATCGGCCGGTTTACCCAGGGGATCGGCGTAGCGGATTTTGCCGGCCTGCAAGGAGCGCTTGCAAACGCACCCAAAGGCCTGGCACTGGTATCCGATGCCGGCACCGAGGCTGCCAGTGGCAACTCCGGCTTGCTGGCCAGGGTGCAACATGCCGGAGCCCTGGCCGGCCTGTTCGAGAATATTGATACTGCGGACACCCTCGAAGAAGCGCTGCAGCGCCAGCCAGGCCTGGCACCGGGGCAGAGCATTATCACCCGGGAAGGTGTCTGGTTATCGCGCCACTGGCTGCGCATGCCCGAGTCGGACGCGGCCCAGGTCGGTGTGATCGAGCGGCAGAAAAAAGTCCGGGATCTGCAGGCCTCCCTCGAGGACGCGGAACAGCGACTGGAAGAGGCCACCGCGCGGCAGGAGGAGCTCCGGGAACGTGCCGAGCAGGCAGAGCAGTCCCGGGATGACGCCCGCAACCGCATGAACGACGCGGACCGGGAACTGAGCGAGCTGTCGTCACGGGTCAGCGGTCTGAAGGCCCGGGCCGAACAGATCGAACACCGCCTGCAGCGGATATCCGATGATCTGGAGGATGTGACGGCTCAGGCGGAAGAACAGCAGGAGCAATTGCAGACCCAGAAGGAAGAATGGCAGATCGCCCTGGAGTCCACCGAGCAGGGGGATGAAGAGAAAGAAGTGCTGCTGGAGGAGCGCGACCGCCTGCGGGAAAAGCTCGATCATATCCGCCAGCAGGCCCGACACGACCGTGACCGCAGTCATCAGCTGCAGTTGCAACTCCAGTCCCTGCAAAGCCAGCGGGATGGTTTGAAGCAGACCATCGAGCGGATGCAGATGCAGAAGGAGCGCATCGAGGAACGTCTGGATATCCTCCGGGAGAACCGTGAGACCGCCGAAGAGCCCATTGAAGACCTGCAGATGCAGCTTGAAGGGCTGCTGGATCGTCGGCTGGCAGAAGAGGAAAAGCTGGGTTCCGCCCGGGATGCACTGGAAGAGATCGACCGGGAAGTGCGGGAGCGGGAGCAGTCCCGCAGTCGCATCGAGATGGACGTGCAACAGATCCGGGAGCGTCTGGAAAAGCTCAAGATGGAATCCCAGGCGCTGGAAATCCGCTCCGGAAACCACCTGGAACAGCTCGAAGAGCTCGATGTAAACCTGCGGGACATCCTCGAAACCCTGCCGGAAGATGCCACGGACAAAGCCTGGGCGGAAGAGCTGGAAAAGATCGGCAACCGCATACAGCGCCTGGGGGCCATCAACCTGGCAGCCATCGAGGAATACCAGGTGCAGAGCGAGCGCAAGACCTACCTGGACAGCCAGCACGAAGACCTGATGGAGGCGCTGGAGACCCTGGACAACGCGATCCGCAAGATTGACCGTGAAACCCGCCAGCGCTTCAAGGAAACCTTCGACAAGGTGAACGGTGGCCTGCAGGCCCTGTTCCCGAAGGTATTCGGCGGCGGCAACGCCTATCTGGAGCTGACCGGCGAGGATCTGCTGGAAACCGGCGTGGCCATCATGGCGCGGCCACCGGGCAAGAAAAACAGCACCATCCACCTGCTGTCCGGTGGCGAGAAGGCGCTGACGGCCATCGCCCTGGTATTCTCCATATTCCAGCTCAATCCCGCACCCTTCTGTATGCTGGACGAGGTGGATGCGCCGCTGGACGATGCCAACGTTGGCCGCTATGCGAATATGGTCCAGGAAATGTCAAAACAGGTACAGTTTATCTACATTACCCATAACAAGATTGCCATGGAGATGGCGAACCAGCTGATGGGTGTCACCATGCATGAGCCGGGCTGTTCCCGACTGGTGTCGGTGGATGTGGAAGAGGCGGCTGCCCTGGCAGAGGCGTGAGTCCGGCCGGCTCGCCGGCGGTCTTAATGAAAAATCAGCCATCTCCGCGGCCGTTCGTTGTATTCGAAGGTGGCATTTTTTACAGTATTAACCCGATGGCTCCACTCCGGAGCCGCACGGGGCAACGGTTGCAACGGTAAACAGGACAGAAACGTTATGTCTCTTAGGGAATGGTTGATCGCCATAGGTACCCTGGTGATTATCGGCATTGTGGTCGACGGTCTGCGTCGAATGCACCGTGCCCGCAAGGAATCCATCGCCATCTCGTCCGGTATGGGCGCAGACGATCTGGACGGCTCGCCGCTGGATGACGACTACAATCCGGAACTGCCCAACGGTGGAGCCCGAACCGTGTCCTCATCCACGCTGGAAGATCGGGGCTATGTGCGCCGCAGCGCGGAAATGGAGCCCACGGGTGGTTTTGACGAGCAGAGCCAGAGCCCGTCTGCGGCGGAAGATGCCGCCCTGGCCATGCGCGAATCCGCTGCCGGTGAACAGGGATTCTCCGCAAAGGATGAAGAACCCGGCATCGAGACGGAGGCCGATAGCGGCCTGAGCGCCCGGGAAGACGACGATTATCCTGATGAGATTATCGGCAGCCCCCGGGTGGTCAAGCCGGGCAGGGACAGCGCCGGGTTTGCGGCGGAATCACCGGAAGAGGACGACACAAGCGGCGTTCAGGCAGATACCGCCAGCCGTCGTCCGGAGCCGAAGAAATCCAGTCAGCCGCTGGCGGGTGCCAACCGGCCGGAAGCCCGCGAGGTTATCGTGATCAACGTGCTGGCACCGGAAGGGGATACGTTCAAGGGGCCGTCCCTCAAGGCCCTGTTTGAGGCCTGCGGTCTGGAGCATGGCGATATGGATATCTACCACCGCCACGAACAGTCCGACACCACCAGTCCGGTGCAGTTCAGCGTTGCCAGTGCGGTAGAGCCCGGCACCTTCCGGCCGGACGAAATGGAAAAACTGGCCACCCCCGGTATCAGCTTCTTTATGAGCCTGCCCGGACCGGACGATGCGCTGCAGGCGTTCGATTTCATGTTCGAGACCGCCCAGTGTGTGGTGCGCAATCTTGGTGGTGAGTTGAAAGACGAGCGGCGCAGCGTGATGACCCGCCAGACTGCCGAACACTGCCGTCAGCGGATACGCGAATTCGAGCGTAAACAGCGCTCGCCGGTGCATTGAACCGGCAGACATCTTACCCTGAACCCGTGCCCGGCCTGTCCGGGCATTTTTCCGAGTTCTCCAGGATTGCAATCGGATGAGCCAGCCCAGCCAGAAGCCCCAGGATCGCGTCCGCGAATTGCGGGATACCCTCAACGAGTACAACCATCACTATTACGTTCTGGACGAACCGAAAGTACCGGATGCCGAATATGACCGGTTGTTCCGGGAACTGCAGGCGCTGGAGAATGAGCACCCTGAACTGGTGACAGACGACTCCCCCACGCGCCGGGTAGGGGCCACTGGTGAGACCAGTTTCGAGGAAGTGGTCCACCGCCTGCCCATGTTGTCCCTGGACAACGCTTTCGACGAGCAGGAAATGCGGGACTTTGACCGCCGCGTGCGGGAACGGCTGGGTAGCGAGGATTCGATCGAGTACGTTTGCGAACCCAAGCTGGACGGGCTGGCGGTGAGCCTGCATTACGAACAGGGTGTACTGACCCGTGCTGCCACCCGTGGCGATGGCTACAGCGGCGAGGATATTACCGCTAATGTGCGCACCATTCCCTCGGTGCCCCTGCGTTTGCGGGGAGAAGGCTATCCGGATCTGGTGGAAATTCGCGGTGAGGTCTACATGCCCCGGGCCGGTTTCGAGAAACTTAACCGGGACCTGGCGGATCGTGGCGAAAAGACATTCGTGAACCCCCGTAATGCTGCTGCAGGCAGCCTGCGCCAGAAAAAGCCTTCGGTAACCGCCCGCCGCCCCCTGGAAATGTGCGCCTACAGCGTTGCAGTTGAGGATGAAAACCAGCTTCCCGGTACCCAGTGGGACGGTTTGATGAAAGTGCGTGACTGGGGCTTCCGCATCAATCCGGAGATGCGCCGGGCCCAGGGTGTCGAGGAGTGCCTTGAGGCCTACCAGCAGCTCATGGACAAGCGCGACAGCCTCAGTTATGAAATCGACGGCATTGTGTTCAAGGTCAATGATCTGCAGCTCCAGCAAAGGCTGGGGTTCGTTTCCCGGGCACCGCGCTGGGCCATCGCCTACAAGTTCCCCGCCCAGGAGGAACTGACGGTGATCGAGGACGTTGAATTCCAGGTCGGGCGTACCGGCGCAGTGACACCGGTAGCGCGCCTGAAGCCGGTATTCGTCGGTGGTGTAACGGTATCCAATGCCACGCTTCACAACATGGACGAGATTGCCCGGCTGGATGCCCATATCGGCGATACGGTATTCGTGCGCCGGGCCGGGGATGTGATTCCCCAGGTGGTCAAAGTGGTGCCGGAAAAACGCCCGGCCGATGCCAGAGCGGTTGAATTGCCAGCCCGTTGCCCCGAGTGTGGTTCCGATGTCATCCAGCTCCCCGGCGAAGTGGTTGCACGCTGTTCCGGAGGACTTTTCTGCCCGGCCCAGCGCAAGGAGGCCATCCGTCACTATGCCTCCCGCAAGGCGCTGGATATCGAAGGGCTGGGGGAGAAGTGGATCGACATTCTGGTGAGCCGGGATATGGTCCGCACCGTGGCGGATATCTACCACCTCAAGGTGTCTGATCTGACCGGACTGGAAAGGATGGGGGAGAAGTCCGCCAGTAATCTGGTCAGTGCGATTGATGCCTCGCGACATCCGGCGCTGTGGCGTTTTCTGTACGCCCTGGGTATCCGGGAAGTGGGAGAGGCCACGGCGAAATCGCTGGCCGGGCATTTCGGAACCCTGGAAGCCATCGCAGCGGCAGGTGAAGAAGCGCTTCAGGAAGTGGATGACGTAGGGCCGGTGGTCGCCGGGCACATCCACAGCTTCTTTCGCCAGCCCCACAACCAGGAGATTATCGAGGCCCTAAAAGCGGCGGGTGTTCAGTGGCAGAGTGAATTCGTGGATGCCTCACAAAAACCCCTCAAAGGTCAGACCTGGGTGCTGACCGGGGCTCTGTCGGAAATGACCCGGGACGAAGCGAAAGCGGAGCTGGAACAACTGGGTGCCAAGGTGGCGGGCAGCGTATCGAAGAAAACCCACTGCGTGGTGGCTGGAGAAGCGGCAGGCTCCAAGTACCGCAAGGCGGTGGACCTGGGTGTGGAGATCCTGGACGAAGAAGGCTTTGTGGCCTTTCTGAAAGAGCACCAGACCGGCGGCTGAGCAGTCGCCGGCCATCCAATCTGAGAACTCGCGCAGGTTGTCGTGCCGTCAAATTGGCTACCATGGCGGGAATCTGTAACTCCGTGTGATGCCACGGTGCCTGATAATAACAATGTCTCGGAAACGGAACTGATACATGCGCGCTGACTCGCTCCCACGCATTTCTTCCCAGGTTGCACGCACCGCGCTGGCGGCCCTGATGGTCATGGGCTTCGCTGGCTGTAAATCCGAGAAGGATCCGGATGATCCGACCATTCTGGGTACGCCCCCCGACGAGGCGTATCTGGGTGTTGAATACTCCTACAATTTCGGTGCCTTCGGCGGCGACGATATTCTCAATTATTCCCTCAGTAACGCTCCCTCCTGGCTGGCCCTGGAAGCGACCAGCAACAAGGCACGTCAGGGCATCATCATGCGTGGCGTTCCGGGACTTTCCGGCGGTAACCGGGGCGAAGAGGACCTGGGTGAAACCACCGGCATCAACCTGCTGGGCACCGACGGCCAGCGTGTGGGTGTTCAGCCGTTCAATATTGAGGTCAAGGAAAATCTCCTGTCACTGGATGCCGCAGATGACATAGCGGAGGGCACCAGCGGCAGCGCCCCGGCCCAGAGGGCCGATGCCTGTGAAGTACCAGTGGTCGGTAAGGGCAGCCATACCTTTGATGCCCGTGTGTTTGACGAGAATGGCGAAAATCAGACGACTGAGACACGCACCCGTGATACTCACGCCATGCTGGTCACCGTGGAGCTGGAACAGCCTTCGGTAACCCCGGTTACCGTGGCGTGGGAGTTGCGCTCTCGGTTCAATCCGGACGCTACCTGCTCGGAATCCGGAGCCGGAACCGATCAGGAATGTTTCTACAACGGCACCAACCGTTCGCAGGCAGAAATCGGTGTTGATGTGGTCGGCCTTGGCACTGACAGTGAGGACAAACTCCCCCTGCCGGAGGACGGTGCACTGACCTACCTGGATCCGGACGGCGCTGGTTACTCCACATCCGGGCTGCTGCACTTCGAACCGGGTTTGACGGAGTGTTATATCCGGGTGGAGGTGATCGAGGATCGGGTGCCGGAGGCTGAGGAGAACTTCCGTATTGCCCTGACTGAGGTGCGGGAAGGTCTGGCATCCGCGGGCCGTGGTAACGACGGCACCGAACTGGGAATCGGTATCGAGGACAACGAGCCGCGGGTGAGGCTGGAAACCGCCAGCGGTGGCAACCGGGATGTGATTAACGTTAAAGAAGAACCTGAGCCTGCGGATAAATTCTATCCGGAGTATCGGGCAGTGCTGACCGGCAACCGGGGTTCCCGGACAATCTTCACCAAAATCGCCCCCACCAATGTGTCGGATCTGCAGGAGAATGGCACCGATTTCCAGCTACAGGTATGGAACAGTGAGCTGGGTGACAACGGAGACTGGGAAGACGGGGACGTGGTCACCTTCGAGCCCGGCACCACCGAGGTGAGGTTCCGTGTCATTGAGCCCGAGCCCGTGGCATCACCCGCTGACGCAGATCAGGATCAGACGCTGGTTCTGCAGGTGAGTAATGATTATGCCAACGGGCGCGTTAACTTTGCTGCAAAAGAAGCGGAGAGCGATAACCTGCGACTGACGGTTAACGAGTTGTTGGCTCGACTGTTGCTCAACGGTACCGATGATGCCAACTTCGTCGCCACGGATATTGCAGTCGGAATTGAGGGTCAAATCCTGGTGGCTGGTTATGACAGCTCGGACCGGTCTGTATCGGTCAAAGCCTATGATCGGAAAGGACAAGCCCTGCCTCCTGAGCTCAACGTGGAGAGGGGGCCGGATCTTGCTGCAGGTTCTGATGCGAAGCCCGTTATCAGCTACGGCAGCCTCAGTGGTCTGGGGCGCGGCAATGGGTTTGTGCTTGCCTATGGCACGGACGACGCTTCGGTTAACGGTACCGACAACGCAGGTGCCGCAGACAGCTACGTTGCCACCTATTTCTACAATGAACCGGAAGGGGGAAACCCGGAATACGCCTTGGTCTGGGAACACCTGAGCGGAACTGCCGCTGACGATATCCCGCGCTCCGTGGCGTTTGGTTCTTCCGGAGGTTATGTGATCGTGGGTGGTGAAACCGGCGGTACCTGGCCTGACCGTTCCCGGTCCGGTCCAGTGGATACCTACCTCCAGCGCATTGACACGGTGCCGGTTGAAGAAAATCAGGAGGACCTTGAAGGCAAGCTGTTGTGGACCCGCCAGATCGGCTCGACTCTGTCTGACACCGCTGTCGCAGTCTCAGGCGAGTCCGGTACGCCGATCCTGATGGGGCGTGGTGAGGGTACCGTCACCGAGAATATCGGTGGGGTGGATTTCTTCTTCTACTCATCCACCGACGCGGATGCCGAGATCAATCCGGTGCAGGCGGGCACAGACGAAGACGATAAACTGGCCGACGGCATTTATACCGGCAGCCGGGTCTGGCTGGTTGGTAATACCATCGGCAACTACCAGGTGGACGTGATTCCCGCCGAAGAGGATGGACAGCCGGATACCCGTCAGCTGGACAGGGAGACCGATGGCAGTTCTGCTGCAGGTTTCCTGGTGAGCTATTCCACCAGCGGCGAGTTCGGTCAGGCCATTGCCCTGAATGATGCAGATGACCAGAGCACGGAAAACTTCACCTCGCTGATTGCCTTTGACGGCGACCTGATTGCCGCGGGATCCTCCGATGGTGCCTTCGGTGACACTCAGAGTGCCGGCTCCGGCGAGCGTCTGGCGCTGGCCCGGGCAAAAACCGCTGAAGACGAGGAAGAGCCATTGATCTGGCGTTCCCAGTCGGATGTGGGCAGTACCCGTATCGTGGGGCTGGCCAATAACAGCGACACCGAAATCACTGCGCTGGTGCGCCGTGAAAATGGCGGAACGGTGGAGTGGCTGGTGCAGTTATTCTCCGGCGAAGGTCGGCCCCTGAACCCGATCAAAGAATAGTGGTCACACAGGGCGGCTGGTCGTCTGGCCGCCGGTGAGTCGCGGCTCAGACTTCCCCTTCCTGGGCACGGGCACCGGCGTAGATGCGCAGGTAGTCGGTACTGGTGACAATGCCCGCAGCCTTTCCGGTTTCATCCACCACCAGACCGGCATTCAGCCGGTGGGCCAGCATCAGCCTGGCTAACTGGTGGGCATCGGTTTCCGGTGAGGCGGTGAGAAACGCCGGCAACTCGATGTACGCAAAACTCTGTTGGTCCGGGGCCACGCGGTTTTCGTGGAGCCACGCCAGGATCCATCGCAGGTCCACAAGCCCTGCCACATTCTCCTCGGAGGTAATGACCAGGTGATGAACCCCGTGGTGGTCCATCGCATCCAGCGCATCCTGAAGGGTTGATGTGGCCGGCAGGGAGGCGACCGTCGGAGTGCAGATCCGTGAAACCGGCAGGTAAGGGCGCTCGGATTCCGGCTGATCGGCAGAGGCAGCACCATACTCTTCCAGTGCCTTGCGCCGTTCGGGAACCGAATGCGCCGCCTGCTGATGTTCCGCATCGGTGGCATCGCTGTGCCGGGTATCAATAGCGTCGGATTCGCTCAGTTCACTGACATCCCGCACCGGCCTGCCTCGAAAACGCTCTGGCAGGCGGGTGCCGATGGGGCGGCCCGGTTCACTGACATGAATCGACATTCCACACTACTCCCGTTCAATGCTCCGGTCGGCGGCAGCGCTGGCTGTTCAGGCGTTCCGAGAGGGAAAGAGGCAATGCCTCTGGTTGTCCGCTCAGCCGGTCTGCCAGGAACTCCGCCAGCAACGGCGCATAACTCAGCCCTTTGCTGCCCAGCCCGGTAAACAGGGTGAGGTCCGGTTGCCCGTCCCGTTGCAGCGCCCCGGCTACCGGCTGGTAGTCATGGGTAGTACACCGGAAACACACCCGGCCGTCCAGTAATTGTGGCTCATTTTTGATCTGAAGATCCGGCAACATGTCCTTGAGTACGGTCATGTTTTCCCGGTGGCTGTCTTCGGTGAGGTTCGGGTTTCCGTCTTTCAGGTCAAATGTGGCACCGGTAACGCTGATGCCGGCATTGGGTGGGTTGATGTACCGGTGACCGCACAGCACCACCTGTGGCAATGGCGTATCCGTGGCCTTCAGGTAGCTCACCTGGCCGCGGATTGCCTTGAAGCGATAGTGTTCGCCCTCTGGCATCAATTGTGGAGTCCGATGGCCGGTGCAAAGCACCAGATTTGAGGCGGCAATAGAGTCGGTATCGGAATTCAACGTCCAGCCGTCAGCCTGGGGCTGAAGATCCCGGACCGGAAAATCCATACGGCAGGTGATGCGAGGATGGCGAACGAGTTCATCGCACAGCGAGGCAGGCTGCAGCCAGCCACTGCCGGGGAACCAGAGGCCGCCGGCGGGAACAGGCACGGCGGCAAGCTCTGAAGCTTCAGCGGCTGACACCGGGCGCAACAGTTCGTCCGGGTACCGGTTACGCAGCAGGAATCGCCTTTGCCGGTCCGCTTCCTCTTCATCGGAGGCCAGCAATACCAGGCCGGTGGGATGCCATTGGTTCGGCGTGGTGGACGAGTAATAGCGCTGGCTGAATAGCAGGGCAGCGATGGCCAGGCGGGTCTGGTCGTTATACTCGATCCCGGGTTTTACGTAGAGAGCGCCCTGGCGATTGCCAGAAGCACCCGCAGCGGTGCCTGACTGGTCCACCAGCGTCACCTCAATACCCCGTTCGGCCAGGTTGCGGGCCAGCAGGCAACCGGCGATGCCGGCCCCGACAATGGTCACCTCCCGGGGCCGGTCAGATATTACTGTGTCGGGGGCTGGCGGCAGCTCACCGGACAGCATTTCCCGCTTGCGCCCGAACCCCGGTACCTTCTCCATTGCAAAACCATGCTCCGCCAGAGCGCGGCGAATCCGGCCCACGGCGGTGAAGGTGGCAAGCGTGGTGCCGGGGCGACTATGGCTGCGCAGGTGCCCAAGCGCCTGGTCGAGCCACATTTCGGGATTCAGGGAGGGGGCAAAGCCGTCCAGGAACCAGGCATCGGCGGTAAAAGCCATGTCCTGCCAGGCATCCAGGATGTCGCCGAAATAGAGGCTGAGCCGCACCCGCCCGCCTGCCAGGCGGATCCTGTGAAGTCCTTCGATGGCGGGTGGGTAGGAGGCCTGCAGCTCATTGGCGAGAGGACCGAGTTCGGGCCAGTAGCTCAGTGCCCGGGCCAGGTCCTCGCGGCTCAGCGGATAACGTTCGACCGAGACAAAATGCAATATCGCGTCCGGCGATGCGGTCTGTTCCCAGAGGTGCCAGGCGGCCAGAAAGTTCAGGCCGGTGCCAAATCCGGTTTCCGCGATAACAAACGACTGGCCCGGTTTCAGCTTGCGGAATCTGGGTTCTAGCCGGTTGTGTTGCAGGAAAACGTAGCGTGTTTCCTTCAGCCCGTTCTCCTGACTGAAATAGACATCCCCGAATCGTCGCGACCGGGGTACCCCGCGCTCATCCCACTCTATGTCAGCGGTTTCCAACGCGGGGCCATGGCCGGGGTGGTGCATCAGTCCTCTGCGTCCTCGCCGACCACAGTCACCTTCTCGATGCGTACGGTTTCAGCGGGTACATCCGCCATGCCGCCGCGCCGGCCGGTGGGTACAGCCGCAATGGCATCGGCAACTCCGATCCCCTCGGTGACCTTGCCGAACACTGTATAGCCGGGGCCGCGCACGCCTTTGTTGAGGAAGTCATTGTCTACCAGGTTGATGAAAAACTGGGCGGTAGCGGAGTCAGGGTCCGGCGTACGGGCCATGGCGATGGTGCCGCGCAGGTTTTTCAGGGTTTCGCTGGCTTCGTTCTCTACCGGCGCGCCGGTTTCCTTGCGTTCCAGATCCTGGGTGAAACCGCCACCCTGTACCATGAAGCCGGGAATGACCCGGTGAAAGACCGTGTCGTTATAGAAACCCTGACGGACGTAATCCAGGAAGTTCTGCACGGTTTTGGGGGCAACATCCGGGCGCAGGCGAAGCTCCATGACTCCCTTGCTGGTTTCCATTCGAACCACCGGCAATTCTTCGTCACCACTGGTCTGGGCGAGGGCATTGGCACCACCCAGCGCCAGCAAACCGGCAGCCAGGAAGCCAGTGATGGTGCGGGATACAGCAAAACGGGGAGAATTTACGTAATTTTTCATTTCTTAACCGCCTGGTTGTTTAGTAGTCAGTGAAAGCTCTGTAATAATGGCCTTAACACGATGGATGCCAGTGATGGTACCAGATTCCGGAACGGATACGATCCGGCTGGTGGACAGTCTGCAACAGTGGGCTAACCTTTCAATCAGGACTGGCATTTGCGGATCACACATTACCGGGTTCAGGCAGTACGGTACACAAGCCGGCTAAACGGGTCGGCTCCAAGGGGGACACTGTGAGCGTTCATAAGGGATATGAAGAAAAGTCACGCCTGGGCCGGTTACTGGTCGGTCGCGGTTATCTGTCCGAGACGCAACTGGAGGAAGGTCTCCGGTTGCAGCGCCAGAGTGGCGAGAAGCTCGGTGAGATACTGATTCAGGCGGGCTGGATCACCCAGCGGGATCTGAACCGGGTACTCAAGCAGCAGAGCCGTTACCGTAAGGCTGCGGCGCTGGTGACCATGGTTGCCGTTCCTTTCCAGCCGCTGGTGTCCATGGCGGCCACCAACAACACCGGCAACGACGCGCAGGATCTGCAGCAAGCCGGCGAATTGTACAGTAGCGGTGGCTTCGCTCCCCTGACAGACGAAGAAATGTCGGCGGTCCAGGGCCAGGGTGCCGAGGAATTGCTGGATCGCATTGCCACGGTATCTGAAATGCCGGCTAACGCCGAAGAGGGCGACGGCAGCAAGGTGGATGCGATTGAGAACATCAAGCTGGCGGCCAATATCTTCGTCCCGGTGCTGAACTTCCTGGATTCTGATCTGACCATTAGCGGTGTGCACTACCGGGACAACCAGCCCCGTTACGAAATCGAGCCGGACGGTGGCCTGAAAGTGGCCATGCCGGAGCGCATCGAGCAGATCCGTATGGATAATATCCGGGTAGGCTCTGGCGCTTCCATGGGGGATATTGCCATCAATAATATCCGTTTCGCCGCCGGTTCCAGCATGACCATTCACACCCGCTGATCCGGCTGACCCCGGAACCAAAAAAACGGCATCCTTTCGGGATGCCGTTTTTGGTTGTGCTACCGGCCCGACAGAGTCAGGCGCTGGCCAGCACGTTGGTGCCGGAAACCCGGGTTTGCTGGCCCTGGGCACCGTACAGCTGCTGTTGACCGGAGGCACCGCGGAAGATGTCTGTCAGCCGCGACAGTCGCTTCTGCAGATGGCTCATGACCCGCCCGTTATTGGCGTTGTGCTGCTGACATTCCTTGAGTTGCTTCTCCGCCTGTTCCCAGAGTGCCGTGAGATCCTTCATGCCGGCGCTGCGGATAAAGCGTGAGGGAGTCCCTGCCTTGGGATTGAAGCCCATAGCCACCAGCACCCGGATCTTGCGCCCGGCGCGATCACGGATCTGGTCAAGCAGGGTGTTCTTTTCCCTGGTCAGCTCGTCGAGCTGCTGTATGTCGGAGGCGGAGAGGCAGGCTTTTTCCTGCCGGAGGAGCTCCGCCAGCTTACCGAGCTGGCGGATGTCCTCGGAGAGAAGGTCTTTCAGTTCATCAATTGTGGACATGATCTACTCACCCAAAAATGCTTTCATCCATATCAAGCATTTTCTGGGCCAGTTTCTCTGCATCCACTTTGTAGGAACCGTCGGCCAGTGCCGCACGAATCTCTTCCACTTTGGCATCGTCCATTTCCGGGAACTCCCCAAGCTTCTGCTCAAGGTCTTTCATTTCCCGGGCCTGGCGGCTGAGGTTCAGGTTCTCGCCCCGGGCATTCTGTGCCTGGGTGCGCGCCTGCTCAGCCGGAGCCTGCTGGGTCGGCTGTTTGGCGGCAGCCTTGTCGGCCGTGGGCTTCTGGGTGTTGACCTGGCCGGGGCCAATTCCATTGAAGTCAACTGTCATAATCTTACCTGCCTGCGTCTTCGCCAATACTGGCGTTCATGGAGTTTATACCCGTCTATCGGCGGCGGTTGCGAAATCTTTAGTCTTTTATGGGCAACACTTTATTACATTTGTGACATCTGCCCGTATTCTGACTCACGGCCGGCAAAATGGTGCCGCCGGCCGGCAACTACATGGCAACTTCTACCCGCCCGGGAGCGGTGACTCTGGCTCTCAGGGTTTTCGATGAGGACAGGTTTTTGACGAGTACCTGTTCTCCCACTGCAGCTTCTGCCAGAGCCTGACCTCGTGAAGCCACAGAGAAGCGCCCGGACCGGGCGCGGATGATAACATGATCGCCCCGGCTGACGGCAGGCGGAGCAATCAGCAGGTCGGCCGTCACCGGCACGCCCGCGCTGATGGGACGGCGGGCTTCCATTCCGACTACCCGCTGCGGATCGCTGACCGCCTGTTTGCGGCGCTCATTGAGCAACACCGGCTGAGTGCTCAGCATGTTCGCCGCAAGGCGTTCCCCGCGCCCGATGGGCCGGGCGGCCACCACGGCTTCACCGGTGATCTCCACGGAGGTGGTGACGTACATCTTCCAGGGCCGCTTGCCGTCGCAGCTCACCAGCAGCGTGGGCCGTGTGGTTTCCATGGGTTCTGTATGGAAGTCGACAGCAGGACCGCCCGGGCAGGGGGCAAGTGCGATTCTGGAGTCCACGGAACCGGTGGTGTAGTCAACCTGATATCCCTGCGCTTCCTGTTGTTCAGTGAAGTGTTCAAGGAACCCGCTGACTGCTCGGATGATGTCCTGGCTGGTGGTTTTTCCATCAGAGGCCAGGGCGCTGCCGGTGCCCGCGGTGACTATGTAAACGATCGTTACCAAAATCGTGGTGCGCATCACACTGAGTTTGTCCTATGCTGTCAGAAACCGGGCAGATCAATGGCCTGCATCTGTCGCTCAACATTTCCGGTGGCAGGCCGTTACCCGGAGCACCAGTTCAATAATGCCGGTGACAGTTTTTTGAATGTCACGGTCAATAAAGCAATATGCATGCCGGCAGAAGACCGGCGGGCAGGAGATATAACAGATGGCAGGGGTACTCGACAGCGTTAACCAGCGTACTCAGCTGGTGGGACAGAACCGGCTGGAATTGCTGCTGTTCCGGTTGCGCGGGCAGCAGATGTACGGCATTAACGTGTTCAAGGTCAAAGAGGTATTGCCGTGCCCCAGACTGACGGCCTTGCCCCATAGCAAGGCAATGGTGCGCGGTGTCGCCCATATCCGCGGCGAAACCATCCCGGTAATAGATCTGGGTATGTCCATTGCGCAGCCCGGTATCCCGGAAGATAAGGTGGCCACCAGCTTCGTGATCATCACCGAATATAACCGCAAGACCCAGGGCTTTCTGGTGGGCGGTGTCGATCGCATCGTGAATATGAACTGGGAAGACATATTGCCGCCGCCCAAGGGAGCCGGGAAGGATGTCTACCTGACCGCTGTGACCAATCTGGACGACAAGCTTGTCGAGATCATTGATGTCGAGAAGATACTGGCCGAGGTGTCGCCGCTTGCGGAAGAGGTGACCGAGGAGCTGGTGACCCGCAGTTCCGAGCGGCAGGGCCACCAGTTGCCGATCCTTGTGGTGGACGACTCGTCCGTGGCACGCCGACAGATTGAACGTTGCCTGACAGCGGTCGGTATGGATGTGGTGACGAAGAATGATGGCAAGGAAGCGCTGGACTATCTCAAAGAGCTGACCGCCGATGGCTCGACAATCCGTGATCACTTCAGTCTGATCATTTCAGATGTCGAAATGCCGGAGATGGACGGTTACACTCTGGTGACCCGATGCAAGGAAAACCCCGCGCTGCGGGATGCGTTTATACTGTTACACAGTTCCCTGAGCGGCGTGTTCAACCAGGCGATGGTCAAGAAAGTCGGTGCTGACGACTTCATGGCCAAATTCAGTCCGGACGAACTGGCCGAGCGGGTCATGCAGATCATAGACGAGGGCTGAGGGAAGCCAACGCCCGTCTCGTGTCACCGACAACAGAGAACACATGAAATCCGAAATCACGCCACAGGAATACGAGGCCTTCAAGTCGTTCCTGCAGGATGCTTGCGGCATTTTGCTGGGGGACAACAAACAATATCTGGTCAAGAGCCGCCTGCGGCGGATATTGGAGGAAAACCAGCTCAACACCCTGGGTGAGCTGCTGGAACGTATGCGCCGCCCCGGCCGTAGCATGCTCAAGGAGGTGGTCATTGATGCGATGACCACCAATGAGACTCTGTGGTTCCGGGATAATCACCCGTTCCGCATCCTGTCGGAAAAGTTGCTGCCGGAATTTGCCGAACAGAAAAAGGCCAGCCTGCGTATCTGGTCGGCAGCCTGCTCGACCGGTCAGGAACCGTATTCCACGGCCATGGTGATTGAGGAATTTCGACGTCAGCGTCCCGGGCGTATCGGTGATGTAAAGATTACGGCCACGGATATTTCCAAGAGCGTGCTGGAGGTAGCCAGGCGTGGCGAGTACGAGATGATCGCTATTGGCCGGGGCCTGTCGCCGGAGCGCCAGAAGCAGTTTTTCACGCCTTCAGCCAACGGCGGCTGGCAGATCAAGCCACAGATCCGCAATACGGTGGAGTTCAAGGAGCTGAACCTGCTGGAGCGCTACATGCTGGGCAAGTTTGACCTGGTGATGTGCCGTAACGTGCTGATCTACTTTTCTGCAGACCTGAAGAAGGATATTCTCAAGCGCATCCACGCCACCCTGAACCCGGGTGGTTATCTGATTCTGGGTGCCTCGGAGTCCCTGAACGGTCTGTCCGACCTGTACGAGATGGTGCAGTGCCATCCGGGTATCATTTACCGCAAAAAGTAACCCGCTATGCCGCTTAATGTGTGGATTCTGGTGGCTGCACAGGCTCTGGCCATGTGTACTGCACCGTTTATTGTTTTTATCGGCAGTATTCAGGGCCGCCTGCTTGCCCCCTCCGAGGGGCTGGCGACGCTGCCGGTTGGGCTGGTGGTGGTGGGAACCGTGCTGGCCATCAAGCCCGCCACGGCATTGATGGCCAGGACCGGGCGCAAGCCGGTCATGTTGCTCGGCGGCCTGATGGGCGTGGTGGCAGGCCTCACCGGGGCGTTGGCTGCCTGGTTGTCCTCATTTCCGCTGTTGTGTCTGGCGGCCTTGCTGGGGGGAACCGGTCTTGCGGTGGTTCACCAGTACCGGTTTGCGGCCATGGAATCGGTGTCTCCGTCACTGGCCGGATCCGCAGCGGCCCGCGTGTTGCTGGGCGGTCTGATCGCCGCCTGGCTCGGGCCGGAAGTGGCACTGGCAGGCCGCGGTGGCGATGGTCCGGCACCGTTTCTGGACGGCTGGCTGGCGCTGGCGGCAGTGCAGGGGCTGGCCATGCTTGTGCTCGGTCTGGGTTACCGGACCCGCAGTGAATTACCCCGGGAAGCCGCGGTTCATCAGGGACGGCCGATGGGAGAGATACTTGCCCAGCCACTCATCTGGGCGGCCATCGGAGCTGCGGCCATTGGCTACGCTGTGATGAGCTTTATCATGACTGCCACACCCCTGAGCATGACCGAGATGGCCGGGCATTCCCTGCAGGATGCCAAGCAGGTGATCCAGATTCATATTGTGGCCATGTATCTCCCATCACTGATCAGCGGCTGGCTGACCCGCACCCTGGGATTGCCGGTGATGCTGGTGACCGGCCTGCTGGCCTACCTTGCCTGTGTCCTGCTGGCCCTCAGTGGCATCGATTTTCACCATTACCTTTCTGCGCTTATATTGCTGGGTATTGGTTGGAACTTTCTGTTTGTCGGCGGCACAACGCTGCTGCCCAGGGGCTACAACGACGAGGAGCGTTTCCGTGTGCAGGGCCTGAATGACCTGATGGTGTTCGGATCCCAGGCGACGGCAGCACTCACGGCGGGACTGGCCCTGTCGGTCTTTGGCTGGTCTGGTGTCTTGTTGCTCGCCTTACCGTTGCTGGCCCTGCAAGCGATAGTGGTAGTTGCCTGGCAGTGGCGTGAGCGGCGGCCAATGGCCGGATAGAGGGCGGGTTGCTGATGATGGATCGGATTCAGGAAGCTCTGGTGTCAGGGTTTGAAGGGCCAGTGGCGAACATGGTGCTTCTCGGTGTGATCCTGTCTCTGAGTATTCTCGCCGACACGATCGCCAGCCGCACCCGGGTTCCCAGAATTTCCATACTGGTGCTGATCGGCGTTCTTGTGGCATTCGGACACCAGGTGTTACTGGGCAACCCCGCCGGCACGTTGCTGGACGGCATGTCGGAGCCGCTGATCCAGTTGGCGCTGGTGATGGTCGCATTCCTGCTGGGCAGTGAGTTAACGCTGGATCGGTTGCGGGTGACCGGCCCTCTGGTTCTGGTCATTTCCCTGTTTGTCATCGTCATCGGCGGTCTGACTGTGGGGGCCGGCCTGATGATACTTGGCTTCCCGCTCGCGGTCGCTGTCGCACTGGCGGCCATTTCGGTGGCAACGGATCCCGCGGCGGTCAGCGAGACGGTAAAAGAGCACAGCGATACCCGGCTCAGAGCGAGAGTGTTGCTGGGTATTGTGGCGATTGATGATGGCTGGGGCATCATCGTCTTCGGGCTCTGCATGTCGGTTCTGGGATACCTGCTCTCCAACGACGGCTATGTGGCCCTGACCCATGCGTTGTGGGAGCTGGGCGGGGCAGTATTGCTCGGTCTGGTGATCGGCCTGCCGGCCGCCTGGCTGACCGGTCGGCTCAAACCTGGCGAGCCCACGCAGGTAGAAGCGATGGCTATCATGCTGCTGCTGGCGGGGCTGTCATCATTGCTGGAGGTCTCGGCGTTGCTGGCATCCATGGTGACCGGAACCCTGATTGCCAACCTCTCCGCCCACCATACCCGGTCTTTCCGGGAGATTGAGCACATCGAGTGGCCGTTTCTGGTGTTTTTCTTCGTATTGTCCGGGGCGAGCATCGATCTGTACCAGCTGGATGATGCGCTCTGGCTGACGGCTGCCTATATCCTGCTGCGTATGCTGGGGCGGCTTGCTGGTGGCTGGACGGCGGTGAGATTTGCCCGCACGCCGAAAGAGGATCTTCCGGCAGACATTGGCCTGGCTCTGACACCCCAGGCCGGTGTAGCGATCGGTATGGCGCTGTTATTCAGCGAGCGATTCCCCGAATACCAGCACCTGGTTCTGCCGGTGGTGGTTTCTTCCACGGTTATATTTGAACTGCTCGGGCCGCTTCTGGTGCGCAGAGTCTTGCGCTAGCCGGCACGTCGCCAAACCAACAGGCGGTTGTTGGCAGGCATCTCATGGTCTGCCTCCAGCGTGAATCCTGCTGAGGCGGCCAGGCGCTTCAAATCATCCATGTCCCTGATGCCCATATGGGGTGCCTGGTTTTTCAGGTACTGGTCGAACCGGGCGTTACTCTCGCTGGTGAACTGCCCATCGTAATTGAACGGACCGTAAAGGCAGAACGCGGCTCCGTCTGGCAGCCGCTCACCCAGTCCGCGGAACATCTGCTCCACTTCCGGCCAGGCCATGATATGCGCCGTATTCGCCGAGTAAGCACCATCAATACCCTGGACCGGCCAGGGGTCGTCAGCAACATTCAACGCTACCGGGGGCAGGATATTGCCTCCTGCATATTCGTCCAGCCATGGCTGGCAAAGCTGCTCATTTCCCGCCTGGTCACTGGGCTGCCAGACAAGATGGGGCAGGGCAGCGGCAAAACACACCGCGTGTTGCCCTGTGCCCGTTCCAATCTCAAGCACCGTGCCCGGCGCAACAAACACTTCCCGAAGCTTCTCCAGAATGGGATGCTTGTTATTCTCGCAGGCTTGTGAAAACGGCTTGTCAGTCATACCCGGTGCTCCTGATTTGAACTCGCAAAACCCTACCACAACCGGACACAAACCCGCAGCAGGAAGATTTTTTTCACGCGGGAGTTGCCAAACCGCCCCAAAACCATTACAGTTTGCGCCCTCAAATGAGCGACGAGGTCGCTGATTTGAAACAGTTTATTGGAGAGGTGGCCGAGTGGCTGAAGGCGCACGCCTGGAAAGTGTGTATACGTTAATAGCGTATCGAGGGTTCGAATCCCTCCCTCTCCGCCAATATAGCGTGGAAAAACAATAGCTTAGACTGTTTTAAGGGTAGATTTTCGCACTAGTACAAACTGGTGGCGCAATGTACCTTCACAGAAGCAATTTTTCTACGTACTACACCCGGGTTGCTCTTCCTCAAAATCGGAGGGCAGCCGGGTTTCCCCACTCAGTAAAAATTTCCCTACGTACTAAAGACCGAAGAACCGCAATCAAGCGGAATCTATACGTGTCGTCCGCCCTCATACAGTTATTCGACTCCGATTCTACATTTGAATCCCTCAGTACCTTCCAGCACGCAGTTTCCCGAGTTCGAGAATGCTTAGGCGAAACAAACTTGGTGACGCCCGCTGTCCCTACCGTGGAACCGAACTCGAAAACGAGCCTCGACAAACTTCCTGAGAAGGCGGTTAGCCCCCCTGTGGCAGTTAAACGGTACAAGGATGCATCTGGACTGATTAAGGACTTCATTGCTTTCAAAAAGCGGTCTCGTGTCGGTAGCATCTACCTTCGGCAACTGAGGACAAGATTGACTCCCCTGGCCGCATTCATCGGAGATCGAAATATCCGGTACCTGAAGCCAACGGACGCAATTGAATATCAGGAAGAGCTGCTTGAGCGCGAATGGAAGCCGAAGACGGTAAAGGAATACCTCGCTGTTGCCAGCCAGTTCCTCGGCTGGTGTAAGCGAATGAAGTATGCATCGGACAATCCGTTTGAAAACATTCGCCTTATTGAGCCTGACAGTAGAGCCGATCATGAACAGCGAGGAACGTGGAGCAAGAGCCAGCTTTCGGCTTTGTTCTCCCACAGGTCTTTTTCCGCAAGAGGCTCTTCTGAAGATTTGTGGATACCGCTTTTGCTTCTCTATAGTGGGCTGCGACCGTCTGAAGCCTGCCAGCTAAGAGTGTCTGATATTCAATTTTCAGAGCAATATGATCTTTGGTTTGTAAATGTGACGGATGAAGGTCCGCAGCAAAGACTAAAGACCCCATCTGCAAAGAGAAAAGTTCCGTTGCATCCGGAGCTTTGTGCCCTTGGGTTCTTAGATTACGTGAAACAACAGAGGCAGATGAAGCGCACTCAGCTGTTTCGCTGCACCCCAACTGGTAAAGGCAACGATTGGTCGCGCAACTTCACCACACGCTTTAATCGTTTTCTAACGAAAAGAATGGGCTGGAGTGAAAAAGGCAGAGCAACGGCCTACAGTTTTCGACACACGTTTGCTGATGAACTAAAGCAGACTGGTGTCGACGAGAGAATTGCAGCCGAAATCATGGGGCACTCGACTGCCGGTATTACGTTCACCAGATACGGTAAACCCTCGTCACTTGGCAAAAAGTTAGAACAAATCAGCAGAATTTCATTCTCAAAATACACGGAACAATGCAAAAAATATTTGCCATAAGTTTCAAGTATATAGGGTTTTAAAAATAAACCGTGTTGTTGTAAGGCACTGTTTTTATTGAAAAACAAACTTGACCGATTCATTTCACAGCATAAAATAAGTCCTGTAACCAAGGAGAAAGGCTGTGAATTATGAAGTAAATCGAGTGAAAGCGCGGAAGCGGAACAGAAAGTTTTCAGGAAGTGAAATGGGTCAATATATCGCTGATTGGCTGGAGAGTAAGCGTCGAAGGCTGGCTGAATCAACATTTACTAATTACAGGGCTAAAGCTCGATTAGTTGATCAGTACTTCAAGCGGTCAAACTTACAGTCCTTGCGCAAGAAAGATGTGAAAAACTTTATATCATATCTGGACAAGTCTGGGTATTCAAACAAGACGATCAACGAATATTTGATAGTTCTGCGCGGCGTTTTAGACGACATTGTAGAAGACGGTGTTCTAGATAAGAATCCGATGTCGGATATCTGTAATTTACCTACTCTGAAACCGGATCCTGATCCATTTGAGAGAAACGAAATTTCGGCTATTAATGCTGCATGCTCAGATTTTTGTTCTGAGATTGCAATGTTTCAGTTAGGTATTTTTACTGGCCTTAGAGTCAGTGAGTTACTGGGGCTGGCCTGGGAAGATATTAGCTTAGAAGATGGCACTCTTCATGTGTCACGAGCAAAGGTACAGGGTAAGTTGAAAGCGCCGAAAAATAAAAAGAGCAAACGATTAATCAGGCTTACGCCGAGCTCTATTAATCTTCTAAAGCGTCTGAAAGAGTTGTATTTAGATATAAGATCTAAGACTTACCCTATGACCCTTGAAGACAATAAGACTAAAGTAAGAGTAAGATTGACTATGGTTTTTATTAATTCCAACACCGGAAAACCGATAATTAATGAGTCCCACTATGCAAAATACTTTTTGAAACCATTACTTGCTCGTGCAGGTGTGAGATATCGGGGGCCAAATAACACTCGGCATACTTTTGCTAGTCAAATGTTAACTCGCGGTGTGAATCTAGCTTGGATTGCTGCTCAGCTAGGACATGAGTCTACAGCTATGTTGTTCAAGCATTATGGAAAGTATATCCAAAAAGATGCGCCGGATTATTCGGATATTCAAGAAAGCGTGTTTCAATCATTTGAGGCTCCTCCGTTACAGATAGCATCGTGAAACCCAATCAAAACCCGCCTGAGCGGGTTTTTTTATTTATTGTCTTAGGCGCATGTGTTCGGAAAAACACCGTGCTAGTGTGCCGTTCGGTTAATTCGCTGACTCATATTGGTTATAATGAGGCTATCGATCAGCAAAAATAGGTTCCCATTGTGCCCAAGCCAGCAGCCCCGTTTAATCTGACCGTTAACGATCA